>Ga0075420_100006702_pt1 | contig 10157 bp, 4 predicted proteins | sample SoiMetdeltSBSDD4_FD_75296 | JGI IMG/M metagenome (GOLD analysis project Ga0075420, IMG submission 75296) | Bulk soil microbial communities from a Populus tree surrounding site in Tennessee, USA - Soil MetaG P. deltoides SBSDD4 | ecosystem: Environmental > Terrestrial > Soil > Tree plantation...
CGCCCGCCTGAGGGAGGGCCGCGGCCACGGCGGCGCACGCGGCATCCAGGATCGCCACCGCGGTGTCGGCGTCCTTCTCGGTGCAGACGAGCGGCGGCGACAGGCGCAGGGTGGAGGCGCCGCACGGCAGGATCAGGAGGCCGCGTTCGAACGTCTCCACGATCATCGCGTGGCGCGTCTCCGGGTCGGGCGCGCGCGTCCCCCGGTCGCGGACGATCTCGACGCCGACCATCAGTCCGAGGCCGCGCACGTCGCCGATCATCGGGTGCTTCGCCTGCAGGCCGCGCAGCCCTTCCATGAGGCGCGCGCCGACCTTCCCGGCGTTGGCCACGAGCCCCCCTTCGAGCAGCCGCAGCGTCGCGAGGGCCGCCGCGCAGGACACCGGGTTGCCCCCAAACGTGCTTCCGTGACCGCCGTCGTTCCACCTCATCACGTCCTCCCGCGCGATCACCGCCGAGATCGGCATGCCGGAGGCGATCCCCTTGGCGAGGATGATCATGTCCGGGTCGATGCCGTAGTGCTCGAGCGCGAACATCTTTCCGGTCCGCCCCATGCCGCTCTGCACCTCGTCGGCGATGAGCAGGATGCCGTGCTCGCGGCATATCGCCTGCAGGCGCGGCAGGAACTGCGGGTGCGGCGGGATGAAGCCCCCCTCCCCCTGGACCGGTTCGACGATCACCGCCGCCACCTCCTTCGGATCGATGGTGTGGTGGAAGTGCTGCTCGGTGAGCAGCTCGAGGCACTCGACCGAGCACGACTCCGGCTTGCGGTTGACCGGACAGCGGTAGCAGTAGGCGTAGTGCGTGTGATACACCTCCGGCACGAACGGCGCGTACCCTTTGCGCTGCACCGGCTTGCTGGCGGTGAGCGACATGGCGCCGAAGGTGCGGCCGTGGAACGCTCCGAAGAACCCGATCACTTTCTGGCGTCCGGTGCGCACGCGCGCCAGCTTGATCGCGGTCTCGACCGCCTCGGCGCCGGAATTGGTCAGGAAGATGCGCTTCGGGCCGGAGATCGGCGCGAGGCGCGCCAGCGTCTCGCACAGCTCGATGTAGATCGGGTAGTAGAAGTCCGTGTAACAGACATGCAGGAGCCGCTCCGCCTGCTCCTTCACCGCCGCGACGACGTCAGGGTGGCAGTGACCCGTCGAGACGGTCGAGATGCCGGCGGCGAAGTCGAGGAAGCGGTTGCCGTCGACGTCCTCGATCGTCATCCCCTCGCCGCGCGCCACGACCAGCGGCACGTCCTTGCTGAGGTTCTGCGACACGACGCGACGGTCGCGCTCGATGGCGGCCTTCGCCTTCGGGCCGGGGAGCGGGCCGTGAATGAGCGGCGTCGAGCCGGAGCGGACGGGGTCGGAGGGCGTCGAAGGCATCGGTTTCTCCGCTTGAAACAGGGTTCCTGATCGTGAGTCGTCATTGTCGGGGAGCGCGTCCGGAGGTGTCAAGCCGCGTCCGCGGCGGCGCCGCGCGCTGCGCGCGGACGCGTCCGGCGCGCGGGATGGCGCTCGCGGCGGCGGCCGCGCTCCTGGCGGCCGCGACGCTCCCGGCGGCCGGGTGCCGCGGATCGGCGCGACCGAACATCGTGCTGCTGATCGCCGACACCGTGCGGGCCGATCGCTTCTCCTGGGGGGGCGCGCCGCGCGTGGTCGCGCCGCGCCTCGAGGCGATGGCGCGCGACGCCACGGTCTACGCGCAGGCCTTCTCGCCCGCCCCCTGGACGGTGCCGGCGCATGCCAGCCTGTTCACCGGCCGGTATCCGTCGGCGCACCGCACCGACTGCGGCTCGCTGAAGCTTCCCGACGCGGAGGCGACGCTCGCCGAGGCGCTGCACGAGGCCGGCTACCGCACCGTCGGGTACACGGCCAACCCGTGGCTCGGGGCGACTTACAACTTCCAGCAGGGATTCGACACCTGGGGGGAGACGTGGCGCGAGGTGCCGGAGGGATCCCCCGACACCGGTGCCGGGCTCAACAACCAGCGGATCGAGCGCTTCCTGCGCTGGTATGCCGGCAACCCGGACGCTCGCCGCCAGCCGTTCTTCCTGTTCGCGAACTACTTCGAGGCGCACCTGCCGTACCACCCGCCGGCGCCCGAGCGCGCCCGGATGCTCCGGTCCGGCGCCGATCCGGCGCGCGTGGAGCGCCTGTCGCGCCTCGGCCATCCGGAGGAGATGGCCTTCATCCTCGGCCGTTCCGACCTGACGGACGCCGACCTCGCGGTGCTGAACGATCTCTACGACGGCGAGGTGGCGTACGTCGATCGACGCCTCGGCGAGGTGCTCGACGTGCTCCAGGAGACCGGCCTGCTCGACCACACGGTCGTCGTGGTGGCGTCGGATCACGGCGAGAACCTCGGCGAGCACGGGATGCTCGATCACAAGATGAGCGTGCACGCGACGCTCCTCCGCGTGCCGCTCCTGGTGCGCTACCCGCGCGCTGTCCCGGCCGGGAGCCGGATCGACGCGCCGGTGCAGCTGCACGATCTCTTTCCGACGCTTCTCGCCCTCGCCGGGATCCCCCTGCCGCGGGAGGGAGTCGTCGAGGCGGTGCTGCTCCCCGGCATCACCGGCGGGCGCCCGCGCGATTCGAACCAGGCGATCGTCGGGGAGTTCGCCGGCCCCCCGGTCGAGTTCCTCCAGGTCATGGCGCGGGCGTTTCCCGGCGCCGACCTGTCCCGCTTCGACCGCACCCTCGTGTCGTTGCGACGCGAGGGGTACACGCTCCACTGGGGCTCGGACGGCCGTCACGCCCTGTACCGGAACGCCGACGAGCCCGGCGAGTCGGTGGATCTGGCGTCCTCGGAGCCGGAACGCGTGCGCGCCCTGGCGAACGAGGTCGATGTCTGGCTGAGGCGGCCGGCTCGGAGGGGAGAGGCCCGGTGAGACCTATAATCACCCCATGCCCCCACCGAAACGCGTTTCACTGATCAAAACCCCGCCTCCGGGGCCGGAGAGCCGCCGCCTCATGGCGCTCGAGCCGACGCTCTTCCCGAAGGGGGCTTACGGGTCGCTCGAAGAGCGCACCTTCATCGCGAAGAGCGCCTCGGGGTCGCTCATCGAGGACGTCGACGGCAACCACTACATCGACTTCGGGTCGGGCTGGGGAACGAACAACGTCGGCAACTGTCATCCCGAGGTCGTCGAGGCGGTCAACGGGATGATGCGGCAGGCAGGTGTGACCTGCTGGACCTCCGCCGCCAACAGCGTGCAGCGGATCGCGCTCGCCGAGAAGCTTCTGGCGGTCTGCCCGAAGGGGCACGACCGCGTCGTCTTCCTGACCACCGGCACCGAGGCGGTCGAGGGGGCGCTGCGCCTGATGCGCCGTGGCACCGGCCGCCCCTACGTGATCTCGTTCTACGGCCAGTACCACGGCCTGTCGTACGGGGCGCTGAAGGCGGGGCCGCTCAACGCCGACATGCGCGACGACCTGGCGCTCCTCGGGTCGGGCTTCCTGCACGCGCCGTATCCCTACACCTACCGGACCCCGCTGCGCTCCCAGAAGGGGGGCGGGGCGGGGCAGGCGACGCTCGAGTACATCGAGGAGATGCTGCTGTTCTACGACGTCCCGCCGCGGCAGATCGCCGGGGTGCTGGTCGAGCCGGTGGTGGGGGAGGCCGGCGTCTGGATCCCGCCGGACGACTTCCTCCCGGGGCTGCGGGCGATGTGCGACAAGTACGAATGGGCGCTCTGCATCGACGAGGTGCAGAGCGGCTTCGGACGCTGCGGGCGGATGTGGGCGCTCGAGCACTGGAACGTGGTCCCGGATCTCATGGTGATCGGCAAGGGGCTCTCGGGAGGTTCGATGCCGATCGCCGCCGTCTCCGGGAAGGCGGACCTCATGGACCGGGCGGAGGCGTTCATCTCCAGCACCTACTCCGGCCATCCGGCCGCCTGCGCCGCCGCCATCAAGACGATCGAGATCCTGGAGCGCGATGACGTCCTGCGGCACGCCAGCGAGCTCGGGGTGTACGGGCTCGATCGCCTGCGCGCGATGCAGGAGAAATACCGGATGATCGGCGAAGTCCGGGGCCTGGGCCTCTGGCTCGCCGCCGAGTTCGTCAAGGATCGCGGCACCCGCGAGCGCGACTACGAGGCCGAGATGGAAGTGAACGCCCACTGCCTCCAGAACGGCCTCTACTACATCCACGACAGCATCACCTGGTTCGCCCGCCTTCAGCCGCCGCTGACGATCGAGCGCGACCTGTTTGCTCAGGGCATCGACATCCTCGAAGACGCCATCGCCGCGGTCGACGCGAAGCGTCGCTGACGGCGGCCGTCAGCTCAGCGAATCGATATCAGCACGTCATGCTCGGTGCCGTCGTCGAGGGTCGTGCGGACCAGGTACGTGGTGTTGGACCGCAGGATCAGGGTGCTCAGGTTGTAGATGTACTGCTGGCCGGTCGGGTCGTACCGATACTGGTTGTCGGTGTTCGCGCTGCCGACCGAGCCGACGTCCTCGACTTCGGTGCCGACCACGCCGTTGCTGTAGAAGAAGACGTGGATCCTCGCCGTTGCCGTGGACACGACGGCGCCGCCGCAGTCCGTGAGCCGGAACTTGAACGGCACGGCATTGCCGCGGCGGAAGATGCTGCTGCCGTCGGGATTGACCGGTTGCAGGTAGCCGCCGAAGACGTATCCCTCGTCCGCCGTCCCGTCGCAGTCGTTGTCCGCGCCGTCACACACCTCGTCCGACGGGAGGTTCACCTGCGCGCAGACCAGCGGTCCGGCTTCGCAGGAGGTTTCCCCTTCGGCGCAGACGCCCAGCAGACCGGGGATGGAGCAGGCCTCCCCGTCCGCCGGCTGGCCCTCGTCGACCCCGCTGTCGCAGTCGTCGTCCATGCCGTTGCACGCCTCGCCGGCGCCCGGATGGATGGCGGCGATCTGGTCGTTGCAGTCGAAGGCGCCCCCGGCGGACGCCGGGCAGAGCGGCACGCCGTCGCCGTCGGCGTCCACCGCTGCGCCGCCCACCGGCAGCCCCTCGTCGATGGAGCCGTCGCCGTCGTCGTCGGCGCCGTTGCAGATCTCGCCGAGGACCGCGCACGTGACCTTCACCTGGGACCACCCTCCGCTCCCCTTCACGCGTGTCGGGTCCGGCGTGACCGTCGTGATCTGGTCCACCGACTCGGAGATGTCGGTGAACGGCGGGAAGGCCGCGCCGTCGAAGTGTGAGAAGAGGAGCCGCAGCCGCGGCTCGAAGTCCCCGTCCTTCTTGTACGTCATGTCGGTGAGGCCGGAAATCGGCGACTGGATGGTCATGACCGTGCAGGGGAACGGATCGTCTTCGGGGGAGGGCTCGTAGCCCGGCGGAAGAGCCGGATCGCCGTCGCCCGGAGCCTCCACGCTGCACGCCGCCGGTCCTCCCGGTCCCGCGAGGAGATTGGTGACGCTCAGGAGTGTTCCGCCACCGCTGCAGATCAATTCGCCGGACACCGGTCCCGGATCGATGGCGCGGAACGTGACAGGCAGGGAACAGGTCTTTCCCGCGACGTCGGTGACCAGCACGGTCCCCTGTCCGTCGAGCAACGGGTCGATCGGCCCGGTCCGGAAGTCCACGGCGAGATCGCCGGCCTCGAACTCGTCCACGGTCAGGGCGACGTTCTCGGCCCCCTCCTGCAGGACGATCGACTCGATGCCGCTGCCGAACTCGCTCGAATCGCGGCCGGTGCCACTGATGCCGAGGATCCCGTCGACCACGAGCGGGTTGCCGTCGCAGGTCGGGTCGCAGCAGTCGCCGAGGTCCCCCGACGCCCGGATCAGATCGTCGATGCCGAAGACGTCGACCCCCGCCTCGCCTCCGGCGAACGAGCCCGAGCGGACGAGGGCCGAGTTGATGGCCGACGTGCAGATGGCGCCGAAAAATTCCGGCGTCGTCGCATCATCGTCGGAGTCCTCGATCGACGCGTTCTGCGACCCTTCGTCATCGAAGGAGAGCGTCACTCCGGCGGCCGACCCCAGCGGGTCCAGGTTCGTGAGGTAGAAGGCGATCGCCCCGATCGAGGGATCGAAGTCGAGCTGCAGGGCCTGCGGCAGAAAGATGCCGGACGGGCCGGGGACGCCTCCTGAGAGCACGTTCGGCTGGCTCACTGCATCCTCGGACGCGATGACCACCGCGGCGGAGCTCTCTCCGGGAGCATCGATGAAGAGCCCGGGGATCTGGTCGTTGATTTCGGTGCCACTGTCGAAGCCATCGAACGTCTCGCGGGTCGTGCCGCCGTCGAGCGCGTCGAGGAACGCGGCCTCGGTGGTGTACAGAGTGCAGTCGGCCGCGGCCGGCATGGTCGCGAGCAGCACGGCACCCATCGCTCCCAGGAACAGGGCGGCCTTCGAGCGGTGCATGGAATCCCCCTTCGTATGTTTTTCCGGATTCTAGGCGCGGAAAAGTGGCACTGTCAAAGGATTTTCAGGAGTGGCGGAACGCAACGGAGACGCGGCGTCCGGCGATGCGGTCGCCGTCCGCGATCGGGAGGGACGATCAGGGGCGCAGGAGCGCCTGCAGTCGATCGCGATCGGCCGGGGCGGACGCCAGGGCGGGCGTTGCGTCGCGTCCGAGCGCGGCGGTCTCCGGGCGCGCCAGGAACGCGGCGAGCGCCGGGCCGGAGAGCCCGGCCCGGATCTCCTCGAATGGCGCGAGCGCGAGGCGGAACGCTGCCGCCGCCGGCTCCTTCTTCCCCTGCCGGAGGAGCGCGCTCCCTTCGAGACGGCGCGCCTGCACGATCCAGTCGCGCTCCTTGAGCTTCGCGGCCGCGTCGGCCGCCTCCCGCGCCCGGGCGATCGCCTCGTCCAGCCGCCCCGCCTGCAGATCGATCGCCGCCGTCGACACGAGCGCGGGCGCGACGAGCGGCGCGAGGCCGGAGGTGCGCGCATCCCTGAGCACGGTCTCCAGATCGCGCCGGGATCCCTCGGCGCGCGCCCGCGCCAGCCGCGCCATGCGCTGCACCCGGTAGTCGCCCGCCCGCTCCGCGGCCGCGACCGCGTCCCTGAGGGCCAGGGAGGCGCCGCGGTCTCCCTGCGCCAGGAGCCGCTCACCGTCGTACACCAGCGCCTCGGCGAGGAGGGCATCGTTGTCCTGCTCCCGGCACAGCGCGATCGCCTCCTTCAACGCCGCGGCGGAGCCCGCGAGGTCGCCGGATCGCTGCCGCGCACTGCCGAGGTAGGTCAGGACCGGGGCGAGGTAGGAGGTCTCCCTCGCGTCGCGCGCCGACTTCTCGGCCTCGGCGAGGAGCTTGAGCGCCGCGCCGTACTCCCCCTGGGCCTCGTGGACCTGGGCGGTGTTCATCTGGAGCACGATCGCGCTCCCCTTGTTGTCCACCTGCCGGGCCAGCCGCAGCCCTTCGTCGAAGTACTTCAGCGCCTCGTCGTAGCGCCCCTGCACCGACTCGAGGGCGCCGATGTCGGACAGCGTGCGCACCAGGTTCGTCTGCTCGCCGATCGCCCGCGCCTTGGCGAGCGCCTCCTTCATGAAGAAGAAGGCCTCGACGTACTTGCCGAGGACTCCGTTCAGGTACCCGAGGCTGCTCAGCACCTTGGCGGTCTGATTCTCGTCGCCGGCCTCGCGCAGGATGCGCAGGCTCTCCTGGTAGGCGCCGAGCGCCTCCTCGGTGCGGCCGGCCTCCTGCAGGATGTCCCCGAGATTCAGGAGCCCCATCGCCTCGACCCCCGGATCGCCGAGATCGCGGGCCGCGGCGATCGACTCGTTCTCGAGCCGGACCGCGTCGTTCACGCGTCCCCGGCGCGCCGCCGTGAGCGCGAGGTTGCCGAGCCCCACCGCGACGCCACGCTCGTCGCCGATGCGCTTGCGGATCTCGAGCGCCTGCCGGAACTGGGTCTCCGCCTCCTCGTGCTGCCCGAGATCGAGCGCGACGACGCCGAGCCCGTTGATCGACTGCGCGCGCCCGGCGTCGCTACCGAGCTCGCTGTACAGGAGGAGCGCCCGGTTCATCGCCTGCGCCGCGTCGCTCGACTGTCCCGACCGGGTCAGGACCCGGCCGAGGGCGAACTGCGCGCCCGGATTGCGCGGATCGAGGGTCACGGTGCGCTCGAGCGACCGGCGCGCCCCGGCGAGATCCCCTGCCTCCTCCTGCACGTTGGCGAGGTCGAGGAGCGACTGCGGATCGTTGGGGGCGGCGTCGACGATCGACTGGAACGAGACCGCCGCGCCGGCCAGATCCCCGGTGAGCCGGGCTTGGACCGCGCGGATGCGCGCCGCCTCCCACGGCGAGGCGCCGCTCAGGTGCGCGACCGCCTGAGCCGCCGCGGCGCGCGCCGGCTCGGCGCGCCCGCGCTCGTCCTCGGTCTCCGCCAGAAGCGCCCAGGCGACGGCGAAGTCCGGGTCCTTCTTCACGGCCGCCTCGAGGCGCTCCGCCGCCTCGTTGGCCCGGCCGGACTGGCGCAGCGACAGGCCTTCGCCGTACAGCGACAGCGCCTCGACCGACTTCGAGGAGAGCTGCGACGCGAGACGCTCCTCCTCCCCCCAGGCGCGCGCCACGCCGAGCGCCTCGCGCACCTCGCGCGTGAGGCGGTCGATCATGCCGAGGAGCGCCTCCTGCCCGCCGTCCGCCCCGCGGCCGGGCTCGCCGTCGACGACGATGGCGCGCGGCTCGCCCGCCCTTCCTTCGCCGATCGGGATGAGGCTCGCCTGCAGGCGGAGGCGATCGCCGAAGCGCACGACGCTGCCCGCGAGCACGTGGTCGACGCCGGCGAGCCGGCCGAGCCGCTGCGCCGTGGCGGGGCGCGCCTCCTCCCCCGGCGAGGGCTTCAGCACGTCCAGGATCTCGCTGACCCGGTCGTCGCCGGCGAGGCGCAGGGCGCGCGCCTGCAGGAGCCCCGACCGCAGGACGCTCGTCAGCCCGGCCGGGACCCAGTCGAGGCGCGCATCCCCCGTCTCGTTGCGGAACGGCAGGAGGGCGAGGGACGATTTCACCGGGGGAGGCGCGGAGACCCGCGTCGCGAGGAAGCGCTGCGCCCCCAGGATGAGCAGCCCGGCGATGACGACCCCGACCGCCGCGGCCGCCGCTCGCTTCCCGAGCAGGCGCCGCTTGGCCCGGCTCGCCCGCTGTCGATCGACGTCGCGCAGGAGCTCGGTGACGCTCTGGTAGCGCAGCTTCGGGTCGCGCATCAGGGCGCGCAGGATGATCGCCGACAGCCAGGGCGGCATCCCGGGCCGGACGCGCGTGGGCGACGGCGCGTCTTCGTGCACCCGCTTGACCATCACCGACAGCGGGTTGGAGGCACGGAAGGGGAGGCTGCCGGTGAACATCTCGAACATCATCACGCCGAGCGCGTAGATGTCGCTGCGGTGATCCGGCACGTCGCCGCACGCCTGCTCCGGCGACATGTAGTCGACCGTGCCGAGGATGGCGCCGGTCTCGGTCATCGTCCCGTCGCTGGTCATCGAGCGGGAGATCCCGAAGTCCCCGACGTACGGCTGACCGTCCTTGTCGACCAGGACGTTGTGCGGCTTGAGGTCGCGGTGCACGACGCCGGCGTCGTGCGCCGCCTGCAGCGCCGTGGCGATGCCGCGCAGGAGCGGGACGCCGCGCTCCGGCGGCAGCGGCCCCTCGCGATCGAGGAGGTCCTTGAGGCTTTCCCCCTCGATGTAGGACATCGACAGGAAGCGCAGGTCGCCGGCCTCGCCGAGGTCGTGGATGCGGACGACGTTCTTGTGGGTGACCTGGCTCGCGAGCAGGATCTCCCGCTTGAAGCGCTCGAGGATCTCTGGGTGCGAGGTCAGCTCGGGACGGATGACCTTGAGCGCGACGGTGCGGTTGAGCTCGCGGTCGCGCGCCCGGTACACGACCCCCATCCCCCCCTCGCCGAGGACCGTCTCGATCTGGTAGCGGCTGCCGAGGAGTGTCCCGGGGGCGAGCCGGGGGACGCCGGGTCCGCCGGCCGCGTTGGCGTCGGTCAGGCTGGTGACGTTGGTGCCGCCTCGAGCCGGCGTACCGTGGAGGCTGGTGGCTGCTTCAGAGGGCGGGCTGGAGGCGCCGCGGGGCTCCTCCTCCTTCGCCCGGTCGGCCGTGCCGGCAGAAGTCTCCGGGAGCAGACGCCCGCAGGCGGAGCACCTCCCGGCTCCCGAAAGATTGTCGCGACCGCAGGCCGGGCACACCATGACCCGTCATTCTAGACGGGGGAAGCCTCGGCGGCGCGGGGCGTCCGCA
>Ga0075420_100006703_pt1 | contig 10155 bp, 8 predicted proteins | sample SoiMetdeltSBSDD4_FD_75296 | JGI IMG/M metagenome (GOLD analysis project Ga0075420, IMG submission 75296) | Bulk soil microbial communities from a Populus tree surrounding site in Tennessee, USA - Soil MetaG P. deltoides SBSDD4 | ecosystem: Environmental > Terrestrial > Soil > Tree plantation...
TCGACATGGTGGCAGCCATTGGACACATCAAGGCAGGGGAATGGCGGCACGTCGCCGACGACATCGGAACCGTCGTCCACGCGGCAGCCGGGGCCGTGGTGAAGGTTATCATCGAGTCGGCGCACCTCATGCCAGTCGAGGTCATCAAGGCGAGCGCGCTCGCGCGCGAGGCGGGGGCGCAATACGTGAAGACGAGCACCGGCTTCCATCCGTCCGGCGGCGCGAGTGCGGAGGCCGTCGCATTGATGCGCCTGGTCGTGGGTGACACGATGGGCGTCAAGGCGTCGGGAGGCGTCCGGGACTGCGCGACCGCGCTGCGGATGATCGCGAACGGCGCAACGCGGATCGGAACATCCGGCGGCGTCGCGATGGCGCAATGCCTTGGTCGAGGGCCGCTTCCAATGCGGGAGTTGTTGTCCTCCCTGGCGAAGCACACCGACATCTGCGCGACCGGGGGTTGCGGACCGACCGACCTGCCTCGGGGCACGGGCGCGGACTGAGCTGCGCATCGCGCGTTAGGCGCGCCGCTCGGTTCTTCCGGGTGTCTCGCAGAAGTAACCGTCAAGGGCCCGCGTGTCTCGGTTCCGTAACAGATGGTGTAACGATCGCCGGAGTGAAGCTCGCGGCGCATTGCGCGACCGGCCTTGGACTGGAACCTTTCTCCCCCCGGCGCGTTAGATGCACCGGCGCGTTAGATGCAATGGAACCGTGGAAAAACGTGGAGGTCCGAGGTGGCCATCTCCAGAAAGTTCGTCGACTCGGATGGAGTGCACTGGCAGGTATACCAGCTCACCCCGGCGGGCGGAGGATACGACGACGGTGGCGGCCGGGAGGGATGGCTGTATTTCTTCGCGCGCGGCGTGACGCGATCGCTCGCGCCGTTCCCCGACGACTGGTCTCAGATGGATTGGCCGGGCCTCGAACGTCTCTGTTCTCGCGCGCGACCCCCGGTCCGCCAGGAAACGGCAGCAACCGGACACATCGCGCCGGGCGTCTAGCCGGCGGCTGTCCAGGCGCCAACCGACGTTGATTGCCGTTGGCGTGTATTGCATCATCATGGGTCGCGCGGCTGTGACCGCGTCGTGACCGCAGGGCGTCCCTTCCGTCCATATGATGAACGCCCCGGCCTCGCGCCGGGCTTTTTTTTCCGCCGGACTCCATCCGGTCGTGGCCTTTTAACGACACGCGATGACGAACGAACCGCCATCCAGCACGCTCTTCTTCAATCGCGAGCTCAGCTGGCTCGAGTTCAACTCGCGCGTACTGCACGAGGCGTTCGACGAGCGCAACCCGCTTCTCGAACGGCTGAAGTTCCTGTCGATCTTCAGCACGAACCTCGACGAGTTCTACATGGTGCGCGCGGCGGGGTTGCGACGGCAAGTCGCGGCCGGCGTCACCTCATCGGGTGCTGACGGACTCTCGCCGCAGGCGCAGTTAGACGCCATCGACCGACGCGTCCGCGAGCTCATTGCGCGCGAGCAGGAGTGTCTGCACCAGCGGCTCGTTCCTGCGCTCGCCGCGAACGGGATAAAGCTCGTCCGGATGACCGACCTCACGCCGGCGGAGTGGAACACCGTCGATGTGTTCTTCGAGTCGGAGGTGTTCCCCGTCCTCACGCCGCTTGCCGTCGACCCGGGGCACCCGTTTCCGTACGTCTCGAACCTCTCGCTGTCGCTCGCCGTGGAGATCCGTGACCCCGACCGCGGCGTGGACCACTTTGCGCGCGTGAAAGTCCCGAAGAGCCTCCCGCGTTGGGTCCCATTCGGGCGCGGAAATCAGTTCGTGCCGCTCGAGGAAGTCATCGGTGCGAACCTCGGCTCGCTCTTCCCGGGCATGCAAGTCCTCGGCTCATGGGCGTTCAAAGTCACGCGGTACTCCGATCTGGAACTCGACAAGACGGTCGATGAGCCTGAGGACCTGCTGGTCATGATCGAGGAGCAGGTATTCCAGAGGCGCTTCGGCGAGGTGGTGCGCCTCGAGGTGCAGGACGGAATGCCCCAACACATCCGCGCGCTGATTCTCGAAGAGTTGAGAGAGGGCGAGACGTTGCCCGGTCTCGCGATGACCGAGCGGGATGTCTTCGAGGGTGGCCCGATGCTGGAGCTCGGCGACCTCATGTCGATCGCCACGCTCGACATCCCCGAGCTCCGTGATCCACCGTTCGTGCCCGTCGTGCCGCTCGCGGTGCGTGACGCGACGCGGTCGATCTTCGATGTGATTCGCGAGCGCGACCTTCTCGTTCACCACCCGTTCGAGTCCTTCACGGGCACGGTGGAGCATTTCCTCGACGCCGCGTCGCGTGACGATCACGTCCTCGCGATCAAGCTCACGCTCTACCGCACCTCTGGCGATACGGCCATCGTGCGCGCGCTGACCGAAGCAGCACAGCGCGGCAAGCAGGTCGCAGTGCTCGTGGAGTTGCAGGCGCGCTTCGACGAGGCAAACAATATCACGTGGGCGCGCACGTTGGAGAGCTTCGGCGTCCACGTGGCGTACGGACTGCCCGGGCTCAAGACACACTCGAAAGTCGCGCTGGTCGTCCGGCGCGAAGCCGACGGCATACGCCGCTACGTGCACATCGGGACCGGGAACTACAACACGAAGACCGCGCGCACGTACACGGACTTCGGGTTGTTCACGGCCAGTCCTTCGATCGGCGCCGACGTGACCGATCTGTTCAACTCGCTCACCGGCTTCTCGCGTCAGCGCGTGTACCGCAAGCTGCTGGTCGCGCCCGCGAACATGCGCGAGCGCTTCCTCGAGCTGATTGCGAACGAGACCGCAGCGGCGCGCGACGGGCGTGGCGGCCGGATCATCGCGAAGATGAATGCGCTCGTCGATTCGGGGATCATCGAGGCGTTGTACGAGGCGTCGCAGGCGGGCGTCGAGATCGACCTGATCGTGCGTGGTATCTGTTGTCTCCGCCCCGGTGTACCCGGGGTCAGCGACAGAATTCGCGTCATCAGCATCGTCGGCCGCTTCCTCGAGCACTCACGGCTCTTCTACTTCGCGAACGGCGTCGAGGACCGCTACTTCATCGGCTCGGCGGACTGGATGCCGCGTAACCTCGATCGCCGGGTCGAAGCGGTGACGCCGCTCGAAGACCGCAGCCTCCACCCTAGGTTGCAAGCCCTTTTGGAGACAGGCCTCGCCGACAACCGTCAGGCATGGGAGCTTCGCTCCGACGGCGTGTACATGCAGCGCAACCCGGGCGATGAGGCCGAGCGAGCGACGCATCGGCTGCTGTTGCGTGATCCATGGGGAATGGAAGTCGCCGAGCGGATGATGCTGCGGACGCCCGAAGCGCAGCGTGCCGCTGAGACGCGCACGTAGCCTTCAAAGACGCACGGGTGATCGTCCGGCGTCGGCGGCGGTCAACTCGCGGACTGCTCTTCGACGTCGTTCGGGGTGATCACGGAGCCGTCAGGCGCGACTACCTCGACGGGAACACCCACGATCTCGGCGAGAAGCACGGACTTCCGCGCGGCGCCCCAGAGATCGAGCCTGAGCGACTGCGCGCGCCGGTTCGCGACGGCGGTGATCCGCACCGCGCGGTCGAGCCACCGCACCTTCACGCGCTCCACGGCGCCGATGTGTCCGCGGTCGAATCCATCCGCCACGCGCAGAAGCGCGGCGAGCCTGCGAATGCGACGCCGGAGCCCGCGATCGAGCGTGCCGAAGTTCGGGTGCTTCCGCTTCGGCGGCGCGCCGCGGTGGTACCGCGCCACGTTGGCGATTGCCACCTGCTCCTCAGGCGTCATCCCGAGCATGTCCGCGTGGACGATCAGGTGGTACGAATGCTTGTGGTGGTTCTCGTAGTTGATGTGGTAGCCCACATCGTGGAGCAGCGCGGCGTCCGCGAGGATCTGGCGGTCGCTCGCCGGGAGACCGATGCGTGGGCCGAGCGCGTCGAACATTTGCAGCGCCAGGCGTTGGACGTGACGGGCGTGCGGCTCCTCGTAATGGCACCGTTCGGCGAACTCGCGTACCGATCGTTCGCGTGCCTCGCCTCGATCGGCGAATGTCGGGACGACGCGAGCGGTCTCGAGCAACAGTCCTTCGCGAATGCCATACGCGGACACGATCAGCTCACGCGACTCGAGCCGAGCCATCACCTCGGCGGCAACCGCGAATCCGGCGACGATGATGTCGGAGCGCGCCGGATTGAGTCCCGGGACCGCGGCACGCTGCTCGGGCGACATCTCCTGCAGCATGTCGAGAATGTGCTCCAGCTCCGTGCGCGGGAGACGAGTCCCGTGCGTCGTCCGGGCGGTCTGCACGCCCTGCCGCATGAGGTAGATCCCGGCGAGGTTCGTGAACGTGCCACCGGATCCGATCACTTGCGCGCCGCGCCAGTCGCGAACCGGGAGCGTCTTCCGAATATCGTCGCGGATCGCCGCGCGAAGCTTGCGCACGTCCTTCCGGCGGGTCCGCGGCCCGAGAAACTCCTCGGTGAGCCTGATCGCGCCGAAGGGAAGGGAGATGAGACGCTCGACCAGCCCGTCCGCACTGAGTGCAAGCTCGAGCGATCCGCCACCGATATCCATGACCACGGCTCGTCCGACGCCGAGCTCGAAATGGGCGACGGCGCTTCGGAACGACAGCCGCGCCTCGTCCTCGCCCCGCAGCACTTTCACTTTCATTCCGGTCTCGGCGCGGACGAGCTCGAGGAACGTCAGGCCATTTGCCGCCTCGCGGACCGCACTGGTTGCCACTGCCTCGATACGCGCGGCGCCAAGCTGGCGGGCGAGGGTCGCCATGCGCGTGAGCGCCTCGAGCGCCTGCCGCATCGATGTTTCGCTCAGCAGGCCCGATTCGCGCACGCCGGCGCCGAGGCGCGGCGCTGCTTTCATCTCGTCGACGACGCGGATGGAGCCAGTCGCCGACACGTCGGCAACGATCTGCCGGATGGAGTTGGAGCCGATGTCGATCGCCGCGAGCCGAACGTCATGTTCGGCTCGCGGCGATCGAGCTCCGGCGTCGGACGGGCGAGAAACGGCGGGGAGAGCCACCTAACCAGTTGGTTGCGGGATGGCGGAACGGTCGCGCTGCTGTTCCTCGAAGTGATGCTTGATCTGCTTGCCTTCTGCCAGGAAAACGGCGTCCTCACCGATGTTCGTCGCGAGATCGGCCACCCGCTCGAGGTTCCGACTCACTAATAAGAGCTCGAGCGACGGGTTGATCGTTCTCGCGTCCGCCATCATGTGGGTCAGCAATATACGGAACACCGAGTCGTGCAGTGCGTCCACCGCATCGTCAGCCTTGCACACCTCGCGTCCAACGGCACCGTCGGCCCGGACGAACGCGTCGAGCGCATCGGCCAGCATGCCCCGAGCCCGGCGCGCCATGTCCTCGATCTCCGGGGTCGGTGTAATTTCGACGTGTAACGCGATGAGACGCAACGCCGACTGTGCGATGTTCACCGCGTGGTCCCCAACGCGCTCGAGGTCACTCGTGATCTTGATGGCGCTGATGAGGAACCGGAGATCGCGCCCCATCGGCTGCTGTAGCGCGAGCAACGACACGGCGAGGTTCTCGCACTCGAGCTCCAGCATGTCGAGCTCGCGGTCCCCGCCGATGACCGCGTCCGCCTTCGCCTTATCGCGGGTCAACAGGGAGTCGACCGCGAGATCGATGAGCTCTTCCGCCCTGGCGGACATGTCGAGCAGCCGGTCCTTGAGCGTCTGAAGCTGATCGTGGAAGTGGCGAAACGCGGTCTCGGGGCTCATCCGAATCTCCCGGTAATGTACGCCTCGGTGCGCTCCTCACGTGGTGCGGTGAACAGCTGCCCGGTCTCGTTCATCTCTACGAGGCGGCCAAGGTAGAAGAAGGCAGTGTGGTCGGAGACGCGCGCTGCCTGCTGCATGTTGTGGGTCACGATGACGATGGTCAACTCCGATCGCAGCTCGTAGAGCAGTTCCTCGATCTTCTGGGTCGCGATCGGGTCGAGCGCGCTGGCCGGTTCATCCAGCAGCAGAACCTCCGGCTCGTTGGCGAGCGCCCGAGCGATGCATAGGCGCTGCTGCTGCCCCCCGGAGAGCCCGAGCGCGCTCTGCCGAAGCCGGTCCTTCACCTCGTTCCATAACGCGGCGCGGCGGAGGGACTGCTCCACGATCTCATCGAGCTGGGCGCGCGTCGAGTTGCCGTTGATACGCGGGCCGTATGCGACGTTCTCGTAGATCGACTTCGGGAACGGGTTCCATCGTTGGAATACCATCCCTGCGCGCTGGCGGAGCGACACGGGGTTCATCGCAGCGCCGTATACGTTCTCGCCGTCGAGCTCGATCGTGCCGGTGTGGCGTACTCCGGGGATCAGCCCGTTGAGGCGGTTGATCGACCGAAGGAACGTAGACTTGCCGCAGCCCGACGGGCCGATGAGCGCCGTGACAGCACGGGCCGGGATGGTCATGGTGACGTCGTAGAGCGCCTGCTTCGCGCCGTACCAGAAGGAGAAATCCTTCGCAGCGATGGTCCCTGAGCGTTGGGAACCAGGCAACGGCGAAACGGGGACGCTCGCCGTTTCGGTTGCCGGGTCCCCCCGCCCGGCTTCGGCAGGCGCCCGCCCGGTCCCCAGTGGCGACACCGTCATCCAAACCTCCCGGTGATGTACGCCTCGGTGCGCTGATCGCCTGGCGTGGTGAAGAGCGAGTTCGTCGGCGCGATTTCGATCAGCTCGCCCGCAAGCATGAAGGCCGTGCGATCCGAGACGCGCGCGGCTTGCTGCATGTTGTGCGTGACGATGACCACGGTCATGTCGCGGCGCAGCTCGTACACGAGCTCCTCTACCTTCTGCGTGCTGATGGGGTCGAGTGACGCAGTGGGCTCGTCGAGCAGGAGCACCGCGGGACGCGTAGCGAGCGCCCGCGCGATGCACAGCCGCTGCTGCTGCCCGCCGGAGATCCCAACGGCGCTCTCCTTCAACCGCCCGGCGACCTCGTCCCATAACGCGGCGCGACGGAGCGCGTCCTCGACGATGTGATCCGTCTCCGCCTTCGACGGCCGGTCGCTTCCGAGGATTCTGAGTCCCGCCGCGACGTTGTCCCGGATCGACATCGTCGGAAAGGGCGTCGGTCGCTGGAATACCATCCCGATATGCCGGCGCACCTCGATCGGATTCACGCCGCGGGCGTAGATGTCCTGCGCGTCGAGCGACACGGTGCCCCCAACCCGCGCTGTGGGCACCGTCTCGTGCATGCGATTCAGACAGCGCAGCAGCGTGGACTTGCCGCAGCCGGATGGCCCGATGATGGCCGTGACCTCCCGGTCGCGGAACGCGATCGAGACTCCGCGCACTACCTCGGCAGATCCGAAGAAGGCGCTGAGGGCGTGCGTCTCGAGCCGGACGCGCGCGGTCGTCGCAGCGTCGCCCCGCCCGGCGCTAGCGACCGGCCGGGGGACCCGTGTCCACTCGGTATCAGTCGCCACCGCGGCCGAACCGGGATCTCGTCGCGAAGCGGGCTGCAAGGCTGATGACAAGGACGATTCCAATGAGAACGAGTGCGCCGGCCCACGCCAAGGCATGCTGCGCGTCGTAAGGGCTGATGGCGAACGTGAAGATCTGGAGCGGCAGGGCAGCCACCGGCTCGGTGAGTGAGGTCGACCAGAACTGGTTGCCTAACACGGTGAAGAGAAGCGGAGCGGTCTCGCCGGCGATGCGCGACACCGCAACGAGCGCTCCGGTCACGATGCCCGGGAGCGCGGTGCGCAGGACGACGACGAGCGACGTCCGCCACCGGGAGTACCCGAGGGCGAGCGCGGCCTCCCGCAGCGAGACGGGCACGATGCGGATCATCTCCTCGGTCGTCCGCGTGACGAGCGGAATCATCATCGCGCCGAGCGCGATGCCGCCCGCGAGGGCGGTGAACTTGCCCATAGGTCGCACGAGGAACTGCCAGGCAAAGATGCCCATTACGATCGACGGCAGCCCGTTGAGCACGTCCGAGAGAAACCGGACGACGTTGGCGAGTATCGTGCCCTTGTTCTCGGCGAGATACATTCCGGCGCCGATTCCGATCGGAAGGCCGAACGCGGAAGCCGCCAGGATGAGCACGAGCGTGCCCACCATCGCGTTCGCCATGCCGCCGCCCTCCTCGCCGGCCGGCTTCGGCAGCTCCGTAAAGAACGCGAGGTCGATGGAGGACGCGCCCTCCCGCACCAGATGCGCCAGGATGAAGACGAGTGGCAGCGTCGCCACGATGGCGGCCCCGAACGTCACCCCCACCATGAGGACGTTCATGGCGCGTCGACGCCCGAGCGTCGTCCGGGCACGCTCGGCGGCGGCGCGCTGGACGCCTGACGGCCGCTTTCGACGCCCCCGGTCGCCCGGCCCGGCTGTCGAGACCGACACGCGTGAGGTACCGCCGGGCAGCGTCATACGCGCGCCTCACGCGACACGCGCCACACGAGCCAGCGCGCGATGGCGTTGACGATCAGCGTCACGACAAAGAGGACGGCGCCGACCGCCATCAACGCGGACACGTGGAGATCACCGGTCGCTTCAGCGAATTCATTCGCAATCAGCGACGCCATCGTGTAGCCCGGGGCGAAGAGCGACGCCGAGATCTGGTGGACGTTCCCGATGAGCATCGTCACAGCCATCGTCTCGCCGAGGGCGCGGCCGAGTCCGAGGATGATCCCGCCGACAATGCCCGACCGCGCGTATGGAACCACCGCGTCCGCGATCGTCTCCCACTTCGTTGCGCCGAGCGCGAGCGCAGCCTCGCGCTGCGAGCGTGGCACCGCCATCAACACCTCACGAGACACGGCGGAGATGTACGGCAGAATCATGATTGCCAGTATCAGTCCAGCGGCGAGCATGCTCGACCCATAGGCCGGCCCCTGAAACAACGGCAGCCGCCCGAGACCTGGAAGCCCAGCAAGGAATGGCATCACGTGCTGGCGCAGCAATGGCAACAGGACGAAGATGCCCCACAGGCCATAGACGACGCTCGGGATCGCCGCGAGCAGGTCGACCAGAAACGCGACCGGTTGCCGAAGCCACGCCGGCGCGAACTCCGAGAGAAAGATCGCGACGCCCAACGCGAGTGGCGTCGCGATGACGAGGGCGAGGATGGACGAGACAATGGTGCCGTAGATCGCCGGTGCCGCGCCGAACATGTTGTGCGGCGGGTCCCACTCGCTCGACGTCAGGAACCCAAGGCCGAAGCGCTCGAGTGCCGGCCAGGCAGCCGTCCCGACCTCGAGCGCGATGAACACCAGCAAGATCGGGATGCATAACGCGAACGCTGTGATCAGCCAGCGGTAGACCGTATCGCCGATCGCGGAGCCTTCGATGCGAGCGGCGATTCCGGTGTCATCCGGTCGCGCGGTGACCAGCGGGCGCGATGCTTCGCTCACGACGCCGTCCCGACCTGGATCGTCGAGAGCCGTTCGAGGAGCGGCGTCGTGACCGACGCGGGGAGCGGCGCGTAGTCGAGCGCCGCCGCCGCCGCTTCGCCTTCAGTCAGCGCCCAACGAAGGAAATCGACGAGCTTCTTCCCCTTCGCCGGGTCGGCCTGGCGCTGATACACGAGCAGCCACGTAAACGACGAGATGGGGTACGCATTGGCACCCGGCGCATTCACGACGGACACACGGAAATCCGTGTTCGGCGGAAGCTTCTCCGCGGCGCCAGCGGCCGCCGCCGTGATCGACTCGATCGTTGGGGCGACGAACTGGCCCGCCGCGTTCCGCACCTTCGCGGTCGGCAACCGATTCTGATTCGCATACGCCAACTCGATATACCCCAGGGTTCCCGGAGTCTGCTTGATCTGTCCGGCGACCCCCTCGTTGCCCTTGCCGCCGAGACCCACCGGCCACCTCACCTCCTTGCCTCTGCCGGGGCCGGCTGCCCACGCCGGACTCACCGTCGATACGTAGTCGGTGAAGATGAACGTCGTGCCGCTTCCGTCGGAGCGGTGGACGACGAGGATGTCGGAGGCGGGCAGCTTGACCCCGGCGTTCAACGATGCGATCCGGCCGTCGTTCCACTTGGTGATCTTGCCGAGGAAGATGTCGGCGATCACTTCGCCCGTGAGATTGAGCGGCTGCGTAATCTCCGGGACGTTGTAGGCGATGACGACGGCGCCTAAGACCGTGGGAATGTGCAGGACCGGACCACCCTTCGCTTTCGCCATCTCCTCATCGGTCATCGGC
>Ga0075420_100006710_pt1 | contig 10152 bp, 11 predicted proteins | sample SoiMetdeltSBSDD4_FD_75296 | JGI IMG/M metagenome (GOLD analysis project Ga0075420, IMG submission 75296) | Bulk soil microbial communities from a Populus tree surrounding site in Tennessee, USA - Soil MetaG P. deltoides SBSDD4 | ecosystem: Environmental > Terrestrial > Soil > Tree plantation...
CGGCACCGAAGCCGGCGTCTACGTGGAAGCGCACGCGCTCGACGTGCATGCCGGCGATCGCCTCCTGCTGTGTTCCGACGGGTTGACCGAGATGGTGACTAACGAGGCGATCGCAACGGTTCTTCGCGCGGAATCGGATCCAGCGGCTGCCTGCAAGATGCTGGTGGCGCAGGCGAACGACGCGGGCGGCCGCGACAATATCACCGCCGTCATCGTGAGGTTCGATCTGGCGTCGTCGTAGGTCGCGGCGCCGGTGCTGAAACTCCAACCGAGGTTTGGGGGCCGCCTACTGACCCATCCAGGGCTCGAAGACCTGGGCCTCGCTGCTCTGCTTCGCCAGCTCCTCGAAATCACGCACGATAGAATCGCGGCGCCTGAATAACGTTGGCAGGGCGTTATTTTCCGTCAGGAGGTCGCCGATTTCCTTGCGCACCTCGTCGCGGTTGAGCGCCTTCAGCCGCTCGAAGAACGGCCGGTCGATTTTTCTGATCACCTTCTTCACGTCGTGCGCCATCTTTGCAGTGTCGGTGAAGCAGCGAGAGCAATCGATCTTGAAGAAGTTCCACAACGGGTCGAACAGCCAGTTCCCCTCGTTGGGATCGATGTTGCCGACCAGGTCGTCGAAGACCATCGCCCGGTGCAGGTTCTGATTCCACCGAACGGGATTGGGATCCTTGAGGCCTCGCTTCCGGACGTCGCTCAGCATGACGACGTTCTCCACCCAGAGCTGGGCCGACGCGAGCCGACCCTCGTAGCGCCGCTCGACGGTCGGCGGCACCATGTTCAGGTCCAACATCCGATCGAGCTTGTAAGCGGCAATCTCCGACTTGTAGCTCTCGAAGAAGCTATCCCGCCGGCCCGGAGGGATCGGCTTGACCGCTGCACTGGCGGCCAGACCTCCTGGCTTGAAGTACGCATGGCGAGGCGCCAGCACGCCGACGGCGGTCCCGCTCGTGCGCTCGATTTCGGCTGTCCGGAGGAACTCCTCGAACTCGGCGTTGCGACCGAGCCAGATCTTCGAGCTCTGCGTCTGTTTGTCAGCGGGGCCCTGTGCCAGGAACGCGGGGCCCGAGAGCGTGAGCAGTGACGCTGCGAGCAAGATCAACCGCTGTCGCACGTCGTTACCTCCTGGCACATCCTATTCCAGCTCCGCCGCCTTGGATCCCCCGAATCCGAACAAAGTGATTGGTCCCTTCTGTGGATCTGACTCGCGGTCCGCACAGTAGTCAGGCGGTAGCCTTTTGTCAGAGCCAACAGAAAAACGCCCGAAAAACCGGCCCTGTCGGTGTTCGCTTCTTGGAGTGGCCACGTCTGTCCAAGCTGTCCACTTGAGGAAGTTGGGCTGCGCTAACTCGGTAGACTGCGCTTCAATTCCTTGTACACCGCATTCCCTGCATCGATTGCTGCCGCGGTTTCAAACGTCTCACCGCGCCACGCGTGGTTGCGCGTGTACAACTGATACATCCCGAAGCCAGACCTTACGCCAGGCTCACTCCGTCAGCGAGGAGCTGACGTGTGCCGCGGCGCTCATCCCGACGACCTCTCCCATCCGCCGGTCGCAGCTTCGCCAGCCCGAGGTCGAGAAGCTTCGTACCCACCTTGCCGGCGCGCTCGACAAGGCGCACCGTCAGGGGATCACGCACCGCGACTTGAAGCCGGCCAACGTCATGCTCACCACGATCTGGATCGCGTACTCGAGCGCGCGATCGAGCGGAAGTGGTCCCTTCGCCAATCGCTCGGCCAACGTCTCGCCGTCGAGGTACTCCATCACCAGGAAGTCCATCGCCTGCCCTGAGCTTGTCGAAGGGTCCTGGCTCCCGACGTCGTGGAGCGTGCAGATGTGTGGATGATTCAGTGCGGCGACGGCGCGCGCCTCACGTTGGAAGCGCTCGCGCGCGTGGGGGTCGTCAGCGAGGTGCGCGGTCAGGACCTTGATCGCCACCGTGCGATCGAGTCGTGTATCGCGCGCTTTGTAAACCTCGCCCATCCCGCCCGCGCCGATCTTCGACGCCAACTGATACGGGCCGATGGTTTGACCCTCGAGATTCTTCATCACTCTCGCGTCGTCGATTCGAACCAGCACTGGTGTCTCGAAAACGCTCTCTGCGCGCGCGTCCCATGCCAAGAGCGACTCCACCTCCTGACGCAGCGTTTCGTCGCCCCTGCATCTCTCGGCGAGGTACGCGGGGCGCCTCTCCGCCGGCAGCGCTCGCGCGCCCTCGAACAAGTCTCGCACGCGCGGCCAGTCTTCAGGGGGAAGGGGCACGCGCTCTGGATTCTACTCTTCGGCAGTCTCTAGGGGGCGCACCGCGGCAAGACGCCCCTACCGATCGCGGTGAGTCGGGCGGCTACCGCTTCAGCGCCTCGTCAAGGAGGAACAGATCGGTGAGCACGGCCCGCACGTGGCTCGATGCGTTCAAGTTGTCCACAAGCTGCGATCCGATCGAGGGCTGAGCGAGCACGAGCCGGACCGCGGCCATCGCGTTTCGCGCGTCGTGATCGAGCACGCTCACGAAGGCGTCGTAGGGCGATGGATCTTTAACGTCCACGTGACGCACGGCGCGACCGGCGGCATCGGCCAGACCGTCGAGTGCCTGTTCACACCTGCGCAGGAACTCACGGATCTGGCTGCCCGATGTACTTCCGTGCTCGTGCGGAAGTCCCTGCGCGGCGTAGGCGAGCATGAACTCGTACGCCTCCTCGATCGCGTCGCAGCGCGCGGCAAATTCCGATCGTTCCTGATTTTGCTGTGCGGGTTCGCCGCTCACGAGCGGCTCGTGGGCGGATTCGCCACCTTCCAGCGCTCCGGCTCGTGGTGCTCGAGGTACTGCCGCCGCGTGATCCAGCCGAGGATCATCGACTTCGTGATCCACCATTTCTCGGGACGGACCGCGAAGTAGACGTGCGCGATGACGAGACCCACGAGCGCAACGCCAGCCAGCCCGTGGGTGACATAGGTCACACCCCAGGCCGAGTCGCTCAGCAGATACGGGTTGCGAGTCACGAACGGCGTACGGACGCGCGACATCATCAGCACGCCCGATAGGACGGCACCGAGTCCGGTCGCGACGATCGCCGTGTGATAGAGGCGATTACCGAGCGGATACTTGCCTGACTTGGGCCCGGGCACCTCACGGCCAAGCTCGCGCATGAGCTCGGCTTTCAGTTCGGGGACGTCTTTCGGGCCCACCCAGATCGACCAGAAGTCGAGCCACACCGTCGCGTGGATGATGTGAAAGACGATCGAGCCCGTGAGCACCAGCCCCGCGATCCAGTGCCACGTGACCCACGGGAACTTCACGCCAGCGACCGGGAGGAACGCCGTGAAGAGCAGCACGAACATGGCGGCCGCCATCACCCAGTGGAAGGCCCGGGCCATCAGCGAGTGCCGCTCGATGCGCTCGGGCAGGCTGGCAAACGTCTTCTCCAGATGGTCGGTTTCGGTCGCCGGGCGTTTCCGATGCGCGGAGAGCAGCATGTAGCTGCCGTGCGCGACGAGGAACATCAGGCCGGCAACGAGCGAGGCCCAGAAGAGCGTCCACGAGACGTGCGTCAGGATGCTCTCGCCCCAGGGGTTCAACCCCCATTTCACGAAATCCATGTCTCACTCCGTGTAGTGTCCGCCTTCAGGCGGACCTCGAAGTCCGGCTAAAGCCGGACACTACGGCGCCGCAAAATTACGTGTCGCCTCGTCCCCTGATCGCTCGCTTCACCAGGTTCCGCATCAACGGGATCTTGTAGGCGTTGTAGCGAAGCGCCTGCGCGCCCTCGATCGCGATCTGCCCGGCGCGCTCCGCCGTCTCCTCGCTGCGGGGCCGGCCCACGACAGCCGCCTCCACCGCATGCAGGCGCAGCGGTCGGGCCGCGGCCGCATTCACCACCATGCGGATCCGTTCGATCCGGCCGCTCGCGTAGGTTGTTGCGGACGCCACGTTCAGCAGCGGGAAGTCCCACACATTTCGATCGCGCACTTTCTCGAAGTAGAACTGCGCGCCGGCCCACGTCGACGGAATTCGAATCGCTGTCAGCAGTTCGTCTGGAGCCAGAACCGTCATTCGTGTGATGTCCGTACCGGGGCCGATGAAGAAATCCTCGGCCTCGACCACACGCTGGCCTCGCGCGCTCTGGATGACCATCTGCGCGTCGAGCGCGATGAGCGCCGGCGCCGTATCAGAGGGGTTCACTGCGACACACCGATCGGCGTCGAGGATGGCGTGTTCGCGATTGATGGCCGTGGGCGTATCCGCATAGCAGATGTTGCCGCCGGCGCGGTAGCAGCTCCATCCTGCCCTGTAGTACCAGCAACGCGTATCCTGCGACACGTTGCCGCCGAGCGTTCCCTGGTTGCGAATCTGCGGCGAGGCGACGAGCTCAGCGGCCTCCGCGAGAATCATGAACTTCTCGCGCACGCGAGCATGCCGCACGATCTCGGTGAGCGTCGTGGCCGCGCCGATCTCGAGGCCACCGTCGCGTTCCTTGATGCCACGTAACTCCGCGGCGCGGCTCAAATCGATGACCACGCTCGGTCGCTTGATGCGATCCTTCAGCCAGTCGAACGAATCCATCCCACCGGCCATCACCCACGCATTCGGGCTGTACCGATCGAGGAGCGTGACCGCGTCAGCCGTGGTCTCCGGCTGGAAGAGCTCGAACGCGGGCATCACGTCGTGAATCACGGCCATGACGTCTCTCCTTCAGATATGTGCCGTCAGGGGCTCGATCGTCGGGTGGCCCGCCTCGAGCGAAGTCAGGATCATGTCGAGCGTAACCGGGGCGCGCTGGTAGATATTGTCCCCGAGCGCGTCGCTGATCGCGTTGAGCACCGCGCAGGCGCCGGCGCCGACTGGTGGCTCGCCGATACCGCGCGCACCGACTGGAGTCTCGGGATCCGGGATGTCCAGCGCGGCCCACGCCATCTGCTCCGGTACATCGAGGATTGTCGGCGGCCGGTTGTGATGGAACCGCCGCGCCAGCGCCACACCGTACTGCTGGTCGTACACCCACTTCTGTCCGATCGTGTGTCCGATGCCCAGGATCGAGCGCCCGAGAATCTGCCCGCCGAGGGCGCGTGGGTGGACCACTGTGCCGACGTCGGCGACGGCGAGGTAGTCGAGGATGTAGTACTTGCCGGTCTCGACGTCGATCTCGACTTCGGCAAACCCGGCAACGAACGAACGTGACTGGCCGTCGCGCGGGTAGTTGTCCTTCGCGACGCCCATGAGTCCTTGACCGGCGAGCGCGTTGGCCGATGCGGTTGTGAACCTGTTGATGTCCTTCGGCAGCTCGTGACCGTCGTACGCGCCGCCGAGATCGATCGCACGCTGCGCGGCCTTCGCGAGCGTCATGCCCGGCCTGCCGCCTTTGCGGAAGACGCGCTCGTTGGCGACCTCGTAGTCTTCGGGGCGGCCACCAAGGTCTTTGGCCGCGATCGCCTGCAGTTTCTTCTTCGCGTCCATCCCTGCCGCGTGAGCGGCCCGCGTCATCGCGTGGATGGTCTGGCTGCCGCCGCTGTTGCACGTCCACGGCAGGTTCTTCGCCGTGTCGCCCCAGGTCACCACCACTTTGTCCCAGGGGACGCCCAGGATCTCGGCCGACACACGGTGACAGTCGCTGACCGATTCGGTGCCGTGATTGCCGATGCCCGATTGGATGTACAGAAGCCCGTCCGGCTTGATGACGAAGAGGCCGTCGTAGCCCGTGGAGCCCGCGCTATACGTGCTCACGGCGACGCCGACGCCACGGACTTTGTTGCCGTCGCGCTTGCCGCTCCGCGTCTTGCGCTCATCCCACTTGAAGAGGGCGGAGCCCTTGTCGAGCGCCTCCTTGACGAATGCGCTCGTCGCGTACTGCCGAACCTGCTTCGGTCCCCCAGGTGGGCCGAATGGTGCCTTGCCCGACGGCGCGTTGATGCGGCGAATCGCGACCTGATCGATCCCGAGCTTACGCGCCGCTTTCGAGATGACCGGCTCTATCAGCATGTGCGACTGCGTGCCGCCCGGCTGACTCTGCGGACCTCTCGGCGGCGTGTTCGTCAACACTGAGATGCCGCGGAAGCGCATCGCCTTCGGCTGATACATCAACGAGGCGATGACGCCGGTGTTGTTGCAGTCGCCCTGGCGCTCGAATGGTCCGTTGTCGCTGACCGAGCACATATCAAGGGCGGTGATGCGACCGTCCTTGGCGAAGCCGACTTTCATTCGCCCGCGCACGCCCGGACGCGCGCGACCGATGTAGTGTTCCTCTTCGCGGGTGATACGCATCATCACCGGGGCGTTGGCCTTCTTCGCCAGAAGCACCGGAATCACCAGCGAGATCGCGCCGGTGATCTTGCTCCCGAACCCGCCACCGGTGTACTCGCTCACGACGACGACGTCCTCGGGTGGGACGCCCACCCAGCGCGACACGCCGAGCACGGTTTGCGCGGTGCTCTGCGTGCCCGTGTACACGTGGACCTTCCCGTTTTGCCAGTAGGCCAACGCGGTTCGGGTCTCGAGCGTCTGGTGGCTCGTGTCGGGAGTGACGAAGGTTTCGTCCAACACGAGCGCGGCTTCTTTGAAGCCAGCGTCGAGATCGCCGTACGCCCACGCCTCCGGTGCGCCTTCCATCATCGGCAGGCGGCCGGCGTCGGCCTCGGTCAGTTCCGCCGCCGTCCATTTCATTTCACGGATCTCGGGTCGAGGTGGGCTCTTCGGCGGTGGAGTCCCGGGTGGAATGGGCGGGGGAATGAACCAGAAGTTTCCCTTCGTGCGCGCGTTGGGGCCGCCCGGACGCAGGCTGACCAGCGGATCGACGACGAAGGGCAGCGGCTCGTAGTCAATCTCGATCCGCTCGATGGCTTCAGCTGCTGTGACCTCGTCTACCGCTGCGACTGCGAGGATCGGCTGGCCCTGATAGACCGGCTCCTTCGTGAGCGCAACCTCGCCGTCGATGTTGGCCAGAATCAACTGACCGTTGTCGTTGACGGCGTCCGACGGCGCTGGCAGATCGTCGGCGGTGACGATCGCTTTCACACCGGGCACGGCCATCGCCGCGGTGGTATCGATGCGAGTGACGCGCGCATGCGGGTGCGGGCTGAGCAGAAGCTTCGCGAAGAGCATGCCGTCCACGCGAAAGTCTTCCGCGTACTTGCTCTTGCCCGTGACCTTCGCGATCAGATCCGGAGTGGTGTAGTTCTGTCCGACGAGCTTCTCAGCCATCTCATGCCTTCCGCATGTTCTCAGCACCGCGCATCAGCGAGGTGAGAATCTTGTCGTAGTCCTGACAGCGACAGAGGTTGCCCGAGATCCCGTGCGCAAGCTGCGCGCGCGTCGGGTTGGGATTCGTCTTGAGGAAGCCGACAGCGGCCATGATGAACCCCGACATGCAGAACGCACACTGGAAGCCTTGCTCGTCGACGACGCCCTGCTGCACGGGGTGAAGCGTCCCATCGGCGGCAGCGAGTCCCTCGATCGTGACGATCTTCTTTCCACGCACGGCGTGCGTGAGGACGGAGCACGAATAGTGCGGCACATCATCGACGAGCACGGTGCACGCTCCGCACTCGGCGCGATCGCATCCGAGCTTGGTGCCGGTCAGTCCCAGCTTGTAGCGGAGTGTCGTGGCCAACGTTTCCTGCTTCAGCACGTCGACGCGACGCTCCTGGCCGTTGACCATGAGCGTGATCAGTCGCTCGACGCTGCCCGGTGCAGAGGGCTGCTGGCCGAGCACTGACGAAGAGCGCCAGAGGTATGCGGCCGATGACACCACGGCTCCCGACGCAATGACACCCTTGATGAAGTTGCGGCGCGAGACGTTCTTGGGTGGGTCGGCGGTGATCGTCTTGTCGTCCATAGACAGGCCACCTTGAGTGAAGCGCCATACAGGCGATGGCGAGGCAGGCAGAAGGTAGCGCCAACCCACACGGAACGCAACGAAAGAATGGGGGCGCCCGTACAATGCGCCGACGTGCCAATCAGGACGGGTAACCGGACCTTTCGAGGTGTTTTCGTGCTCGCAGTGACCTCCGTGCTCCTGGGGGCGTGCGGCTCACCGCGGCCGGAGCCACCCAAGAAGGAAGTCGTTATGTGGAAGCAGCTTGGCTCGTGGTCGGGCCGCGGAAACGCACAGACCGAATCGTTCGTGGGACTGACCGGGTCGCTGCGCTTCCATTGGCGCACGACTCGGGAGAATCCCAAGGGCCAGGGCAGATTCAAGCTGATACTGCAGAGTGCGATCAGCGGTCGCGCGCTGCAGGAGCCCGTCGATGAAGAGGGGCCGGGAGAGGGAACAGCCTACGCGGCCGACGACCCACGTGTATTCCACGTCATGGTCGAATCAGCGAACCTCGATTGGTCGTTCACGGTCGAGGAGGCCGCTTTCGGAACTGCCTCCCCGTAGACGATGCTATTCAGTTGGTCGGCACGCGCGCGTACTTCCTGAGGTTGTTGAAACCGACGTCGGCAGCGTAGATGTTGCCCCGATCGTCCACCGCGATGCCCGACGCCGATGTGCCGGTGTCAGTCATCGTGCTCATGTCGCCAGGATCAGGGATCAAGTACTTCAGGGCGCCGGTAATCGCGTCGCCGATCACGATGGCCCTGTCGTTTGCGCCAGGTGTTGGCCGAAGAGCCGTCTGGCCAGGTGCGACGCTTTCGTAGGTGGCGCCGACGTAGATGTTGTCGTGCTTGTCGACGTACACCGAGCTTGGCTGACCGAACTGCTTCCACGCGGCGATGAACTTGCCGTCCTGATCGAACACCTGCACCCGATTGTTCTGGCGGTCGGCCACATACACATAGCCCTTCGAGCCGCCAACGTAGAGATCGTGCGGCTCCCTGAAGTTGCCGGGCTCCGATCCCAGGCGTCCCCAGGTCTTGATGAACTTTCCGTCCTTCGTGAATTTGACGATGCGAGCGCTGTTCGACTTGTTGGGTGAATGGCCGTCCGACACGAAGATGTCGCCGCTTGCGGCGATCGAGACGCCGGTCGGCCGGTCGAACAAATCAGGTCCACTTCCGCCAACGCCAGGCCTGCCGAGCGTCATCAGCACCTTTCCTTCAGGGCTGATCTTGAGCACGGTCTGCCCAATCGCCACGCCCTGCGCGTTCTTCGCCGGGATCCCGAGGATCGTTTCTTCCGCGTTCGAATCCGTCGTCCAGATGTTGCCGTTTCTATCCACGGTGAATCCGTGCGGATGCGCGAAGAGACCGACGCCGAAGCGTCTGAGCAGGCGTCCTGCGGGGCTGAACTCGAGAATCGGCGGGTTGGCATCTCCTCGATTCAGGCACGTGGCGTCGCCGGTGGGCTTGTCATTGAAACAGCGATGGAAGACCCAGATGTTGCCGTTCGAAGCGACGTGCACCCGGATGACTTCACCCCATTTCTTGCCGTTCGGCCCTTTCATGCTCGCGGGAAGAGTCGGCCAGTCCGGCACGAGACGATACGGATTCGGGAGCGTGGGTTTGGGAACAGACGTCTCTCCGCCGCCCTGGGCATGTGCGGCCGCGAAGAGCCCGGCAGCTACGAGGCCGGAAATCGCGAACTGAGAAAAGAGGCGATTGGAAGTCGGCACGGCGGATCTCCTGTGTGAGAGAGGCAGAGCTCTCGCACCTATAATGGCGCACCGCATGGCAACCCAGCCCGGAAGTCGAATTGGCGCATACGAGATCCTCGGCCTGCTCGGCGCAGGCGGAATGGGCGAGGTGTACCGCGCCCGCGATACGAGACTGCAGCGCGAGGTCGCGATCAAGATCATTCCCGACGCGCTGGCGAACGACGCTGTCGCACGCGGACGGTTCGAAACCGAGGCACGTGCCGTTGCCTCGCTATCCCACCCGAACATCATCGCGATCCACGACTTTGGCCAGGAGGATACCGTCGCTACGCGGTGATGGAACTGCTCGATGGCCGCACGCTGCGCGAGATCACACCGGACGGCCGCGGCTACGCCTACTACTACATCTCGATGCCGTCGCGGCTGTTCGAAATCAACTCGGCACCATGATCACCGAGGGGCGAGGCCGCGCAGTGCGCGTCTGTATCCGACGTGCCTGGAGGCTGCTTAAGCCGGTGTCAGGCGGCCTTTGAAGCCACACCGCATGAGGAGGGCCTCGAACTGCGGCTCGGTTCGAAAAGCGTCCCATTTCGGATCGATCACCAGCAAGGCAAGGTGGA
>Ga0075420_100006711_pt1 | contig 10152 bp, 10 predicted proteins | sample SoiMetdeltSBSDD4_FD_75296 | JGI IMG/M metagenome (GOLD analysis project Ga0075420, IMG submission 75296) | Bulk soil microbial communities from a Populus tree surrounding site in Tennessee, USA - Soil MetaG P. deltoides SBSDD4 | ecosystem: Environmental > Terrestrial > Soil > Tree plantation...
CGGTCGGGATGAACGTCTCGCGGGTGGTCCACTGGCTGGATGGGCTGCCGCGCGCTAAGACGCGGGTGACCCCCTTCGCCGCCCTTGCCCAAACCGCCTGACTTCGCCGACGGTATCAGGTAGTGGTCGAGGTCCCCGATGGGGAGCGCGGGCTCCGCCGTCGTCGGCCGTGGCGGCTCGACCGGCTCGACCAGAGCCACCAGCCATTCGGGCGCCGTGGCGATGGGCAGGTCGTCGGGGCCGTGGCCGCGGCGCCAGGCGTAGGTTCGTCCGCTATCGGGATGGATGGAGGGCGGCGCCGTGATGTAGCCGCCGGCCGAGCGGGTATCGAGGCCGGGCAAGAACTTGACGCCGTTCTTGACCCGCGCGTCGCCAGTGAACAGGAGCTGCCAACCGCCGCCGCCGGTGAGCTGCATGACGGTGGACGGCGGCGGGCCGAACCGCTCGACCAGCGCCGCGAACGTGGTGGCGCCGTCCGGCCCCTCGGCCTCCCACCCGGCGTAGTCGACGTCGAGCACCCAGAAGGCGGCGCCCGCGGCGAGCCCGATGTTGGCGTCCGGCTCCCGCGCCCACCAGGCGCGGATTTGGTCGGCGTCGCGGGTCGCGTCGTGCACGCCGCGGCCGCCCTCGGCCTTCGGGATCAGCGGCAACTTCGCGCCCGGCCGCAGCGGCAGCACCGGGCCGCACCGCGCGGCGTAGGCCAAGGCTGCCTCGAGGAGCGCGCTCATCCTCTCGGGCTCCGCACCTGCCGGCCGGCGAGCTCGACCAGATCGAGTCGGTCCTTCAGCTCCTCGATGCCGCCGCGATCAGGACGCGCGGCACCTGCCCCGCCGAGGCGGGTTGTGGCGCTCGTAGGCATGGCGGCTCACGCCTAAGCCGCTGCGTCGGGGAACGACTTTGGGCTCAAGCCGAGCTGCTGGGCCAGCGCCGCCTTGGCGGCCGCCGCGGGTAACCGCCACCGGCCGCGGATGCGCCAGCCGGGCAACTGACCGCCGGCCACGAGCCGGTACACGATCGAATGCGACGGCGCGTCGGCGAACTCGGCGTGGATCAGCGCCATGAAGGCCGGCAGATCCAGCTCGTCGCCGTCGGGTTGCCCCGCCGTGGACGGCTCGGCGCTTTCCGTCGGCGCAAGGCTTGCGGGCGAGAGGGCGGTCGTGGCAAAACCGGGACGCAATGAAGGGGGTGCAGCCGGCATGGCGAGCATCCTTCGACGTAAGTGGTCGAACGGGCCGGGATGAGTTTGGCGACTGACCCGGCCCGTTCCTTCTAGACCACTTCCTGTCTCCCTGAAAGATTGATTCCACTTACGCGCACGTCATCTGACGGTTGCGTGGCCGGCTCGCAACCGCATGATTCTTGGGTTTCTTTCTCTCTTTGCCTTGAGCCTTTTCCTGATGGCGCTGGACCTGCCCTCAGGGACGCCGCCTTCGGCAAGGAAGGCTCATCTGAGCTTGGGCGGCGGTGTCGATAAGTCATTGTCTTAGCTTTGATAACAGTGGTTGCCCGAGATCGAGCGTCCGGGAGCTTCCGCTGCCACCTGGAGGTTATCTCAGGTGCGGTCCAGCCATCGCCTCCACCAAGGCCGGCGTGCCTCGGCCTCGAGCCGGTCGGCCCGGGCTCGCTCGTGCTCGAGGGTCCGCCGCAGCTCGGCAATCAGCTCCTCACGCGCGGCGATCGCCTCCTCGGCCGTGCGGCGGGCAGCCTCGACGTCGGCGACCGCCACCGCCCGCGCGGCCTCGCGCTCGGCCTGCGCTGTAGCCAGGTCGACCCGGAGGTTGGCCACTTGGCCCATGGCTTCAGCCAGGCTGGCCTCTAGGCCGGCCACCTGATCACGCAGGCGGTCAATCTCCTGGCCGGCCCATGGGTCAGGCCCGTCTGACCTATCGGTCGGCCCATGGGTCAGGAGCGGTTCAGCCTGGGCCTGCGCGGCTAGCTCGGGCGTGACGTGGACCAGCAGCTCGCCGGTGTTCATGCGCCGCGTCTGCACCTTGCCGCGCCTGGCCAGTGACCGCAGCCGCTCGCGCGGCCAGCCGAGCTGGCGGGCAGCCTGGGTGACGTTCAGCCACTGGCCGGCCCCTCCGGTCGGCCCATGGGTTGACCCTTCGGTCATGATCATCGGCCTCCCTGGCTAGCCCGGGTCAGCAGGCTGGCTGGCCACTAGGCCACAGAGCAAGCGGTCTATAGGTCGGCCCATGGGCTGGGTGAGATTCCGTCGTCCAGGGTGTCGGCTACTTGGCCTTGCGCCGCCGCCAGTCGGAACAGCGACACGCCGGCGCCGTTCACCATCCGCCCATCCCGGGATCGAGGAGAAGGACATGCCCCGCGCACGCTTCTTGCTGCCCGTGATCGCAGCGGCTCTCCTGGCCACCGCCGCCACCGCGCAGGCTCAGCAGCAGGCGGCCGGCGGCGCCGTCCTGCGGGAGGCCACGGACGACGACATGATGGTCCAGCCCTTCAACAAGACGGTCGAGGAGCTCAAGGACGCCGACCTCGTGGATCAGGCCGGCGCGGAGATCGGTGAGGTCGAGCAGGTGCTGGTGAGCGAGGATGGCCAGCCCGCGGCGATCACGGCCGAGGTCGGCGGCTTCCTCGGGGTCGGGCAGAAGACGGTGGTGATCGGCCTCGACCGGCTGCAGCTCAAGGACGACGCCCTGATGACCGCGCTCACCAAGGAGGAGCTCGGGGCCATGCGGACCTGGGGCAACCCGTAGCCGCGCCAGGCCGGACCAGACCCGCCCGCGGCGCCGCCCGCGTGCAGCCAACCTCAGGTCGAGCGCCGGCGGTTGATCGCGGGCGCTCCACCGCGGTCAGTCGGCTGAGTTGATCCGGGCCGGCGAAAGCCGCGCGAATCCTGGCTTGGACGGCTGATCGTTGACCGCGTTCCGACCCCGGACCGCCCGCAAGCGGTTGAAAATGCCGCCTAATCCGCGATTATGGCAAGCGAGGGCTGAGCCGGCCTCAGCGTGGCGCGGCGCGGCGAGGGCAGTGCGCGAGCGGTCGTCCAGGTCGCGGATCCCCCGGATCAGCCGCCACGTCGCCGCCCGGTCCGCCCGCGCCTGTTCCCGCCCCGGCATCCCCATCGGGGAGCGCCTGCGTGCGCCCCGCGAAAGGGTTCGCCAACCGCGCCCACGTGGTCGATCCGCCCGCTACGACGGTGGCTGGTGCGGAGGCACGCGGGATGCACACGGGACCACCCTTCTCGGCTAAGCCGACCGAACCGCCGGCCGAGGCGCTGGGCTTGGCCCCCGTGCTCCACTTCCTCGGCACCATCCTCTGCTGCCTCGCCGGGGCGATGCTCGTGCCGGCGGCGGTCGACCTCGCCCACGGCAGCCCCGGCCACCGAGCGTTCGTCGCCGCCGCCGCGATCACGCTGTTCGCCGGCGGCGGCCTGGCGTTTGCGTTCGCCGGCGAGCCGGGCTTGCGGATGGACCTGCGCCAGGGCGTCCTCGCCGTGATCCTCACCTGGACCGGCACCACCTTGTTCGCCGCCCTGCCCTTCCTGCTCGCCGACCAGCCGTTGTCCTTCACCGACGCCGTGTTCGAGGCCGCCTCCGGCCTCACCTCCACCGGCGCCACCGTCTGGTTCGGGGGTCTCGACGGGACGCCGCGTGGGATCCTGCTGTGGCGCTTCCTGCTCGCCTGGATGGGCGGCTTCGGTCTGGTCACCTTCGCGGTCCTGGTCCTGCCCCACCTGCGCGTCGGCGGCCTGCAGCTGTTCACGCTCGACCTCTCGGCTCGGTCCGGCAAGTTCCTGCCCAGGACCGCCGAGGTGGTGGCATGGATCGCCGTGGTCTACGTCGCGCTCACCCTGGCCGGCGCCGTCGCCTTCGGCGCCGCCGGCATGGGCACGTTCGACGCCGCCGGCCACGCCATGGCGGCGGTGGCGACCGCGGGCATCTCCTCGCACGACGCGGGCCTGGGCCACTTCCAGAGCCCCGCGGTCGAGTGGGTCGCGGTGGGGCTCATGCTGCTGAGCGCCATGCCGTTCGTCCTCCACGTCCACGTCCTGCGTGGGCAGCTCGGGCCCTTGTTGGCGGAGTCGCAGGTCCGCCTGTTCCTGGCCATGACCGCCACCGGGGTCGCGCTGCTCGCGGCCTGGCGGCTGCGGAGCGGGGCCGGGACGGTCGAGCAGGCGCTGCGGGAGGCGGCGTTCAACATCGTCTCGGCGATCACCACGACGGGTTTCGCCAGCCACGACTTCCACCAGTGGGGGGCGCCGGCCTCGCTGCTCGTGCTTTGCGCCGCGCTCATGGGCGGCTGCACGGGCTCGACCGCGGGCGGGATCAAGATGTTCCGGCTCCACGTGCTGCTCGCGGCGCTCCGGGCGCAGCTCCAGCGGCAGGCCCACCCGAGCGGCGTGTTCGGCGTGCGCTACAACGGCCAACCTGTGCCGCCGGCGATCGTGGGCGCGGTCGTCACCTACGCCTTCGCCTACCTCGCGACCTTCGCGCTGCTGGCGCTGGCGCTCGCCTTCGTCGGCCTCAGCTTCGAGGAGAGCCTGGGCGCCGCGGCGGCGGCGCTGGCCGGCGTCGGCCTGGGCTTGGGGCCGCGCATCGGCCCCTGCTGCAGCTTCGCGCCGCTGCCCGACGCAGCGATGTGGCTGCTCACGCTGGGCATGCTGGCGGGCCGGCTCGAGATCCTGCTGCTGGCGCTGCCGCTCACCCCCGCCTTCTGGCGAAGGTGAACGCCCCGGCGGGTGGGCGGACGGAGATCGGTGCAGCGCGTCGCGGCAGCCGGTCTCGGCCGGCTCGCCAGGACCGCGCCACGCGGTCGGCCCTCAGAACTCCGCCGGATCGCGCTCGAGGGCGGCCGCCTATCAGGGGCGGCGTCGGACATGGCGGCGGGCTCTCCTTCCGATGCGTCCACCATGCCGATCCGCGCCCGCTCTCGTCAACATTCCTGAGATTGTTGACATGGCTCCACCGGGTCCAGACGGGGCTCAGCCTCAAGGCTCGGGGCCAGGGAAATCGCGGCCCCGACGCTGGGATTGAGTTGATGGGCTGATTGATGATGATCGCGGACGTCTTCCAGCGTCAGCTTGTCCGGCGAGCGGCCGTGGAAGGCGCTGAAGCCGGCGGCCGCGCGGCGGCCGTAGGCCCGGCGCGTGCCGAGGCGAGGGCCGAACGCCTATCCAGGCGCGGGCGGCCGGTCCACGGTCACCGCCCCACGGCTTCCGCCAGGGCGGCGAGCAGGCGGCGCTCGCTCGTCGGCTTGCTCACCTTCGGCGCCGCGGCCAGGACCGCCGCCGACAGCAGCTGCGCGCTGCCGTAGGCGCTCGCCAGCACGAACGGCACGCCCCGCGCCCGCAGCGCCTCCGCCACCGGCGTCACCATCTCGCCCTTCAGGTTCACGTCCAGCAGCGCCACGTCCGGCGGCTCGCCGTCCTCCAGGAGCCGCAGGGCCTGGGCCACCGTCGCCGTCGGCCCGAGCACGCGAAAGCCATGCCGCTCGAGGACGAGCTCCAGGTCCAGCGCGAGCAGGAACTCGTCCTCCACCACCAGCACCAGCGGGTCACGCAAGGGAGGCTCCGGGGACGAGACGGACGGCACCACATCTCCTACCGGCCCTAGCCGAGCAGGACCGTGATCTCGGCCTCCAAACCCTCCGGCGCGAAGACCAGTTCCGCCGGCCCACCGAGCTCGCCCGCCGCCGCGTGCTCGACCAGCCGGGTGCCGAAGCCGCGCGCGGCCGGCGGCGCGACCCGCGGGCCGCCGCGCTCCTGCCAGCGCAGCCGCAGGCGATGGACCTCGTCCGCCGCCTCCTCGACCCGCCAGCCGACCCGCACCCGGCCTTCGGGCGTCGACCAAGCGCCGTGCTTGACCGCGTTGGTGGCCAGCTCGTGCAGCACCAGCGCGAGCGCCTGCACCTTCGTCGCGGGCAGCGTCACCGCCGGCCCCGCCGCGACCGTCACCGCCGCTGCGCCGCACTCGCCCGCGTAGGGCTCGAGGGTGCGCCCGACCAGCGTGGCCAGGTCGGCGCCGCCCTCGGCCGCGAACGCCAGCTCGTGCGCGACCGCGAGCGCGTCGAGCCGGCCCAGGAAGGCGTCGCGGTACTGCGCGCCCGAGCGGCCCTCGGTCGCGGTCCGGCGGGCCAGCGCCTGGACCAGGGCGAGCAGGTTCTTCACCCGGTGCCGCAGCTCGCCGAAGCGCAGCTCGCGCTCCCGCTCCGCCCGGCGCCGCTCGGTGATGTCGCGGGCGACCTTGGAGGCGCCGACGATCCGGCCGTGCCCGTCACGCACCGGCGAGACGGTGAGCGAGACCTCGACCAGGGTGCCGTCCTTGCGCCGGCGCACCGTGTCGAAGTGGTCGACCCGCTCGCCGCGCCGGACGCGCTCGAGGATCGCCGGCATCTCGTGCTCGCGGCCGGGGGCGGCCAGGACGGCGATCGGCCGGCCGATCATCTCCTCGGCGGCGTAGCCGAAGAGGCGCTCGGCGGCGCGGTTCCAGCTGGTGACGATGCCGGCGAGGGTCTTGCTCGCGATCGCGTCGTCGGAGCTCTCGACGATCGCGGCCAGGAGCGCGTTCGCCAAGCCGCGCGGGATGGCGGCGGGTCGTTGGGCGGCGATCTCTCTTCCCCTTCAGCCGGCGGGTCGTCGGTCGGGCGCGCGGGTGGATTGCGGCAGCCAGGACGGTCCGGTCAACCTCCCACCGCCCGCCTCTCGGGCGATCGGCCTTGATCCTCAGCCGGCTTGGTCCGTGGCTTCGGGCTTCCCGCCCACGGCCCCGCCCTGGCCGGCCCAGGTCTCCGTATCGGTGGTGCTCGCGGCGGGGCGCCGGTTGGGCCATGCCCTTCCGCCCGCAGCTCCTCCTCCGCCTGGGCCCAGTGCCGCTCGGTGCCGCCCTCGGGCCGCCCCTCCCCCTTTCTTCGCCATCAGCTCATGGCAGCTCGCGGCCACCACCTGCCCGCCCGCCACGTCCACCCGGTTCGCCATTCCCTAGGCAGGTGGCTGGGTGGAGGGACCCGTCGAGGCCCCGGGTGCCACCCCCCGGCCCCAAGGGCTCGCCGAAAACGCCCAGGGTACCTGTACCTGTACGCCGACGCGCCTTTTCAGGCCGTTTTCGATTCCTGCCGCGGGTCCCCGCTCAATAGGCGTTTGCCCGATGCGCCTGGGTCCCGTCCGCCGGGGTAGGCGAGTACCTCCCCCGGCCGACAACCGAACATCGCCGCCAGGGTGGTGGAAATCGCCGTAGAGCGCGATCCGGTCCGGGACGCCGGGCGAGTTCAGTCCGAGCCCGAATCGTCGTTCTCGGCGTCCCGGCGTCGGAGGAATCGGCCCTTGAGCGCCGACTCCGGCCGGGCCTCCGAAACCGCCGCCAGGAGCGCGCTGGGGCGGCCGCGGAGCGCGGCGCGGCGGCGAGGGTCTACGGGAAGAGAGGGTTCATCCCGAGCGCGCGTCCTGGCGGCCCTACGGCGGCTCGGCACGGCGCCATCGAGCTGGCATCCCCGCATCCCAGGTCGCGCAGCCTGCGCCGCCACTCGCGGAGTGGTCGCCTTGCTAGCGTCGGTCTGGTCCGTCCCCGGCCCGCCGGGCGGTGGTCCTGTCGACGGCTGGCTCCTCCGGACCGGACAGGACGGCCCCGCGGTCGGGTCGCTGCTACGGCGCGACCGTGGCCGCCACGTCGCGTAAGCCGATCCTGCGCGTGAACAGGTCGGTGAGGTCCGGCCCGGTGGCAATGCCGAAGACCGGGTGGACCGCGCCGCCCGCCTGTGCCAGCCCCATGTAGTCGCCCAGGAAGTGGCCGCCGGCGACGGGCGCCAGCAGCATGTCGAAGGACCGCCGGGTTAGTCGCCGCTCCTCGCCCCAGCTCGCGGCCTGGGCACAGTCCCGGCGGCCGGGGTCGCAGAACACCGCCCAATGGTCGGTGAGCTCGGCCGGGGCGTCGTCGTTGCGGAAATCGTAGTAGGTGACCACCAGCACGCCGCCGGGGCCGACCTCGATCGAGGGGACGAACGCCTGCTGGCGGAGCGCGTTCGCGTTGCGGGGCGTCTGGTTGATCCGGACCGGCGCCGACCATCTCCTGCCGTTATCGGTCGACATGACGAACGCCACCTCGTCGACGCCGCTGAAGCGGGTGTCCTGGAACACGGCGTAGAGATTGCCGTTCCTCGGGTCCACCCCTGGGTCGAAGAGGATCGCCGCGTCGCGCACCGGCTCCTGCGCGTCCGGCGTGATGGTGCCGGTGAAGCTGAAGGCGATGTCCGTGGCGTAGGTCGGCCGGCGCTCGAAGGTCCGCCCCTTGTTGAAGGAGCGCAGGAGGCCGAGCCGCGCGCTGCCCTCGGGTGAGATCTCGGTGAACAGGTCGATCACCGTCCCGTTCGGCGGGACGACGATGATGTTGTTGATGGTCTGCGCGTTGGCGCCCGGATCATAGATCTCCCTGGCCCGCTCCCAGCTCCGCCCGCCATCCGTCGTGCGCGCGAAATAGGCCGGACCCTCGAAGAACACCTGCGCCGCCTGACTCGCGACCGCTCGGCTTGCAGCGAGCCGCCTCAGCTGCCGCACCCGCTGGCGCGCCGCCACGACGCCGTCGCCACCGCCCGCCTCAGCCTTGACCATGGCCGAGCTGGCGGTCACCCCGGCGTTGCCGCCCGCCGGCGGGATCGTGAAGTCCACGATCCGGTCCCAGACCGCGTAGACGAAGTCGGGGTTGGTGGGGTCGGCGGTGAGCGAGTTCTTGTCGTTGAGGACCTGCGGGCTGGTGTCCTCGATCAGGGTGACCGGCCGGCTCCAGGAGAGGCCGCCGTCGGTGGAGCGGTTGACGAGCATGGCGTTGCGCCCGAAGCCGCCCGTCGGCAGGTCCTCGTCGAAGCTGAGGCTCATGAAGTAGGCGACCCCGTTGGGCGAGAAGTCCACCCACGGGTCCGAGGCGCGCTGGAACTCCCCGCCCGAGCAGAGCGTGATCCCAGGGATGATGACCGTCCGCCAGGTGGCCCCGCCATCCTTGCTCACGCCCGCGACGTCGCTCCTGGCCCCACCGTTGTCCCAGCGGTCCTGCTGCCAGCCGGCGAGAAGGTTCCGGGCCGCGGTGGGGTTCCCGACGACGTAGGGCTCGATCTCCGTGTTCGGGTAGTTCGTCCCGCTTTGCTGCGCGACCTGGTCGGCTTGGCAGTCCGCGAATGGGCTCTGGCCGCCGCTGACGCGCGTGAGCTCGCCCAGCTCCTGCGCCACCGCCCCGTCGAGGCCCAGCAACACCACGGCCATCCCCACCAGCACCGCGGACCGGCGGCGCGACAGGCGGTTCGACGGCTTCGGTCTGGACATGGCTTCCCCCCTGCGTTTTTTGCGGCCGCGGCTTGTAGCGCTGCGGGTGAGGGGGAGTAGACGCCCGCTCCTCCCGCGGCACAAGTCCAATCAACCTGCGGTGTCGAACCCTGAGCACCCGAGCGGCGCGGCAGTCGGTTGCCTCACCGCCGTTCGCGCCGCGTGTGACTCCGCCCACATCGCGCGCGGCGGCCGCCGGCTACTTGTCGTGGGAACAGCCGGGGCGGTCGTGGACGCCTTGGTGACCCGAGTCGGCGCCCAACACCGTGCTCCACCTCGAGCTAGCCTCCCTGGCGGAACGGACCTCGCGCCCGAGCGTTGGCCGGGACCGCACCCCCGAGGGAGATGCCGTGCCACGCCCCCCGGTGGTGCTGGTCGTCGAGGACGAGTTCCTGATCGCCATGGACCTCGAGTGTCTGCTCGAGCGGCACGGCTGGCGCGTGCTCGGCCCGGCGGCGACGGTGGCCGCGGCGCTGCGCCTGCTGGAGCAGAGCGAGGAGCCACCCGACGCGGCGCTGCTCGACGTCAACCTGCAGGACGAGCTGGTGACGCCGGTGGCGGCGGCGCTGCGGGCGTGCGGGGTGCCGTTCGTGCTGGCCAGCGCCTACGACCCCGTGGACCTCGGGGTGCCGGCCTTGGCTGGGGTGCCGAACCTGGGCAAGCCGACCGACGAGCGGCGCCTGCTCGCGGCCTTGGCGCAGGCCGTGGCGCCTTGACCGGCGGCGCGTCAGCCGAGGGCGGCGAGGGCGAGGAGGACGGTGCCGCAGAGCAGGACCGCGGGCGGGAAGGCCGCGGCAAAGCCCCACAGGACCTCAAGGCTGCTCCCGTCGGGGGCGTCGGGCTCGGGCTGGTGGGGGTGCATGGCGAGCGTCCCACGGTTGTAACTT
>Ga0075420_100006712_pt1 | contig 10152 bp, 9 predicted proteins | sample SoiMetdeltSBSDD4_FD_75296 | JGI IMG/M metagenome (GOLD analysis project Ga0075420, IMG submission 75296) | Bulk soil microbial communities from a Populus tree surrounding site in Tennessee, USA - Soil MetaG P. deltoides SBSDD4 | ecosystem: Environmental > Terrestrial > Soil > Tree plantation...
TCGTTGACGCTGCCCTCCTGACAATTGCAGCGGCCTGCGATCGCCCAACGTGGCAAGCTTCACCAGCTCCAGCATTTCCAGCGCACGCCGGCGTTGTTCTTCGCGTGGCACTTTTCGCACGCGTAATCCATACGCCACGTTTTCCAGGACGGTCATGTGAGGAAACAGGGCGTAGTCCTGGAACACCGTGTTCACGTCGCGTTCGTAAGGAGCCCGATCCGTTACATCCTGCCCGTCGAGCAGGATGGTGCCGCCATCCGGCGTTTCGAAACCCGCAATCAGGCGCAGGCAAGTCGTCTTGCCGGAACCGGAAGGGCCGAGCATCGCAAAGAATTCACCTGGCGCGATGCTCAGGCTCACATCGTCGACGGCGCGCACTTCTCCATAGCGGCGCGCGACGCCGCGAAACTCGATGGCGGCGGACACCAGGCTCCTACGTCAGCGGCCACCCATGATCGCAACGTAGTCGGTAGCCCAGCGGCTGTAGGGAACGCAAGCGTCGCCATGCGTTGCGCACTTGGCTTCGGGCGTACGCCAGAAGTGAATCTTGTCGAAGTTCTCGATGCCGTTGGTCTTGCAGCCTTCCGCTCCCAGCAGCTCGTTGGACTCGCACGCGGCCGGCACGACCGGCACGGAGCCGAACCACGACGCGACATCGCCCTGCACTTTCGGCGTGATCGACCATGCCAGCCATTTGTACGCGCAGTTCGGGTGCTTGGCCTGCGAATGCAGCATCGTCGTGTCGGCCCAACCGGTCGCGCCTTCGGCGGGAACCGTGCTCGCGATTGCCTGCTTGTTGGCGATCAGCGTATTGACCTGGTAGGGCCACGAGCCCGAAGCCACCACGCCTTCGTTGGTGAAGTCCTGCACCTGCACGCTGGCGTCGTGCCAGTAGCGCTGCACCAACGGATGCTGGGCCCGCAGCAGTTCCAGCGCCGCGTTGTATTGAGCTTCGTTCAGTTCGTAGGGATTCCTGATGGCAAGATCCGGCTTCTTGGTCATCAGGTAGAGCGCGGCATCCGCGATGTAGATCGGGCCGTCGTATGCCTGGACGCGGCCCTTGTTCGGCTTGCCGTCCGGCAACTTCTGCGGCGCGAACACGACGCTCCAGGAGGACGGCGCGGTCTTGAACACCTTCGTGCTGTAGAGCAGGACGTTCGGCCCCCACTGGTACGGCACGCCGTAGTGCTTGCCGTCGACGACGTGCCAGGGCGCATCCTTGAGCCGCGGATCGATGGTCTCGTAGCCGGCGATCTGGGAAATGTCGACGGGTTGCACCGTGCCGCCGCGGATCAATCGCAGCGATGCATCGCCGGAGGCGGTCACGAGATCGTAGCCACCCTGTGTCATCAGCGACACCATTTCATCGGACGTGCCGGCCGTCTTCACGTTGACCTTGCAACCGGTATCGGTCTCGAACTTGGCGACCCAGTCGTAGTTCTTGTCGCTCTCGCCGCGCTCGATGTAACCGGGCCAGGCGACGATATCGACCTGTCCCTCGAGGGCCGTGGGAGCGGCGGCGGGTTCGGGGGGAGCGGCAGGCGGCGGTTCCTTCTTGCTACACGCCGCGACGGCGGTTGCGATGGATGCCATGAGCAGCAGACGCGAGCAGGACCACATAGTGACTCCCTGGGGCGCGCCTTTCCGGGCGGCTGTCCCCTTTGCTTTCATCCTCAACCCACGACCTTCCGGTGTCGGCAGGTCGCGACCCTTGTAGGAGTGTAGCGGACAGCGACGCGATAGTGGCAAATGCCGATGAGGTGGGATGGACCGCCGGGACAGATGCTCCAAGTGGACAGTCGCGCGGCCTGGAGGGAAGTCTCCGTGAGTACGTTGCCCGTTCAGTACATTGCCGGCAGTGGCGGTCAGCTTGTAAGTTCCTTCGGTACTGAGCAGCCGGCAGGTCTCTATGAAGGGTTCGGGGAGCGGTTCGGGAAATCTGGTCTGTGTCGGCGTGGGCATGACCCTGGGGTCCCACATCACGCCGCTTTCGCGCAGCTACATCGAAAAGGCGGATGTCGTCTTCACCGCCGTCTCCGATGGCGTCATCGAACTGTGGCTCGCGAAGATGAATCCGAATGTCCGCAGCCTGCAAACGTTCTACGCCGAAGGCAAGCCGCGCACGGAAACCTACCGGGAGATGGTCGACGCCATGCTGATCGAGATTCGTGCAGGCAAGCAGGTTTGCGGCGCTTTTTACGGCCACCCCGGCGTGTTCGCCGTGGTTCCGCACCGGGCGATCGAGCAGGCACGGCGCGAAGGTTTTACAGCACACATGGAACCCGGTGTCTCCGCGGAGGATTGCCTGTACGCGGATCTGGGAATCGATCCGGGCAAATACGGATGCCAGCATTACGAGGCGAGTCAGCTGATGTTCTATCGGCGGCGCATAGAGACATCGGCCTATCTCATTCTGTGGCAGATCGGCGTGGCCGGCGACCAGTCGACGGCACGATTTTCCACTGGCCGCGAATATCGCCAGGTGCTGATCGATCTGCTTGCAGACGACTACGACCTGGGTCACGAGGTTATCGTCTACAAGGCGGCCACGCTTCCCATTCACCGTCCGCACATCGAACGACTCGCTCTTGCGGAACTGCCGAACGCGAGTATCGACATGCACGCGACGCTCGTGATTCCGCCGTCCACGCCGTTGCAAGCCAATGCAGCGATTCGCGAGCGCCTCACCGCTCTGGATCTGGCAGTCACCGCTTCCTGAGTCCCTTGTCCATAGAGCTGCAGCGCGAATTCTCGACGCACCGCCTCGCAATGCGACCAATGACCGAGGCGGATGCGGCGCTGTTCTGTGATCTTTACACCGATGCGGAGACGATGCGGTTCATCGGTCCGCCGCTGTCGCCGGAGCGCGCGGCTCGAGGCTTTCGCAACATCCTGAGACTGATGCGGCAGCCGTCGGCCGACCGGGTATTTTTTACGCTGAGCGAACGCAGCTCGGGTGACGCGATCGGCATCGGTTCGATTCAGCACCTGGACATTCCAGGACGGTGCGCCGAAGCGGGCATGATCATCGGCGCGAAGCACCGCAATCGCGGCTGGGCACGCGAAGGCTTGTCGGGACTGATTCGGTTTGCATTCGAGCATCTGCCCCTCGACGAAGTGTGGGTGCAGATCCATGCGGATCATACGGTGGTGGAAAAACTGGTGGTCAGCGTAGGCTTATCCTGGGGCAGTACGGCCGTGACGCACGTCAGCGATCCTGTCATGCGCATCTGGTCAGCCCGTCGCGATACATGGAGGGGCGATTCGTGGTCGGCCGACTGGCGGCTTGCCGGTAAAGGTTGAGTTTCATTGGCGATGAGTATTCATCAGGAGAACGCAATGTCCGACGTGATCGAGTTCTTGGAACGACTGGGCCGGGACGCACACCTGCGTCATGCATCGGAGGCGGAGATCGGGCAGGCACTCTCCCGCACGCAGATCGATCCCAAACTGCAAGCAGCCATCCTGAGCGAAAACCAGCAGCAACTCGAAGCGCTGCTGGGCGCGGACACCAACGTCTGCTGCATGATTTTCGTACCGGAGGACGACGACGTGCCGCCGGAGGAAGAGTTCGTCAGCGGCCGCAGCGCAGCGGCCTGATCGCCTCGACAGCCTGCCGGAACGATCGATTCCGGCAGGCGCCTTCCGCTCCACCGCGCTCGCGGAGCTATTTCCCCGCCGCTTACCGACACCTCGCAGCCGGCTCCTACTGACAGCTTGGTACGCACAACTACTCATCGACACCCTCGGCAAGCGTCAGCTGCACCGTTGCGATGTCGACGTCATGAAAATGCGCGATTGAGTCGATTGCCGGACATAGCACGTTCGGCATAGTCTGCGTGCCAGTGCACTGGGGCCGGCGGCAGTAACTCGCGGCTCCTCGCCCTCAACGCCGGTGCACGGCTGCCGATAATGCCAGGTACGGAAGTCGCCCCGGAGAATTGCATGCCCGCACAGACCCGACCTCTATTCCGCAACGGAATTGCGGCTTCGCCGACCCATGCGGTCCGCACAGATGCCGCCTGCGCGGCGTTCGCCAGCTGACCGCAGACCCGTAGATGATGTTCGGCAAGCCCTCCCTGCTGAGCGTATTTGCGCTGCTGTGGACGCTACTTGCCGGATCCGCGTGGGGCCTGACGCAGGACGAAGCGACCGCGCTGCTCAAGAAGGCGGACACCATCAAGACATCGGACCCGGCGGAATTCGAGTCTGCCCTGCAGACACTCGACGACGGCACCGCCGGATTCTCACAGTATCAACGGCACTATCTTCAGTACCTGAAGGGCTGGCGAAGCGCCTACGAAGGCGACTACCAGCGCGCGATCACCACGCTCGAATCTCTCATCGATGAATCGCACGACGTGACGCTGCGCTTTCGTGCCGGCGCGACCGTCGTCAACGTACTCTCCATCGCGGCGCAGTACGAGCAGGCCTTTTCGCGATTGAACCAGTTGCTCGAGTTGCTGCCCCAGGTGAAAGACGAGGACGCGCGCGAACAAGGTCTCACGGTGGCCGCGTTTCTATACAACCAGGTGGATCAACACGACCTGGGACTGAACTACGCGCAGCAGCTGATCGAGCACAAGCGCACCAAGAACGGTGTCTGCGTAGGCGAGCAACTCAAGATGGAAGCGCTGTTCCGCAGCCGCCGCCTGCAACTGTCGGACAGTGAGCTCGGCCACGCTATCGAGACATGCACGCGTATCGGTGAATTCGGCTACGCCAATGTGATCATGACCTATGTCGTACGGCTGCACCTGGCCGAGGGCCGCTTCGACGATGCGATCCGCGTGCTGAAGGAGCACCACGATGAAGTACTGCGTACACGCTACCCGCGATTGATCTCCGAGTTCGACGCATTGCTGGCGGACGCCGCCTTCCGCAAAGGCGATTTCGCGACCGCCAGGCAAGCCGGCCAACGCTCGGTCGATGGCGCCGTGAAGAACGAATTCACCGAACCGCTCGCCGCCGCCTATCGGGTGCTGTATGCGCTCGCCAAGCGCGAAGGCGATTTTGCGAGCGCGCTGACCTATCACGAGAAGTACGCTGCTGCCGACAAAGGCTATCTCGACGATGTGAGCGCACGGCAGCTCGCCTTCCAGCGTGCCCGCCACGAAGCGACAGCGAACAAGCTGCAGATCGAAGCGTTGAACAAGCAGAACCAGCTGCTGCAGCTGCAGAAGGAGATCAACCTGCTCTATATCGCGCTGCTGATCGTGGGCCTGAGCTTCATCGGCTACTGGGCGTACAAGACCAAGCTGTCGCAATTGCATTTCATGAAACTGTCGCGGCACGACGGCCTCACCGGCATCTTCAACCGGCCGCATTTCATCGAACAGGCCGAACGCACCCTGGCGGAAAGCCGCAAAGACGAACGCAAGCTATCCGTCGTGCTCTGCGACCTCGATCATTTCAAGGCGATCAACGACCGCTTCGGACATGCTGCGGGCGATGCCGTGCTGAAGCAGACTGTCGCCGCCTGCCAGGCCCACCTGGAATCGGGCGACCTGTTCGGCCGCTTCGGCGGCGAGGAATTCGGCATCCTGCTCGCCGATTGCGATCTCGAGCAGGCGCAGCGGCGCTCGGAACAGATGCGCATGTCCATTGCCAAGATCTCGATGGGCTACGGCAGCGACTACAGCGTGTCAGCCAGCTTCGGTATCGCGGCCACGGCGAATTCCGGCTATGAATTGCGCGAGCTGCTCGCCGATGCCGATGCCGCCCTGTATCAGGCCAAGCGCTCGGGCCGGAATCGGGTAGCATCGTTCGAAGCCACCGACCGCACCGTCGCCGCCTGACCGCATCGCCCATGACCCGGCCCCACCTTCCCAAGACCGAACTCGAAGGACTGAGCCGCAAGCTGCAGAAACTGCATGCGCAGTTGATCGAAGCGGAGCGTCAGTTCCATCCGGGCCTCGCACCGCTGGCGCTGCTCGACCGACTGGTCAACGATCCGGAATGGGCGTGGCTGCGTCCGCTCTCCGCGTTGATCGCCGACATCGATCACGTCCTGGCGCAGGAACAGCCACCCACCGAATTCGACCGCGCCGTCGTCGCTGCCCATGTTCGCGGACTGCTGGCTGGTGAAGGCGATCTGCTCAACCAGAAATTCCTGGAGCGCTATCGAGCGCTGCTGCAATTGCATCCATCGCTGGTGAGCTTGCACGGCGAGACCAAGGCGATGCTGAAGAGCGCGCCGGCGGAATCGGATGACGAAGCGGAAAGACTGCATGCGAGACATCAGTGGGCGATGCGCTGCAAGCATCGCGGCACGGTGCATTGAAGAGGTCAGCTGGCGCCAGAGGAACTGACTCTCCTACCAGTTGACCAGCTGACCGCTTCACCGGTACCCTGCGCGCCGTCATTGGGGAGTAGTCGACCTTCGTTTCGCGAAGGGGTTGGCGTCAACACACTTGGTCGATCGACCATGGCGCCGACAGTACCCGTACCCGGCAAGACCTTTGACCAAGTCACCGTCCGCTGGCCGGGGAGTGACGTGGTCATTCGTATTCCGGCCGAGGGTCTCCCGTTGGAAGCGTTCCTCATCTCGACCGGTATCGTCGCCATTGCGGAAATGGGCGACAAAACCCAGCTGTTGGCCCTGGTATTGGCGGCGCGCTTTCGCCGCCCGATGCCCATCATCGTGGCGATCCTGCTGGCCACCGCAATCAATCACGGTGTCGCCGGTGCGCTCGGTGCGTGGCTCACTTCTATCGTCAATCCAACCGCGCTGCGCTGGACATTGGGGCTGTCGTTCATCGCGATGGCCGGCTGGATGCTGGTGCCCGACACGCTCGAGGAGAACAGTGAAGCCCATTCGCAGTTCGGTGTGTTCGGCACCACGCTGATCGCATTCTTCCTCGCCGAGATGGGCGACAAGACTCAACTCGCGACAATCGCCCTCGCCGCGAAATACGCCTCGTTCTACAGCGTCGTCCTCGGCACCACGCTTGGAATGATGATCGCGAACGTTCCCGCCGTGCTGGTCGGCGATCGCGTCGCCGGCAGACTGCCTCTCAAAACCATCCACGGCATCGCCGCCGCCATCTTCGCCATCCTCGGCCTGCTGGCAATCCTCAACGTCGGCGCAGCGTTGTAGTCTTTCGTTCATCATTCTTTTCTGCCCCGCGTTCTCCGCGCGATATATCTTGATGCCCTTTCAATCGGAGTCGCGCGGTGAGTAGGGCTACTCTTCGGATTGAGGTAATCACCAGTGCTGCGGCAACGATCCAGCGTTGTCGAGATATATCGCGCGGAGAACGCGGAGAACGCGGGGCAGAAAAAGAAGGGGCAGAAGTCGGAGTTTCTCACCCTGTATTGCTCCGCGCGACTCTTACTGTCCGCCTCTGCGAGCTATCCACCGTTCGCGAGATTCACCTGCCAGTAGCCGACGTCGATCCAGCGGTTGAATTTCCAGCCGACTTCGGGGAACTGCGCGACCTTCACGAACCCGTGGCGTTCGTGGAGGCCTACGCTCGCATCGTTGGGCAAGGCGATGCCGCCGATGGCGACGTGCAGGCCCTGGGTTCGTAGCCGCGCGAGCAGCTCCTTGTACAGCTGAGTGCCGATGCCGCGGCGGGCGAGGCCGTCACGCAGGTATACGGTCGTTTCGACGGCGAAGCGATAGGCCACGCGCGTGCGCCACTTCGTCGCATAACAATAGCCATCGATCTGGCCATCGACCTCGCCGCGGGTTTCGTGGACCAGCCATGGCAGGCTCCTCTGCACGTCGGCGATCCGCAGCGCCATCTCCTGGGCGGTGACCGGCGTCTCCTCGAACGTGATGACGGTGTGCCGGATGTAATGATTGTAGATGTCGGCGATCTGGGCCGCGTCGGCGGAAATGGCATCGCGAATCATGGCAGGTGGGGCGAGGTCGCCTGTCGAGACGGGTGTAGGTACACTACCGGGCCGCGGCACGGCGGACAACACGAATCCGGAAACGCCCGCATGCCCGATGCCCACGACATGCCTCGATCGACGACCAGCACTGCCCTTGCACCCACCCTGGCCCCTGCGCTGGCCATCGCCCTCTGCGTCACCGGCGCCGTTCTCTACTTTCTTTCCTTCCTGAATTTCAGCCTGTACGCGCTGACCTGGATCTGTTTCGTCCCGGTGCTGTTCGCGATCAGGGATGCGACGCCGAAACGCGCACTGTGGCTGGGCACGATCTTCGGCGCGGTCACGAACGGGGGCGGTTTCTACTGGATCACGCACCTGCTCAAAGAATTCGGGCACGTGCCCATGGCGGCTGCCATCGCCGGCTTCGTGTTGCTATGTATCTACCAGGGATTCCTGCTCGCCGTCGTGCTTGCTTGCGTGCGACGTGCCGAACGCGACCTGAATATCGCTCCGGTATGGAGCCTGGCGATCGTGTTTCCGGCGCTCGAACTCGCCTATCCGCTGCTCTTCCCGAGCTACATCGGCAACTCGCAGTACCAGTTCTCAGCCATCACGCAGTTCGTCGACATCACCGGCATGGCAGGCCTCACAGTCCTGATCGCACTGGTGAACGGCGCGCTCTACGAAATCCTGGATGCGCGGGTGCGATCGAGACGGATCGAACGACTGCGCCTGATCGTTCCCGCTGGTGCCTTCGCGCTGTGTGCGATCTATGGTTTGGTTCGCCTGCCCGCGATCGATGCCAAGACACAAGCGGCGCCAAAACTCGACGTAGGACTGGTTCAGACCAATATCGGCGCCCGCGACAAGGCGACCGATCCCGATGAATTCATCGCGCGGCATCAGCAGATGTCGAAGGACATCGTTGCCGCGCATCCCGAAGTCGACCTCATCGTCTGGCCCGAGTCCGCCTACAACCATTTGCTGCGGCGGTCGGAGAAAAACGTCGATGACGCCGTGACCCAGGGCATCGGCCGGCCCGTTCTCTTCGGCGTGCTGACCTATGCAGAAGGCCCGACGCGCGAGGACAGCCAGATCTTCAACAGCATGCTGCTCGCATCCGACCGGGGCGATGTGCTCGGCATCTACGACAAGATCGAACTGCTGGCATTCGGCGAGACCTACCCGTTCTCCCGTTCGCTCCCCTTCCTGAGCAAAGTGTTCGGCACGTCATGGTTCACCCACGGCACATCGTTCGAGCACCTGCAGTTGGGCGACGCTTCGTTCCTGCCCATGATCTGCTACGAGGACATCCTGCCCTCGCTGGTGCGGGATATCTGGCATCACGACGGACCGTCGGACGCTCTGGTCAACATCACCAACGATTCCTGGTACGGCGACACGCACCAGCCGATGATTCACCTGGTACTGGCGACGTTCCGCTCGATCGAGACGCGCCGTGCACTGATCCGCTCGACCAATACCGGCATCAGCGCCATCGTCGATCCGGCAGGACGCGTCACTCATCGCACCCGGCAATGGCAACGCGAAACGCTGGTCGCGGCCGTCCCGCTGATCAAGGACGGATCGCAGACGGTGTTCATGAGGATCGGGAATGTGGTCGGCTGGGTGTGCCTGGCGCTGACCGTGATCGGATGGTGGAGTTGTCGGCGACATTCCTCGCGCCGCAGGCGTGAGGTGGTTGGTGCGTGAATGGTGAATGGCCAGATGATGCTCTGACTATTCACTATTCACTACTACCGCATCCCCATCTCCGATGAGGATTGGAGGACACACCTCGTCGCTACGCAACGAGGAATGTCCCCGAAGGATCATCTTTCAGCCAACGCCGCGACCAGCGTGCCGCGAGCCGTAGCAGTCAGCGGATCGCTGGCGATGCGGATATCGCCGATTTCGAACGGCATGGGGCGACGGCGCAGCAGCTGCTCGAAGCGATCGCGGAAGCCTTTGGGCATCGACGTGCCGCCGGCAAGGACGATGGGCAACGGCCGATCCGTGCGAGGCAGTTTCTGGCTGCGGGTCACTGCGTGATACAGCTCATCGACCAGCGACTCGATCAGCTTGTCGTAGTAGATGTGGATCGCCTTGCCGATCTTGTCGTCGTTGGCGCGGTTCAGGTCGAAGTTGTCTTCCTTGATCGCTTTCACGCGAGTAGCCGGCTCGCCTACCACGGCGCCGACGGACGAATCGATGTAGTCGCCGCCCTTCGCAATACTGAAAGTCAGCGAAGGGATCGACAGGTACGAGAGCGCGACGTTGCACATGCCGCCGCCACAGGAAATGCCGATG
>Ga0075420_100006714_pt1 | contig 10149 bp, 6 predicted proteins | sample SoiMetdeltSBSDD4_FD_75296 | JGI IMG/M metagenome (GOLD analysis project Ga0075420, IMG submission 75296) | Bulk soil microbial communities from a Populus tree surrounding site in Tennessee, USA - Soil MetaG P. deltoides SBSDD4 | ecosystem: Environmental > Terrestrial > Soil > Tree plantation...
TGCCCCGGTGCCGGTGCAGGGAGTCCTGCTGCTGCTCTACGCGGCGGCACAGTCGCTGCTCGGCGCTTCTGTGTTGGTGGGCGCGCTGCGCACACAGATGGCTCACCAGCAGGTAACCCGGTTCCTGACTCGTATGAACCAACGCACCGAAGGCGGCGGCGCGCTACGCGACGCGCTGGCCGAAGCCTTGGAAGATCCGAGTCTGACTTTGCACTACCGGCGGGCCGACTCGGGCGAGTACGTGGATGCCCATGGCATGCCAGCCCCGCTGCCGACCGGTCCATCGCGCGCGGTCACCTGGGTGACGGGGTCGGCTGGGCAGCCGCTGGCGGCCTTGGTCCACGATCCTTTCCTAACCCAACAGCCACAGCACCGCCGCAGGTTGGATGCCGTCGTGACCGCCGCGAGCCTGGCCCTCGAAAATGCCCGCCTCAACGCGGAAAACCGGGCCCACCTCCGCGGAATCCTCGACATCGAGTTGGCCACGCGGCACCGCATCCGGTCGATGTTGCACGACGGCCCCCAACACCGACTCTCAGGCATCCAGCTGCTTGTCGGGCAGCTCCGCCGAAGCCACGGCGATGAGGGCGCCGAGCCGGTGCTCCAGCAGATCGCGCAGGAACTGCAGGCAGCTGTCCAGGACCTTCGCGACGTCACCGAAGGGATCTATCCGGCGATCCTGCGTACCAAGGGTCTGGAGGATGCGCTGGACTCCCTCGCCCAACGCTCACCGATTCCGCTGGTGCTCGACATCGCATCGGGCCGCTGGCCGGAATACCTCGAAGAAACAGTATTCATGGTGATCAGCGAGGCGGTGGGAAACGCCCACAAACACGCGCACGCCACCAGCATCACTGTCACAGTCCACGACGACCGGGGCCGCTTGGTCGCCGAGATCCGCGACGACGGCGACGGCGGAGCGGCTTCGAACGCTCACGGCAGCGGCCTACGCGGTATGCGTGATCGAGTCGCGGCGCACGAGGGAACTCTCCACATCGACAGCCCGCCGGGAGGCGGAACAACCGTAAGGGCGGTACTTCCGTGCGTGTAATCGTCGCCGAGGACGGCTTCATCAGAGACCTGCTGGTACGCAGCTTCCCCGACTACGGTCTTCAGGTGTGCGGGCACGCCAGAACCACCCAGGAATTGATCCAACTGGTCAACGCCGACCCACCCGACATCGTCACCATCGACATCGCCATGCCACGATCCGATCCAGACGCCGAGCCCGAGTACGGCGCCGGCGTCGAAGCGGCCCGGGAGATCCGCCAGACCCACCCGGACGTAGCTATCCTCGCCCTGTCGCAATACGCCGAAGTTCCATGGGCCGAAGAGATCGCCTCGCTCGGCATGGCTGTCGGCTACCAACTCAAGGACCGCGTCCAGGACATGGGCGCCCTCGTGGACACCATGAGGGCAGTCGCTGCCGGCGACATCCGCATCGACCCAACCCTGATCACCGCGCTGGTCGCACGTAAGAGACTCAACGACCCCGTACAGAACCTCAGCGCCCGCGAACGCGAGGTGCTGCAACTCATGGCCGAAGGACTCTCCGACGCCGCCATCGCCAAACGGCTGTTCCTCGCCGCGAGCACGGTCGAGGGACACGAACGATCGGTCTACCAGAAGCTTGGACTGTCCGGCCTCCGTTCCGATGCCGACGGCAAGCCCCACATCAACATACGGGTCATGGCCGTGCTGGCCTTCCTACGATCGGGCAGGGCGGCTCCTGTGCCGCTCAGGAACCGACCTTCGGCTTCCTCGCCGACGATGCCGGCCTGAAGCCACCCAGCATGACAGCGTGTGACGCGACCACTCGCTCGTACATCGCTGGCGCGGTGTCGATCGCCTCAGCCATCTCCCGCCTGAGTTGGCCGACGTACTGGTGGGCCAGCACGAGCGAGGTGTGCAAGGCCGCGGGCCTCGGCCAGCGCGTCATCGATACCGATGGGCGCCGATGACTACGGGCAGTCGGTGCAGGAAGTTATGGCATCCATTCAAGTAGCAGGCGGCGTCGATGCGCTGGTGTTCGGGGATGGGGCGCGGGCGGCGGTGGCCTGCCGCAACCCGGACAAAGCAGAGTTTCCGCTGGTCGCTGCCTGTCGGGGTTGTTCTGCGACTACAGCCGAAGGCGCGGCCCTACTCCAAGACGACCGACTCCTCTATGATCAGCACCGGCCATTCGTGCTGGTGAAGGGCCTTTTCCCTTGCAGTGCTACTCCGGCCGGGGGCACGCCGAACATGGGCACGGTCGTCACGATCATTGGTGATTGAGGCGACCGTTTCGTTGTCTTCGGGCGGTGGTGCCCGATGAGCGCCGCGGATCGGGTAATCACCGGCGCTGCTGTCGTCACGGTGGCGGTGCTGGCTGGTGTGGCCGGGGCGATCTCGTACTCGCACATGGCGGAACTGGCCCGGCTGCATGGTGAGGTGGGCTGGCGGGCACACGCGTTCCCGGTCTCGGTGGACGGCATCGAGGTCGTGGCGTCGCTGGTGCTGTTGGCGCACCGGCGGGCCGGTACGCGGGCCGGGTGGCTGCCGTGGGCGGCGCTGGCGGCCGGTACGGCGGCCAGTGTGGCCGCGAACGTAGCGGTCGGGCCATCTGATCCGGTCGGGCGGCTGGTGGCTGGCTGGCCGGCGGTGGCACTGCTGGTCGCGATCAAGCTGCTGTCCGGGCTGCTCAACTCCGTCCCTCAGAGCGACTACCACGGTTCAGCCGTTGCCCATGGTCCCGGCTGGCCCCGGCGGTCCGGGATTGGCCGGGACAGCTCGCCCGGTGGGAGCAGCGCGGGGACCGAGCTGGAGCAGGCCGCTCGATTGGTCCGGGACCGGCTCGTGGCGGCGGGGACCGCAGTCAACCGGCGGAACCTGGCAGCGGGGCTGCGCGCGGCCGGTCATCGGGTTCGCAACGAGCGCATGGGCGTGCTGCTCCAGGCCGTCCGTGCTGACGAGGCCAGCGTCCTAACCGATCCCGGAGGCAGCGATGCCTGACCTCGGCTCGACGACAGCCGCGCCTTTCTGTCAGGGCCTGTCAGGCGGCCTCGATTGTGGCTGCCGGGTTTGCCGACTGCCCTGGACCCGAACGGCAACTGCGATGGGCTTGTCAGCGCTGGTGATAGCCGCTTGTCGGGGTCAGAGCCGACCGGCGACTGACACTTACTGTGTCACCCGAGAGTGCCTATACGCGTTCACGCCGGATCGGCGGAGCCGGCATGGGTGACCGCTCGTACGTGACCCGCTTGCGCGCCTCCGGCGGCCCGTCGCATGACCTGCTGGTCCTGCTCCACAAGCACCGGGTGATGACCACCGGCCAACTCGCCCGCGCCACTGCCGTCCCGGAGCGGACCATCCGGTACCGCCTGGACCGGCTGCACACCACAGGCCTGGTCGAGTGCGTGCGGCCCGGACGGGAAGCAGGCTCAGCACCCCGGCACTGGTGGCTGCGTCCAACCGGCGCCCGGCTGGTGGCCGGCACCGCCACAGCCGACGGCCGCCCGTCCGGCATGTTCGTAGCCCACGCCGCCGCGATCACCGAAGTGTGGCTCGCTCTGACCGAACACGGCCACGACGAAGGCATCCATATCGCGGGCTGGCTCACCGACCGCACCGCCTGGCAGGAGTGGGACCGAGTCAGCGCCTGGTCCACCCATCCCTACCGGCTGACTCCGGACGCTGCCGCTACCCTGACGGTCGACGGCGCCGCCTGCGTCGTGTTCATCGAGGTCGACTTGGCATCGATGACCCAGACCCTGCTCAAGCAGAAGGTCGCCCGATACCTCGCCTACGCCGATGACCGAGCATGGGAAGGCCGGCACCCGCACTGCCCGCCGATGCTCCTGCTCACCACTACAGCCACCCGCGCGGCCAGCTTCATCCGGGCCGCCGGACCGATCCTGGCCCGGCAAGGTCAAACCATCGACGCGAGCGATCCGGCGGCGGCGCTGGTGGTTGCCGCCTGCGGACTGGTACGCGACCCGGCCCGGGCCATCACCGAGGCGTGCTGGAGTCAGCCGGACACCGCTGCGGCGGAGCTGACCCTGGCCGAACTGCTCAGCGAGCGCCTCGACGCCCAGGCGGCATCCCACGCCTGGAGGATCGAGCAGGACACCGTCGTTCGCCGCCGCACGGCGATCGACGCCCTTGGTGAGGTTCAACGGTTCCCCGGGCTCGCGGACCGGTTAGGCAGTCAACCCGCCGCCGAGGCCCTTCAGTTGCTCATCGCCGACGGCGCAGCCACGTTTCTCGACAACGAGCCGGACCTGGCCAACCAGGTCGCTGACTGGCTCGACCAGAGACGCAGGATCAACCGGTTCCGCGCTCGCGATCTCGCTCAACCCATCGTGTGCGAACTGGAGCAGCGCCATACGAACCTGTGGGTGGACCAGGCCCACCGGTTGCTCACCGCCGAGGAGCACCTCACCGCCGCACACCCGCGTCTGTACCGGCTTGCCGCCAGGCTGGCCAGCGGCCACCTCGCCGATCTGGGCGAGCTGGCCATCCTGGCTACGCCACCCACAGAGACCCGCGAGCAGATCCAGCACGTAGCCCTCGGCGACTACCCGATCCGCCGCGCGGCGGCTGTCAATTGCGGGTGGCAGGCCCTCAACCGCCGCGAGCGCCGCCGCACCAGTCTCGACCAGCTCGGCGCCGCCTACGACGACGCCCACCTCTCCATATGTGGAGTCTGTGGCATCGCCGAACCTCAGCCCGAGCCGGACGAAGTCGCAACCGACCGATGCGCCCATTGCGATGGCGTTATCCTCGACTGGCCCCAGCGAACCACCAGCTCGACCCTGGCCGAACACCTCGAGCTCATCCGCCGACACCTCGACGAGATTCGCGGCGCGTGAAGCACCACCAGCGCAATCGTCAGTCAGCCGCCGACGGGTCGCTGGGACGAGACTCCGCCGCGGCTTCCAGGGCGGCAGCGACTGCCTCGAACTCGGCCAGCGCCGCAGTGAGATCCTCGACGATCTCCCGAGCGATCACCTCGGGCGCCGGCAGGTTCTCCATGTCCTCCAGGGACTCGTCGCGCAGCCAGGTGATGTCGAGGTTGACCTTGTCTCTGGCGATCAGCTCGTCGTACTCGAACGACTTGAACCGCTCGCTCTCGACCCGCTCCCCGCGCGGCTTGCCCGGCAGGTAACAGGCGACGAACTCATCTAGATGGTGCCGGCGTAGCGGATTCTGCTTCAGCGTGAAGTGCTGGTTGGTACGCAGGTCGTAGATCCACAGCCGCTCCGTCCATGGCCGTTCGGAGGCCGGCCGCTTGTCGAAGAACAGCACGTTGGCCTTGACACCCTGGGCGTAGAAGATGCCGGTTGGCAAGCGCAGCATGGTATGCACGTCGAAGTCGGCCAGCATCCGCCGCCGCAGCGTCTCGCCGACACCACCTTCGAAAAGCACGTTGTCGGGTACGACCACCGCCGCCCGACCATTGATGTCCAGGATCGTGGCGATGTGCTGGATGAAGTTGAGCTGCTTGTTCGCCGTGGTGACGACGAAGTCCTGCCGCTCGATCTCCCGCTCGTCACGCGACTCACGCCCATCTGCGCCAACCATCGTCAGCGAAGACTTACGGCCGAACGGCGGATTGGACAAGACCACCGAGTACCGCTTGCCCGGGTCAGCGATCAGCGCGTCCTTGACCTCGATTAGGCTCTTGCCGTTGGGCGTACCGATGCCGTGCAGCAGCAGGTTCATCGCCGCCAGACGAGCAGTGCCGTCAACCAACTCCACGCCATGTACGAACGTATCCCGTAGGTGGTTCCGCTCGGTCGGCGTCAAGGTCTCGGCGTGCCGGGCGGCGTACTCGTGCGCTGCCAGCAGGAAGCCGCCGGTACCCGCTGCCGGGTCGGCCACCGTATCCCGCACGGACGGCTGGACACAGTCGACCATCGCCTGGATCAGCGGACGCGGCGTGAAGTACTGCCCGGCGCCCGACTTGATGTCCTCGGCGCCCTTGGACAGCAGTTCCTCGTACGCGTCGCCTTTGATGTCCGTCCCGGTAGCCGACCAGTTCTCCTTGTCGATCAAATCGACGATGAGCCGCTTAAGCTTGGCCGGATCCTGGATACGGTTCTGCGCCTTGCGGTAGATCGTGCCCAACGTGCCGGGCAGTTTGGCCAGGTCTTCGAGGATGTGCCGGTACGTGACCTCCAGGTCATCGCCATCGGCGTCGAGCAGCCGCTGCCACGAGCAGTGCTCCGGCACGATCCGCTCACCCTTCAGCGGCCGGATTTCCCGTTCGTGAGCCATCTTTAAGAACAACAGGTACGTCAGCTGCTCGGTGTATTCGATCGTACCTACACCGTCGTCACGCAAAACATTGCAGTACGACCACAGCTTGTCGACCAACCGCCGCGCCTCAGACACCCGCCAACTCCTCTACGATCTCCATATCGCTCACCCGCCCTGTCAACTGCCCGGAAAACGCCGCACCAAGTAATGATCTTCTTAGAGCAGCGGACGTTCGCTGAGCAGACACAACTCCGGCTCTCATTCGGTCGATGACACTCAACTGCTCATTGATTATCTGCACGAGACGTGCTTGAAGCTGCCGAGGCGGGACTGGAACTGGCATTAGACGGATCCTAGAAAGACTGATTGAAGCGAGATTTACACTCTGCCGTCCGTTGCGCTCCGCCCAGGGAGCACCAATAGTATTTGCGGCCCAGGAGAGCAATGGAGCCTCAATCTGAGCATCGCGCACTCGCGCTCGGAAGACGTGGTTCTGATGGATGCAACCAGCGATCTGACCCTCCCAAATCCAACCCCTCGCGAGCTTATCGCGGTCGCCGCCTTCATTGAGCAAAACATCGCCGGGCAGGAGCTGAAGTGCTGCCGCCTTACTTGGAGACACCCGTATCGTGGCGACATGCGCTAGGTCGAGTCGGCCACGTTGCACATTTGCGACTCGAAGGTAGGGAACCTCGACTAGGTCTGGATTGGACTGCCTTTTGGCATCTTTGGTGATACCGCCAACAACGTCCGCGAGATCGCCCAAGCGCTGCCAGAACCAGCCGCTCGGTAAATCGTTCAAGGTACCGTCGTCGACCCCGGCCGGCTTTATGGCGGCCGGGATCCGGGGTCCAAGCTCAGACTCTCCGAGAAGCCGAGACTTAATGAATCTATCCTGTAGTCGTAGGATGCGACTGCCCGTCGTGTCCAGGCCCACTCCGGCCGAGTCGAGACGAGAGAGGTGATCTTCGAGAATGTCGATAATATGTCGTTGTTCGTCTAGGGAGGGCAGGGGAACAGGAGTTGGCGTCAGGTCCGACTTTTTCAAGTTATTGATATTGGTGCCACGAGCCGCTTTGCTCCAGCGTCGCCGAACCCCGTCTGACGAAAGAAAAGCTGCTAGATATCGGGCGTCAACACCGGGCCCCGGTCTAACGACCGTGCAAAACGCGCCAAACGTCCCCCGCCAGGGGACAGCGACGCGCGCGCTCTTGCCAACCACGGAAAGAGATCCACTTGAGGATGCAATGACGATGTCGCCCATTTGAACGAATTGCGCCTCGTTAACGAAACGTTCAGGCACATAAATGAGTTGACCCTCAAGCATCAGGCTCGACTCGATATTCGTAGCCCGCAGTAGAGGTACAAGCCCAGGCCCTGACTCTGCTCGGGCTTCTGTTTTGGTGTATGTGACGCCTCGAATGATTTCTGCAATCTGGCCAAGAGGCTTGAATCTGAATGCGCCGTCACGCGGGGGCATCATGCCGTCAACTCCTGGTTGAGCTGGTCGATCAGGGTGGCGGCTCGCGGGCCGAGGTCGCGGATGGCGCCGTCGATGCCGCCGCGTTCGGTGAATGGGGCGTTGTCGAGGTCGTCGGGGCTGATGCCGGCCGATACGGCGATCACTTCCACCATTCGGTCCAGCCACCACCTTTCTGTCTCGCTGAACGTCACTCCGGCCTGCTGTTGTTGGAGCAGCCAGCCGGCGTATCGCTCGCGGACCTTGTCCGCGTACGGCACCAGTTCACCATCTTGACCGATGGTGTAGCGGATCAGGGAGACCAGGTCGGTCAGGGTGTGTCGATCACTGTGGCGGACGTGGCCGGCGTAGATGACCTCGTAGGCGGACCAGATGAGGTCGGGGGTCCAGTTGCGCGGCGGGCGTTTGATGCGGTCGGCCAACTCGGCGATGTCGGTGAAGGATATTCGCCGCTCGCGAGCCTCGGTGAGCAGCTGGATCGCTGTGATCTCGTCGCGGTGCTCCGCCAGGTACGCCTGCCACGACTCGACGATGGACTGGGCTCGGGAGGTGTCGATGACGCCGTAGGCGTCTTCGAGTGTGTCGACGCTGGTCTCGTCGATGATCCGGTCGTGGGCCTGGCGCAGTTCCAGGATCCGCTGCCGCAACGCTGGGTTCGCGGCCAACGGCCGTACCGCCGCATCAAGCACCTGCTGGACGGCGGCTGCGGGGTCTGCGGCGCCAGCGCTGACGCGGGCCTGAGTGTCAGGATCGACGGCATCGACGAGTCCACGGATTAGGTCCCGTACCGAGGCGCCGGCGACCTGGTCAAGTTCGGCCCGCTCGGCGGTGGTGAGCTGCAGTTCAAGCGCTGATAGCCGGGAGGCGAGGGTGGCGGTCTCGGCCTCGGTGAGGGTCAGTGTGGCCGCCTTGTCGAGTAGCTGCTTGAGCGAAATGCCCTTGTCCCGGTTGAGCGGCGGGTCGACGAACTCGTGCTCGGTCACGCCGATCGCGTCGACGATGACGAACCGGGTCTTCTGAGTGGCATCAGGGGTGACGGCCTGGAAGTCGGCTGAGCCGATGGTACGGGCACCGCGGCCCTTCATCTGCTCGAAGTACGCCGCCGAGCGCACGTCTCGCATGAAGAACACGCACTCCAGCGGCTTGACATCGGTGCCGGTGGCGATCATGTCGACGGTCACTGCGATCCGCAGTGTCGCCGAGGTGCGGAACGCCTGAAGCTGCCCCTTGGGGTCCTTCGCGCTGTAGGTGATCTTCGCGGCGAAGTCGTTGCCCTTGCCGAAGACCTCACGGACCCGGGTGACGACCTCCTCGGCGTGTGCGTCGTCCTTGCAGAAGATTAGGGTCTTCGGCACCGTGGACCGGCCGGGGAAGATCTCGCTGAATAGCCGGTCCCGGAAGATTTCCAGCACCAGCCGGATCTGCGAGTCGGCGGTGACCGCCCGGTCGAGCTGCCGGCTGGTGTACTCGACGTCTTCGTCGAGCTGTTCGAGACGCTGCACGCGGGTGCGGCGGTTGACTTTCGGCACCACCGTGCCGGCCTCGATACGCGAGCCCTGTTCGCTGATCCTGGTGCGGATGCGGTAGAGGTCGAAGTCGACGTTCACGCCGTCGGCGACGGACTGTGGATAGGTGTACTCGGAGACCAGGTTCTGCCGGAAGAACCCGAACGTCTGCTTGCCGGGGGTGGCGGTCAGACCGACGATGTGGGCGTCGAAGTACTCCAGCACTCCCCGCCAAACGCCGTAGATCGATCGGTGCGCTTCATCGACGATGACCAGGTCGAACGTCTCCGGCGGCAGGTTCGGGTTGTAGGCCACGGTGACCGGGCCGTCGGGCACGTAGTCGTCCAGGCCGGGGTCGTCGCCTTCTGGCGCGGTGTCGCCGGTCAGCACGCGGTAGACCCGCTGGATGGTCGAGATCACCACGCTGGTGCTGCCCAGCATCCCCGCACTGGTGAGCTTGTCGACGTTGTACAGCTCGGTGAACCTGCGCCCGTCGTCGGGGGTCCGGTAGTTCTGGAACTCCGCCAGGGTCTGGTCGCCGAGATTGTTGCGGTCGACCAAGAACAGCACCCGGGAGAAACCGCCGTATTTGAGAAGCCGGTAGCATTCGGTCACCGCCGTGTACGTCTTGCCGGCCCCGGTGGCCATCTGCACCAGCGACCGGTCGAACCGCTGCTCGGCGAGGGCCCGCTCGATACCTTCGATCGCAGTGATCTGCGCCGGACGCAGCGGGCCGGTGTCTAGCGCCGGCAGGTGCCGCACCTTGGCTCGCCAGGTCGGGCGCTGCGGATCGGTCTCGGCTTCGCGGACCATGCGAGCCAGCGTCGCCGGTCGTGGGAATGCGAAGATTCGTCGTGCCCGCGGCGCTGGGTCGAATCCATTGGTGAAGTGGGTCTCCGACCCGCTGGCCTCGAATACGAACGG
>Ga0075420_100006715_pt1 | contig 10149 bp, 8 predicted proteins | sample SoiMetdeltSBSDD4_FD_75296 | JGI IMG/M metagenome (GOLD analysis project Ga0075420, IMG submission 75296) | Bulk soil microbial communities from a Populus tree surrounding site in Tennessee, USA - Soil MetaG P. deltoides SBSDD4 | ecosystem: Environmental > Terrestrial > Soil > Tree plantation...
GCGAGCGTCACGAACCAGTCGCGATGCCGCTCGCGCAGCATCGCCTCCTCGTCGGCGTCACGCAGCTTCTCGCTGGCGTACTCGCGCAGCGACTCGAGGAACCCGTAGCGGATCTCGTGCTCGTGCCGGCTCGGCAGGACCAGTGACTTCGCGACCAGGCCCGAGAGGAGGTCGAGCACGTCGGCGGGCCTGACGCCGTCGCCGGCGCAGACCGCCTCGGCGGCCTCGAGGGTCCAGCCGCCGGCGAACACGGCGAGCCGGCGGAGTAGCGTGCGCTCGGCGTCGTCCAGCAGGTCGTGGCTCCAGTCGACCAGCGCGCGTAACGTCTGATGGCGTGGCAGGGCCATGCGGCTCCCGCCGGAGAGCAGGCGGAACCGGTGCCCGAGGCGGGCGGCGAGCTGCTCGGGGCTGAGGACGACGACGCGCGCCGCCGCCAGCTCGATCGCCAGCGGGATGCCGTCGAGGCGCCGACAGATCGTCTCGACGGCCGCGAGGTTGCGGCCCGTCAGGGCGAAGCCGGGCGCGGCGGCCCGGGCGCGCTCGACGAAGAGTCGAACCGCCTCCGGTTGGCGGGACACGTCGAGGCGATCCTCACCGGCCGGGTGGGATGCGGACGCGGGCTCGCACGGCGGCATCGTCAGCGACGGCACCTGAAGCGTCGTCTCGCCCGCGACGCCCAGCGGCTCGCGGCTGGTCGCCAGGACCTGGAGCCCTGGGCAGGCCCGCAGGACGGCCTCGACGAAGACCGCGCAGGCCTCGATCAGGTGCTCGCAGTTGTCCAGGATCAACAGCAGGCGCCTGGACTCGATCGCCTCGGCCAGGGTCTGCGTGAGCGGCCGGCCGGGCGCTTCGCGCACGCCCAGGACGGCGGCGGCGGCCTTCGGAACCGCGGCCGCGTCCGACACCGCCGCCAGCTCCACCAGCCAGACGCCGTCCGCGAAGGCGTCGGTCAGGCCCCGCCCGGCCTCGTGGCTCAGCCGCGTCTTGCCCACGCCGCCCGATCCGGTCAGCGTCAGCACCCGCGTCTGGCGCAGCAGCCGTCTGACCTCGGCGAGCTCGCGCACGCGGCCGACGAAGCTGGTGAGCGGGTACGGCAGGTTGTCCAGCGCACGATCGGCCGGGCGTGGCGCGCACGGTCGATCTTCGCCGCGTCGTCGATCAGCTAATCCGGTCGGCGCGAGCTGCATCATGACGACTCCCCCGCGTCGATCGTCGCAGATCGCGGGGGTCGTCGCCGTTCCACCGGGAACATCTTGCCCGGCCGGCCCGGAAGGCGTGCGGGTGGGCTGTCAGCCCCAGCGCGGCAGCTCGCCGAGCACCCCGAGCGCCGACTTGCCGACGATCTCATGCACCAGCAGGCGGTTCGCCGGGTGGACGGTCCCGGACCGGACGTCCCGATACAGGCGCTCCAGCTCGTGGCGCTTGAACAGGCCGGCCCCGCCCGTGACGTCGAACGCGCGGTCGACGATCTGCTTCGCCGCCTCGACGGCGTGGTACTTCGCCGAGACCAGCTTCGAGGGCCAGAGCCCGCCGTGATCGACGCCGCGCGACGCGAGGCCGAGCCGGGCGAGGATGTGCTCGACGTGGTGCTCGGCGGTATGGGGTGAGATCACGAGCGCCGTCGCGATCTGACGGTTGGCGTAGCCGCACGCGATCAGCGCCGCGACCTCGCGCTCGCGCGGGGTCAACGGCGAGCGATCGCCGGCGCCGCCTCCAGCAGGTGCTCGCAGTTGTCCAGCACCAGCAAGACCCGCTCGGTCTGGAGACGCTCGAACAGCACCTCGGCGATCGGCCGTCGGCCGGACTCGTGAACGCCGAACGCGCGCGCGATCGCGGGGACGACCAGCGACGGCTCGCGCAGCGGTGTGAGGTCCACCAGCCGGACGCCATCCGCGAACGTCGGCGCCAGGTCCTCCGTGACGGCGAGCGCCAGGCGGGTCTTGCCGCTGCCCCCCGGTCCGGTCAGCGTCAGCAGACGCACGTGCTCCAGCATCAGCAGGTCGCGAGCCGCGCGCCGCTCCCGCTCCCGGCCAACCAGCCGCGTCGGGGAAGCCGGCAGCAGGCTGTGGCCCCCGTCCCCGGCCGGGAGACGGCCCGTCATCGCTCCTCAGGGATCCCCGGCGCTGCCAGCGCCGCGTACGCGCACATCTCGATCGTGCCGCACCGGCGCGGGGCCCGCTGTTCCCCCGGGCACAGTCGGCGCGAGCCTCAGCGGCGGGTCGGCGTCGTCACCAGAATGTTGTCGAAGATCAGGGTCGTCGGGCCGCCCCAGGTGCCGGCCCCATAGCCGAACAGGCCACGCTTAAACGCGTCGTCGCGGACCGTCCCGATCGACTGGCCGTTGATGCTGGCGCGGATCTCGGTGCCCTCGCAGCGCACGACGGTCCGGTTGATCCCGGTCAGGCGGAGGCTCGGGACCGAGGTCCACTCGGTCAGCAGGTACAGCCTGTTGTCGACGAGCCTGGCGATGACGGCCTGCCGACTCTCGAGCTTGACCAGGACCTCGTAGAAGTTGACGGGGTCGAGCACGCGGAACTGGACGCTGTAGCCGGCGTCGGCGGGATCGGTCATGCGGGAGTCGATCGTCAGCGAGAAGTCTTCGAGCGTCGGGACCGGATCGGTCGGATCGGGCACGAGCGTGAAGAGTGTCGCGGCGGGCTGCTCGACCGACCCCTGCGCCGTCAACTGCATCCAGAAGCGGCCGTTGCCGTAGCTATACGTCCCGATGGCATCGGAGTACTGGCGCTGCTGGGACACGCCGTCCGGGGAAATCAGGTTGCCGACCATGTCCATCGCATACGCCTGGGAGTAGAGCAGGGCCGGCTCGTCGCCCGAGGGGTAGCGCATGCTGGCCGTGATGCGATAGGGCCGCCCCGCGTCCCACTCGCCGGTCACCGACTCGACGAAAGCGTAGTACGATCCCGGCAGGGGCAGCGTGGCGCTGATCGTGGCATCGTCCGAGATGCTCAACAGGCTGCCCTCGTAGTTGACCAGGGTCAGACGGTACGAGAACGGACGGTCCGGCAGGTCGAGGCGGACGCGGACGCCGAAGTCGCGGGTCTCGAAGCGATACCCGTCGACGTCGTCGCCACTGGAGATGAAGCCGATCGCCTCGGCGCCGTTCCCGAGGTAGCAGGCGTTCTGCGACATGTCGTTCGGCTCGGCACAGGCGTTCTCGCCCTGGGCGGTGGCCGTAGGCAGGCCGAGCACCATCGTGAGCAGCGTCGCCAGGAGCACGCCGACGACCAGTCGTCTGGCCGCCAACCGTCGCGTCATGCCGGGTCCCCCTTCGAGAGCATCCGTCTCCAGCGTACGCCCGGCTCGGCGTCGGGACATCCCTGAAAGGGGGGATCGAGGTAGGGATTGGTGCGGATCGCGGCCCGGACCGGGGCGGCGTGGCGTCGTCCGGCGGGCGCGGGGGCGTACCATTGCCCCGGCAGGCTGACGGGACTATCCGAACGCGATGAGCAGCGGTGGCCGCCGTGGCGAGGCCGGGCGGCGGCCACGACAGGAGGGGCGCGCATGAACGGAGCGAGACGGACCAGTCGAGACGTGGTGCTCGTCGCGGACACGCCCCGGCCGGCGCCACGCTGGGCGCTGCTGGAGCGTCAGTTGTTGGAGGCGCAAGCCCGGGCCTGCGAGACGTTCTTCGCCCGCTACTTCGACGAGCGCGGCTACCTGCTCTGCGTCCCGCGCTGGTCCGGCGACGACGGCCCGGACGACGCGCTCGAGAACCTGCTGAACTGGACGGTCCTGCACGCCCTCGGCGCCGATGACCGGGTGCTGGCGCTCTACAAGCAGGGGCTGGAGGGCCACTTCCGCCAGTACACCGAGGCGAAGACGACCGAGGTCGAACTGGGCCGGGACGGGATGTACTACCAGGAGTTCCACGCCTGCTTCGACTGGTTCCACCACGGCGAGGCGTGGTCCACCATCTTCCTGCAAGGGCTGACGACGCCCGACGACGAGGCGCTGGTGCGGCGGATGCGCCGCTGGACGAACTGGTACTCGGGCGACGACCCGTACATCCGCAACTACGACAAGCAGGCGAAGGTGATCCCGAGCTTCTTCAACGGCAGCCGTGGGCCGCTGATGCGCAAGGCGACGGCGCTCGACTGGGCCGGCGACCCGATCGAGGTGGAGGGGCGGTTCGATGCCGGGCACGGCGAGACGACGTTCGAGGAGATGCTGGACCACTTTCGGGACTACACCGACGTCGTCGGCGACAATCACGTCAACCTCGGCGCGACCACGCTCGGCCTGACCGCGTACGCCCTGACCGGCGAAGGTCGGTACCGCGACTGGGTGGTCGAGTACCTGGACGCCTGGCTCGAACGGACGGAGCAGAACGGCGGCCTGATCCCGAGCAGCGTCGGCGTCGACGGGCGGATCGAGAGCGGCTACGGCTGGTACGGCGGCGTCTACGGCTGGGGCTTTTCCGTCCTGCAAGTCCCGAGAAACGGCGAGCTCGCCCACCGCGCCTACCACCGGCGGACGCCGTTCTCGCTGGCGAACGGGCTGCTGCTGACGGGCGACATGCGCTACCTGGAGATCTGGCGCCGGATGCTGGACATCGTCAACGGCAACGCGAAGGAGGAGGACGGCCGCACGCTCTACCCGCACATGTACGGCCGGCTCGACCGCCTGGAGCGCCTCCAGCAGGGCGGGACGCTCGACGACCTGCCGGCGCAGGGTCCGGAAGGCTGGTACGAGTACCGCCCGGAGCGGTTCGCGCCGAGCGCCGAGGAGCTGTACTACTGGACCCTGGACCGCTCGATCTTCGACCTGCTCGGGGAGACGCCGCGCTGGGCTCGCTTCCTGGACGGCCAGGACGAGCGGTACCCCGAGGCGGCGCTCGAAGCGGACCTGGAGACGCTCCGCCAGAAGGTCGCGCTGATGGGCGCCGACACGCGCTCGCCGGACTGCTCGATGTCGGACGACATGAACGACATGAATCCGGCCACCACCGGCGCCCTGATCCAGTTGATGCTGGGCGGCCTCCCGACGGGCCGGTACATGCACGCGCTGCATGCGCGCGTCCGCTACTTCGACCCGGCGCGGCGACGGGCCGGCCTGCCGGAGCACGTGGCGGCGCTGGTGGAGCGGATGACCGAGTCCTCGGTCACGCTGAGCTTGGTGAACCTGGACCCGCTGGAGGCCCGGACCGTGGTCGTGCAGGGGGGTGCGTACGCCGAGCACCAGGTCACGAGCGTGAAGATGGAGGGCTCGGACGGCCCGGTAGAGGTCGACCACTCGCACGTCACGGTGCGGCTGGCGCCGGGCGCCGGGACGCGCCTGATGCTCGGGATGGAGCGGTACGCGAACCAGCCGACGCTGGCCTTCCCCTGGGTCTGAACGCCGGTCTCGCTGGTCGGTTCGCGAGCCCACCATACCTCCGTCTAAACGGAGTACACTGGGAGCGACACGGAGGAACGAGGAGCAGTACGTGGGCATCGCCGTCTACCCTCGGCTGGACCAGCTACTCAGAGAGCGCGGCCTGACGGTGGCCGAGCTGGAACGCCGGATCGAGCGGCAGTTCGGCATGCGCGTCGACCCGAAGACCCTCTACCGTCTCACCCATGCCGACCCGGTCCAGCGGGCCGATCTCGAGATCGCCGGCGCAGCCGCCACGATCCTCGGCGTCGGCCTGGATGACCTCTTCGACGTCCAGGCGACGCCCGCAGCGGAAACCGATGAGGCGGCCACATTCGAGCTGTCGCCGGAACAGAGCCGACGCATGTCCGAGCTGTTCAGCCGACAGGACTACGTCGGGATTACGACGACCGAGCAGGCAGAGCTTCAGGAGCTTGTCAATGAGTCCGCTCGGCGACTGCATGAGCGTCGCATCCGCGAGATCGCGGAATTACGCGGGGTTTCCGTCGAGCAGGCACGGCACGACGTGGCGCAGGAGCTGGAAGAGGCGTTGAAGTGGTGGGAGGCGTTTGAGGCCGATCCCGAGAACCGTCGGAGACTCGCGGCTTCGGTTCGGAGGCGCCGACGGCGCGCTGACGAGTGAGTAGTTCGGCATCGCTCGGGCGCTGCTGCGCCAGCTTCAAACGCGCGAGCGCCATGACCCACACAACCAGGATGTCAGGCTGGCTGTTCGACTACGAGCCCGAGATGCGTGCGAGTACTGCCTGATGCCCACGGTCGGCCAGTTCGAGGTCGATCACATCATCCCTGCCAGGCTCTGGACCGCGATCTCGGGCACAAGGGGACTGCGCCCGCTGCAGGCGTTGCCACGATCCGGCCCTTATCACCTCGACAACTTTGCATGGTCCTGCTCGTTCTGCAACATCGCCAAGGGGCACCAGATCACGGGGCAATCGGGCCGACGCCGCTTCCGCCTCTTTGACCCACGTCGCGACAGATGGCCCGACCACTTCTACGTTCTGCACGGCCACCTGCTCATCGTGGGGCTGCCCGGGATCGGGCAGGCGACGGCGCGTGCGCTCCAGATGAATGACTCCCAGCCCGAAGGACCGATTGGCACCCGGCATGAGGCGATCGTGGCCGGGCGGTATCCACCGGCGTGGGCGCGTGCATGGACCGGAGGGAGACACGGCTGACCGGGGTCAGTGCATCACCAGGCCGCCGGAGACGTTGACGTCCTCGCCGGTGATGTAGAACGAGCGGTCCGAGGCCAGGAAGCCGATCAGCTTCGCTACGTCCTCCGGCGTCTCCCAGCGCCCGAGCGGGATCTGCTTCAGGCGCTGGGCGTTCAGCTCGTCCGGCGTCATCCCGAGCACCTCCGAGATCCCGACCTCGACCTGCCGCCACATGTCCGTCGAGTAGATGTAGCCCGGGCAGACGCAGTTGGCGCGGACGCCGTACGGCGCGCCCGAGAGCGCCAGGCTGCGCGTGATGCTGATGACCGCCGCTTTCGAGGCGGCGTACGCTACGCTGTAGGTGCTGCCGAGCTTGCCGGCCATCGAGGCCAGGCTGACGATGCTGCCCTTCCGTGCCGCGAACATGTGCGGCAGCACGGCCTGGCTCGCGAAGAAGACGGCCTTCGCGTTCACGTCCATCACGAAGTCCCAGCTCTCCTCCGTGACTTCCAGGACGGAGCCGAACCAGTTGACGCCGGCGTTGTTCACCAGCACGTCGATGCGGCCGTACTCGGACATCGCCTTCGCGGCCATCGCGTTCAGGTCCGACCGCGAGGTCACGTCGACGTGGACCGGGATCGCCTGCCGGCCGAGCGCGTGGATCTCCTCGGCGACCTGCTCGGCGTTGGCGTCGAGCAGGTCCGCGACGACGACGTCCGATCCGAGCGACGCCAGCTCCAGCGCGATGGCCCGACCGATGCCGCGCCCCGCGCCCGTGACGATCGACGCCTGCCCCTCAAGCTCCATGACGGCTCTCCTCCGAGGTCAGTACCGCAGCACGCCCAGCCGGTACAGCTTGTGGTAGACCTTGTGGCGGTGCAGGTACGGCTGAATGTAACGCCAGATCTCCTCGGCCTCGACCGGCCGCCCGACGTACCGCTCGCGCAGCCGGTTCATCTCGCTGGCCCCGACGTCGGCGAGCTGCTTCGAGGTCTTCTGCTCCTCGTGGACCCGGAACGCGCCGAGGAAGCGCGGCAGGCGGACGAACGAAGCTCCAGCCTCGCGGAACCGCAGCAGCAGGTCCCAGTCGCAGGCGAAGCGGAAGCTCTCGTCCATCGCGGCGCCGATCCTGGTCCAGATCCGCCGGCGCCAGAACATCGTCTCTTGCGGCACGTAGTCGGCCCAGGAGAGGACGTCGGAATCGTGCGGCGGCAGGATCCAGCGTCCGATCTCGGCGTTGTTCGTGTTGACGATGACCCGGTGGCCGTAGACCACGTCGACGTCGGGGTGCGTCGCGAAGTATGACGCCACGAAGTGCAGCGAGCCCGGCAGCAGCAGGTCGTCGGAGTTCAGGTACGCCATGATCTCGCCGGTCGCGTGCCTGAACCCCCGGTTGATTGCCTGGGACATGCCGGAGTCGCGGGCCGAGTTCACGTGCGCGATCTCCGCGCCGTACTCCTCGACGAGCTTCAGCGTCTCGTCGGTCGACTCGCCGTCCTGGATGATGTACTGGAGATTCGGATACCCCTGGCCGATCACGCTGTCGATCGTGAACGCCACGAACTGCTCGGAGTTCATCGTCGGCGTGACGATCGAGATCGGCGGCGGCGACGGCAACGGCCCGGCCTGGAGATAGTGCTCCGGCACGTGGAACGGGGCCGGATCGTGCTGGTACAGGACGCCGAGCTGCGGCGCGACCCAGCGCCACATCCCGCCGTCCAGGCTGAGGCGCAGGTACGCCTCCAGCGCCTGCTCCTGCTCCTCCAGCACCTTCAGGCGGCTCTCGACGGACGTGTCGACGATCGGCTCCTGGCGCTCCAGGACGCCGTTCGCGTGCTCCGGGCGTCGCTCGGCCTCGCGTGCCAGGGACGTCGCCTGCTCGACGAGACGGCCCTGGGCGGCCGACGCCTCCGCGTAGACGATCGGCGCGAGGCGCGGGAAGACCGTGTCATGGAAGAAGATGACGGTGCCGCCGTCTCCGGGGCCGGCCGCGGCGTCGTCGATGTGCAGCGTCTCGAACCGCTCGTGCCGCCTGACCAGGACGAAGTTGGCGTACCCGCGCTCCGCCATGAACGACGCCACGTCGCCGAGCGCGCACGCGGCCGGATCCGTCGAGATGGGTGGCGCCGACGGGCCGGCGCCGGGCGCTGCGCGATCCCCGTAGTCGACGACCGTCACGGCACTGGCGAGGCCGCCGCTCCCCTTGAGGACGGCGAGACCGCGCTCGGTCCCGCCTACCTTTAGCACCCCGACCTTCGACGGGATCGTCCCGTCGCGCGCCAGCGACGCCAGCGACCGCGCCTCGGCGGTGTCGCGCTCGCCGACGGCCATGTCGAGGAGCGTGACGGCGGTGCCCTCGGCGAAGGCGTCCCGCGCCGCCTTGACGCCCTGCTGAGGCGACGCGAAGGCGTACACTGCCTCGGCGCCGGCCTCGACGAACGCGCGCACGAACGTGCCTCGTTCCGCCCCGACGTCGACCACGACCTTGTTGTCGAGGCTGGCGAGCATCTTCGTGAGCAATCGAAGCTCGGTTCCTTGGTCGTGCTCACTCTCGGCGCGCTGGTCCTGCATCTGCGTCGTACCCATCGTGCGGCAGGATAGATACCGCCGTCGCACAGTATGCGTCAAGACGCGGCGCCGCGTTGAGGCCGCCGGCGGATCCGCACGGGTGTTCGGCCGGCACGGTAGAATCGTGCGCATGCGATGGGGTGGCGTTGCGCTGGTCGCCGGGGCGTTCCTCGTGATGTTCGGGCTGGGCGGCCTGCGCCTGATCTTCGGCGTCTGGATGCGCCCGCTGGAGGCCGACTTCGGGGTCGACCGATCGGCGATCAGCCTGGTGGCGGCGCTGAGCCTGCTGGTCCTCGGACTGGGGCAGCCGCTCCTCGGGCGCCAGGTGGACGTGCGCGGGCCGCGCCTGATCGTCCCCGGCTCGGTGCTGCTGGCAGGCGTGGGTGTGATCGCGGCCTCGCAGATGCCGTCGTATCTCGGGTTCGTCGTCACCTTCGGGGTCCTGGCGTCGATCGGGTTCGCCGGGGCGGCCAACGCGACGATCATGGCGCTGGTGGCACAGCGCTTCGAGGAGAATCGCGTGCTGATCTACGCCGTCTGTAGCGCCGGCGGGCCGCTCGGTCAGATGGCGCTCGCGGCCGTCGCCGCGGCCGGCGTCGAGGCGGTCGGCTGGCGCCCGACGATGCTCTGGCTGGGCATGCTGTTGCTGGCGATCGTGCTACCGGTCGTCACGGTGCTGCTGCGCAGAGCGCCGCCGCCGCGCCGCGAGCCGCTCCCCAGCATGCGGGGCACGTTCCGGCTGGCGTTCCGCACCCGGGGCTTCGTCCTGCTCTGGTGGGCGTACTTCATCTGCGGCATCACCACCCTCGGGCTGGTCCACACCCACGTGGTGGCGTACGGCGTGGATCGCGGCCTGACGGAGGTCAGCGCGGCCGGCATCCTGAGCCTGGTCGGCCTGTTCGACATCGTCGGCCTGATCCTGGCTGGCCGGATTGCGGACCGCTGGGGCGGCCGTCGCCCGCTGATCGCGGCGTTCCTGATTCGGTCGATCGCGCTGCTCTGGCTCGCCACGGCGACGTCCGAGCCGGCGCTG
>Ga0075420_100006720_pt1 | contig 10143 bp, 7 predicted proteins | sample SoiMetdeltSBSDD4_FD_75296 | JGI IMG/M metagenome (GOLD analysis project Ga0075420, IMG submission 75296) | Bulk soil microbial communities from a Populus tree surrounding site in Tennessee, USA - Soil MetaG P. deltoides SBSDD4 | ecosystem: Environmental > Terrestrial > Soil > Tree plantation...
TCGCTTTGTGCGGCAGGTAGTTCACCACGTACGTCTGGGGCTCGCGGCACGTCGGGTGATAGGTGGGCGACCACGCGGCGCCGCCGCGCACGTCGCGGATGTAGAACGCCAACCCGCCGCCGTCGCGGGTTGCGTCGGGGCGGCTGCGCGTCACGGAAAGGCCTCGCCACATCGACGCGCCGCCGCCGGCGTTGGTGACGACGGCCGTGTAGGCGCCGTTCGACAGGAAGTGCGCGTGAGGTGTCGTCGTGTGCGGAGAGCGGAAGCGCCGGCTCGAGACGGGCTCGGTGGGCCCGCTGACGCGCGTCTCCTCGGGTGGCCGCGGGTTCTGGATCACGGCTTCGCGCGGCACGCGCTCCTGGAGCAGGAGCTCGGTCGCCTGGATCCGCGGATCGGCGTGGAAACGCCGCACCATCGCCGCGTCGCCCACCGCATTGGAGAGCGCGATCAGCGTCATGCCCTGATGGTGCGCGAAGTGCGCCTTTACGGCCGTCCCGCGATTCCCGCCGCCCAGGCTCGATTCGTCCTTGCGCGGCGTGTAGTCGATCGCCTCGTAGAGACCGTAGCGGCCGTCGAGCCCGAGCCCGGCCAGCCGCTTCAGGTTGGCCGCGGCCAGCGTGGGATCCACCATCGCCGCCAGCGCGCTCGCGTACGGCGCGATCACCAGGTCGTCGGCCAGACCGCGTTTCAGGCCGAGCCCGGGCACGCCGAAAGCCTTGTACTGGTAGTGGCCCTGACGGTCGACGACCGCAAAGGCTGACTCCGAGATGCCCCACGGCACTCCCCGCGCCGCGGCGTACTGAACCTGACGCCGCACCGCGAGACGGCAGCTGCGATCGAGCAGCGTGCCCGGGTAGTTCGTCATGAACAGCATCGGCATCAGGTACTCGAACATCGTGGCGCTCCAGGAGAGCAACACCGGGGCGCCGTCGACGCCGGTGACCGGCCGGCCCATCGAGAACCAGTGCGCTTGCGGCACGTCTTCCTTGGCGATCGCGATGAAGCTGGCGAGACGCGCTTCCGAGGCGAGCAGGTCGTAGCTCGAGGGATCGAGCCGGCCGGGTCCTTCCGAGTCGGGCAACCGGTAGCCGATCGCGAACAGCTTGCGGCGCGGGTCGTACAGGAACTGGAAATTCATGCCCGCGACGAGCTGCCGCGCCCGCTCGGCCAGCGCCAGCAGGCGCTCGCGCGGCGCCTGCGAGCCCTCGAGCGGAAGCGAATCGATCGCGCGCACGACCGCGTTCATCCAGTACGACGACTCTTCCTCGGCCGGCGTCGTGGGCAGGGCCGCGCTCGCCTGGCGTAGCGCCTCGGCGCCGTGCCGGAGCAGCAGCCGGCGGCGCGCCGGCGCCGGGTCCTCGGTCGCCTGGCGAATGCCGCGCAGCGCCGCCACGATCGGCTCGAGGCTCGCTCCGGCTCCGGGCCGGCTTCCCGCGAGAGCCGAGAGAGCTTCCCCGGCGCAGGCCGCGGTGTCGCGCACTCCCGCGATCAGGCGGTCTTCGTCGACCGGCGCCGCCGCCAGCTCGGAGAGGCCCGCCGCGAGCGTGATCAGCGCCCCTGCCAGGTTCCCGCTGTCCACGGTCGAGACATAGCGAGGCATCAGCGGGGCCAGCGACTGGGTGTCGTACCAGTTCAGCAGGTGGCCCTCGTGGCGCTCCAGCGACTCGACGGTGGTGAGAATCTTTTCGGTGCGCTCCGCGACTTCGTCGACGCCCAGGTAGCCGAGGTCGTAGGCGGAGAGCACCGACAGGAGGCCCATGCCGACGTTGGTGGGCGAGGTGCGCCGCGCGATGATCGTGCGCGGCTCGAACTGCACGTTGTCCGGCGCCAGGAAGTGGTCGGCGGGGTGGACCAGGTCGTCGAAAAAGCGCCAGGTCTTGCGGGCGAGCTTGCGCAGCGCGGCGCGGTCGCGATCGCCGAGAGCCGTCCGGCCGCGCGTCGGCACCGGCTGGCTGAGCAGGTAGGCGATCGCCGGCGCGGCGAACCAGAGCAGCAGGATCGGCATCGCCACGCCGATTGCCTCGGGCCGCGCCGCCAGGATCGCCGTCTCCAGCGCCAGCGCGATCGCGGGGCTCGCCACCATCTGCGCGAAGAAGACGCGCACGCCGGCCGCACCCACGAGACCCGCCGCGCGCGCCGCCACCGAGGCCGCGGTTTCCCACTCCAGCAGCCGCCGCTGCGTGACCAGGAGCCGCACCAGCGTGAGGCCGATCGCGTGGATCATCTCGGCCGCGTTGTAGGCGAGGAAGATGATCGCGATCGCCCAGTGCGCGAGCGTCGTCGCCGATTGTTCCAGGACGTTTCGCGCCAGCACCTTGTGATCGGGCCAGCGGCCCCGCATCGAGTCGAACAGCGCGATCGACAGCGGGAACCCGAGCAGCGCCAGGCTGGCGGCGGTCCAGGCTCCGGGCCGCCCCGGGAAGAAGGTCCAGGCCGCCGCCAGGAACGCCAGGTGCGCGGGCGCCATCAGGCTGCGGCGCAGGTTGTCGAAGATCTTGAAGCGGCTGATCAGCGGAAGCGTGTTGCGCTCCATCTGACCGCGCGTCGGCACCCAAGGCAGCAGCCAGAACAGGATCTGCCAGTCGCCGCGCACCCAGCGATGCTGCCGCCGCGCGTGCGCCAGCACGCTCGCCGGATAGTCGTCCACGATCTCCACGTCGCTGACCAGGGCGGTGCGCGCGTGCAAGCCTTCGAAGAGATCGTGAGACAGGATCGCGTTCTCGGGAACCCGGCCCTCCAGCGACGACGCGAACGCGTCGACGTCGATCAGTCCCTTGCCGGCGAAGATGCCCTCGGCGAACAGGTCCTGATAGGTGTCGGATACCGCGAACGCGTACGGGTCGACGCCGGTGTGGCCCGAGTAGATGCGCGCGAACAGCGAGCCGGCGGCGCTCTCGAAGGTGACGCTCACGCGCGGCTGCAGGATGCCGTAGCCCTCGACCACGCGCCCGCGCTGCGGGTCGAAGCGGGGGCGATTCAGCGGGTGGCTCGCGATGCCGATCAGAGTGCGCGCCGTGTCGCGCGGCAGGCGCGTGTCGCGATCGAGCGTGATCAGGTAGCGGACGCGGGGCAGGATCTCGAGATCGCCGACCTGGTAGGCGTAGCTCGTTCCGGCGTCGCCCCGGAGCAGGCGCACGAACTCCTCGATCTTGCCGCGCTTGCGCTCCCAGCCCATCCACAATCCCTCGCTGGGGCTGAACAGCCGCGTGCGATGAAAGAGGTAGAAGCGATCCGACTTGCCGCGGCCGTAGCGGCGGTTGAGCCTCTCGATGCCGGCCCGTGCCGCGGCGAGGATCGCGGCGTCTTGCGGCTCCTCGGGCTCGGGCGAGTCGCGGTAGTCGCCCAGGATCGCGAAGTGGACGTTCGGGTCCGCGTTGCCGAGCGCTTGAACCTCGAGGTGGTCGACCAGGGACTCGGCGAGCGCGACGCTGTCGAGGATCGCGGGTATCACCACCATGGTGCGCGCCGACTCCGGCACCCCTTCCTCGAAGCTGAGCCGCGGCAGCCGCCTCGGCTGCACCAGCGCCGCGACCAGCCGCTGCGCCAGGCTCATCGCGAACTCGCTCGCCGGGCCGAGCGAGAGCAACGCGATCCAGGCCAGCATCGTCGGCGAGCCGCCGCTCTTCATGCCGAACGCCACCGCGAGTGACGTCATCAGCAACGTCAGGGCGAACACGGTCCCGAGATAGGCGGCTGTCGCATGTGCGAAGACCCGGCGCCGCAGCCGGCGCAGCAGACGCGGCTTGTAGGCGATCGTGCGCTCGAGCGCGGCCCGGCCCGGACCGATCAGATGGAAGCCGACGTGGCCGGAGCGAGCCTCGGCCTTCGGATCGAGCGCGCCGCGAGCGGCTTCGATGGCACGCAGCGCGACGTCGCGCTGAGCCTCGCCGGTGGGCTCGGCCAGCTCCTCCACGGCCTGGCGATAGCGATCGCGGCTCGCGAAGTCCATGCGTCCGTAGGCGCCGGAGGGATCGCGCTGCAGTACCTGCTCGACCAGGCTGACGCGCTCGACGAACCGGCTCCAGTCATGGGTCGCGCAGAAGCGCAGGCTCGAGATGGTGTTGCTGATCGACACCTGGGCGCCCGCGTGAGCCTGTTGCTCGGCGCGGATCGCGTCCTCGGTGCTGCGCCCCTCCGCCGCAAGGCGCTCCTCGAGCCGCGCCCGCAGACCCGACACGCGCGGGCCGTGCTCGCGCATGCGCGCGAGCAGCTCCACCACGAACGCGGTCGACAGCGTCGCCGGCAGGTCCGGCAGCCGGTCGGGATCGCCGTCCGTCTCGAGCGGTGCCAGGTGCCACGCCGCGCGCGCGCGCGCCGCGCGGCCGTCGAGCAGCTCGGCGCAGATCCGCCGCAAGTTCTCGATCAGCGCGGTCTTGATCAGGCTGGGCCACGACCACAGCTCTCCGAGACTGAGCGCGGCGACCGTCTGGTAGGCGGCCAGCGAGCGCTCGAGGCGATGCGCGTCGAGCCGCGCGTCGCTGTGGCGCACGATCTCGAGCGCCATCGCGTACACGCGCGGCACTCCCCGCCAGGCGGGCGCCACCAGCTTCGGGAGCTCCCGGAAATAGCTCGCCGGAAGGTCTCGCTCGACGTTCAGGATCTCCGCTTCGACGAGATGGAAGTTGTCGAGAAGCCATTCCGCCGCGGGCGGGATCGCGTCGGTTTTCACGTCGTCCGCGAACGCGGCGTAGGCCTGGCGAAGCACTCGGCCGCATTCGCGGAGCCGGCCGCGATGAGCTCGGCTTCCGGTACGGGAGCGCGCGACCGTGAGCTCGGCGGCGAGCGCTCGCGAGCGCTCCTCGAGCCGCTCCAGATTCAGGAGCTCGCCCCGCAAGGGACCCTCAGGGAGAGGGAGCCGATTCCTCACGAGTCCCAGGTCTTCATATTAGTCGGCTGGCCGAAAGAGCAACTCGTGCGCCAGGTCGGAGGTCCGGCCGTGCAAGGACTTAGCCCAAGCCGCGGGCCGGGACCCTTGTCGAATGTAGAAAAGCGCCGGACCTCCGACGCCAGCCCCCGGGCCGGCGCCGCTAGCGACCTGCGAGGATGAAAATGCCGGCGGCGATGCCGAAGACGTTGATCAGGATCCCCAGGGACGCGATCAAGGGTACATAGCCTGCGAGACAAAACAGGATCAGCCAGACGCCCAGGAGCTGCATTCCGACGTTCCTCGTGAAAATCACTCTCATGATGCCATCCTTCTCTTTCGTGAAGCCGCTCGTCGAGGCTGCCGGGCGAGCGCGTCGGCGATCGTCCGGCGGATCGCCTCCGCGTCGCGCTTCCTATGACCGGTGCAGCGCAGCGGCCGCGCACCGCCTGTGGTTTCGATGATCACGTCGCCGAAGATCAGCCTCTCGTGGACGCGGACCGAAGCGACCTGGTCGATCGGTATTGCTTCCTCGAAGCCGCCGAACGTCTGCAACGTGTAGCGCACCACGCGGTTCGGGAACACCGCCAGCTGCCTGGGCCAGAGCCGATTCCCGCTGGTCAAGCGCGAAGCCCGATAGACCGGAACTTCCTTCGTGAACCGCTGATTGCGGCCGTGGGTGAAGGCCAGCAACAGCGCCAGCCCTCCGAGCACGGCGATGAGGGCGAAAGCGATCGGCTCCATGGCGTCCTGACGCCGCTTGCAACAGCTATGCCCGCGCCGCGCGGCGCCCCGCGCGCTATTTGTCGAGCACGAAGGTGATCATCATGTTCACCTGGTACTCGGTGATCGCGCCCTTGCTCACGCGAACCTGCTGCTCCTTGACCCAGGCGCTCTTCACATTGCGGAGCGTCTTGTGGGCTCGCGAAATACCCTTCTTGAGCGCGTCCTCGAAGCTCTTGCTCGACGTCGCGCTGATCTCGGAAACTTTGGCGACCGACATGTAGATTCCTCCTTGTGTTCTAGGGATTCGACGCTCGCTCGAGCGACAGCTTTCCGGACGGAGCAAGAGCGGTGCCACGGTGCCGAGAAGGCGGGGCGCCCCGGTTCTTCGACCACTGGCACTGCGATTGCCTTACCCTGGGTCGAGGAATCTGATGGCCGACACCGCAGCGATCCGCCGGCTGAGCGACCAGATGTTCTCGCGTAGCGCGGGCGCGCCCCTGATTCGGGGCAATTCGGTGCGCCTGCTCCGCGACGGAGTCGAAAACTATCCGGCCTGGCTGGAGGCGATTCGCGGCGCGCGGCGCGCCGTCCATTTCGAGAACTACATCTTTCACGACGACGCCGTGGGCGAGCGCTTCTCGAGCGCTCTCGTCGAGAAGGCGCGCGCCGGCGTGCCGGTGCGGGTGCTCTACGACTGGTTCGGTTGCTTCGGCAAGTCTTCGACCGGCTTCTGGCGCCGGCTGCGCGAGGGCGGCGTGGAGATCCGCTGCTTCAATCCGCCGCGCCTGGATCAGCCGCTCGGCTGGGTCGCGCGCGATCACCGCAAATGTCTCGTGGTCGACGGCGAAGTCGCATTCGTCACCGGGCTTTGTGTCGGCCGAATGTGGGAAGGCTCTCCGGAGCGCGGCCTGGCGGCGTGGCGCGACACCGGTGTCGAGGTTCGAGGACCGGCGGTGGCAGAGGTGTCGCAGGCGTTCGCCAACTCGTGGGTGGCAACCGGCGAGCCTCTGGCTTCGGCAGAGCTGGCGCCGGCCTCGGCCGAATGCGGGGAGCAGGACGTGCGGATCGTCGCCTCGACGCCGGGCACCGTCGGCCTGTATCGCCTCGATCCGCTGGTGGCTTCGCTGGCCAGGAAGACCTTGTGGCTCACCGACGCCTACTTCGCCGGGACCTCCACGTACGTTCAGGCGCTGCGCTCGACGGCGCAGGACGGTGTCGACGTGAGGCTGCTCGTGCCGGGCGCCGGCAGCGACGTGCCGATGGTGCAGACGGTGTCGCGGGCCGGCTATCGCGCTCTCCTGGAGGCCGGGGTGCGCGTCTTCGAATGGAACGGCCCGATGCTGCACGCCAAGACCGCGGTCGCCGACGCGCGCTGGGCGCGCGTGGGCTCGACGAACCTCAACCTGACGAGCTGGATGGGGAACCGGGAGCTGGACGTGGTGGTCGAGGATGCCGGCTTCGGGCGCCAGATGGAGGAGATGTTCGAGAACGATCTGGGCAACGCGACCGAGATCGTGCTGCAGCGCTGGGCGCGGGTGCGGCCCGCGGGCAACACGCGCGTGGCGCGGGTGCGCGGAGCCGGCGGCAGCGCGACCCGGGCCGCGGCCGGCGCGCTGCGCATCGGCAACGCGCTCGGATCGGTGCTGGCCGCGCGCCGCGTCCACGGGCCCGCCGAGCGCTGGCTGATGGCCGAGGGCGGTCTCGCGCTCGCGCTGCTCGCCGTCGTCGGTTTCGTCTGGCCGCGCCTGCTCGCCTGGCCGCTCGCCGGCTTCTGCCTGTGGCTCGGCTTGGCGCTGCTCGCGCGATCGTCGCGGCCGAGAGCGGCGACGCCGCAGCAGGGCCAGCGCGGCGCCGCGAGCCCGCCGCCGGCGGAGCCGCAAGCGGCGGCGCCGAGCCCGGTGCCGGCCGAGGAACAGACCGCACCCCTGGGCTCTTGATGCGGCTTCGCGTCTTGACCTACAACATCCATCGCGCGATCGGCGTCGATCGCCGTTTCCGGCCCGAGCGGATCGTCCAGATCGTGGAGAGCCACGATGCCGACATCGTGCTGCTGCAAGAGGTCGACGAAGGCGCGCCGCGGTCGCGCGAGCTCGACCTGGCGCGCGAGCTCGCGGATGCGCTCGGTTATCCACACATGGCCGTCGGTCACAACGTGACGCTGCGCAAGGGCCGCTACGGCAACGCGACCCTGAGCCGGCACCGGATCCTTCGCGAGCGCAACATCGACCTGACGATCGGGCTCTGGAAGCGGCGCGGCTGCCAGCACACGGCGATCGACATCGAGGGCCACGGCCGTCCGCGGCGGCTCGAGGTGTTCAACCTCCACCTCGGTCTGTCGGCTCGAGAGCGCCGCCGCCAGCTGGCGCTGCTGACGGCTTCGCACGAGCTCGATTCGCTGTCGCCCGACGTGGCGTGCCTGGTGGCCGGCGACTTCAACGACTGGCGCTCTTTGCTGTCGCCGCTGTTGACCGACGGGCTCCGTTTCCAATCGGCCTCGGATCGCCTGAACGGAACGCGCCCGCTCGCCACGTACCCGTCGTTCTTTCCGCGCGGCCCGCTCGACAAGATCTACTTCCGCGGGCCGCTCAAGCTCCTGGCCGCCCGGCGCTGCCGGCTGCGCCTCGCCCGCATCGCGAGCGACCACCTGCCGCTGATCGCGGACTTCGAGCTCGAGTAAAAAGCCTTAGCGCTTTGTAGATTGTGCTGCGCCGCCGCGACGGCGCGGACGGCGAAAGCGTCGGCCACGCGCGAAGTCCATTGGATCCGTGCCCAAACGCTGGCACGCCGGTTGCTCTCCAGTCCCTCGTCTGAGAGGGGGACCTATGCGACGAATACTGACGACCGGGCTCTTGTGCGGGACGCTGGCGCTGTCGGCTCTGGCGCAGGATGTGGCCACTGCCGAGCACCACAAGCTCCTGGGCCTCGATGCCTATTGGAAGCTTCACTTCCGCCAGGCCGAGGCGCATTTCCAGGCGGCGGTGGATGCGAATCCCCAGGACGCGGCCGCCTATTACTACCTGGGCTACACCGTGTACAAGATCGCCGAGCCCAAGCCTGCCAACGATCCGGGCAAGCGGCGCGCGGCCGAGCTGTTCGCCAAGGCCTACGCTCTCGATCCGCTGTTCCAGCCCGATTGGGGCCCGGGCGGCGGGGACCGTTAGGAGCGGCCATGGCAAAGAATCTCGCCGCGCTGGCGGTGCTCGGGATCCTGATGGCTCCGACGCCGGTCCTGGCCTTCCAGGAACCGCCGATCGAGCCGACGGTGGAGCCGTCGCCGTCACCCTCGCCGTCGCCTCAGGCGGTTCTCGAGCCGGAGGCGAAGCGCCCCGGATTCCTGAAGCGGAAAATCGATTCGTTCCTGAGCGACGACGAGACCGGCGACGGCCGGGGCATGCATTGGGGTCCGTTCAAGCCCGCGATCGAATCCGTGAGCACCGGCTCCGGCATCGGCCCGATGCTGCACTTCTGGACTCCCGACATCGGCGGCTCGCCGCTCGACTTCCATGCCTCGGCGGCCTTTTCGATGAACCGGTATCAGTACTACGACGCGCAGTTCGGCCTCTTGCCTCATGTGCGCAAGAAGCTGCCGCGGATCGAGCGCGGCACGAGCGCGCTCTTCCCGCTCGCCGATCTGGAGAAGACGTCGTCGTCGCCCGGCTTCAGCATCTACGCTTCCGGCCGCTATCGCGACTATCCGCGCGAGGCGTACTACGGTCTCGGCCCCAATTCCGTGAAGGATGATCGCAGCGACTTCCGGCGCCGGTCCGGTCTCTACGAAGGCGTGATGAGCTATCGGATCTCGCGGCTGACGTTGATGGCCCGCGGCGGGCTGCTGCAGACGTCGATCCTGGCGGGAACCGACGACAACTTCGTCAATACCGAGATCGCGTTCACCGAGGCCGGGGCTCCCGGCTTGACCACGTCGCCCGACTTCATCGTCACCTCGGGCGGCGCCTGGCTGGAATTCCGCGACGAGCCCGAGAACGCCCACCGCGGCGTTTCGCTCGGTGCCGCCTACTCGCGCTTCGACGATCGCAACGGGAACGCGTTCCAGTTCAACCGCCTGAGCGTGGACTTGCGTGAGTACGTACCGCTCGGAGGGAACCGCAACGTGATCGCGCTGCGCCAGGTCACCTCGCTCGACGATCCGGACGACGGCAGCCAGGTGCCCTTCTACATGCAGTCGAGCCTCGGACGCAGCACCTTCCTGCGCGGTTACAACTCGTTCCGGTTCCGCGACGACAAGCTCCTGGCGTTCCAGGGCGAGTATCGCTTCGAGATCGTTCCGAAGGTCGAGATCGCGCTCCTCTACGACGCCGCGAAGGTGTTCGGAAGCATGAGCGAGTTCGACTTCCAGCACCTGCGAACGAGCTACGGCGCCGGAATTCGCCTGAAGTCGCCGAAGAAGGTGAAGCTGCGCCTGGACGTGATGCGCAGCGTCGAGGGAACGCGCGTTCAGATCAAGCTCGATCCGTCGTTCTGACGCAGCCGTCGACGACGACGGGGCGAACGCCTCTCGGCTGAGGAGTACCGACCCACTTCATGATCTGCAG
>Ga0075420_100006722_pt1 | contig 10140 bp, 6 predicted proteins | sample SoiMetdeltSBSDD4_FD_75296 | JGI IMG/M metagenome (GOLD analysis project Ga0075420, IMG submission 75296) | Bulk soil microbial communities from a Populus tree surrounding site in Tennessee, USA - Soil MetaG P. deltoides SBSDD4 | ecosystem: Environmental > Terrestrial > Soil > Tree plantation...
TCGCGCCACTCCTGGCGCCGACAGGCGTGAGTACGACGGCCGGCGACGCAACGGCCACGGTCTCGTGGCTGGCCGTGAGCGGGGCCACCACGTACAACGTCTATCGTGGCACCAGCGCGGGAGGCGAAGGGGCCACGGCGTTCGCAACAGGGCTCACGACCATCTCGTTCACTGACAACGGACTCACGAACGGCCTCACGTACTTCTATCAGGTCACCGCACTCGGCTCTGGCGGCCAAAGCCCACGCTCCCTGGAAGTCAGCGCCACGCCCACCGCTCCTCCGCCGGTGGCAAACCCGATGCTCGAAACCTTCCGGTTTCTCCGGCAGGCGACGTGGGGGCCGAAGCCGGGCGATGTCGCTGCACTGATGCCACTCGGTTCCGCGGGTCGGGAGGCGTTCATCACCCAGCAGTTGGGCGCGCCGATCTCGATCTATCCGGACACACTCTTCGACCAGGAGATTGAAGTCTCTCAAGAACACTTCATGAGCCTGGCCCTCACAGGCGAGGACCAGCTTCGCCAGCGCACCGCCTGGGCGCTGCACAAGATCTGGGTCGTGTCTGCCGTTGAAATCGCCAACGCCCGGGGCATCGTCACGTATCACCGCTTGCTCCTGAACAACGCCTTCGGAAACTATCGCGACATCATGCAGCAGGTGACGCTCAATCCAGGGATGGGGCGTTACTTGAACATGCTCAACAGCAGGAAGCAGACGCTTCTCACGGATCCCCTACCGAACGAGAACTACGCCCGCGAGCTGATGCAGCTCTTTACGCTGGGACTGGTTCAGCTCAACCCGAACGGCACACCCACCAACCCGGCCAGCCCGGTCCCGACCTACACCGAGGCCGACGTGAAGGCCCTCGCTCGAATCCTGACGGGTTGGACGTTCGGCGACGGCAATCCCACGCCTCCAATAGGCGGCGGCAGCGAGAACTACACGGTGCCAATGGAAGCAGTGGCCACCCGCCACGACACGACCCAGAAGACGTTCCTGGGCGTGGACTTCCCTGCCGGCGTCACGGCCCCAGTCGAGCTCAATCATGCCCTGGACGTCATCTTCAGCCAGCCGTCGCTGGCGCCGTTTATCAGCCGCCAACTGATTCAGCAACTGGTCACGTCGAATCCGAGTCCGGCCTACGTGCAGGCGATCGCTGCGGTATTCAACGACAACGGCGGCGGCGTCAAGGGCGACATGGCCGCAGTGATCCACGCCATCCTCATGCACCCGGAAGCGCTCGCCTCAACAAACCCGAACACGACGGGCGGCAAGCTCGCCGAACCGGTGCTCTACATCACGTCGATGATGCGAGCGCTCAATGCAACGGTGACTGACCATCCCTTCATGACCGATCGGTCGGAGGCGATGGGCCAGAGGGTGTTCTACCCCGGGTCGGTTTTCAGTTACTTTTCGCCGGGCTTCCGTGTCCGAGGCACGAACAATGGCACCGGTGCCCTACTCGCCGGTCCCGAGTTCCAGGGCCTGACGACGGTTACGGCGCTCGAACGCGCAAACTTTGTCGGCGCGCTGCTGGCCGGCCAGTACGGGACCAACGTCACCATTGATTATTCGCTGTTCACGGCCAGGGCAAACGACGCCGCCACACTCGTGGACTTCTGCGCTGAGACGTTCATGGGAGGGCGGATGTCGAGCTTGGAGCGCACGGCAATCATCAATGCCGTGAACGTTACGGCTGTGTCGAACCCCTCCGAACGCGTACGCACGGCCATCTATCTCACACTGACCGGGGCGCAGGCCCAGGTCGATCACTAGGCTGGAGCCGCCATCATGAATCCCAAGAACCGTCGTCAGTTCCTCAAGAGCTGCTGTCACGTCGGCGCCGCCGGCATGGCGGCGCATATGACGCGCCTCGCCCCGATGTCGCTCTTCGCCCAGTCGTCGGGAGACTACAAGGCGCTGGTATGCGTGTTCCTCTTCGGGGGCAACGACGCTAACAACATGATCGTGCCCGTCGACAGCCGCTATGCCGCCTATCAGGCAATGCGCGGCTCAGTCGCCCTGGCCGCGCCCAATCCGGGCAACCCGGACGCGGTCATCGCTGCCGGCTCATCGGGCTACGGTCTGCATTCGAGGCTTCCCTTGTTGAAGGCCCGGTACGACACCAACCGCGTCGCGATGGTGTTCAACGTCGGGACCTTGTTCGAGCCGCTGACACGCACCGAGTACCGCAACGGCACGAAACGACGCCCGGTCAACCTCTTCTCGCACTCGGACCAGACGACGCAGTGGCAGACGTCCATAGCCACCGGTGGCGCAACGGGATGGGGTGGCCGGCTCAATGACGTCACCCAGAGTCTGAACGGGGGCACGCTGCCACCAGGCATCACGGTTAACAGCGGAACGGCGATGTTCCTGAATGGCGTCACGACGCAGGGGATGAACTATTCGAATCCAAGCTCGTTCGGACTCACGACGTTCGGCGAGTCCGCGACACGCAATGCTCGCCTGTTGACGCCGCTCCAGAACATCCTCACCTTCGACACGGGAGTGCAGCTCGTCGGTGCAGCGAACGGAGTGCTCGGCGATTCCATGCGATCGGCGCAGGCCATCAATGCCGCGGTGCAATCCGCACCGCCAATTCCCACAGGGATCACCTTCCCCGCAACCGGTCTTGGGAACCAGCTCCGTCAAGTAGCGCAAATCATGGCCGTTCAGGGCGCACTGAACATGAACCGACAGATCTTCTTCGCCGGGACAGGTGGCTTCGACAACCACGAGAACCTTGTGGCCGCACAGAATGGCCTGATGAGTGGATTCGATCAGGCGGTCGATGCGTTCATGAAAACGCTCGAGGCGCGCGGGCAGTACGACAAGGCCACGCTGTTCACCGAGAGCGAGTTCAACCGCACGGGCGACGCCAACGCCAACGTCGGAACCGATCACGCCTGGGGCAGCCATTGCTTCGTGGTGGGCGGGGCGGTGCAGGGAGGGACACACGGCACGTTCCCCACGCACCAACTGAATGGACCCGACGATGCGGGTGACCGCGGCTACTGGATTCCTACGACCGCGACGGACCAGTATGGGGCAACGCTGGGCCGGTGGTTCGGTGCGTCGGACGCGCAGCTCGCGTCGATCTTCCCGAATCTCGCCAACTTCCCGTCGGGAGCCCTGTCGTTCGTGTAGTTCAGATTCACGTGCCCGCCGGGTCTCAAGACCCAGCCTACGTACCGGGTTCATTTTCTGTCGAACGTTTCAGGCAGAAAATCAACCCGGTTGATTTACGTCATTCTCGTCAATGCGACGGCATCTCCGGCTCCGGTGTATGCCCGCGGAGCGGCACATTGCGCATTGCGGTGTGCAGAAACACCGCGAGCACCATCAGGATGGCGCTCGCCTCGAACACCAGGTGCAAGCCGTGATTGAGCGCCTGGGGAACAGCGCGCAGTAAGGTCTCGAGTTGAGCGGCGCCCCCGGGTTGAGCAAACGCAGCATCAAGCTGCGGACGCATCTGACGCAGCAGTAGCGGATTCGAGAACAGCTCGAGCGTATTTGCTGGCGCGGACGCCGGAATACCCCGGCCGAAATCCTGGTGATAGTTCATCAGCATCACCGTGCCGAAAACGGCGACGCCCACCGTGCTCCCGATCGATCGGAAAAATATCGTCGAGGCCGTGGCGGCACCCATCAGATTCCGCGGCGCCGCGTTCTGCACCGCCACGGTGTAGACCGGCAGCAGCAACCCCAGGCCCGTCCCGCACACAATCATGCCGATGACGATCAGCGTTCGGGGTGTGGTCGGCGACATCCGCGCGAAGATGATCATTCCAGTAGCCATCAGGGTCGAACCGACAAGCGCGAGGTGCTTGTAGCGTCCCAGCCTCGACATGATCTGGCCGCTGATCGCGGTACCAAACACCGTTCCCATCATCAGCGGCATCATCAGCCCGCCGGATCGCGTAGCGGTGACCCCCAGGACACCCTGCATGAAGAGCGGCAGGTAGATGATCACGCCGAACATGCCAATCCCGACCACCAACACGCAGACCGAGCAGAGGGCAATGACAGGGTTCTTAAAGAGCGAGAGCGGTATGAGCGGTTCCTCTGCGCGGGTCTCCACAAAAAGGAACACGAACAGCATCGCAGCCGCCACCGCGAACAACCCGGACACCCGAGGGTCGCGCCAGCCAAGATTGGTCGCAAGCGTCAGCCCGACAAGCAGCGGGCCGATGCACGCAATCAACGCGCCGATGCCGAGCCAGTCCACACGACGGCCGGTTCCGCGCCCCTTCATGTTGGGAAACTCGAAGTGCATCGCCGCGAGGGCGATGATGCCGACCGGCAGGTTGACGTAGAAGCAGGCACGCCACGACACCTGATCGGTCAGAAAGCCACCGAGTGTGGGACCGAACACCGCCGAGATCCCCCACACCCCGGAGAACAGGCCCTGGTACTTGCCCCGTTCCTGCGGCGAGAAGATGTCGCCCACGATCGTAAAGATCAGGCCCATCACGCCGCCGGCACCGATACCCTGGAGACCGCGGAACACGATCAACTGATTCATCCCGTCGAGCGGAAGCGGCAATGTCCCGGCCGCCCCGCAGAGCGCTGACGCCACGACAAACAGCGTCGCCGATAGCATGAAGAAAGGCTTCCGCCCATACATGTCAGAGAACCGAGCGAAGATGGGAACCGTCAGCGTGGACGTCAGCAGATAAACCGTCGCCACCCAGGGGTAGCGATCGAAGCCCGCCAGTTGCGCGATGATTCGCGGTTCGGCGGTACCGACGATCGTCTGATCGAGCGCCGCCAGGAGCATCGCCAGCATCAAGCCCGCCAGCGTGCCGATGAGTTGCGGTTTCGTCAGCCGGACAAGTCCTGACGTGACAAAAGGTACCTGTGCCTCAGATTCAAGTTCTATCAGGACTCACCTACTTCGAGGGGGGTTGCGACGTGGCGCCAAAGACCTTCATGGCCGACGCCACCATTCCGGCCACGTCAGAGACATTGGCGGGCACGATGACGGTGTTGGTTTTCTGTGCGATCTGCCCGAACTGAGCGACATACTGTTCGGCGACGCGAAGCTGCACGGCCTCAATCCCGCCCGGATCCTGAATGGCCGACGCCACCTCACGGATGCCTTGTGCCGTCGCGGACGCCACCGCACGGATGGCCTGGGCCTGACCTTCCGCCTCGTTCATGCGTTGCTGTCTGTTGGCCTCGGATGCCTTGATCACCTGCTGCTTCGTACCTTCAGCGGTATTGATCGCCGCATCACGCTGGCCTTCCGACGTGAGGATGAGCGCACGCTTCTCGCGCTCCGCGCGCATCTGTTTTTCCATCGCGGCCAGAATGTCCTGCGGCGGCTCGATGTTCTTAATCTCGTACCTCAGCACCTTGACGCCCCACGACTCCGACGCCTTGTCGAGCTCCCCGACCACCTCCTGGTTGATCTTGGTCCGCTCCTCGAACGTGCGGTCGAGGTCGATCTTCCCCACCTCACTGCGGAGCATGGTCTGAGCAAGCTGCGAGATCGCAAACACGTAGTTTTGTATGCCGTAGGACGCGCGTTCGGGATTGAGCACCTTCATGTAGAGGATGCCGTCAACGCCGATCTGGATGTTGTCGCGCGTGATGCACACCTGCGCCGGGATGTCGAAGGCCTGCTCCTTGAGCGAGTGCCGGTAGCGAATCGCGTCCACGAACGGCACGAGGATATGGAAGCCGGCGGCCAGCGTGGCGTGGTAACGGCCCAGGCGCTCCACGACGTATGCGCTCTGTTGCGGCACGACAACGGCGGTCTGGTACAGGATGAACAGGACCAGCAGGCCGACGAAGATGAGAACGATCAGCGTGCCTTGGATTTCCAAAATGCTCACTCCGGTCGGATGTCGAGCGTTAATCCATCGACGGCGACAACCCGCGTGCGCTGTCCGGCGAGGACCCCGGCATCGGCCACGTTACGCGCCTGCCAGGTGGTGCCCCGCAGCTCAGCACGGCCGTGTTGACCGGCGGCGATGTCAGCCACCGCCACCGCTACCTCGCCCACGAGCGAGTCCACTCGTGCAGGGTCGCTCGTGCTCAGCATGGCGAGGAGCGGCCTGCGAAATAGACGCAGCGCGACGAGCGCGATGATGGGAAAGAGGAGCCACTGCAGCCAGGGTGCGCTGGCAAGGCCCGCCGCCTCGAGCAGTCCGACCACGATGGCACCAACGCCGAAGAAGATGACGAAGAACCCTCCCGGGGTCGCCAACTCGATCGCGGCGAGAACCAGACCGAGCACCACCCACAACCACCAGCTCATTCGTTACCGTCCGCCCGATTGTGACGACAATCCCTCACCCTGTAAAGGCATCCGCGATGGCGGGACCATCCGGACATCGGTGTTACATTCGGGAAAGTGCCAAGCCAATTCTCCGCCATCGGGTTTCGTGTCACCTCCGGAGAAGAACTGTCGGCCCTCGCCAGTCGCGTCGCCGGGGAAGCCGAGACCATTCGTGTGAAGGGCGGGGAATACCTCAAGTGGGCACCGCCGTCGGGCGAGCAGTTGTGGATGCAGGTCACGCCCAAAGGCGACGCAATGGGCATGAATCCTCACTTTGCCGGGAAGTCATCGGTGCGAGTGGCGATTGAGGCACGCATCACCCGGCAGGCACATACGCCCCTCGACGGGACGTTTCTCGGGTGGGCAAACCCTCCGTCAGGGGCGGCGACGGGCGGCGACTACCCGTTTGCCTTCGATTGCCCGAACGCTGCTGCGTACCAGCATCTGGCGCTGCCGGCGACAGTGGAAGCGCAGGTGGCGGCCTTTGCGCAGAAGGTCTCCGTCTATGACTCGGAGGATGCATACAACGCGGCGCAGGCCGCGGAGGGCCTGAGCTTCGCACCACAGTCATTCATTCCGTCAGGCCTGTTCTCCCCTGCCGGCGAACCTGTCAATCCTCCGGAAGCCCACTCGCTGTTTTCCGGCCACGTCCTCGAAGCGGAGGCGCGCCAGAACTGGATCACCGGCACCACATTCTGGTGGGCCCTTGTCGAAACCCTGGGCGGAACCTTCGACGTGGTGATCGATCCGGAGCTGCTCACAAATGAACCAAGGCCGGGCAACGTGTTGACAGGATGGTTCTGGCTCTCGGGAACGTTGCGCACCCACACGGAAGTCCAACCATCGTCGGGCTGGTGGCAACGGCTCACGGGGCGTTGATCGCGCATCGCCCCTCCCTGCTCCGGCATGCGATCATAGAGAGGTGACCATCTCCCTCCTCGAGGACGCGCTCGCACGGTATTGGGGGTACACCGCCTTCAGGCCGCTGCAACGCGAAGCAATGGAGGCGGTCCTTGCCGGCCGTGACTCGCTCGTCGTGCTGCCGACGGGCGGCGGCAAGTCGCTCTGCTTCCAGGCACCTGCGGTCGTGCGTCCAGGATTGGCGGTTGTCGTTTCCCCGCTCATTTCGCTGATGAAGGACCAGGTGGATACGCTCGTCGGCAACGGTGTGCCGGCCGGTCTCTACAACAGCTCGCTGACGTCTGCGGACAAGTCGCGAGTTGTCACAGGGTTGAGGGAGGGACGTTACCGGCTCCTGTACGTCTCGCCGGAGCGCCTCGTTGGCGAAGGCAGCGATGCGTTCCTCGCTCTGCTCGCCTCTTGTGGCGTCAGCTTCATCGCCGTGGACGAAGCCCACTGCATCAGCCAGTGGGGGCACGATTTCAGACCTGAATACCGGCAACTCGCACGACTCCGACAGTTCTTGCCCAACACGAGCGTCCACGCGTACACAGCGACCGCCACGAGCCAGGTCAGACGCGACATCGCGACCCAACTCGGCCTCCACAATCCGCTCGAGCTTGTTGGCGCTTTCGATCGCCCGAATCTCGTCTATCGCGTGTTGCCGCGGGCCGTGCTGAAACGTCAGCTTCTCGACGTCCTCGCACGTCATAGGCAGGAGGCCGGGATCATCTATTGCGTCTCGCGTCGGGAGGTGGACGCGCTCGCGGCCTGGCTGACGACCGAGGGCAGACCGGCGCTCCCGTATCATGCGGGTCTCACTGACACGGAGCGGTCGCGAAACCAGGACGCCTTCCTCAGCGAGCGCGTGGACGTCATCGTTGCCACGGTCGCGTTCGGCATGGGCATCGACAGGTCGAACGTGCGCTTCGTGGTGCACGTCGGCTCACCGCGATCGGTCGAACACTACCAACAGGAATCGGGCCGAGCCGGGCGCGACGGTCTCGAAGCGGAGTGTCTCCTGATCTCGTCGGCAGCCGACTTCATGAAGTGGCGAGTTATGCTCGAAAACAACGGCGAGCTGACCGAGGCCAATGTCGTTCTGATGCGCCAGATGGAACGATACGCGGCGAGCGTCGGATGCCGGCACCGGCATCTCGCCGAGTACTTTGGCGATCAGTACGGCGCAGACGGTTGCGGAGCCTGCGACTTCTGTCTCGACGAGCTGGATCAGGCTGGCTCGCCCGTTGTTGTCGCACGACAGATTCTCTCGTGCGTCGTTCGCGTCGGGCAGCGCTTCGGGGCGCTGCACGTGGCCAACGTGCTCCGCGGGCATCCAAGCGATCAGGTCGTGGCCCGGGGGCACGCGACGCTCAGCACGTTCGGCCTCATGCCGAACGCTTCGGTGGCTGAAGTGCGCGGCTACATCCAGCAACTCATCGCGGTCGGGCTGCTCCGGCAGACCGATGACGTATATCCGGTGCTCGCCTTGACAGCCAAGGGCGTCGATCTTCTGAAGGACGCAACCAGCTATTCAGACCTCACACTGGTCCGCCAGCGGCCACCAAGGAAGGACGCTCCCCGCGTCCGGTCTCGTGTCGAGGCCGAATCGTGGCAGGACGTCGATCGCGACCTCTTCGAACGTCTGCGTTCTGTGAGACTCGACACAGCGCGTCAGCGCGGCGTGCCGCCCTACGTGATCTTTCACGATGCAACATTGCGCGAGATGGCCCGGCTGCGCCCCACATCGATTGACGCGCTGCTCGCCGTCAAAGGCATCGGCGCGCGCAAAGCTGATGACCTTGGCGAGATTTTTCTTTCCGCGATTCGCGATCACGCTCGGTAGCGACAGGGCCAACCACTATTCATGCCGCTTGTTTCGTTCGACCGCGTCTGTCTTGCCTACGGACATCTCCCCTTACTCGATCACGTCAGCCTGCACGTCGAGCCGCGTGAACGGATTTGCCTCATCGGCCGAAACGGCACGGGCAAGTCGACCCTGCTGAACGTCGTCGGCGGCAGCGTGCCGCCGGACTCCGGCAGCGTCTGGACGCAGCCGGGCCTCCGTATCGGCCGGCTGGCCCAGGATGCTCCGCTCCAGGACGCACGGTCTGTGCTCGACGTCGTCTCGGAGGGCCTCGAGGACCTCGGTGAGGACGAGTGGCAGCGCGAATCGCGTGTGTCGCAGGTACTCTCGCGCCTGAGCCTGTCGGCAGACGTCAACGTCGCGACGCTGTCTGGCGGCTGGCGGCGCCGAGTTCTGCTCGCGCGCGCGCTCGTCGGGAAACCCGATCTGCTGCTGCTCGACGAGCCCACCAACCATCTCGACATCGAGGCCATGACGTGGCTCGAAACGTTTCTGATTGACTACCCAGGTACCGTCCTGTTCGTCTCGCACGATCGCGTGTTCCTGCAGCGAGTCGCCACGCGCATCGTCGAGCTCGACCGCGGTCGCCTGTCATCTTGGCCGGGCGACTACGCGTCATTCCTGCGCACCAAGGAGGACTCGTTGTCGAACGAGGCGGTGCAGCAGGAGAAGTTCGACAAGAAGCTGGCAAAGGAGGAGGCCTGGCTCCGTCAGGGGATCAAGGCTCGTCGGACTCGCGACGAGGGCCGCGTTCGAGCGCTTCTCGCGATGCGCTCCGAGAGGGCCGAGCGTCGCACGCAGGTGGGAAACGTGCAGCTTCAAGTCGATGCCGGCGAGCGCTCGGGTCAGCTCGTTCTCGAGTCCAGGGGCGTCTCGAAAGCCTTCGGCGACAACGTGGTCGTTTCGAACGCGACCGTACGGGTGATCCGCCGGGATCGCATCGGCCTGATCGGGCCGAACGGATCGGGCAAGACGACCATGCTGCGGCTTCTGCTCGGCGAACTCGAGCCGGACACCGGTGAGATACGACGAGGCGCGAACGTCGAGATTGCCTACTACGACCAGCAGCGCGAGCAACTCGATCC
>Ga0075420_100006723_pt1 | contig 10140 bp, 7 predicted proteins | sample SoiMetdeltSBSDD4_FD_75296 | JGI IMG/M metagenome (GOLD analysis project Ga0075420, IMG submission 75296) | Bulk soil microbial communities from a Populus tree surrounding site in Tennessee, USA - Soil MetaG P. deltoides SBSDD4 | ecosystem: Environmental > Terrestrial > Soil > Tree plantation...
CCTCGCTCCTCTCATTGCCATCCACTACGCGCATCTAGTGATGTTGGCGGATCGACGGATCGTCACGCCTGCCGACGCACACGCACTGCGCCAGGCGCTCGACGGGATCTCGGTTCCCGACATTCGTGCAATCCGCTACGACGGTACCTGGGAGGATCTCTTCTTCTACGTCGAGCGACTCATCATCGAAGCGTGTGGTGACGATGTGGCCGGACGCCTCCACACGGCGCGCAGCCGGAACGACATCGACATGACGATGTACCGGATGCGGCAGCGGGAAGACATCCTGGCGCTCGTGGCTGCCACCAATGAGCTGCGGCGAGGACTCATGACGCTCGCCTCGAAGCATCGCGAGACCGTGTTTGCGGCGCACACCCACACACAACCCGCGCAACCCAGCACCATCGCCCACTATCTGCTCGCGGTGACCGAACAGCTCGAGCGTGACGTGACACGTCTTCGTGCCGCGTTTGCCAGTACGAATCAGAATCCGCTTGGCGCGTGCGCGATCACAGGTACCGGATTCGACATCGACCGGCACCTCACGAGCGAACTGCTGGGATTCAGCGGGCCGACTGGCAACACATACGGAAGCATTGCGACCGTGGACTACATGCTCGAGAGCGCGACCGCGACGGGAGTGCTACTCGCGGGGCTCGGTCGGGTAGTCCAGGATCTGCTGCTGTGGTGCACGATGGAGTTCGGCTACCTTCGCCTGGCCGAAGGCTTCGTGCAGTCGAGCAGCATCATGCCCCAGAAACGGAATCCGGTTGCGCTGGAGCATGCGAGGGCGATCGGGAGCAAAGCACTCGGCCAGGTCACCGCTGTGATGCTGAGCGTACACAACACGCCGTTCGGCGACATCGTTGATACAGAGGACGATCTGCAGCCGCTCATTGCCTCGATGTTCCGCGACGCGCTTCGCGCGGTGACGCTTGTGGCGGCGGCGATGCGTACGGCGGAGTTCGACGTCGAGCGTCTGAGGTCGCGGGCCGGCGTGGGCGGCACAACGATGACCGAGCTGGCCGATCATCTTGCGCGTACGCACGGCCTTCCGTTCCGCACCGCCCACGCGATTGCCGCTGGCGTGATGAAGGGGATGCGCGAGCAACCGAACGCGTCGCCTGGCGTCTTGCTCGGGGGCGTGTCGTCCGACCTGCTCGGGTCGGCAGTCATCTACACCGATGCGGAGCTTGTAGAGATACTCGATCCCCGGCATTTCGTTGAGGTACGTCGCACGCTTGGCGGACCGGCGCCGACCGAGACCGCTCGTGCGCTCGAGGAAGGGTTCGCCATTCTGGAGCGAGATAGCCAATGGCTGACGGAGACCCGACAGGGCCTGCTGACCGCCGAAGCGGGCTTGCGTGAGCGGAGCCAGCGGCTGTGAGCGGCATGCGGGCGAGTTACGTCCGCGTTCTCGTGGTGTGGGTCCTCGTGCTTGCGGCGCTCTTTGCCTTTGAGCGGTACTTCGGCTGATGCATCCCATCGATTGGATCATCGTCGTTGTCTACCTCGTGTGGATGATCTGGGACGGGCTCCGGCGTACCAAGGAGAGCGACAAGCTCGAGGGGTATTTTCTCGGCGGACGGAGTCTTCCCTGGTGGGCGGTCGGTCTGTCGGTCATGGCGACGCAGCTCAGCGCCATCACGATGGTGGGCACGACCGGCCAGGGCTACAACGACGGCATGCGCTTTCTGCAGTTCTACTATGCGCTGCCGCTCGCGATGATCATTCTGTCGGTGACGCTCGTCCCGTTTTTTCACAAGAGCGGTGTCTATACAGCGTACGAGTACCTGGAACGGCGGTTCGACGCCAAGACCAGGGCGTTCACGAGCCTGTTGTTTCTCCTCTCGCGAAGCATGTCGCTTGGCGTCGTGATTTCCGCGCCGGCCGTTGTGATGTCCGTGATGGTCGGCCTGAGCGTCACGCAGACCGTTCTGCTGCTGGCCATCCCCACCGCCGTCTACACCATGTTCGGCGGCGTGCAGGCCGTGGCCTGGACCGACGTCAAACAGATGGTGGTGATCGTTGTCGGCCTTCTCGCCGCCGTGGGCGTGCTCGTCGTCGGACTGCCCGGGGACGTGAGCATCGCGGACGCGATGCACATCGCTGGATCCACCGGACGGCTTCAGACGTTTGACTTCAGTTTCGACCTCACGAATCAGTACACGTTCTGGTCGGGTACCATCGCGGCGCTGTTTCTCTTCTGCTCGTACTTCGGTACCGACCAGAGCCAGGTCCAGCGCTATCTCACCACAGCGTCGGTGGACGAAGCGCGCGAGTCGCTGCTGATGAGCGCGTACTGGAAGATTCCGCTCCAGGCGCTGGTGCTCCTCATCGGCGTGCTGATGTTTGTTTACTACCTCTTTACGCCTGGGCCGATGCTCTTTGACGCGCGTTACGACCGCCAACTGCGCGAGGGGCCTCGCGCGGCCGATTATCAGGCGCTGCAGACGCGCTTTAGCGCGGCCACCGAGTCCCGGCGCGTTGCGGCGCGGTTGTTCAGCAGTGCCCGTGCCACAGGGCAGAATCAGGACGCTGCGCGCCAGGCCTTCGTCGCTCGAGATACCGAGGTGCGCGACGTCCGCGCGGAAGCCCTGAAGTTCGTGCGTGGCGCCACGGGGAATGCGACCTACAACGACGTCAACTACGTGTTTCCAACGTTCATTACGACGCGCATGCCGGCCGGACTCGTGGGTCTGCTGATCGCGGCGATCCTGGCGGCCGCGATGTCTACAATCGCCGGCGAGTTGTCGGCACTGTCCACGGCATCCGTCATCGACTTCTATCGTCGCTTTGTCCGTCAGGAGGCAAGCGACGCGCATTTTCTGTGGGTCTCTCGTCTTGCCACTGGTTTCTGGGGGCTGTTCGCCAGCGTCGTCGCCGTATGGGCCGCCAGCCTCGGATCGTTGATCGAGGTCGTGAATCGATTCGGGTCGTTCTTCTACGGATCGATTCTCGGCGTGTTCATCCTGGCGATCGGCGCGAGAAGCGCCACGTCGAACGGCGCGTTCATCGGCCTGCTGGCTGGGATGGGATCTGTGTGGTGGGCCGCCTCTTACACCCGTGTCGCCTTTCTGTGGCACAACGTCATCGGCGCGGTTGCCGTCGTGATCGTAGGGCTTGTCGTGAGTGTGATCGAGCGGCAATTCCGGGGGAATAATCAACCGGGTTGATTTAATCAGTCGATGCTTGGACGCGCCTTCATTGTCCTGATCCTCGTAATGATCCTTGCCTGGGCGGTCGGCGGTATCCTGCGAGATCGCAAACGCCGATGATCCAGATCTTCGTCACCGGCGGCACGTTCGACAAAACCTACGACGAAATCGGCGGACGCCTGTCGTTCCGCGACACGCATCTGAACGAGATGCTGCGGCTCGGTCGTGCCCGCGTTCCGGTGCACGTGCGTACCCTGATGATGGTGGACAGTCTCGACATGCGCGACGTCGATCGAGATGTGGTCGTCCATAACTGCATGCAGGCCGAGGAGTCGCAGATCGTCATCACGCACGGGACCGACACGATGGTCGAAACCGCAGCCGCGCTGGCGCGCGCTGTGGTGGGGAAGACCGTCGTGCTCACAGGGGCGATGATTCCCTATGCGTTCGGAAGCTCGGACGGCCTCTTCAACCTCGGGAGCGCGTTGTCACTCGTGCAGGTGCTCCCGCCGGGTGTCTATATCGCGATGAACGGTCAGCACTTCCGGTGGGATGCGGTGCGCAAGAACCGCGACACGGGAGTCTTCGAGGCGGTCTGAGAGCGCCGGGTCTAAAGACCCGGCCGACGTACGCCGCCGGGTGTGAAGACCCGGCCGACGTGCGCGGCCGGGTGTGAAGACCCGGCCGCGCCCGACCTTCATTCGCGCCCGCGTACGTAGGCCGGGACTTCAGTCCCGGCGGACTCTACCAGTCGGTCTCCTGATAGTCCTTCAGGAATTTCCCCCAGACGTGCGTACCGGTGTTGAATCCGCTGATGATGGGATCGACGATGCGCGCCGCGCCGTCGACGATGTCGAGCGGAGGATGGAATCGTTGTTCGACGACCTTCCTGGCCGCGATCTCGGCGGCGTCTTCGTCGGTGACCCACCCAGTGTCGACGCTGTTCATATGGATACCATCGCTGTGGTAATCCGTTGCGGCGGTGCGCGTCATCATGTTGAGCGCTGCCTTGGCCATGTTCGTGTGTGGATGGCGCGTGGTCTTGAAATTCCGGTAGAACTGTCCCTCCACAGCCGAGACGTTCACGATGTGCTTGTCGCGCTCCGCCGTGCGCATCATCAACGGCTTGAGGCGGGCGTTGATGATGAACGGGGCAACGGCATTGACCAGTTGCACCTCGAGCAGCTCCACTGACGACACTTCGGCCATCAGTAGGCGCCAGGAATTACGCTCGCGCAGGTCGATTTGTTGGAGATCCTGATCGAGCCTTCCCTGCGGAAAGAGCGCGCTTTGCGCCTCCCGTTCGTCGGGCAGCAGTGGCACCTGCGATAGCTGCGCCGCGTGCGTCAGGCCCGCGACATCAGTGAGGCGCTTGACGCCAGCAGCCTCTCCGTCAGCTCCCGCCTCCGGCAGCATGTGGTAGCCACGCAGCCCCTCGTAGGTACCGAGGAGCTTTCGTGCCTGCTCGGGCAGATCCCTGAGAGCCGCGTTTTCGCCGGCCATCATGTGCGCGTAGAAGTCCGGCGGACGTCGAACGGTCTGGCAGGCGTTGTTGATGATGAAGTCCAGTCGGCTGCGGGTGGTGAGCAGCTCCCGGCAGAATGCTTCGACGCTCGGCGTGTGGCGCAAGTCGAGACCGAAGATCTCGAGGCGATCGCGCCACTGGTCGAAGTCGGACTCCTGCGCGTAGCGTGTGGCGGAGTCACGCGGGAACCGTGTGGTGACGATCAGCCGAGCCCCGGCACGGAGGAGCTTCAGCCCGGCTTGGTAACCAATCTTGACGCGACCGCCGGTCAGAAGCGCGACGCGGCCTCGCAGGTCGGCCAGTTCAGTGCGCTTGGCAAAATTGAACTCAGCACAGGCGGGACACAACTGGTCGTAAAAATGATGAATGAGCGAGTATCTTCCCTTGCAGACGTAGCAGAGTTGCGGCTCGATCGACTCTCGTGCGACGACGTCGGCGTGAACATCGCGGGGCTCGAAGTTGGGCGGCGGAAAAACGTTGGGTGTGTTGAACACCGGCTTTCGCCGCAACGTGCGTATGCCGGTCTCGTCGAGGACGCTCTCTTCGCGTCTCACCTTTTCGAGCCGCGCCCGGCGTGCATAGGCCTTCAGGAGACGCCGCCGCGTGCGGCCGTCCGGTGAATTGACCCTCGTCACAGCCTGCAGCAGACGTTTCTTCTCTTCCTCGGAGACGCCTTCGAGCACGCCTCGATCGGCGGCAATGGCTTCCAGGAATTCGGTCGCCTCCCGCAAGCGCCCGCGCATCGTCGCGAGGTCCATGTCGGCTGGCGGGGTTCCTGTTGGGGACATCACTACGAGGTTAACGTACGCACGCCGGGTCTGAAGACCCGGCCTACGCACGAGGCTCCCGCCGGGCATGTGAACGCCGGACCTGAAAGTCCGGCCTACGTACCAATCGGAGTCAGGTGGTGGCTCCTCCGCAGCTCGAGCCGGCACCGGCGGTGCAACCAAAGCAGTGGGGGCCGACCGCGATAGATCGGTGATCGAGCGCGTTCCGCGTTGCGTCGAAGATCGTCCGCGGGACATCGCCACGCGTCTCGAGCTCGACCATCTGGTTGAAATCGCAGTCATAAAGACGACCATCCCAACCTACGGACAATGTGTAGCGACACATCAGGCCGTCGACTGTTGACGGGTTGAACGCGGCAACCAGGCGATCCATGTAACTTTCGAGGTTGCCCGATTCGATCAGATATTCGAGATAACGGCTGATCGGCATGTTCGTGATCGTATACAGGCGGTTGAACACGATACCGTATCGACGCTGAAGCTCGCGTTTCCAGTCGCTCTCGAGCGCGCGCTGGGCGGCAGGCAGGTACGCGCCCACCGGGTTTGTGACGAGGCTCAACAGCAATCCTGAATTCTCAACGCCATATCCGAGCGCGTTGAACCGTCGAAGCGCCACGATCGATTCCTCGAAGACACCGTCGCCGCGCTGTGAGTTTGTCTGTCGTGCGGAGTAAGACGGCAGCGACGCAACGACCTCGACCTGCTGAGAAGCGAGAAAGTCCGGCAGGTCGGCATAGTTGGGGAGTCCGGTGATCGTCAGATTGCACCGGTCCATCACGTGTTTGCCGGCGGCGCGGGCGCGAACGACGATGTCCCGAAATGAGGGATGGAGTTCCGGTGCGCCACCGGTGATGTCGAGCGTCTGGATATCAGTGACCTCGAGGAATCGCAGACAGGCATCGACAACCGCCGCCGACATGACCTCCTGCCTGTCTGGTCCCGCGTCCACATGACAGTGGCGGCACGCCTGATTGCAGCGCTTGCCTACATTGATCTGTAGAACCGATATGCCCGTTGCGCGCAGATCGCGAGTTCCGGCGCTCTCCAGCGCCTCGTGGAACGTCTTCTGCAGGGGCAATGCCTGCAGCCTCGCGCGTTGCTCGCGCGGATCCGCCAGCGGACTGCGAACGTTGAGGAGTGTTCTGAGTGCCACGGGGAAGGGGGAGGGAGGAAGTAGGGGCTAGGGATTAGGGGTTGGGGGTTGGGTAGAGCTACATCGAGAGTTTGTCCACCCGATTGCGCATCTGCACGCCGTGGACGAGTGATGCGCCTCCACGGATTGCGGCCGCAACGTGAACGGCTTCCGTCATCTGCTCCGGCGTGGAGCCGGTCTCGAGCGACGCTGTCGAGTACGCGTCGATGCAGTACGGGCATTGGACGGCGTGTGCCACGGCGAGCGCGATGAGTGCCTTCTCGCGTTCGCTGAGCGCCCCTTCCTTGAAGACGGCCGAGTACCACGCGTTGAACTTTTCCCACAGTTCGGGCGCGTCCTTGCCGATTTCCGAGAATCGCCCCAGATCCTTCGGGTGGTAGTAGGTATCGCCGTCCATTTCGGAGAGTTTAGTCCAATAGACCAAGGGCTTACCGGTGGAGCGGATGCGCACGGATTCTTCGCGCTGAGCCGCATCGCGGTACAATCGCTCCTCGTGTCAGAACCTGTCGCCTCTCCATCTCCCCTTGTGGCTGTGATCATGGGCTCCTCTTCAGACTGGGAAACGATGCAGCACGCCGTCGATGTGCTGGAGCGTTTCGGGGTGCCGCACGAGCGACACATCGTTTCGGCTCACCGGACACCGGTCTGGATGGCCGAGTTTGCGAGCGCGGCGGAGAGTCGTGGGATCGAAGTCATCATTGCGGGCGCAGGCGGCGCGGCACATCTGCCGGGCATGGTCGCCGCCCACTCGGTGCTGCCGGTGCTCGGCGTGCCGGTACAGAGCGCGGCCTTGCAGGGGCTCGACTCGCTCCTGTCCATTGTCCAGATGCCAGGCGGTGTTCCGGTGGCGACGCTGGCGATCGGCAAACCTGGCAGCACCAACGCCGGCCTTCTGGCCATTTCTATCCTCGCCAACAGCCGTCCGTCACTCCGTGCGCGTCTGCACTCGTTTCGTGACGAGCAGACGCAAAAGGTTCGTCAGGAACACTTGCCGTGACGCGGGTGATCGGGCCTGGCGCCGCGCTGGGCGTACTTGGAAGCGGACAGCTCGGCCGGATGTTCGGCCTCGCCGCACGACGCATGGGGTACCGGGTCCACACGTTCTCTCCTGAAGACGATTCCCCGACGGGCCAGACGGCCGACATCGAGGTGACCGCGTCATTTGACGACCTCGACGCGCTGCGAGCTTTTGCCCGCAACGTGGATGTGGTGACCTTCGAGTTTGAGAACGTTCCCGCAGAAGCTGTTGACGCGATTGAAGCGATCGTCTCGGTCCGGCCCTCCGGTGTTGCCCTCCACACGACTCAGCAACGTGCGCGCGAGAAGATGTTTCTCGCTGACAGGGGATTTCCTACCGCACCGTTTGCACGTGCGGCATCGCTCGACGAGCTCTGGATTGCGGTCTCGCAAATTGGTACGCCTGCCGTCATCAAGACCGCGATATTTGGCTACGACGGCAAGGGTCAACACAAACTGACCACGCCTGCCGATGCCGAACACATCTGGAACGCCATCGGCCACCAGGAGGCGATCGTTGAGAAGTTCATCAGCCTCCAAACCGAGATTTCCGTGATCGCCGCGCGCGGGCTTGACGGCGAAATGGTCGCGTATCAGCCGTTCGAGAACCGGCACTGTAACCACATCCTCGATGTGACCACGTGCCCTGCGGCGGTGACGCCGGCCATTGCCGCGCGAGCGGTGGAGATTTCGAAGTCGCTCCTCGAAGAGCTGCGCTATGTCGGCGTCCTGTGCGTAGAGTTCTTCGTCAGTACAGATGGCGAATTGCTCGTCAACGAGCTGGCGCCAAGACCTCACAATTCCGGACACCTGACCATTGACGCGGCCGTCACCAGCCAGTTCGAGCAGCAGGTGCGTGCGATCTGCGGGCTCTCGCTCGGGTCACCCGATGTCGTGCGCCCCGCGGCGATGGCGAACCTGCTTGGCGACTTGTGGGACGAGGGCGAACCGAACTGGGCGGCGGCGTCGCGCTTTTCCGACGTGAAGCTCCATCTGTACGGCAAGAGTGAACCGAGGCCTGGCCGAAAGATGGGCCATCTGACGGCCTTTGGTCGTACCGCACAAGATGCGCAGGATCGCGTCATCGCAGCGCGCGACGCGCTGCTGATCTGAGAAATGGGCCGACCTGAAGGTCGGCCTCTACGTACACCCGGCCGGCCTCGAGTACGTAGGCCGAGTCTTTAGACCCGGCGGCAGATCGGTGCTAAAGCCCCGGCATTCCTACGGCGTGAGGGTCAGCGTGTGCTGCGTCGATCCAGGCAGGAGCGGCGTCGGACGCCCTTCCACCCAGGCGTCGTGCGAATTCGCATAAAAGGGCGAGAGCGGGTGCCCACTCTGGCCAGTCGGCATGTGCATGATGCCCTCGCCCTCACGGCCCGGTGACACCACCATCCGCTCCGACGCTCCAGCCGCGCCCCAGTGCACCTGTGGCGTGTAGAGATCACCGGCGAGCGCCCGTGAGGGCATATCGAGCCAGCGGCTCAGGAAGGGCACCGCCGCGGAGAGGGGGTGGCGATACGCCGTGACGTTCATCTGCGACCACACGCGGCTGCGCAGGTCACCGGTGCCCTGTTCCTCGAGTCGCCGAATGATGTCGTCAACGCTCGCGACAAGGAAGTCTCCCCAGGTGGCGTACGCCGGATCGAGCAGGTGCGAGGGCTTCGTCGTCACGAGCGCCCACAGCGGACCTTCGCGCCGTCGTATCAGCGAGTAGTCGAACGTCGGATCCTGGTCGTAACACTCCGCCAGCACGAAAGCGAACACGCGCTCTGACACGGAGTCGCGAAACATTCGAGTCAACCTGTAGGCCGCAGAGTCTGGCGATGCCTCCCCGTTCCAGCCATGGTCAACCACGTCACGGAACGCCTGCCGCGCCGGTGAATCGCCCGAGACCGCAGGCGTAAGCGTGTCGAGCACCAGTTGGCGCCAGCGTTCGAGAAATTCGGCGCGCGTGTCGAGCTGGATGGCCAGCAGGTCGCGCGGCGTGAACATGTCGCGGGCGAAGAGGCGCTCTCGGATGATGCGCGCACGTGACCCCACTTCCCAGTTGCCGTCGCCCAATGCGGCGAGCATGCTGCCGTCCACTGCTCGTGCGTTCGCGGTCCAGAGTCGTCCGCTTGGAGGATCGAGCACGCGTGGATACTCGTTGCGCTCGAGCCATCCGGTCCAGCCTCGGCCGCCGTCGCTCCACGACACCGGCAACTGCCCGTCCATTCCCTCGCGGCGGGGAAGCGACCCGTAAATAGTCCAACCGATTCGTCCCGAACGGTCGGCGGCGACGAGGTTTTGGGCCGGGGTGCCGAGGCCATTCGCCTGATCGATCACCTCGTCGAGCGAATGCGCGTTTTCAAGCGGCGTCAGGCTGATGGCAAGACGCTCGGCAGAATACGCGGTCCAGTGATACGCGCGTGGTCGTCCTTTGAAGTCAGGCGGCAGCACGGGGCCCCAGATCGTCCAGTTGATTGACAGAGATTCCGCAGGTCCACCGGCGACGTCGAT
>Ga0075420_100006724_pt1 | contig 10140 bp, 7 predicted proteins | sample SoiMetdeltSBSDD4_FD_75296 | JGI IMG/M metagenome (GOLD analysis project Ga0075420, IMG submission 75296) | Bulk soil microbial communities from a Populus tree surrounding site in Tennessee, USA - Soil MetaG P. deltoides SBSDD4 | ecosystem: Environmental > Terrestrial > Soil > Tree plantation...
TCCGGCAAACAGCCGGGCAGCAGTTCATATCCTGGACAAAACAGCACGGCACGCTCAATGACGCTTTCGAGTTCACGTATGTTCCCCGGCCAATCGTAGCGAATCAGGCGCAGAACAGCCTCAGGGGAAATGTCTCGAATTTTTTTATCGTATTCACCGTTGAAGCGCTCAAGAAAGCGTTTGGCAATCCGAAGCACGTCGTCACGGCGTTCGCGCAAAGGCGGGACCTTGATCTTGATAGTGCTGATACGGAAGTAAAGATCTTTCCGCAAGAGGCCTGCTTCCAGGAGCCCCACTGTGTCGCGGTTCGTAGCTGACACGAGTCGAAAATTGACGTCGATCTCTCGTTCAGCACCCAACCGGCGCAACTTTCGCTCCTGTAAGACTCGCAGCAGCTTGGTTTGAAGCTGCGCAGGCATCTCCGCAATCTCATCGAGTAGCAGCGTGCCTCCGCTCGCTGCCTCAATCAATCCACGCTTATCTCTGTGGGCACCGGTAAAGGCGCCTTTCTTGTATCCGAACAATTCCGATTCGATCAGCTCGTGCGGCATGGCGGCGCAATTAATTCGTATAAACGGACCGGAAGCGCGTTGACTCTGCGTGTGAAAAGCCGTCGCGATCAATTCCTTTCCGGTTCCGCTCTCACCCTCAATTAATACGGAGGCGCCGGAGGGGGCAGCCGTGCGTATCGTCTCGATAATCTGGCGCATTTTAGGGTCGCGGCCAATCATCCCAAAGGTTTCGGCTTCCCCGCCTAATGTGAGTTTAAGATTTTCATTTTCGCGCCTCAGGGCCGCAAACTGTAAGGCACGTTCTACCAGCGCAAACAGACACTCAGGCGTACATGGTTTCTCAAGATAGTAATAAGCTCCGCGCTTGATCGCCTCGATCGTTATGTCGATGGAGCCATAGGCGGTCATTAGGATGACTTCTGTCTCGGGAGCGTCACTCTTGATGTGCGTGATCAAGTCAATCCAGTTGGCGTCCGATAGACGAAGATCAGTGATGACCAGATCAACGCTAACATTCCTCAGGATCTTTATTGACTCCGCGAGACTCTCCGCGGTCAGAACTTCGAAACCTGCATCACTAAGAATGAGATCGAGGGATCGCTTTGAGCTCTTCTCATCATCAACAAGCAGGATCCTCTTTGGTCGACGTGTTTTCACTTGATCGAGCTCCACTTTTCACGGTAATTCGATTCTAACGTGGGTAATCTTGGCGTTAATTGGCTCTTAACCGAGATAACTCTTTCTGCGAGGATCGAGTTCGTCTCCAATCAATCGTTGCGGAATAAACTTATTTCCGCCTACACGGCGAGCATGTGGGGGGCACGAACCTGCAATTGCCGAAGCGGCAGGGTTAAGTTCAATCTTGAATGAGCAGACGTCTACCTTGTCACGAGCGCCTTAAGGAGGTCGTTGCGTCTCTTTCGATTGTAAGTACGCGGGGCATTTTTCCTCAAAACAGATCTATCGGTCTGTGCGCTAACTCACATAGAACACTCGCTGTCGCTCGCAGTACACCATTCCTTGCAAGTCGCGTTACTCGCTAACGAAGGGTTCAATCTAAAAGCGGCGCCTTCAGCACGATTCTTGCAAGACCGTTGGAGCACATCATAATTAACGCACCGGTCCACTTGACCTGATGCCATCAGAGAAGGAGATGAAAATGAGGAGACTTTTATACGCGCTTGTGGTTTCGATAATCGCGTTGCCGCCGGCGGTTCAGTCCCAGACTCCAATTGTGCCGGAGATTAAGAACCCGGCCCCGGCGTCAGTCAGCGCGCAAGGTGGATCCCAACCCAAGAAGCCCGTTGAGGATTGCGCCTGTGAATCACAGGTTCTGCCCGAGGCTCTGGCAATCGTAAACGATGTTCGGATTACCAAGCACGACATCGCAAGGGCGACCAAAGATTCTGTGAGTCAACTACAAGGACAAGTCATCGAAGCTCGGAAGAGAGAGCTTGACCTCCTGATAAACTCAAGACTGCTGGCGAATGAAGCCAAAAGGCGGGGAATTGGAACCACAAAGCTGCTCGAACAAGAGGTTGTCGCGAAGGTAAAGGCGCCAACAGATACTGAGGTTCAGGCTTTTTACGATCAGAACAAGGCGGGTATCCAGGGCGACTTCAAAGAAGTTAGGGAGGATATCCTCCGATTCCTGCTGGATCAGCGACAGCGGCTCGAGGCGAAGCGATTTGCCGATGTACTCCGCGGAGCCAGCGAAACCAAAGTCCAGGTCACAGAAGTAACGCCACCACACAATCAAGCTGAACGCGCCCGCGTACTGGCAACTGTCAACGGCGAGACGATCACATCAGGTGACGTGGAGGATTCACTTCAGCCCTTGATATTTGATGTCCAGCAGCAGGTCTACAAACTGCGTAAGGACGAGCTTGAGCTCAGCGTCAACGACACGCTCTTAGCGCAGGAGGCACAGAAAAGAAAGGTCACCACGAATGCCCTGCTCGACGCCGAGGTTAAGCCAAAAGCTGTAACCGAGGAACAGGCACGCGCCTTCTTCGAACAAAACAAGGACCGGGTAAGCGGAGACTTCGATCAAACCAGGGATTCGATCATTCGCTATCTGGAACAAATTGAAGTACGTGTGGCGGAGCGTGGGTTTGTTGAAAAACTGCGTGCCGCCGCTTCGATTCAAATACTTCTGGTCGCTCCTGAATCGCCGGTCTTTTCCATTTCGACAGCCGGCCAGCCTTCGCTAGGTAGTGCCGTAGCTCCGGTTACAGTCGTCGCGTTCACGGATTATCAATGTCCGAGTTGCGCCGCGATGCACCCGGCCCTCGAGCGTATGGTCAAGGAGTACGGCGATAAGGTAAGGCTCGTCACACGCGACTTTCCACTCACCCAGCACACCGAAGCCTTCAAGGCGGCGGAAGCCGCCGAAGCGGCCCGCGAACAGGGCAGATACTGGGAATACGCGCAGCTACTGATGCGCAATCAATCGGCGTTGAGCGTGGACAAGCTGAAGGTGTATGCAAGTGAACTCGCTCTCGATCGCCTACGCTTCGACAGTGCTCTGGACTCAGGAAAGTTCGCAGAGATGGTGCAACGTGATATCGAAGAGGGAATGAAGCTGGGCATCAATGCAACGCCAGCAGTATTCATCAATGGCCGTCGTGTGTCGGCTAAGAGTTATGACGAATTGAAAGCGAATGTTGAAGCGGCGTTTAAGGCTCTGCCTCAAAAAGAAGCGCGTAGTATGCCCATGCCTGATTAAGTTCAAAAGGCTTTTGCGTAGTAGCGGTGGTCCTTCTAGGGTTGCGGAGAAGCGTTTTAGAACTCTGTCTGCGCCTTTCGGTTGTCGTCCGTCACCGCTTGGACGTAAGTGTTCACAAGTTAGGCTGACGCTCCTCTCACAACCTTCTCCTTATCGGAAGGCCTTGCTGAAGCTGCCAAATGCTGCTTGAAAAGACTCGCGGTCGCAGTCAGAAAATCATAGGAGGTCACTATCCCCACCAGCCGGTTGTCATCGACTACGGGAAGGCAACCAATAGCTGAGCGTCGCATGATCTCGATGGCTTCCAGCGTGGGTGTGGTCGAAGTCACGATCGTCGGATTCGGCTTCATGATCTCGCGCACGGTCATCGAAGTCCCATCGGGTGCTATTGAGCCACGGCTCAATAGACGCAAAAGCCCGCGGTGAGTTACCAGTCCAACCAGATGGCCCTTTTCATCTTCAACGGGAACGTGCCTGATGTGCCGCCAATCCATCAAGCTGGCGGCGAGATCAACTAGATCAGTAGGCCGCAGGGTGAATAGATCGGTTGACATGAATTGTCCCACCGTTTGATAGCTTTGACCCCAGTCCGTCAATTCCCCCGCTTCGGCTAACTTCCATTCGTGCACTGGTTTGTTCTCCTTCTGGCGCGCGAGAATAGCCGACGTTAATATCCGGGTGCGCATGTCATTTGGCTCGTGCCCCATGTGACGCTTGACTGACATCAAAGAGTCCAACATCCATTGCGCCCCTGTTTGGCCGCTGCGAACACGTTCCTCCAGCACCCCAAGGTATTTATCGATATCGCGTGAATCGACGCGAGCCTCTTTAAGGCCCGCGCGCGCCAATGGCAAAAGTTCATTAAGAATCAGCGAAGTCGCGCTGATGCTTTTGCCGTCAAGCCATTTCAACCGCGCATTTAAACCGTGGCGCGCAGCAGCGAAGAAGTTTTCCTTAGCATTGTCGAAACTTAGGCGTTTCCCGATCTCGCCGTAATCGGACGGCAATGCGATCATTAGCCCAACAAAGAAAGCGGCATTTGCCATCTCATCCTGCACGGTCGGCCCGGATGGCAGCGCGCGATTCTCGATCCGCAAGTGGGCAATTCCATCGACAACGCCATAGCAGGCGCGGTTCCAGCGCCACACCGTGCTATTGTGCATTCGCAGAGCTGAGAGAAGCGGAGTCTCACCTCGCGCGAATAATTGAAATGGATCTTCATCAGGTTGCGTGATCATGATCGGGCGGAAGCGAGAAATCTGATCATGGAAGAGTTCTACAACGGAGCTCTTAAGCCAACAGTCGCCAAAACTCACTCGTGTTGGCTGACCACGGGCCAATTGTGTACGCGAACGAGAGTCGATCGAGTGTTGGAACAACGCCACACGCGTTTCCTGCCATAAACGATGACCAAACAAGAGAGGTGAGTTAACTGCCGCTGCGAGCACCGGAGCAGTGATCGCCTGGGCCATGTTGTAATGCGATGCAAACTCGGCTGGACTCGTCTGAAAATGCACTTGAAAACTTGTATTGCAGGATTCCATCATGACGTTGTCGTGCGAGATCTGGAGTTCGTCCAAGCCTTTAATGTGAATTGAGAAAGGTCCGCCCCGAAGGCGCATTACGCCCTCGTTCAACTGAGAGTAGCGTGGAATAGGGGCAAGGTTTTCCAGCGTTAGATCTGATTTTTGCAGCGTCGGCAAGATGCCGGAAAGGAGAACGTCGGCGCCGAAGGTCGCGGCACTCGTACGCACCAAAGACAAGAGTTCGTTCAACTCCTTCTCCATCTGCTGAAAACATCTCCCGGTTAATGACAGTGGAGTCAAATTCGCTTCGAGATTGAACCTGGCAATCTCAGTTGTCAGGCGCGAGTCCTTAGCCTGATCCAAAACTTCCAAAGAAATCGGTGCAGGCCGCATGTTCCGATCAACGAGGAACATTTCCTGTTCGGCGCCGATTCGCGCCACACCAGTTTCGAAGCCACCGGTTGCAATCATGTATTCGAGCGCACGCAGATCATCAAGCAGCGCCTTCATAAAGGCCTGAGATGTTTTCTCGTCAAACTGCTGATCAACGTCGAGTTCGCCCATTGGATTTCAGGAAGCGCTCGTGCTATTTGGTTCGCGGATGACACTCGACACACTGGAACATCGAGATGTCACCCAGGTTAACCGGGTGTTTGAACGGTTAGTTCGCCTTGTGACAGGTTTCGCATTTGGCTGGACCGTCGCAGCAAACTTTTAAACAGAAACAACGATCCACCCGGTTTCTACGGAGCGCTCTTTAACTGCTTCATGTGTTCAACCAGCGCGGCCGCTTGTTCCGTAGTAATACCTTTTTCACCGTAGGCAGGCATGTTCGGAGGTTTCTCAGGCTTCTTGCCTTTCATCACTATGTCGACCAGTTGCTGGTCCGGCAGACTCACATCAAACTTCTTCTCCGCCTTTTTCCCGTGGCAAACAACGCACTTGGCCTTGTAGGTCGCGGCGCCATCGAATTGACGGCCACTTCCTGTTCCGGCGTCAAATTGATCGTAACCTGCCGTTCGTGACGCAGCCGAAACCACTACCACCACTGCAAAGAATGCAGCCAGCATCGCCGCCACTGTCATGAATTTCAGAACTTTCATAATTCTCCATTTAACCTTCTGTTACTCGTTATGCTCCAGCTCTCTTGTGACAAGCCGTACATTTCCTGGATGTTGGTGGATTGAGATCCTTGCTCGTTTTCATAATCTCATCGTGACAACCAGCGCAGTTGCGATGGAACGCTTGTTGGTTGGTCAAGGTCACCAGTTCAGTTCCGACTTCAAGCTTGATTTGCGGAATTTCAGGCAGGAGCTTCGGCTTGGTGTCCGCCCGCGCATGACAATCGCGACAGCTATTTACTTCGGGAGCAGCTGGGTCTTTCTCGAACAGGTCCGCCGTTAGGGTGGTCGTCCGGTCCGCGGGCCACACAGTTTTCAGAGGGGGATGCCTGGCAGCTTCGGAAGCAGGTTGCGCGGTATGATGACATTCAATACACGCGATCTTGGCACCCTCAACGCTGCGATTCTTGGAGATGTGGTCGAGGTGGCTGAACTTAACAACCCCCAACTTTGCCTCCGTTCCGAGAACGACGACCTCTTTGGGCTTTCGTCCGTTTTGCGCCGAAGTCTCAAGGCTGAACCTGCCGGACACCAGCAAGAGAGATAAGACTGAGAGCGCAAATGCCATAAAGAATTTCATGCCTATCCTCCTTTTGACCCATCACCCACATTTCAATTATCAAAAGTGCCAGGTGGTCCTCAGTGTGCCGCCGCGTGCAAACCGAAAAGTCATCACCGCCAAAGGCCCCGCTTCCCGCTGTGACAAGACATGCAGCTAAACGCGCCGGCCGCACCGTGATGGGAGCTGGGCATGCGAAGTGTGGGAGACGGCTTTGAACTGATCCTCGTGGCAATCCTTGCAGGCATCGCTACCGATGTAATCCACGGGCTGTATGTTTGGTTTGGACAGTCTTAACGGCCGACTTTAGGTTTTGCGAAGAACTGCCCTCAACGAGCGATAGGATCGCGGCAGCGAGCGCACCGCAAACGAGCAAGATCAAAAAAACCTAAACCAGCCACACTTAGCGTGAAACGGTTGCCGCTTTTCTCGCTTCCAACTCTATTTCTTCATCCTCGATCTCCTTGATCTTGGTCCTCATCCATTGTTTGACAGTGGCTTCCAGTTTTGCCTGATTATCTCGAGCCTCCAAGTCCTCAATGGTTTCACCAGCGTCATTCAAAGCAATGAAGTGACAAGGGACCTCATCGGACTGGTGCTCGTTGGGGACGAAATCAATCAATTGGCAGTCATTACATGAACGGGTCCGAGCCGGATCAGAATAATTTATGCACGTCAATGAGTCCTGAAAGACCGACTTTGGTAACGACGGCGTGCGAACCGAGCGTCCATAACCACCTTGCTCGATGAGAGCAAGTTCATCTTTGAGCAATTCCAGGATGGGTCGATCATCTTTGGGCATAACGGCTCAACATCTGACGAGAGTCTTCAGCGTCGTCTACGCCGAGAAGGGCGTGGGTTTTAAATGGCCAGCCAACTGTTTGATTGACTATCTGCTGATAGTGGTCAATCTAGAACAAGTCGAGAGTGCCGGTCTGTGCGCCAACACACAAATAAGATGACCGAATCACAAACAGACGAAAGGATGCTCACGAGACCACCCAACCACAATGTCTGTCCCGGAGAGACCAAGGACATACAAGCAATGTTGACGGCACGAGCTGATATGTGCGTTTGAACACAGACACCAATATTGAAGCGGGCAAGAATTGAGGCTTTGCAAATAGTCCGGCCCTTAGATGATGTCGCAGCGGATACGACGTAAAGGAACGGTTTCTTATGAGAAAGCTCTGGCTGATTTTTATTGCGATATTTGTATTTTCTTTTGCGATATTAGGCTGGGTTGGCACTGAGATTTTCCGACAAGCTCCTCCGATTCCACGCGAGGTTGTGACGACGGAAGGCCAGGTGCTGATTGCGGCAGAAGAGATCTCCAACGGGCAAAACATCTGGCAGGCAATGGGCGGAATGGAGAGCGGCTCGATTTGGGGACATGGCTCTTACGTTGCGCCCGATTGGTCAGCGGATTATCTGCATCGTGAGGCGATCTTCATTCTAGACGACTGGTCCCATAAAGATTTTTCAAACGACTACGATAATCTGGCTTCGGAACAAAAAGCTGTCCTACGTCAACGTCTGCAGGACACGGTACGAAAAAACAACTATGACGAAGCAACCGGCCGACTGACTATCGAACCGGTTCGCGCTCACGCTTTTGAAGATAATCTCAAACACTACACTGACGTTTTTACTAACGGCAAAACCGTGTATGCCGTTCAACGCAACGCGCAAGCAGACCCCGCAAAGCTTCGCCAATTGAATGCCTTTTTCTTTTGGACTTCGTGGGCGTCCGCAACCAATCGCCCAAACAATACAATTTCTTACACCAGTAATTTTCCGTCCGAACCCTTGGTTGGAAACGTTCCGACCAGCAGCGCCATTGTCTGGACTGGCGTCAGCGTAATCATGCTCCTGGCGGGCATCGGCTGGTTGGTTTGGTATTACGCCTCACGCGAAATGGAAAGCGTTTCCGACGATGTGCCCGATGATGATCCTCTAATCGGCGCCCAAATTTCGCCCTCGCAAAAAGCGACCGTTAAATACTTTCTCATAGTCACGCTGTTGTTTCTTTTGCAAATCGCAATGGGAATGCTGACTGCACATTATGGCGTGGAAGGCGGCGGCTTCTTCGGAATTCCGCTGGCCCAATATCTGCCATATGTAGTCACTCGAACCTGGCATACACAGCTCGGAATTTTTTGGATTGCGACGGCCTGGCTTGCCGCCGGACTTTTTATTGCTCCATTCATCTGCGGTTACGAGCCGAGGCGTCAGAAGCTAGGCGTGGATGTGCTCTTCGGTGCGTTACTAATAGTTGTTTTGGGGTCAATGGCCGGGCAGTGGATGTCGGTTATGCACCTGTTGCCTGGCAGCTTGTGGTTTTGGTTTGGGCACCAGGGCTACGAATACGTTGATTTAGGCAGAGTCTGGCAAGCGGCGCTCTTTGTTGGTCTGCTCTTATGGCTCTTCCTGATTGCAAGAGCTGCGATTCCTGCGCTGAAGAAAAAGGGCACACCGAGATCTCTGATCACTCTCTACTTTTTGTCGACGGCTGGAATCGCGTTGTTCTACAGCCCGGGACTTTTTTGGGGAATGCGTTCGCACCTTTCCGTCGTCGAGTATTGGCGCTGGTGGGTCGTGCATCTTTGGGTCGAAGGCTATTTCGAGGTTTTCGCGACCGTTGTCATTGCATTTCTATTCGCCAAGCTGGGCGTCATCCGTGCCGAGAGCGCCGCGCAGGCAGCACTGCTTTCAGGCGCGATATATTTAAGCGGCGGAATTATCGGCACGCTTCATCACCTCTATTTTGCCGGAACTCCAACCGTGGCGATCGCCTTCGGCTCGGTGTTTAGCGCGCTTGAGATCGTTCCACTGTTGCTGGTCGGACATGAAGCGGTAGCAAACATTCGCCGTTCCAAGGCACGGCCGTGGCTTAAGCAATACAAGTGGGTAGTTTATTTCTTTGTCGCAGTTGCATTCTGGAATCTGGTGGGGGCAGGAATCTTCGGATTCATGATCAATCCACCGATCGCGCTTTACTACATGCAGGGCTTGAATACGACGGCAGTGCACGCGCACGGTGCACTCTACGGTGTCTACGGCACACTCGGACTTGGACTAATGCTGTTTTGTCTGCGAGCGTTGAGGCCGGAGCTGAAGTGGAAGGAACGACCGATTTGGTTTGCGTTCTGGGCGATCAATATCGGTTTGATGTTGGAAATCGTCTTGAGCCTGCTGCCGGTTGGTTTGATGCAAACGTATCAATCGGTTTCTGTCGGCTACTGGTCGGCGCGGAGTTCAGAGTTCATGCAGACAGAGCTGATGCAGACTCTGCGCTGGATGCGGATGATCGGCGACACAATATTCGCCCTTGGCGCAATCGCATTCGTATACTTCGTGCTCAATTTGATGTGGCAACGTCCCGCTAAAAAGCCAGTAATCATTCCGACAAACATTCCGGCGCCGACAGAGATCGTTTAAGAGAACTATGCAACATTCAACAACTCAGCCCCTTCCCGGCGAAGGGCTGAAGATGGAGAAGATGCCGGGCCACTGGGTCCTAGCGCGGCTCGGAAAGCGCGTACTGCGTCCAGGCGGTATGGAATTAACGCGCCGGATGCTCAAACGCTTGGCCATCAAGCCCTCTGATGAAGTGTCAGAGACAGCGTTCAACGTCTCGGTGAATTCATCAACGCCCCCTGCCAACCGGCGAGAATGTGAAGCTGGTCCAGGA
>Ga0075420_100006725_pt1 | contig 10140 bp, 8 predicted proteins | sample SoiMetdeltSBSDD4_FD_75296 | JGI IMG/M metagenome (GOLD analysis project Ga0075420, IMG submission 75296) | Bulk soil microbial communities from a Populus tree surrounding site in Tennessee, USA - Soil MetaG P. deltoides SBSDD4 | ecosystem: Environmental > Terrestrial > Soil > Tree plantation...
CGACGCGACCGGCCTCGTGCGCGGCGGCATCCTCGCGCAGATGCAGGACGAGCGCGTCACGTACCATCGAGTACGTGAGCGCGCTCGTGGGGCCCATCATCGTTAGGTCGTGCCCGACGCATCGGGGGATGGCGTGCCGGCGGGGGCGGACGGCGCCGGTGTCGGCGGCGTGACGCCGTTCGGCGGGGCATTCTTCAGCGCTTCCGCCTCGCGTCGTTCGTTATCGCGCTGAACGAACGCGCCAAACCCGCCCTTTTTTTGCTCTTTCGGATCCTGCATGAAACGCTCCCCGGTCGTGCGCCACGCCTCGCGAATGCGCGAGGGGCCGCGGCGGTGGCCGTCTTTCGAGGGACGCGAGGACCGATCCCGATGACGGCCCGCTCCTCCTGCGAGCGAACAGCCCCCGACCGTCGCGCATGGCCAATATTAATATGTGATATTACTATTGTCAAACGTAATCACGGCACTTATTATTAGGCTTCCCTGGGAGCGAAGGCGTGATCCGTTTTCACCTGGCGTCGGTCCTGAAAAAGAAGGGGTGGACCCCCTACCGTCTGTCCCAGGAGACGGGGCTCACGGTCCCCACGACCTACCGGTTGGCGGATCCGAAGCTCGAGTTCGGTCGCTTCACCGCCGACACCCTGGATCGCCTCTGCGCCGCCCTCGACGTGCAGCCGGGAGAGCTGCTCGAGCACGTGCCGACGCGAAGCCGCCAACGCCGCGGCTAGCCGACCCTCGCACGTCGCAGGTCGCACCTGATGCGCCGCGTCAGCGGAACCGTCCGCTGCGCCCCCGATCTTCGCAGGAGTTCCCATGAAATCCAACCGAGCGCCCCGCAACGGCAAATCGCCGGTGAAGGCCGCGACCTCCGTCGCATCGCGCGCGCCGTCCCAGGCAGACGTCTCCAGCCCCTATCGCGCCGAACGGCAGCGCGCCAACGGACGGCGAGGGGAAAGCAGCCTCCTCGAGACCGCGGCCGAACGAGGCACGTTCCGCACGCTGGCGAGCGCCATTCGGAGTGCCGGGCTCGTCGACCTGATCAGCAGCAAGGGACCATTCACGCTCTTCGCGCCGACGGATGATGCATTCGCGCGAATGCCGCAGCTGGAGCGCGAGACGCTGCTCAAGGACAAGGCCTCGCTCGCCGAGGTCCTGACGTATCACCTCGTACGCGAGCGGGTGAAAGCACCGACCGTGGGCTCACCACGCACGGCCACGACGGTCAACGGAGCGACGATCACCATCACCGTGAAGAACCGCGGCTTCAAGCGTCGCGGCTTCAAGGTCAATGACGCAAAGATCGTCAAGACCGAGATTCTCGCGTCGAACGGCGTGATTCACGCCATCGACAGCGTGCTGACCCCGCGCTGAGCGATCAGGGTGCGGACGGCGCCCTGCCGTCCGCCCCGGTGTTCGCCGCCAAGACGCGCGGCGATGCAACGGTACGTGCATCCCCATCCGACACGTACCGACGCCCCGGCTTCTCCAGCCAGTCCAGCGTGCGCTCGAGCGAATTCCCCACCACTTGCACGCGCTCCAGCCTCAGCGCATTGAACGCCGGATCGAACGGGCTCGGCACCGGCTCACCGGCGACGAGCAGCACCGCGGCGTGGTCGTAGGCGACGGTGCGCTGCGAGCGGGCATCGGTCCACGAGCCCTTCGCCGCCAGCGCCTGGTTCTTCGGCCACTCGCCTAACGGGAGCGCCAGTGTGCGCACCCGGTAGCCGGGCACCGCCGAGTCGACGGCCAGGGCGAGGCGCGCGATCTGCTCCTGCACCATGGCGTCCTCGTATTTCGAGAGCTGCGCATGCCACAGCGTATGGTTGCACAGCTCGAAGCCGCGTTCGGCGAGGAACTTGAGCTTGGCGTGACGCCACGCGGTCCGCTGCCCCTCGATGTTCCGATCGCCGAAGAAGGCGCGCCCGGCTTCGGCGCCCGAGAGCATGCAGAAGGTGGCCTTGCTCTCCCAGTCGGCGTGTTGCTTCTGGAAGTCCAGCCAGATGCCGACCGCGCTCGTCGAGTCGATCACGAGCTCGCCATTGCGCTCGATGTAGCGGAACTGCGATGGCGAGGCGTCGTCGAAGGTGAAGACGACGGGGGACAGACCACGAGGCAGATCGATCCGCCGATCCACCAGCTCCGCGACCGTGACTGGCCGATAGCCGCGCTCGTAGAGGAGCTCGAGGTCGCGACGGAACCGTGTGTGCTCGCGCTCCCAGCGGCCTTCCGTTGCGCCGATGAGGTGGTATTCCAGGATGGGGATGCGCCCCATCTCGTTGGGCTGGCGGTTCCGCGATGCCGAGTCGAGAGCAACCATCGCGCGGGCTGCCGCCATCTCATTAGATGGCCCCCCGGGGGCATCGTTTGGACGTGCTTCCGTTCTGCATCCCGATGCGAGAAGAGCGATCGGGAGAACGGCGGCGAGCCGCCGGTACGACGAATATGGATTCATGAAAGGCGCGAAGGGCGCTGAGGGGCGCTAGGGGCGCTGGCGCGTGATGGAGAGCACATCGCTGTGCCTCGGCCCGAACAGAGTTCGGAAACCTGCGCCGGGTGACGGTGGTACTATTGAAGGAGCGGCTCGTCTGACACTCGTCTCGTGCCGCGTCCCTGATCCACTCTGATGACGTTCATCGGCTCTTTTCAGCAACGCGTTCGGACGTTCCGCGAGCGCTGGCGTAGTGATCCGGCGCACCCCGCGCGGGAGTGGATCCGCGAGCAGTGGCAGCCGCTCGCGGTCATGGCCGCGCTCGTGCTCACCGTGCTCGCCTTCGACGCATGGCTGGCGACGTGCGGCTTCGCCGGATGCCCGTCTTCGGAGGACATTCGGCGCTTCCGCCCCGTGGAGGGCAGCGAGGCGATTGACCGTTCCGGGAACTCCCTCGGGCGGCTGACGTCGGTGCGCCGCGTGAACGTCCCGCTTCGCGAGGTCCCCCGTCACGTCCAACAGGCGTTCATCGCCACCGAGGATCGGCGCTTCTACGAGCACAACGGGCTCGACTGGCGCGCGGTCATGCGCGCCGTCGGTCGCAACGTGACCTCGTTAGGGCTGCGCGAGGGATTCAGCACCATCACGATGCAGGTGGCGCGGAATACCTTCACCTCGCGCATCATCAGCGAGCGGTCGCTCCGGAAGAAGCTGCTCGAGCTGCGGTTCGCGCGCTTGATCGAGCACAATCTCACCAAGCCGCAGATCCTCGAGCTCTACCTCAACGTCATCTACCTCGGGAATGGCACGTATGGGGTCGAGGCGGCGAGTCGCGACCTCTTCGGCAAGAGCGTGAGGAAGGTGACGCTCGCCGAAGCGGCCGTGCTCGCGGCGCTACCGAAAGGCCCGTCGTCCTATACGCCGAGGAAGGCGCCTGAGCGCGCGAAGCGTCGCCGCGATCTCGTGCTCACGCTCATGGCCCGGGAAGGTTACATCGACTCGGCCGAGGCGCGGCGCGCGGCGGGGCAGGCGATTCGCGTCGCGAAGCAGGAATGGCGCCCAACGGGTACGGACTCGTACGCGCTCGAAGCCATCCGGAGCGCGGTCGATTCCCTGCTCGGGAGCGATGCGCTCGAGTCTGGCGACGTCGTGGTCTACACGACCATCGACGGGAACGCGCAGAAGGCGGCCGAGCGCGCGGTCGCCAAGCGAGCCGCCTACATCCAGGAGCGCGAGCGCGCCTGGTATGGTCGGAGCAATGGTGCGGTGCAGGGAGCGATGATCGCCCTCGATCCGCGAACGGGGGACGTGCGCGCCATCGTCGGTGGGCGGCGGTACGAGCGCGGAGGCTTCAACCGTGCCCTGTCGGCGCGTCGTCAGCCCGGCTCGGCATTCAAACCGTTCGTGTACGCCGCCGCGCTCGCGGCGGGATTGTCGCCCGCCACGATGGTGGACGATGACCCGGTGGAGATCGTCGGCGATGACGGGCGCATCTGGACGCCGGCCAATCACGGGGACGAGTACAACGGCCGCATCACACTCCGTCGCGCCCTCATGCGCTCGGCGAACGCGGCAACGGTGCGCGTCAGCCGCGCCGTGGGCGAGCAACGCGTCGTCTCGGCGGCCCGCAAGAATGGCATTACCAGCCCGCTCGAGCCGGTGCCGTCGATCGCGTTAGGCGCGCTCGAGGTCACTCCACTCGAGCTGGTGCTCGCCTATGCCCCCTTCGGCAATGGGGGCTACCGCGTGAAGCCGCGGCTGATTCAGCGCATCCAGACCTCCGATGGCCGCGTGCTCTGGAAGACGGATGCGGTGCGTGACCTGGTGATGGATCCGCAGGACGCCTATATGATGACGTCGATGCTGCGCTCCGTCGTCGATCATGGCACTGCCTACGCCGTGCGCGAGTGGGGCGCCCGCGGCCCGATCGCCGGCAAAACGGGTACGACGAACGATGGCGCCGACGTCTGGTTCGTGGGATACACGCCGTCGGTTGCAGCCGCCTTCTGGTTCGGCCACGATCAGCGCGTGTCGCTCTCCGGGGACATGAGCGGCGGCAGCGCGGCAGCGCCCGCGTGGGCGGAGTTCTTTATCAATGGATGGCGTGAGCGAGGGGACGGCTCCGAATGGGAGCCGCCGCCCGGAATGGTGTCGCGGCAAATCGACGCCTTCACCGGCGAGCTGGCGGGAGAGTGGTGTCCGGCGACGCAGACGGAGTGGTTCAAGCCCGGCATGGAGCCTACCGAGTACTGCCGCGAGCATCCGGAGCCGCAGGAGACCTGGGACGACTTCGGCGAGCGGATCGCGACGACGTTCAAGAAAATCTTCCGGTTCTGAGAACCCAGGAGTCAGGAGTCAGGGGTCAGGGATCAGGGGGTGTCAGGGAACGGGTTTCAGGAGAGACAGCAACGCGCTCTCCTACAACCCACCGCCTGACACCCCCTGATCCCTGACCCCTGACTCCTGACCCCTGGGTTCAAAGAACTCCAAGGCGGTCACTCGCCGCAAATCCCGGGAAGAGGGCCGACGGGCTACCAATGCCCAGATGCGACCTAACGACTTCCCCGAAGACTGAGCGGAAGTCGGTCGTGAGCGCCAGATCCCGGCCCTCGTAGAGTTGCTCCCGCGCGAGGCCGGGCCAACGGCCGTAGACCTTTCCGCCCTTCACGGACCCACCGAGGACGAACATCGCGCCGGCATGTCCATGATCGGTGCCGCCGTTCCCGTTCTGTCGCGCCATTCGGCCGAACTCCGTCATCGTCAGGATCACGACATCGCCCATGCGATCGCCGAGATCGGTCGTGAGCGCGGCCACCGCCCCCGCGAAGTCGCCGAGGCGATTGGCGAGCTGGCCGGTTGCGCCACCCTGATTGACGTGTGTGTCCCAGCCACCGACGTCGGCGAACGCGATCTCGAGCCCAACATCGGCCTTGATGAGCTGCGCGATCTGGAGCAGGCGCTGCCCGAACTGTGACCGCGGGTATTCCGCACCATGCTCGGGCTGGTACCGCCGGGGATTGGCGGCGCGCAGCATCTTCACCGCGTCGAACGTCTCGGCGCCGGCGCCATGGATGATGTCCGCGCGCCCGGTGCGATACAGCGCCTCGAGACGCTCGGCATCGGATCCGGTCGCGCGAATCGTGAAGTCGTCGAGCGACGACATCGCGATCACCGGCGCCGGCCCAGCGAGAATACGTGGCGTCTGCTCCGTCATCGTCACTGCGCGAAACGGGGTCGGCGCCTTTGCCTCACACTCGGCGCAGGTGCCGCGCGCCGCGAGGTAGCGATTGAGCCATCCGTCGGGCGTGTTTTTCACGTCGGGGGTGCCACTTTCCATGTAATCCTGCGCGTCGAAGTGCGAGCGAGTCGCGCTCGGACTTCCGACGGCATGAATCGGAGCGAGCATGCCACGCTCCCAGAGCGGCCGCATCGGCGCAAGGGCGGGATGCAGTCCGAAAAATCCGTCGAGATCGAGGGCCGCCCCGGCGCGCGCCGCGGGGCGGGGAATCGCGATCGTCGGACGAAGCGCGTAGTAGTCGGCGTCGCCATGCGGGACGACCATGTTCAGCGCGTCGGCGGCGCCCCGTTGGAAGAGCACGATGAGAATCTTCCCCCGCGCCGCGCCGCGCAGCTCGGTCGCGAACGCCGTGCGGCGGAGGAAGCTCGGATTCAGCCCGAGCGTGACGAGCGCGAAGGCGCCTGATCGGAGGAAGACTCTGCGTTGCATGAGAGAGGGGTGAAGGACTGCGAGCTGCGAGCTGCGAGCTGCGAACTGCGAGCTGCGAACTGCGAGCTACCGTCGCTGGAATTCAGGAGCGCCTAACGCCAACCCAATGATCTCGTTGAGTCCACTCAGGTGTACCGGTCGCGACAGCGGATCTCGACGGTTGCGAGCCGCCGCTGGCGCCATGTCTTCCTCGATAACAGCCGTGTCGCGCGGAAGCTCGCAGCTCGCAGCTCGCAGCTCGCAGTTCGCCGCCAGTGGGTTCTCTCCCCGCTCGAGAATTCCCCTCGTCTCGACGCTGGCCTCACCACCGAGAAATCCCGAAATCACCGCGTCCACCTGGTTCGCTCGTGCCGCCGAGGTGATCTCGGCGTACCTCGGCCAGCGCTCCGGGTGGGCGCCGGGAATGGCGCCACCCGCCATCGCCAGCCCGAAGTTGATGCGATTGAGAATCGCGCCGGTGTTGATCCACGCATCCCCGCGCTCCGGCCACCCATTGGGCGCCTGATGAAGGAACAGCGGCTGCCCGAGTCGCGCGACCACCTGCGCCGATCGCGGTGTCATGTCGGGGGTCGCGTTCATCGCACGGAGCGCGCTCACCACCAGCTCGAAGGGTGACTTCACCTTCGCGCGGTACGCGGACGACGCAAAGAATTCCTGCGACGTGACGATGGTGCGCACGACCTCACGAATGTCGCCGTCCGTGCGCCGGAATGTCTCGGCCGCACGATCCACGAGGGACGCGGGTGGATCATCGCTGACAAAGCGACGCGCGAGCTTGGTGGCGATGAAGCGCGCCGTCGACGGATGTGCGGTGAGAATGTCGAGCACCTGCTCGCCATCCTCGATGCCGCGCCCGGCGCTCAGCCGCTTCCCGAGCACCGCCTTCTCGCCCGCGTCGTGCATGCCGGGGCGGAAGATGAAGCCGCCACTCCGACGCGGCTGCTCCAGCGTCCACCCGGTGAACGCGCGTGCGACGTTGATGATGTCCTGCTGCGTATAGCCGCCGTCGACGCCAAGCGTGTGCAGCTCGAGAAGCTCGCGCGCGTAGTTTTCGTTCAGGCCCCGAGGACGGTTGGGAAGACTGCGAACTGCGGACTGCGAGCTACGCACCGAGCGGCGGCGGCCTGCTCGCTGTTCGCAGCTCGCAGCTCGCGGCCCGCAGTCCAGTCTCGGTCTACCTTCCTCGACCGAGCTCTGCCAGTTGTCGAGATAGAACAGCATCGCCGGACTCTTGGCGACGGCCCCCAGCAGCTCGCGGAATTTCCCGAGCGCATGGGGCCGGATGGCTTCACGCTCGTAGGCCGCGATGAAGTATCGCTCCGGGCCCTTTCCGGCGAAGACGGTGAAATGATTGGCCCAGAAGTCGACCACCACTTCCTCCAGCTGACGCTCGCTGGCGACCGCGCGCGCGACTTTCGCGATCTGCATCTCGGCCAACACGCGACGCGATTGCTGAGCGGTGCGGCGGAGTTGGAGGGAGTCCTCGCGCGACATCTCGGAGCGGCGCATCTGCGCCCGAACCACTTGCGGCGGCGGGTATTGCTCCAGCAGCTCTCGTGACGACTGCGCCAGCGTGGGCAGAGCGCGAACGATGCGCTCCGCGGCGGTATCCCGAATGCGCGCTGGCTGAAGCTGCATCGCGATCCACCGATCGACCCCGATCGCCCGGACGCGCTCCACGTCCCCCGGCCGCGCGCCGAAGGCAAGCCGACTCAACACGTGGCGAACCTGTTGATCGGCGGTCTGCTCGCGCGCCTCGACCGTGATGGCCGGCTCGGGGGGGCTGCCGACGGCCGAGGAACCAGCGGGCGCGCAGCCCAATCCGATCAGAGCAGTGAGAACGACGAGGACGCTGGGGACAGTCATCGGTGGATACCCTCGATCACCTTGAGCACCTCGATTACCTCGAGCACCCGCAGTTCAATAGACGCCCGGTCCCCCGGTTCGTTAATCAATACGTCATGGCCCTCGATTTGCCCGCAGGCACCGAGTGGAGGATGCCATGACCAAACATATCATACCGTTTTTGATGCTCGCCGCGGCCTGCACGGTGGAGAAGGCCGATCGCGGCACGAGCGACACGACCGCCGCCCCGCCACCGACGGACTCCGTCCCACGGTCGGACACCGCGCGCGGGGCGGTGTTCGATACCACCCCGGCGCTGGCCGCTACCGATTCGGGCAGCGTCCTTCTCGGTCCCGAGGAGATACGCCGCGGAGGGGTGGTGGTGGCGGTGGCTCAAGGGCTCACCGTCGAGAATCCACACTGTTCATGGAAGGGCACCTCGCTTCCATGCTACCGCACCCCTGCGGGAGTGCGAGCGGTGGTGCCGTTGCCCGCCGACGAGCCTGGCGGCCGGTACGCTCTGGTGATCGACCGCCCCGCCAGCCGGATCACCCGTGAGATCGCGGTCGAGGAGACCGACTTCGGGCAAGAGCTCATCTTCCTCGACGACTCGGTCTATGCGCGCCTCCGTCGCGGAGGCGATATCGCCCGTGACGCACGCGCGATCCGCCGCGTTCTCGAAACGGAAACCGCTGAGCAGCGCTGGTCGGGGGCGTGGCGGATGCCAGTCGAGGGTGGAAAGTCCTCTCGCTACGGGGTCGAGCGGTTCTACCACCGCGCCTCGGACTCGGCCCGCGTTGTCCGCATCGATGCGTCGGCGCGCACGCGCGGATCATTTGGAGTGGACACGGTGCCGGCCGGGGACGCGCCGGCATGGCGGCACGCCGGGGTCGACATTGCCGTGGCTCGCGGAACGAGCGTTCGCGCGCCGCAGGCCGGCGCGGTGGCGGAAGTGGGAGATTACGTACTGACGGGGAGGACCCTCATATTGGACCATGGTCAGGGCGTTCACTCCGCATACTTCCACCTCGATACTGTTCTCGTCCGTGAAGGCGATGTGGTGCGAAGGGGCGCGACGCTCGCGCGCGTGGGCGCGTCGGGACTCGCGACCGGCCCGCATCTGCACTACGGGATCTACATCCATGGCAAGGACGTGGACCCGGCCGTCTGGCACGGCCTCGCATCCTCCGCGCTCGATCCACCCGCCGGTCGATCCGCCGCCGCGCCTCGTTAGGCGCCGAACCACCGGGGGGCGCCCGTGAGGCGCTACCCGGTCGCTGTCGTTCTCCTCACCGTCTTCGTCGATCTCCTCGGGTTCGGCATCGTCCTGCCGATCCTGCCCTTCTACGCACAACGGTACGGCGCATCACCGGTGCAGATCGGGGCGATCATCGCCGCGTTCTCGCTGATGCAGTTCCTCTTCACGCCGGTGTGGGGTCGCGTCTCCGACCGGGTCGGACGTCGCCCCGTCATTCTCGTTTCACTGTTCGGATCGGTCGCGAGCTATCTGCTCTTCGCCCGCGCCGAAAGCGTGCTGGCGCTGCTCGCATCTCGAATGCTCGCCGGCGTCGCGGGTGCGAACCTCGCCGCCGCGCAGGCGTACATCGCCGACGTCACCACACCCGAGACTCGCGCTCGCGGGATGGGGTGGATCAGTGCGGCGTTCGGGCTGGGTTACATGGTGGGCCCGCCGATCGCCGCGATCGTGAGCGTGCGCTGGGGGGTGCACGCGCCGGGGTACGTCGCGGCGGCGCTCGCATTCATCAATCTCGTGCTCGCGCGTCTGTGGCTCCCCGAGGCAGTTCCCACCGCCGACAAGTCGCTCATGCATCGCACGTTCGATCCACGCGTGCTGCATCGCGTTCTCAAACGCCCGGTGCTCGGCGGCGTCACCCTGACGATGACGGCGGTCGCGCTGGCGACCTCCGGCGTAACGGCGATGCTTGCCCTGTATCTGCAGGCGCGCTTCGGATTCGATGCGACGCACACGGCGTGGATATTCTCCCTCATCGGGCTCACGTCGTCGGCGATTCAGTTGGGTCTCGTCCACACCCTCGTGACACGGTTCGGTGAGAAACGCCTGTCTATCACGGGGATTGCCCTCCTGGCGGTATCGCTGCTGGCGATCGCGCTCGCCCCC
>Ga0075420_100006726_pt1 | contig 10139 bp, 10 predicted proteins | sample SoiMetdeltSBSDD4_FD_75296 | JGI IMG/M metagenome (GOLD analysis project Ga0075420, IMG submission 75296) | Bulk soil microbial communities from a Populus tree surrounding site in Tennessee, USA - Soil MetaG P. deltoides SBSDD4 | ecosystem: Environmental > Terrestrial > Soil > Tree plantation...
GATGGATTATCGGCCCCTGAAAGAGGGCAAGACGGAGCGCCTGGTGGACTTGTGCAACCGAGTGGAGGGAACGCACTACGTATCCGGGCCGGCGGCGCGGGACTACATCGACCCCGCGCTGTTCGAGGCCGCCGGCATCGGGCTCAGCTTCTTCGATTATTCCGGCTACCCGGAATACACCCAGCGCTTCGGCAAGTTCGAGCATGGCGTAACGATTCTCGACCTGCTGTTCAACGAGGGACCGCAGGCACGTCGTTTCATGAAAAGCTTCGCCTGAGCGCCATGGAGCTCGGCGAAATCGGCCGCTACTACACCGAGAAGCTCGTCACGCACGGCACGTCCCCGCGGGGCGTCGACTGGAACAGCGCCGAATCACAGCGTCTGCGGTTCGATCAGCTGGTGCGCGTCTGCGACGCGGAGGCGGATTTCCAGATCAACGACATCGGTTGCGGGTACGGCGCGTTCTTCGACTACCTGCGTGCGCTCGATACGAGGTGCGACTATCTAGGGGTCGACATTTCGCAGGCGATGATTGAAAAGGCCGAGGCGCTTCATGCCGGGCAGGCCGGGTGCCGCTTCCTCGCAGGCCAGCGCGCCGACCGGCATGCCGACTACACGGTTGCGAGCGGTATTTTCAATGTGCGCCTTTCGGCCGGCGACTGCGAATGGCGTGCGCACCTGCTCAGGACGTTGGACGAGATGGACGCCGGCAGCCGCCGCGGCTTCGCCTTCAACTGTCTGACGAAATATTCCGACGCGCAGCACATGAAGGACTACCTGTTCTATGCCGATCCCTGCGAGCTGTTCGATCGATGCAAGACCCGATACTCGCGCAACGTCGCGCTCCTGCACGATTACGGGCTGTACGAATTCACCATTTTAGTGAGGAAGGGATAGCCGCCATGCGTCCGTTGCTCATTTTCGGCGCCGGCGAAATCGCGGAAGTGGCGCACTTCTACTTCACGCGCGACACATGCATCCCGGTCGCCGGGTTCACGGTCGACGCCGCTTATCTCAAGGAAAGCCGCTTTTGCGGGCTGCCAGTCGTTTCGTTCGAGGAAGTTCAGAGCGCTTTCGCGCCAGACGCGCACGATCTGTTCGTCGCGCTGAGCTACGCCAAGATCAATGCGGTGCGCGCGCAGAAGTGCGCCGAGGGGAAGGCGCGCGGCTACCGACTGGCCAGTTATGTGAGCAGCAAGGCGACCGTATGGGATGGATTCCAGGCCGGCGAGAACTGCTTCATCCTGGAAGACAACACCATTCAGCCGTTTGTGCGCATCGCCGACAACGTCACGCTATGGAGCGGCAATCACATCGGCCATCACGCGCGCCTGGCGACGAACTGCTTCATCACTTCGCACGTGGTGATTTCCGGCGGGGTGCAGATCGGCGAGAACGCCTTCATCGGGGTAAACGCCACTGTGCGCGACCACGTGAAGATCGGCGCGCGCGGCGTGATCGGCGCCGGCGCGCTGGTGCTGGAAGACGTCCCGGACGACGGCGTGGTGGCGCCGCGCGGCTCGGAGCTCTCCAAGGTGCCCAGCTACCGGCTGCGCCATCTCTAGGCATGAAATGGCGCAAGCTCGGGCGCATCTTCCAGCCCGATCACAACCGGCCGTGGATGCGCAGCCATGCGTCCAACCCGGTGGCCGAGCATCGCGGCGGCGACGTGTTTCGCGTCTATTTCGGCTCGCGCGACGAGCGCAACCGCACGAGCATCGGCTGGCTGGAAATGGACTTGCGCCGTCCGACTGAAATGCTGCGCCTCGCGGCGCAGCCGGTCGTCGCGCCCGGGACCGCCGGCGCGTTCGATGACAGCGGCGCATCGATGGGCTGCCTGGTGGCGGCTCCCGGCGGGGCGCGCTATCTCTACTACGTCGGATGGAACCTGGGTGTTACCGTGCCGTGGCGCAACAGCATCGGTCTCGCGATCAGCGCAGGCGCCGATGCGCCTTTCGAGAAATACTCGCCGGCCCCCGTGCTCGACCGCAGCCGGGCCGATCCCTACTCGCTGTCCTATCCTTCGGTTCTGCGGGAAGACGGGGCATGGAGGATGTGGTACGGATCGAACCTCAACTGGGGGGCGAACCGCGAAGATATGCGACACGTCATCAAGTACGCCGAATCGGTTGACGGCAAGCAATGGAGGCCGGTGGAGGGAATCGCGGTCGATCTGCGGGCTGGTGCAGAGCTCGCGCTGTCGAGGCCGTGCGTGCTTCGGGAAAAGGGCGGATACCGGATGTGGTACTCGTACCGCGGCGCCGCGTACCGCATCGGCTATGCGGAATCGAGCGATGGCAGGACCTGGAGGCGGGACGACGCGCGCGCCGGCATCGGCGTGTCTGCTTCCGGCTGGGACAGCGAATCGCTCGCCTATCCCCACGTGTTCGACCACGCCGGCGCCCGCTACATGCTGTACAACGGCAACGGCTACGGCAGAACCGGCTTCGGCCTCGCCGTCTTGGAGGAAGGATAGCCATGGTGGAGCTCAGCATCGTGGTGCCGGTCTACGGCTGCGCCGACTGCCTGCAGACGCTGCACCAGCGGCTGGTGCGCACGCTGGAAGGCCTTGTGGGCAGCTTCGAAATCGTCCTGGTGGACGACTGCGCGCGCGACGGCGCCTGGGATCTCATCCGCCGCCTGGGCGAGCAAGACCGCCGCGTGCGCGGCATCCGGCTGAGCCGCAACTTCGGCCAGCACGCGGCCATCACCGCCGGGCTTGCCGAGTGCAGCGGGCAGCGCGCGGTGGTGATGGATTGCGACCTGCAGGATCCCCCCGAGGCCATCCCGTCGCTGCTCCACGCGGCGCTCGCCGGCCCCGACATAGTGCTGGCGCGGCGCAAGCGAAAGCAGCATTCCCTCTTCCGGCGCATGGCGGCGACGACTTACTTCCGCGCGCTTGGCGCGCTCAGCGGGCGCCGCTTTGAGGGGGAATTCGGCGCTTTCAGCATCATTTCTCGCCCGGTGATCGACGCCTTCCTGCGCTTCCGCGACCGCGACCGTCACTACCTTTTCATCCTGTACTGGCTGGGGTTCGACACGGCTTCGATCGACTATGAGCACGCCCCACGGCACAGCGGAGCGAGCTCCTACTCCATGCGCGCGCTGCTGCGCCACGCGCTCGACGGATTGGTATTTCAGACCACCACGTTGCTGCGCTGGATCATCTACCTCGGCTTCCTGGTCTCCGCCGCCGGAGTGCTGCTCGCCGGCTACCTGCTTTACGTGTACCTCGCGCGGACACCGCCCCCGGGCTGGACCAGCCTCGCGGTGCTGATCCTGATTCTCGGCGGATTCATCATCATCAGTACCGGCGTCACCGGCCTGTATATCGGCAAGATCTTCGAACAGGTGAAGGACCGTCCGCTGTACGTGATCGACAAGCGGATCAACGCACCAGGATGAGGCTGGGCTTTCCGCGGCAGAGCTTCGCCCGCTTGGCGGCGCGCGAGGACCGCAACTACTGGTTTCGCGCGCGCAACCGGCTCATCGTCTGGGCCCTGCAGCGGTATTTCCCGCGCTTGCGCGATTACCTGGAAGTTGGCTGCGGCACGGGGTACGTGCTGGCCGCGGTGGAAGCCGCATTTCCGTCGGCGGCGACCGTGGGCGGCGAGGGGCAGCGCGCCGGACTGGAGCACGCCGCGCGCCGCGTACGCCGCAGCGGGCTGCTGCAGATCGATGCGGCGAGTATCCCTTTCCGCGACGCATTCGACGCGCTGGGATGCTTCGACGTGCTCGAGCATATCGAGGATGACCGGCGGGTCCTTGCCGAGTGCTTCCTCGCCCTGCGGCAACACGGCGGCATCGTCCTGACGGTGCCTCAGCATCCTTTCCTGTGGAGTGCCTCGGACGAATACGCGCAGCACTTGCGCCGCTACACCCGTGCCGAGCTGCTCGGCAAGCTGCGTCAGGCCGGGTTCCGCCCGGTGCTAGTCACTTCTTTTGTTGCGCTGCTTTTGCCGGCGATGCTCGCCGCGCGCGCGAGGCGCCGCCACCTCGACGCCGGTTACGACCCGGACGCGGAGTTTGCCGTCGGGCGGGTAGCCAACTCGCTGCTCGAGGGCGTGCTGGATCTCGAGCGTGGGCTGATCCGCTGCGGCCTGCGGTTTCCTTTCGGCGGCTCGCTTCTGGTGGTGGCAAAGAAACCCGATGTGGATTCCATTCAATAAGCCCTATCTCAGCGGCCGGGAGCTCGACTACATCCGCGAGGCACACGAGGCGCATCACCTGTCGGGCGACGGGCCGTTCACCAAGCGCTGCAGCGCATGGCTCGAGCAGCAGCTCGGCTGCCAGCGCGCGCTGCTGACGCATTCGTGCACCGCCGCGCTCGAGATGGCCGCGATTCTGGCCGGCATCGCACCCGGCGATGAAATCATCATGCCGTCGTTCACATTCGTGTCGACCGCGAATGCCTTCGTGCTGCGCGGCGGCGTGCCGGTGTTCGTCGATATCCGGCCCGACACTCTGAATATCGATGAGTCGAAGATCGAGGCCGCAATCACGCCGAAGACCCGGGCGATCGCGGTGGTGCACTATGCCGGCGTGGCGTGCGAGATGGAGACGATCCAGAATCTCGCGCGCCGCCACCGCCTGCTGCTGATCGAAGACGCGGCGCAAGCCATCGGCGCGACGTATCGCGGCCGGCCGCTCGGCAGCTTCGGCGAACTCGCCGCGCTCAGCTTTCACGAGACCAAGAACCTGATCTCCGGCGAAGGCGGCGCGCTGCTGGTCAATGCGCCGGAGCTCGCGGCGCGTGCCGAGATCGTGCGCGAGAAGGGCACCAACCGCGCCGCGTATTTTCGAGGCGACGTCGACAAGTACACCTGGGTCGACATCGGCTCGTCGTTCCTGCCCAGCGACATCATTGCCGCATTTCTCTGGGCGCAGCTCGAGCAGGCCGAGGCGATCCTCGCGCGCAGGCAGGCATTGTGGGCGGGCTACCACGCGGCATTCGAGCCGCTCGAACGGGCAGGGCGGCTGCGCCGGCCGAGGGTGCCGCGCGACGCGGCGCCGAACGCGCACAGCTATTTTCTTCTGCTCGCCGACCTCTCCAGCCGGCAGCATTTCATCGAAAAGCTGCGTACCGACGGCGTGAATGCCGTTTTTCACTACGTCCCGCTACACAGCTCGCCGGCCGGCCGGAAGTTCGGGCGCGCCAGCGGCTCGATGCAGGTCACCGACTCGGTCGCCGATCGGCTGGTTCGCCTGCCGCTGTGGATCGGACTCGAGCCGCAGCAGGATTACGTCATCGAGCGCTGCCGCAGCGCGTTGACCGCCTAGAGGCCTCCTGATTAGCGACATTCTTCAGCCAACCGGACGAGCCACGACCGCCTTCCGCTTTCGGTTGCGCGCCATACGTCACTGAGCTTGGCTACTCCCGGTGTCGGTGCGACGCTGAGGAACAGGGGCGATGCCAGAATATCCTTCGTTGCGGCTAATGAAAGGATGGATTCATGACCCCGAAACTTTCGTGCCCTGTCTGCGGTGCACTGGCCGACTTGGTTTATGCAGCGCACTGGGGGTATCAGGCTCCCGCCTGCTTCGACTTGTACGAATGCTCGGAATGCGAGACCAGCTTTGCGCAGCCAATGCAGGTCGACCCCGCCGTCTACGAACTGATCTACAGGAACGCGGGCAGAGTCCCGGGGTACGATCGTTACACTCGCTACCGCGAGCTGCTGAAGTCGTCGCCGGACCCGCTACGGGACATGTGTGCACAGGAGGACGTGTACTGGGCCATTCGTGAGGCGATGCGCGGAATGGATGCTGGGCGCCACAAGCCCCTGAAGATCCTCGAAGTCGGTTCGGGTTTTGGTTACCTCACCTATGCGTTACGACGGGCCGGCTATGAGAGCACGGGCATCGACATATCCCAGGAGGCGGTGAACATGGCAAGGCGGGAATTCGGCGACTTCTACCGAGTGGCGGATCTTGAGGTTCTCACTGTCTCGCCGGGAGATGGCTTCGACATCGTTCTCGCCACCGAACTCATCGAACACATCACGGATCCCGCTGGATTTCTGGAGAAGGCGGCGTCACTGCTCAATGCCGGAGGCGCGCTCCTCGTGACCACGCCGAACCGGGATCTGTATCCCAAGAGGCTTGTCTGGAACACCGATCCACCACCGGTGCATCTGTGGTGGTTCTCGAAGACTTCTTTTCGATACTTTGCCTGGAAACTGGGAATGTCTGTGAGATTCGTTGATTTCGCGGGCTTCTACGGGCGGGACGGCACGGATCCGCGGGTCCCGAGCAAGCCCCAGACGTTTGACGCGGAAGGGGGAATCTGCTTCAAAGATTCCTGGTTCAGGACGCTGGCGCGCAGTGCAGTTACCCGGGTACCGGCGCTGTTCCGTCCGCTGGCCAAGCTTCTTCTCGCGCAACTCGCGTTCGCCAGGCTGCGCGAGCGGCTATTCCGGGACAGTCTTAGCCTCTGCGTTATCCTTCAACCGGCCGCGCGAGGCGGTAGCCTCAGGTCCCGCAAGGAAACAGCCAAGTCACTGGTAGCGACAACGGCAACGTCGCAAGAAACGGCAGCAACCTGAAGCGACCGGCCGCTCCTGATTAGCGATATTCTTCAGCCAACCGGCTGAGCGCGGCAGGCCGCGGCGGGGTGAGGGAAGCGGCACGCAGCAAGCGGGCCAACATGGCGAGCGCCGCCTTGCACGTGTGTTCGCTACCGTAGCGTTCCACAAACTCCGCCATCGAAAGTTCACGTTGGAACTGCACTTGGTTCATCGCCATGGAGAGGCCTTGATCCCCCTCACCTTCGTCGGAGCGATCGCCGCTCCGCTTGCCGTGCTCCTGTGGTTGTGCGGCGCCGTGTCGCTCGCCGCCGCGTCTGCGGCGATGCTATTTGTCACTCTGGCCGTTCTCGCCATCGGTCTTTCGCTCGCGCGCGCGATGAACGGCGTGCTCAATTCGGCGGCTTCGGCTTGGGTGCTCGGCGTGTTCGCAACCGCGCTTGGGCTCTACGCGCTGGTCGAGGGGCTGGGACTTGCCGCGACCAGCGCCGCGCTCGTGTTGACGCTCGCCGCTGCTGCGCTCGCGTGGCGGAACCAGCTCTGGCGGGCGCGCATCGACTCGCGCGAGCTTCCCGGTATCTTGCTCTGTGCCGCGGTGACTCTACTCTGGTGCCGCCACAGCGCCGAGGCACCGGCGGTCCTCGCGCGGACCGGCGTGCTGCCGGTCTGGATCGACTACGTCCTCCATGGCCAAGTGATCTCGGGCTTCGGCGATTCCCTGGCGCATGGCCAGCAATCCTTTGACCTCGCCGGCTTGCCGCGGCCGTTCTACCACTATGCCTCCTACCTCCTGCCGGCGGTGCTCGCCGCGCCGCTCGATTTGCCCGGGCTGCCACTCGCGACTTCGGCATGGCTGCCGCTCGGCGTCTTCACGCTGTGCGCCGGCGGATATCTGTTCGGACAGGCACTCGCCGGCCCGGCCGGCGGTGTGGGCGCGGTGGCCGTCCTAACGCTAGTGCCGGAGGCCGGCGATTACGGCCTGCGCAACGCATTCTTCGGCTTCGGCTGGAACGTGCTCACCCAACCGGGTGCGGCGTATGCGGTCGGCATCGCGCTCGCCTCGTTCGCCTTCCTCAAGCGCTGGTGCGACGAGCGCCGTCCCCGGCTCCTCGTCCTGAGCGTCGCCCTGGCGGCTGGGCTGCTGCTTTTTCGGGCGCAGGTCTTCGTGCTCGCGCTGCCCGCTGTGCTCGTCATCGCTGCGGTCGCCACCGCGGAATTCCGGCGTCGGCCGCTCGTCTACACGTGCGCGGCGCTGGCGCTGCTCGTTGTGTTCTGGAGCATGACCGATGCGCCGCGCGCCCTGGGGCCATTCCTCGCGACCGTGCACGAGCAGCCCGGCATTGGCTACGGCGGCTGGTACAACTTCCTTCTGCGCCAGTACGGCGCCGACGTGGCGATGCCCGTGGGGGTGCTGCTCGTCTTTCCGGCATTCCTCGGCGTCTTCATACTGCTCTATCCGATCGCGCTCTGGCTACGCCATCGCTCGGCGTTCGACGCTCTGCCGTTGTCGCTGATCGCTGGCTACGCCGCGTTGATCGCGCTCGCGCCCATCCCGGCGCACGGCGACGCCACCGAGCTGACGCAGCGTCCCTTCGTCGTGGTCTACGCGGTGGTCGGGATCTGGACGGTGGCGGTGTTGGTCGAGCGCGTGGCCTTGCGCTGGGTACTTGCAGTCGCCGGCGCGGCTTTCGTCGCGTTGTGGCCGCACAGCGGCCCGTGGCCGGAGGCGCCGAAGTTCAGCTGGGGCTGGATCTACTACGCGCGCGCCCTCACGCCAGGGCTGACGCAGGCGGCTGCCTTTCTGCGGCGGGAAGGCAAGCCCGGCGACGTCTTCGCGGTAGAGGGCCTGCAGCGCGGCGCGGTGCCGACCGACGCCGCCGCCGAGCTTGGTGCATTGAGCGGCATGCCGGCCTACATCGCGCGTCCCTATATCCACATGGCGCAGCGCGGGGAGCGCGGGCTGGTGGCGCTGGAGCGCCATGCCGTGCTCCAGGCAGTGGCACGCGAAACGCGCTCGTCGGCAGCGCTCGCGCGGCTGGCTGGGCTCGGCGTGCGCTGGTATGTGGTCACGGATGGACGCGGTCCGGTCTGGGACCCGCAGCGCCATCTCGCCGTCTTCCGTGACGGCGGGGTGGCCGTCTACCTGAGCACGAGCCGGTAGAAAAGAAGCTTCGCGAGGGTACTCAATCGTGCCATCAGCCGCCCGCGGGCGCTGTCGAAAGCGCTCAGGCCGAATGCCGGATTGGCGCCTATTTTGTCGATGAAGGCCACCAGCTCCGCGGCCTGCGCCGCGCCGATCGCCACGCTCCATGCGCCCCGGGAAACGCGAAACGACGCGAGCCTGTCGGGCAGGTAGTAGGCGTCGCCATGGAGCAGGAGGCGAACCCAGTAGTCGAGGTCGGTGACGATGCGCAGGCTCGCGTCGAAGGCGCCCACGCGCCGGGCGAGCGCGGTACGAAACAGCAGACCACCCGGCTCGCCGAGCAGGTTGGCGCCGCTGCGAATGCAGTTGCGCACCGCTTCCCGACCTGGGATCACGCCGCCGCCGGAGCGCGGATAGCGGCGTGTCATGAGGGCTCGCGAACGGCTGTCGATGATGCGGCGCCCGCAGAACACCAGCGCGAGGCGCTCCTCGCGATCGGCGTCGAGCACCGCGACCTGCCGCGCCAGGCAATCCGGCGCGATCAGGTCATCGTGCGGCAGTAGCTTGAAATAGCGCCCGCGCGCGAGCCGCAGGCAGCGGTTCCAGTTTTCTTCCACTCCCGCGTTGTGCTCGCTGCGCACGTACCGCAGGCGCGCATCCCGATAGCGAGCCACCAGCTGCGGGGTTTCGTCCGGCGAAGCGTCGTCCACGATCACGAGCTCGAAATCCGCGAAGCTCTGCGCCAGCGCCGACTCGATGGTTTCGGCGATATGCGCTGCGCCCCGATAGGTCGGGATGCAGACCGAAACGGTGGGTACGGCGCTCAGGGCGGGCCGGGCTTGCGCTCGAAGCCTTTTCTGGACTTGACGACGTACTGCGGTTTTGCCGTCATGTGCAGATAGGCCCGCCCCAGGTACTCGCCGATCGCGCCGAGCGCGAGCAGTTGCACGCCGCCCACCATCAGGATCGCCACCGCGAGCGATGCCCAGCCCGGCACGTCGATGCGCTCGAAAACCAGCGTTTGCACGATCAGATAAACGGCGAACAGGAAGCCGAGCGCCGCGAAGCCCAGGCCGAGCCAGGAGGCGACGCGCAGCGGCACGACCGAGAAGTTCATCGCCACCTTGGCCCAGAGCGAAACCGATTGCCGCAGCGTGTAATGGCCTGCGCCGTCGAGGCGCTGATGGTGCTCGAGCTCGACGTTTGCCACGTTGCGCGTCACCATCAGCGCGAGCCCGTCGACGTAGGGGAAGGGACCCTGGTAGCGCGTGATCTCACGCGCGATGTCGGCGGTCATGGCCTTGAAGGAAGAGATGCGCATGCCGCGCGGCACGCCGAGAAGCGCGTGCACAGTGAGATCGCGGAATGCGCTGCCGGCGGTCTTCCAGAGCGCGTGCTGCGGCCGGCGGAAGGCCGCATAGCAAAGGTCGTAGCCCTCGCCGATTTTCGCCTGCAGCTTGCCGATGTCCTCG
>Ga0075420_100006730_pt1 | contig 10136 bp, 2 predicted proteins | sample SoiMetdeltSBSDD4_FD_75296 | JGI IMG/M metagenome (GOLD analysis project Ga0075420, IMG submission 75296) | Bulk soil microbial communities from a Populus tree surrounding site in Tennessee, USA - Soil MetaG P. deltoides SBSDD4 | ecosystem: Environmental > Terrestrial > Soil > Tree plantation...
GCGGCATCGCCACCGACATCACCGAACGCAAGCGCACCGAGGCGGAGGTGCGCACCCTCAACCAGACTCTCGAGCAGCGCGTCGACGAGCGCACCCGTGAGTTGCTCGCCAAGGAAGAGCAGCTGCAGGAAGCCCTGGCGCTCAACAAGAGCATCTTGATGACCTCGCCCACCGGCATCCTGGCCTATCGGCAGGACGGCCAGTGCGTGCTGGCCAACCAGGCGATGGCCGAGCTGGTCGGCGGCAGCATCGGGCAGTTGCTGGCGCAAAATTTCCGTCGCGTCGCCTCCTGGCGGGACTCGGGCCTCGTGGCGGCCGCCGAGCGGGTGCTGGCGTCGGGGGCGGCCGAAGTGATCGAGACCCGCATTCACTCCACATTCGGCCGCCACGTGTGGGTGCACGGCCAGTTCTCGCGTTTCACCAGCCGAGGCGAATCGCACCTGCTGCTGATGCTCAATGACAGCACCGAGCGCAAGCGCGCCGAGGAAGCCCTTGCCGAGCGCGAGCGCGCGTTCCGCTCGCTGGCGGATAACGTGCCCGACAATGTCGTGCGCTACGACCTCGCCGGCCGCGCGCTCTATCTCAACCGCTCGCTGGAACGCACGCTGGGATGCAGTGCCGCCGAACTGCTCGGCAAGACCCCGCGCGAGGTCGATGGCGAGGGCCGCTACCACGCGCTGCACGACGCGGTGCTGCAGGTTGCGGCCAGCGGGAAAAGCCGGGATCTGGACCAGCTCGTGCCCGGACCGGACGGCGGCACCCGCTACCACTCGATCCGCATCGTCGCGGAAACCGGCGCCGACGGCCGGCCCATCAGCGTGCTGGCGGTGGGCCGCGACCTGACCGCGCAGAAGGCGGCCGAGGAAGAACTGCGCCTGGCCGCCAGCGTGTTTCACAACACCGGCGAAGGCGTGCTGGTGACCGACGCCGCCGGCACCATCGTCTCGGTCAATCCGGCGTTTTCGGAGATCACCGGCTACAGCGAGGCCGAGGCGCTGGGTCGCAGGCCCAGCATCCTGCGTTCCGACCGCCAGGGCCCGGAGTTCTACGGCGACATGTGGCAGGCGCTGATCGGACGCGGCCGCTGGCAGGGCGAGATCTGGAACCGGCGGAAAGGCGGCGAGGCCTACCTGGCGTGGCTCACCATCAACCGCATCGACGACAGCGCAGGCCAGCCGGTGCGCTACGTCGCGGTGTTCCACGACATCACCGAGCTGCGGCGCAAGGACGAGCGCATCGAGCACCTGGCGTTTCACGACGCGCTGACCGAACTACCCAACCGCACGCTGATGCTCGAACGCCTGCAGCATGCAGTGAAGCGCTCGCAGCGCGAAAACGGCCGGCTGGCGGTGACCTTCATCGACCTCGACCGCTTCAAGAGCGTCAATGATGCCCTCGGCCACGACATCGGCGACCTGCTGCTGCAGGAAGTCGCGCGGCGCGTGCGCGGCCGCCTGCGGGCGATGGACACGGTGGCGCGGCTCGGTGGCGACGAGTTCGTCGTGCTGATGGAGGACCTGCACGAAGCGGGCGACTGTGCCAGCTTGGCGCGCGAGTTGATCGCCGAGATCGGCCGGCCGATGGTGCTGCGCGGCCACACCGTGGAAATCGGCGCGTCGATGGGCATGGCCTTCTTCCCCGAGGACGGCAGCGACCCGCTGGAACTGATGAAGCGCGCCGACATGGCGATGTACGCCGCCAAGTCTGCCGGGCGCAACACCGTCCGCTTCTTCCAGCAGGACATGCTGGAGCGCACCAGCCAGCGCCTGGCACTGGAGATGGATCTGCGCCGCGCGGTGGCCGGCCGCGAACTCGCGTTGCACTACCAGCCGCAAATCGACCTGGCGACCGGCCGGGCAGCCGGCGTGGAGGCGCTGGTGCGCTGGCGACATCCGTCCGGCCGCTTCCTGTCGCCGGCCGAATTCATCCCGCTCGCCGAGGAGACCGGCCTGATCGTCGACATCGGCGCCTGGGTGCTGGACGAGGCCTGCCGCCAGGCGGCCGAATGGCGCGCCGCCGGGCACGGCGTGAAGATGGCGGTGAATATCTCGGCGCGCGAACTGGAGGCCGGCAACCTGGTGGAACGCATCGCCGCTGCGCTCGCCCGCCACAACGTCGCGCCGGCCGACCTGGAGCTGGAACTGACCGAGAGCACGGTGATGGCCAACCCCGAGAAAGCCGCCGGCGTGCTCGCCCACCTGCGTCGGTTGGGGGTCACGGTGGCGGTGGATGACTTCGGCACCGGCTATTCCAGCTTGGCCTATTTGCGGCGGCTGCCGCTCGATGTGCTCAAGATTGACCGTTCGCTGATCATGGACGCGGACCGCAACGAGGAAGACGCGCAGATCGTCAAGACCATCCTCGCGCTCGGCCAGGCGCTTCGCCTGCAGGTGGTGGCCGAAGGCGTCGAGACCCGCGGCCAGGCCGACTTGCTGCACAGCCTGGGCGCCGACCTCGCACAGGGCTACTTCTACGCCCGCCCGCTGCCGGCACACGAGGCCGGGGCCTGGCTCGCGGCGGCGGACCCCGTGGCAGCTGAGCGGGCCGCCCGGCCGCAGCGCGTGGGCTTCCCGCGCCGTATCGAATAGGGGGCGGACGCCCCCGTCGCCCTCTCTTGCCACCGGACGTGCTTGATTGGCACGACCTGTCCCCGTCGCCCCGCTCCGAGAGGCAGGCGGGTTCCGCAAGAACCGTGCAATCAGGACAGAAAGACGGTGCTCGCCGGACGCTACGCGTTTCCGATCCGTCTGTATGAGCTCGCGACGCGCGCCTGCCGACGCAGAGACGCGACGGCGCGCGAATCACGGCGGGGCAGGGGAGAGACTGCTCCGTCGCGCCGTCGATCTCATCGCCGGCGTTGACGGCGCAGTTTGTGCAGACCTGACCGGTTCCTTCCTAAGAGCCAAGCAGCAGATCGCGCAAATGCTCTGACACGGTGGCGGTTCGTGATCTTCACCGCCACCTTCGTGACGTAGCGGCGTTCATCATGTGCGCGATCGTGATGGGGACACTCATCCTCGGTGATACCGGATGAGGAGATCGACGCCAATCTGCCGCCGGCGGTCGCGCAATCGGACCCGTCCTCTGTCGGTTGGCTGCCAGCGCTAGCACCGCGGGTCCGGTTCGAGGTTCTGAATACCGGGATCGGGATTCCCCGGAGTACGAGACGACCGCCCGTGCGCCTGTTGCCAGTGCCTTTGCAGCTCCACAGCCCGAGTGCAGAGCGCCTGCCGATCGACTCAAGCGGCTGAAATACTTTGTTCCATATATACCCGCAGCGTAGCCGCGCCGATACGCTAGGGGCTGCGAAAAATATCGAACGCTCCTGTGCCTGATTTTCTTCACCTTGTCGTCGCAGCGCCAGAAAGCAGCCTGCTTTACACCGGGTTCTATGATCCGGTCCTGGTCGGCCTTTCCATCTTTGCGGCGATCTTCGCGTCGTATGCATCGCTATTAGTCTCGCAATACATTTCCAACGTCACGGCAGCAAAGACGCGACGCCGATGGATTGGCATCGGAGGCTTGTGCCTGGGCGCCGGCATATGGACGATGCATTTTGTCGGCATGTTGGCCTTTACCCTGCCGTGTTCGACTGGCTACGACGCCGCCCTCACCGTGTTGTCGATGATCCCCGGCATCCTCGCCAGCACGCTGGCCCTGAAGATCATCAGCCGGCGTCAGATTTCCCTTGCACAGCTCGCTTTGGGGGGACTCCTGCTCGGGGCCGGCATCGGAGCGATGCACTACTCGGGAATGGCAGCCATGCGGCTGGACGGTTTGATCCGTTACGACATCAAGCTGTTCGTCCTGTCCGTCCTGGTTGCCGTCGCGTTGGCCACCCTCGCCCTATGGATCAAGTTCCGCTTGCAGTCCTTGCTAGGCCGCCGGCAGGCGTGGGTGCCGATCGTCAGCGCGACGGTGATGGGCATGGCCGTTTCCGGCATGCACTACACCGCGATGGCTGCCGCCTATTTCGTCCGCGATGGCGATACGAGCGTCGTCGATTCGCATCTCGGGCCCACTTTCCTGGCTACGATCGTACTGATCGCGACCGGTGTGATCATCGTCGTCACGATTGTCGCCACCCACCTTTCGAAGCCCAACCTGTTTTCTCTCCGCAACGCCTACAAACCGGTGGGCATGCTAATTGTCGGTTGGGCCGCGATCGCCTGGATGAGCGCGGATCATTACTACGATCATCTCACCAGCAAGTTGTACCAGCAGGAAACGAGACTCGCCGAACAGCAGGCGGAGAACGTGGCCGGCAACATCGACAAGAGCCTGCAACAGCTCAAAGGAATTCCGTTGGTGCTCGCACGGGCCGAGGATGTACGTTGGGTGTCGCGCCGCTCCGGGGCATATGCGACGCCGTCCACTCTGCCTTACGAGGAGCGCAAGCAACGGTGGACTCAGGACCAGGCGCTCCGCGAACTCAATCAGTCGCTCGGCGTCGCGGCGGCCCATTTCCGGGCCGATGTGATCTGGCTCGTTAACGCGGCGGGCGATTGCGTTGCCGCCAGTAATGCCGACAAGCCAGACAGCTTCGTTGGCACGAACTACGCTGACCACGAGTATTTCCGCGAGGCTCTGGCGGGGCAAGGCGGGCAGCAGTACGCGGTCGAGCGCGCAAGCAAGGTGCCCGGCCTGTATTACTCGCACCCTGTTGTCGATCAAGGCCGTTTCCTCGGCGCCGTCGTCGTCAAACGGAACATATCGAACTTTTCTTACTGGACTGATCAAGCGAGCGCTTTCATCGCCGACGCCAACGGAGTCATTGTCCTGGCGCCCGACCGGGGATTCGAATTCCGCTCCCTGCCCAGCGCTTCGATCGCCGGGCTATCGGCCGAAAAGAGGCTGCTGCAATACAAGCAGAGCACATTCGAGTCGCTGGCGATCACGCCGTGGGGGAACGGACGATTCCCTTCGGCGGTGCATATCGGCGACGACAAACAACCGATCGTGCTGGCCGCCAAGGCTTTGCCCGAGCATTCAATCACTGTCTACGTGCCCCGTCCTCTGGGTGAACTGGTGCGTCTCGGCACGGAAAGGCTCTGGCTCTTCTTGTTGCTTGCCGTTGCCGGCAGCATGCTGATCGTCACCGCTTGGGCGGTTGTGCTCTACCTGCGCGCCTCACGCAAGGCGGAAGCCGACCTGCGCGTGGCGGCCACCGCCTTCGAGTCGCAGGAGGGCATGGTCATCACCGATACGAAAAACATCATCCTTCGGATCAACCGGGCCTTCACCGAGATGACGGGTTATTCGGCCGACGAAGCCCTGGGCCGGCACATCAGCCTGCTCAAATCGGATCGCCACGACGCGGCGTTCTATGCGGCGATGTGGGAGTGCATCAAGCGCACCGGGTCCTGGCAGGGAGAAATCTGGGACCGCCGAAAAACCGGCGAGGTGTATCCCAAATGGCTCACCATCACCGCCGTCAAGGGAAAGGACGGCATCGTGACCCATTATGTCGGCGCCCATACCGACATCACGCAGCGTAAAGCGGCCGAGGACGAGATCAAGCATCTGGCCTATTACGACCCGCTCACCCGGCTGCCCAACCGGCGACTCCTGCTCGACCGGCTGCAGCGAGCCCTGACGGCCAGCGCACGCAGCGGCAAGTACGGCGCGCTATTGTTCATCGACCTGGACAACTTCAAGACGCTCAACGACACGCTCGGGCACGACAAGGGCGATCTGCTGCTGCAAGGGGTGGCCGAGCGGCTGGCGAAGTGTGTGCGGGCGGACGATACCGTCGCCCGCCTCGGCGGCGACGAGTTCGTGACGATGCTCGAACATCTGAGCGACAACCCCCAGGACGCCGCAACACGGACCGAAGCCGTCGGGGAAAAAATCCTCACCGCGCTCAACCAGCCGTATCAATTGGCCGGTCACGAATATCACAGCAGCCCGAGCATCGGCATCACCTTGTTTGGCGACAAGGGTGAGGGTCTCGAGGAAGTGCTGAAACGCGCCGACCTGGCGATGTACCAGGCCAAGGCCGGCGGTCGCAACACCTTGCGTTTTTTCGACCCGGACATGCAGGCTGCCGTGGCCGCCCGCGCGGCACTCGAGGCCGATTTGCGCGAGGCGATCCAGGGCAATCAACTCCTCCTCTACTACCAAGTGCAGGTGGACGGCGACGGTCACCCAACGGGTGCCGAAGCGTTGGTGCGCTGGCAACATCCCGAGCGCGGCGTGGTGTCTCCGGCCGACTTCATTCCGCTGGCCGAGGAGACGGGGCTGATCGTGCCAGTGGGCCTATGGGTACTGGAAGGCGCCTGTGCGCAACTCGCGGCGTGGAGGGCAGGGCCGAATACCGCCCATCTGACCGTGGCGGTGAATGTCAGCGCGCGCCAGTTCCGCCACCCGGCGTTTGTCGAACAGGTGCTGGGAGTCATCGATCGCAGCCACGTCGATCCGTGGAAACTGAAGCTCGAGCTGACCGAAAGCATCCTGCTCAACGATATGGACGACATCATCGCCAAGATGAGCGCGCTAAAGGCCCGGGGCGTGGGTTTTTCGCTCGATGACTTCGGGACCGGATACTCTTCGCTCGCCTATCTGAAGCGCCTGCCTCTCGATCAGTTGAAGATCGATCAGTCGTTTGTCCGTGATCTACTGACTGACCCCAATGATGCCGCGATTGCCAAGACGATCGTGGACCTGGCCAGTAGCATGGGGCTGGCGGTCATTGCCGAAGGGGTGGAAACCGAGGCACAACGGGATTTGCTTGCCAGGAACGGCTGCCGCGCCTACCAGGGCTATCTCTTCGGCAGGCCATTGCCTGTGGCTGGATTTGAGCAACTCCTGACGCAGCTCCAGGACCCCAATCTCGTCCCCCGACGGGGCGAGGCCGCCGCCGCGCCCGGTCAAGTGCTACGGGTCGTCAAATGAATTACGCGGAAAGGATGTACTTAGAAGCGGCAGCGTGACGGATTCACGCAAGCTTGTCGGTACGCTCGCTCGCCTGTGCCCCCCGCTGCGCCGACAAGAGAAATGCGGCAGCCTGCTCCACCGTCACCGCGGGGCTCACGACGTAACCCTGCAACTCGTCGCACCCGAGCCTGTCGAGAGCCGCGACTTGTTCGGCGGTCTCGACGCCTTCGGCGATCACGTTCAGGCTCAGAGAGTGGGCGAGGGCGATGACCATCGACACGATGCTCATACTCTCCGCGCTGCTCATCATCGTGAAAATGAACGACTGATCGATCTTCAGCGCGTTCACGGGCAACCTTGCCAGATAGCTGAGCGACGAATAGCCGGTGCCGAAATCGTCGATGGCGATATCGAGGCCCAAGTCGCGGATCGTGCGCAGTCGCCCGATGTTCTGCTCGATGTCGCTCATGATGATGCTTTCGGTGATTTCGAGGTCGATCGGAGGCCGCTCGCCGTCACACGCCGACAGCGCGTCGCGAAGCGTGTCGACGAATTCCCGCTGTTGCAACTGCACCGGCGACACATTGACGGCGATCCTTGGCCGATGCACCCCGTCGCGCCGCAACCGGTGAGCGTCGGCAATCGCCTGGCGTATCACCCATGCCCCCACTTCGAGGATCATCCCCGTCTCTTCGAGCAAGGGGATGAAGCGTCCCGGCGGCACCAGCCAGGATTCCGGATCGTTCCAGCGGATCAAGGCTTCGAAGCCGGTGATCTGCCGGGTGGCCAGGTGCACTTTGGGTTGGTAGTGGACGATGAATTCGTTGCGGCTCACGGCGCGCTGAAGCCGGATCTCCAGCGCCAGCGTGTCGGCGACCATCGCATTCATTTCCGGCCGGTAGAACAGGTAGCGTTCACCCGATCCCTTGGCCTTGCGCAAGGCTGCCTCGGCATTCCGAAACAGCGTTTCGGCATCCTGCCCGTCCTCTGGAAAGACCGCGATGCCGGCTGACAGGGACAGGTGGATGTCCTCGCCGGCGACAGGAAACGGTTCCCCGATGAGTGTGAGCGCCGCTTTCTGCACCGCGTGGGCGATATCGGCGATAGCCTGGATATCGACGAGGATGCCGGCGAAATGGTCGGTGGCGCAGCGGGCGATCTGCGCCGGATTGAGCCACGCCGTGCTGAACCGCTGCGCGAGTTCGCATAACAGCGCATCGCCCACCGCACGGCCGTACGTGTCGTTCAGGTTGCGGAAGCGGCTGATGTCGAAGATCACCATGCCGACCTTCTGCCCTTTTTCCCGCGCTCCCTGCAGCGCGAGGTCCGCGTATTCCAGCAGGTGCGGACGATTGGGCAGGCCGGTCAGGGCATCGTGGTGCGCCAGATACACGAGGCGGTCCTGCTTGCGGATCGAATCGAGGGCGAAGGAGATGTCGTTCGCCATTTCCATCAGCACTTCCAGTTCCTCGCCGGTAAAGAAGCCCGCTTCCCTGGCGTACAGCGTCAGGACCGCGACTGGCTCGTTCTCGACCATCAAGGGCAGCACGATCACCGAACGGAATTCCTGCGGCAATGCGGCCGGCTCGCCTGCGGAGGCCTCGATTCCGCCATTCAGGTCGTTCTCGTAGACGGGGCCGCTCTGTTTCACCGCATCGCCGACGATGCCCCGCGCCAAGGCCAGGTCGTTACATCCTGACCAGGGAACGTTGATGCCATCTTCATCGCTGCGGGCCCACACGGTGGGGGCGACCGTCCGGCTCTGGCGGTCGATTCCCCCGATCCAGCTCAGGCCGAATTTGCCGTCTTTGACCGCGATGCGACAGGCCTCCTCGAACAGAACCTCCGGATTGTGGATCCGCACGATGGCCGAATTGATGCCGGAGAGGACCGAGCGGACCCGGTTCAAGCGCGCAATCCGGTCCTGCTGCTTCCTGACCTCGGTAATGTCCTCCGCGACCGCGGCAACCCGGTAGACCTCGCCGGTCGCGGCGCGGATCGGAAATCCGCGCGCTCGCACCCAACGCATGGCGCCGTTGGGTCTCACGATGCGGTAGATATCGTCAAACTGTCCGGTCGCGAGGGCGCGCCGTCGATTGTCCGACCACTGTGCCCGGTCGTCCGCATGGACGGAATCCGCCGACGACCACGGTTGCGCATAGCGGCTCGCGCAGCTGCGACCCCATACCTCCTCGTAAGCCGGGCTGACGTAAATGATTCGGTCGGCCATGGCATCGACCAGGAAGAATACCTCGCGGATATTTTCGGCGAGCTGGCGGAAGCGCGATTCGCTCTCCTGCAGCTCCGTCCAAGCGCGCTGGCGCTCGGCGACCTCGGTCCGCAGCTGGGCAGCGTGCTCGCATGCTTCGCCGTACAGGACGAGGTTTTCGTAGGCGAGCGCGAGTTGCGTCGCGAGCGTCAGGGCGATCTGTTCGTCGTCCTCGCCAAAGGCGTCGCGCCCCGGCGGGTCGCCGAGGTAAAGCCAGCCATAGATGCGCGTTGCCGACTTCACGGGAACGACGAGGAGCGCGTGGCCCGGCGTGTGCCAGGGGGGCAGCCCCGCGCTGGTGCCCGGATGACGGCACGGCGTGCCCGAACTCAGCACGGCGCCGATCAGACCGGTGCGAGGATCGTCCGCAGCAAGGCGGGCGGTCGCCTCCTCGGACAGTCCACGCATGGCAGAGCGGCTCAGCTGTCCCGTGTCGTCGTCGATGATGCCGACCGCCGAAGCCCGTGCCTCGAGGATCTCCTGCGCCGCCCGGCAGGCAAGGTCGAGAAGGTGCTGCGAGTCGCGTTCTGCCGCGAGATCCAGCCCCAGCTCGAGCAGCGTCGATAGACGCAGGCTGAGGCCCTGTTCGGAAGCCGGCGGCTTGCCGGCAAGCGTAGGCGGCGGCGCTGCCGGCGCCGCGGCGCCGCCTAGCGCGGTCGCCACCGCTTCGAGAATCGCCTGCGGCCTGGAGGGCTTGGCGAGCACCGTTGTGAGGCCGTGGGCAAGCGGAACCTCGGCCATGCGGTAGGTGGCAGTGTAGAAAATGATCGGGGTGCCCGCGATTTCCGGATCGGCACGCAGACGCCGGGAAAACTCGATGCCGTCCATCGTCGGCATCGCGATGTCGGAGATGACCAGGTCGGGACGGACCTCCCGGATCAGGGTCAGCGCATTGGTCCCGTCGGCGGCCTCGATGACGCGGTAGCCGGCGTAGCCGAGCAACATCGACAGGAATTCGCGGTTGATGGCACGGTCGTCAACGACGAGGATC
>Ga0075420_100006733_pt1 | contig 10135 bp, 4 predicted proteins | sample SoiMetdeltSBSDD4_FD_75296 | JGI IMG/M metagenome (GOLD analysis project Ga0075420, IMG submission 75296) | Bulk soil microbial communities from a Populus tree surrounding site in Tennessee, USA - Soil MetaG P. deltoides SBSDD4 | ecosystem: Environmental > Terrestrial > Soil > Tree plantation...
GTCGCGCCCGTCCAGCAGCGGGTTGGGCGCAACTCCCAGACGCCCGACGTCAGCGGAACCGAGCGCCAGATCTCGCCGGCGAACCTCCCGGCGGAGCTGCAGGGGGACATCGCGGCAATGGCCGCGTCGCTGCCGGGGGTGCTCCTCGTTCCGGGCCTCGATGGCGCGGCGGATGGGTTCTCAGTGCTCGGCCTTGGCGCCGATCAGAACAACGTGACCCTCAACGGACTTCAGCTCGGCGCCAACGGGCTCCCTCGTGACGCCCAGGTCTCGAGCTCGCTGTCCACGTCGCCGTACGACCCGTCGAGGGGCGGATTCAGCGGCGCGAACTTCAACATCCGCTCGGGGTCGGGCTCGAACTTCAGGAGCCGAGGGCTCAGCTTCGTGCTCAGCGCACCGCAGATGCAGTGGACCGACCCCGCTGCTCGCGCCTTGGGTTCCGAGTACACGAACCTGTCGCTTGGCGGTCTCGCGTCGGGGCCGATCAAGCTGAACAAGGCGTTCTACAACGTCTCGTTCCAGCTGGGACGCCAGTCGCGCGACAATCAGACGTTACTAGGCGCTGGAGCGCTCGGGCTCGAGACAGCGGGCATCTCGGCGGACTCGGTCACGCGGTTCATCGACATCCTCGCGCGGAGCGGGCTTCCACCGGTCAACGCGCGGTATCGTCCCGAGCGACTGAGTGACAACGGGTCGGTGTTCGGGAGCATCGACATTTCGCCACCGAGCTCGTCGGCGGGAACGTCCTTTGGCCTCACTTTCAACGGGAACTGGGGACGACAGAGTCCGATCGGCGGAGGAGTGACACAGCTGCCGTCGGCGAGCGGCGACCGCACGAACTGGAGCGGCGGCCTCCAGGCGCGCCATAACCGGTACTTCGGGTTGATCCTGAGCGAGACGAACGCCGGCATCAACACGCAGCGTGATCATGGCGACCCATACCTCGACCTGCCGTCGGGACGCGTGCGCGTGAACTCGACCTTCGACGACGGCGGCAGCGGCGTGTCGACGCTGACGTTCGGCGGCAACCAGGGACTCAGCTCGAGGTCGCAGTCGTTCGGCGGGCAGATCCAGAACAACCTCTCGTGGTTCGACGACGCGAACAAGCATCGCATCAAGCTGACGACCGAGCTTCAGTACAACGCCAACACACAGGACCAGTCGTCGAACTTGTTAGGCAGCTTCCTGTTCAACTCGCTCGAGGATCTCGAGGCCGGGATTCCCGCCTCGTACAGTCGTACCTTGTCCGCACGGCGTCGCTCGACCGGGCAGGTCACGGGCTCGCTGGCGCTCGGTGACTCGTACCGGCGCACGCCGGACCTGCAGATCCAGTACGGAATTCGTGTCGACGCGAGTCGCTTCACGCAGACGCCGGCGTTCAACCCGGCGGTGGAGCGAGAGTTCGGTCGCCGGAACGACGATGTCCCGTCGCCGGTCAGCGTCAGCCCGCGCATCGGGTTCTCGTGGACCGTCGGCCAGTCGCAGGAGATCGCGGCATTCAGCGGTGCGTCGCGAACGCCCCGTGCGGTTGTCCGTGGCGGCATCGGCGTGTTCTCGAACGGATCGAGCGGCGGGCAGATCGGCGGCGCCCTCGACAACACCGGGCTGCCGAGCGGAACGCAGCAGATCCTCTGCGTCGGCCCGGCCGTGCCGATCCCCGACTGGACGCTGTACTCGGCGGATCCGGGTGGCGTGCCCGACCGGTGCGCCGACGGCACGACGGGCACGCTGTTCGCGAACCGGTCGCCTAACGTCACCCTGTTCTCGCCGGGCTACCGGCCGCAGCGGACCGTTCGCACGAACCTGGGGTGGAACGGCAGCATCCTCGACGGGCGCTTCACGACGAACGTCGAAGGGACCTACTCGCTGAACCTGAACCAGTCACGGTCGGTCGATCTCAACTTCGCTCCCGTCGAGCGGTTCGCGCTCGAGACGGAAGGGGATCGCCCGGTGTTCGTGCTGCCGGGAAGCATCGTACCGACGACCGGCAGCATCGCCTCACGTGATGCGCGCGTGTCGCAGAACTTCGCGCGCGTGTCGGAGATGCGATCGGATCTGCAGTCACGCACGGCGCAGCTCAGCCTTCGACTGTCACCGATCATGCGTGGGCCGGCGAAGTTCTCGTGGAGCGCGGCGTACACGTACTCGCACATTCGCGAGCAGGTGTCGGGCTTCTCCAGCACGTCGGGCAACCCACTCGCGGTCGAGTGGGCGCGCTCGGGGCAGGGGCCGCATCAGATCACGTACAACCTCCGGTACAACTTCTTCAACGCCGTCCAGGTGAACCTGAACGGGTCGTTCCGTTCGGGCACCGCGTTCACGCCGATGATCGCCGGTGACATCAACGGCGACGGCTACTCGAACGACCGCGCGTTCATTTACGAGCCCACGACGTCGGCTGACCCCGTGCTTGCAGCCGACATGGCGCGCCTCCTGGCGTCGACGTCGGACGCGGCGCGCTCGTGCCTGGAGACGCAGCTTGGGAAGATCGCCAGGCGACACAGCTGCCGAGGGCCGTGGACGTCGAACGCGTCGCTGAATGTGACGCTCGACCGCGCGAAGTTCCGGATGCCGCAGCGCGCCTCGATTTCGTTCTCGCTCTCCAACCCGCTCGGTGCCGCGGACCTGCTCGTGAACGGGTCCGGCAATCTCCGGGGCTGGGGGCAGAACATCTCGCCCGATCAGTCGTTGCTCTACGTGCGCGGGTTCGACCCCGACAGCCGCACCTACAGGTACGAGGTGAATCAGCGGTTCGGTGCGGTGCGCCCGCAATTCCTCGTGCTGCGCAATCCGGCCACGCTCACGGCCAGCATGCGCTACGACTTCGGACCGATGCGTGAGCGGCAGACGCTGCAGATGCAGCTCGGCAGCGGCCGCACGCAGCCCGGCTCGCGGATGCCGGCGCAGGCGTTCCGGTCGTTAGGCACGAACGGTGTCCCGAACCCGATGGTGGCGATTCTGCGGCAGCAGGACTCGCTGCGGCTCACGTCTCATCAGGCCGACAGCATTGCGGCGATGAATCGCCGCTACACGTATCGCACGGACTCGATCTGGACGCCCGTCGCCCGGTATTTCGCCGGGCTGCCGACACGCTTCGACGAGGAGCTGGCCTACGACCGGTACCTCGAGGCGCGCCGGGCGCAGATCGACATGCTCATCCGGATCGTCCCGGTCATCCGCTCGCTGCTGACCGCCGAGCAACGACGGAAGCTGCCGCCGCAGATCGTGAACGTGCTCGACACTCGCTATCTCGTCTCGGTGCGGAACGGCACGGGGCTGTACGTGGGCGGGTCGGGCCCGAGCTTCGGCGGCGGCGGTGGTGGCGGCGGACCGCAGTTCACGGAGTTCCGATGATGAAGCGCCTGACGTTCGTTGCGGCATCGGTCGCCGCGCTGGTCGCCGTCGGGTCGGTGGCGGCGTCCGCCCAGGGAGACACGGCACGTGGGCCGGCCGTCGGGCCGCCGATCCGTCGCATCGCGACCGCGAGCCATGTCTCCGCCGAACCGCTCGGGACCATCAACAGCGTCCGCGAGCTCCCGGGCGGCCGCCTGCTGGTGAACGACGGCGCGCGGCGGCGGCTCCTCCTCATGGATACGACGCTCAAGACGCTCGACGTCGTCCTGGACTCGCTCACCGAGGTGGAGAACAGCTACGGCACGCGTCCCGCCGTGATCATTCCATACCTCGGCGATTCGACGCTGTTCATCGACGCCGCGTCGTACGCGATTCTCGTCATCGACCCGGCGGGGAAGGTCGCCCGCGTGCGGTCTGTGCCGCGCGTGGAGGATGCGAACCGGCTCAGCGGCGGCGACATCGGGTCACGGACGGGTATCGACGCGAAGGGTCGTATCGTCTATCGCGTTCCGGCGCGCCCCGGCCGGCCGCTCGTGGCGCCCCCGCGTGGCGTGCCGTACTTCCCGCCCGAGCCCGACTCTGCGTTCATCGTCGCGATCGACCTCGAGACGCGAACGGTGGACACGTTAGGCTCCATCCGCATCCCGAAGTCGGCGAACACCGTGCGGCGCTCGCCGAGCGGCGGCTACAACTTCTACGAAATGACGAACCCGCTCCCGAGCACCGACGAGTGGGCGGTGTTGTCGGACGGGACGGTGGCATTCGTGCGCGGCGTCGACTATCGCATCGAGTACCTGAATGCTGACGGTACGGTGACGTCGTCGGCGAAGCTGCCGTACGAGTGGCAGCGTGTGACCGAGGAGGACAAGCAGCGCATGATCGACTCGGTCAAGGCGCAGCAGCGCCGGCAGGCGATGAGCTCGTACGTGTCGTCGATGATCCGGTGGGTGAATCAGTACGGGAAGCAGTACCCGGAGGGGTTCGCGGCGCCGGAAGGGTATCGCGTGCAGAACGGCCTCTCGCGTGACTGGAGGCTTCCGCCCGGCCTCGAGTTTCCGCCGAGCTACATCTTCGCCTGCCGGCCGGGTGAACAACCGACGATGCTCCAGCCGCCGGCCGGGGAGCAGCCGCCGCCTGCGGCCGAACGACCATCGGGAGAACGACCGGCTGATCGAGCGGGAGACCGTCCGGCGGGTGCGCCGCCGGTCCAGCGTCCCGGAGCGGGAGGTCGCGGCGCTCGCGGCGGCGATCGCGGCGCTCCGGGTGCCCCGGGTGATGGGCCCGGGGGACGCGGTGGCCCTCCCGGAGCACCGGAAGGGATTCCGTCGTGCATTCCCGGCCCGGTCGTCGTGACGGGAGGGAATGCGCCGCCGATGCCTCAGATCCGGGAGTCTGGCGTCATGGGCGCGTCGGATCTCCCCGACTACCGGCCGCCGTTCACGAACGGGGCGGTTCGTGCCGATGCCGACGGCAACCTCTGGATCCGCACCGTGCAACCTCGGCCGGTCCCCGGCGGACCGGTGATGGACATCGTCAGCCGCCAGGGAGAGCTGGTCGATCGGCTCCAGCTTCCGCAGGGCTACGCGGTCGTCGGCTTCGGGAAAGGGAAGGTCGTCTACCTCTCCATGCGCGATGCCCAAGGCATCCGACTCGCCCGCGTCGTCCTTCGATAATTGGGGTCGGAGTCGGATGTCATCGTTCGAACGAAGGTAATGAGCACGGCCCTCGGCCATGAGGCTCGAGTCCTGGAGCTCTGACCGAGCGCGGACTTCTGCGAAATCAGTGAAATCGGCTCGATCAGGGTTCGGTCTGCCGCCACTCGCTGTCGGTAGGCCCCTGCGCATGGATAGTCGAACAAGACCGAACGCCGATCAGGCCGATGACGCCGATGTCGCAGAAGCCCTCACCCCGGAGAGGTGGTTGGCGCGCGTGCCGGGTGTGAACGGGGTCGTATCATGGCAACGATCTCCACCCTCCCGAAGAACTCCGCCCACTCCACCACGTCGGCGTTATGCTGGCTGTCGCGAATGGCTGGATCGGCGCCGGCGGCGAGCAGGACGCGCGCGACCTCTGCGTGCCCCTCCATCGCAGCGAGATGTAGCGGCGTCGCCTCCGCGCCCCAGTGCGACCAGATCGCGTTAGGGTTCGCGCCGTGAGCGAGCAGCCACTCGACGGCGCGCAGATCGTTCCGCTTCGCCATGAGGTGCAGCACGCCCCCGCTGTTCGCCAACTCGGGGTTGTCGCGCAGAATGCGCTCGGCCGCCTCCCAGTCGCCGAGTGAGACGAGCGCTGCGAGGTCCATGGCGCGGCCGCGTGAGGGTCGCGCACCGCGATCCGCGCTCACGAGCTCGGCGGTCGTCATCGCGCGAATCGCCTCCATCACCGGCCGGTCGATGTCGGGTGTGTCCGCATGGCTCGCGGCGGTGTGGCCCGCGCCGTCGACCGCGAGCGGGTCGGCACCCAGCTCCAGGAGCAGTGCGACCATCTCCGGCTTCTTCATGCGCACCGCGAAGTGCAGCGGCGTCTGGTGACTCTCGTTCCCGCTCATGCGCGCGTTCAGCACCGACGGATGCTCGGCGACGATGCTGCGCACTTCCGTACCGAGGTTCATCGCGATCGCCGAGAAGATGTGATGACGCGCCCCCCGGCTCACGAGAAAGTCGGCGACGGCGCGATGCGCTGGATCATCGCTTCCGTTCCAGCACGTCGCCCAGCCGATCACCTCGAGCGCGTGATCGTCGCCGCGACCGATGACGTCGCCGCCGGCGTCAGCGAGTCGACGCACGACGTCGAGGTGGGCGGCGGCGGCCGCCCAATGCATCGCGTACGTGTTGTCACCGCGCTCTCGCACGTTCACGTCGAGGCCACGATCCAGAAGCAGATCCACGACCGACAACCGCCCGTTATGCGCGGCGACGTGCAAGAGTGTCCATTCGTACGGCGGCTTTCGCGCGTGCACTCGCTCGGGGTGCTCATCGAGCAGCACGCGCATTGCGTCCACGTCACCGCGTTCGGCGGCCGCGAACAGCTGGCCGTCGACGGTCAGTGAGTCGATGTGCGTCTTGAGCGCCCGCCAGCTCGCGAAGCCGTACTCCTTCGCGATGTCGAACTGCGCGTCCGACAGCTGGGCGTCGGGATACGTCGTGCGGAGCTCGTCGAGGCGACGCTTCGCCTGCTTGCGAAGCCAGTCGAGGTTGGGCGCGTCGGGGAGCGAACGCGCGCCGGACGCAGGCCCGGAGGACTGTTCGGACATAGGCACCTTCCTTCCTTGGAAAGGGCGAGCCCTTTCACGCCGCCCGTGGTCCGCAGTCAGGGCGAGGAAACGAAGGTGATTGCAGGAACGTCTGGGGTGGGTTGAACCCTTTACGCGGACCGTCGGCCGCCCTCGCGGCCGTGGCCGTATCGTACGGCCGTCGGGCGTGGCGCACAAGAATGGGCGGGACCCCACGGCTTCGTCCCGCGGATTCGACACTCGTCCCGCCGAGCACGAGGAAGGTCCCATGCTCCTTCGCACGCCGTGCGCAGGTCTCTAGCGTTCCGCGTCCGCGGCCCAATCACCCCCGCAACGAGAGGAGTCGTCGTGAGCGCTGGTCGAACGATCATCGGAGCAGCCACCAACGCCAGCGGACGGGTAGCCGTCGCGTGCATGCTCGTTACGGGGACCGCCTTCGCGCAGCAAGGGGCGTCGCGTTCGCCGCTCCATGGTGCTCTCGCCCCTGGCCGCTTCGGTGTTGGGTTCAACACCATCGAGGTCCGCGATCCCAATCGCTTCGACCAGCCGAAGCTGGATCGCGATGGACGCCCCGTCACACGCGACCGGGCGCGCCGGTTTACAGTGCATGTCTGGTATCCGGCTGCAGCGGCCTCTGCGCAGCGGCTGACGGTGACCGACTACATGTTCTCGCACTTCGCCGACACAGTGAGTCAGGTCACTCGTCAGGCAGATGAGGCGAATAGACGCCGGTTCTTCACGCAGTTCGGTACGATTGACGACGCCGCCTGGCGGCGCTTCATGGCGACGTCACTGCTTGGCCGGCGCGATGTCGCGCCGGCGACCGGCCGCTTTCCGCTTATCGTCGGATCGCTCCGCCGGTTCTCGACGACGGTGACGAACGAGTACCTCGCGAGCCACGGCTACGTCGTCGCGATGTCGAACGGGTTCGAGCCTGATACGAGCGACGCCGGCGTTGGGCTGGAGACCGCGGTGCGCGACATGGAGGCAATGGTTCCTGAGCTCAGAAAGCTCGCGTACGTGGATTCCGTGCGGCTTGCCGCGTTAGGTTTCTCGGGCTCCGGCTTCTCGCAGATCCTGTTCGCGATGCGGCACCCGGACGTGGACGCCGTGTGCGATCTCGAGAGCGCCATCTTCTCCGACCGGGTCTTCTGGCCGTTGCATCGCGGGTGGGGGTACGACGTCACGGCGATGCGTCCGGCCTTCCTCCACACGTACAGCGTTCCGCTGTCGAAACAGGAGAACCGGTTCGCGGACTTCGAGAACATGCGCTACTCGAACCGGCATCACTATCTCGTCGACGCGCCGGGCATCCACCACTGGGACTTCGCGCTCGAGGGGATGGCCGCCAGCACGGTCCTCGGCCTTCGTGGCGCGAATGGAGCGCTGCTGAAGCAGGCGTTCGAGACGACGAACCGCTACGTGCTCGCGTTCTTCAACGCCTACGTGAAGCGCGACTCCGCGGAGCTCGCGTTTCTCCGCCGTGATCCCGCGGCCAACGGAGCACCTCCGGGCCTCGCCACGATCCGGGAGCTGCCGGCCGTTCGACCGGCGCCGAGCGTCCAGGCGTTCGAGGCGATGATACGTCAACAGGGCGTGGAGACAGCAATGACGACCTTCGCCGCTGCTCACGCACGTGATCCGCGGGCTCCGCTCTTCACCTCGATCCAGATGAACCGGCTCGGCTACCGTTTGCTCCGCTCGCAGAAGGTCCCCGACGCGATCGCCGTGTTCCGCAAGGCGGTCGAGCTGGCGCCCGGGTCGTCCAACGCATACGACTCGCTCGCCGAGGCGCTCGAAGCGGCAGGAGGGAAGGCGGAGGCCCTGGTCATCGCGCGGCGCGGTCTCGACGTGCTGCAGGGCGAGGAGCTCACCGCCGACCAGCGCCGGCAGATGAAGACGGCGCTCGAGCTCAAGGTGCAGCGGCTGACGGCCAACCCCTGACGCCGGTCAGTGCGCAGCGATGCCGGACGGATAGACTCGTCCGGCATGCCAGGCCCGCGTCGAGGACATCGAGCTCGCTACCGTGCCCGGTGTGCGGCGTCAGTCGCGAGCGGATCCGACGCCTAACGTCGCCGGTTTCATCGTCGAGTGGAGGGCGAACGCCGACTGTCCGCCCCTAGCGAGACATTGTTGCCAAAAACGGACGGGTCGAGGTGAGCTCTGACCCGGCACGGACTTCTGTGGAATCTGTGAAATCGGCTCAATCGGCGTTCGGTCTGCCGCCACTCGCCGGCGATATAGTGACACGTTAGGTCAACGAGCCTTGGGCTCCGAGTGGAAGATCTTCGATACGATCTTCCACTCGCCGTTCGCCTTCACGAGCTGGAAGTAGTCGGTGAGCGTCGCCTGCGGGTAATCGAGGACGACCTTCGCCATCGCGGCCGTTCCCGTGATGTCTACGCTCTCGATGCGGCGCTTCCGCTGCGCCTCATCCGCCGCGGGCTTTCCGGAGAATCCCGCGATGTACTCCGGTCCCGGACGGAACCTGATCTCGCCGTCACGGGCGAAGAACATCTTCAGCTCGGGGTGGAAGACGTTCTTGATGTGATTGCCGTCGCCCGTCGAATGGGCGAGCAGGTAATGGTTCACGGCTTCGCGAACAGCCGCCTCATCGGCGGAGGCCGAGGCGGATGAACGCGCGGGTGCCGCGGCGGCCTGTGCGACGAGGGCAGCCGGGAAGGTGAGCGCTCCGGCGAGCAGGAGGGCAGTGACGGGTTTCATGGCGACAGAGCTCCGCGATCCGGGAATGAGTGTGTCCGCAGTCTAGCGCGGGCGCCGCGGTGCCGTCCAGAAAACTCGTGTGAGCATCTTGATAGCAATCGGCTACTCGGCGTCCTGGAGCGCTCGCGCCGCGGGAACGCGCATCGCGCGAACGGCTGGTCCCACGCACGCCAGAACGGCGACGGCAATCAACGCGGTGGGAACGCCGGTCAGGACGACAGCGTCGCGAGCCGGAACGTTGTACAGAAAGCTCGTGAGCGCCGGCGCACCACCGGCTGCCACGATCGCTCCAGCCACCGCGCCAGCCGCGGACGTGACCGCATTCGTCCGCAGCACGCTCGTCAGGATGTCGCCTCGTCCCGCTCCGAGCGCGCTCCGAATCGCGAGCTCACGCGCCTGTCGCGCCACTGTGAACGAGACGACGCCGAACACGCCGACCGACGCGATGACGAGCGCGAGCGTTGCGAACACGGCGAGTAACGCCGCGAGGAATCGCTCGTGAGCGGCGCCCGCGCGCACGACATCGTGCATTGTGGTCGGCAAGTCGACGGCCACGTATGGGTCCAGCTCGCGCACGGCTGCGCGCATTGCGGGGAGAACGGTGGCCGCGGGACCAGCCGTCTGCGCGACGACCGACATCCCTCGCAGCCAGCCCGCCCACATATCCCCCTGCGAGATCGGAAGTATGATCTCCGGCCTCGGAACCGCGGACAGACCACTGCTCCGCACGTCGCGGTAAACCCCGACCACCGTGATGAGCCCGAGGCTTTCCGGCGCGAAGGTGACGCGCAGCCGCTTGCCCACCGCGTCCTGGCCGGGCCACAG
>Ga0075420_100006735_pt1 | contig 10133 bp, 8 predicted proteins | sample SoiMetdeltSBSDD4_FD_75296 | JGI IMG/M metagenome (GOLD analysis project Ga0075420, IMG submission 75296) | Bulk soil microbial communities from a Populus tree surrounding site in Tennessee, USA - Soil MetaG P. deltoides SBSDD4 | ecosystem: Environmental > Terrestrial > Soil > Tree plantation...
TTGTTACGCAGCGTCTGCGCCGCCTCGATGCCTTCCCACGTCGCGGGGATCTTCAAGAGCACGCGATCGCGCGGAACCCCCGCCTCTTCGAGCTGAGTGACGAGCTCGCGCGCCCGTTCGATCGTTTGGCGTCGTTTGTACGCCAGCCGGCCGTCGACCTCGAGGCTGATCCAGCCGTCGATCCCCGCCATGAGATGGCGCGCGAACTCCACGCCCAAGCGTTCCACCGCGCGCATCGCCACCAGCTTGCGGTTGCCGCCCTTGCCGACGGCGCGCTGCGCCCAAGCGACGGCCTCGTCGACGATGGCCGCATGTTGCGGCTCTTGCGCGGCGGCCGTGATGCGCGCCGCGCTCAGACATACGTGCCGCGCCCTGAAGCGCTTCGCCAGCTCGAGATCCGCCGTTTCCGGCACGAGCTCGCTGTGCGCTCGCAACCGCGCGAGCGTGCTCTCATCACTCATGCCGGATTCGCTATCTCATCGCCGCCCCAGAAGCTAGGTTCCACGGTCATGGCCAAGTACTGGCTGCTGAAGAGCGAACCGGACGTCTACTCCATCGCGGATCTAGCGCGCGATGGCCGGACCATGTGGGATGGAGTTCGCAACTACCAGGCGCGCAACCTGATGCGCGACGACATGCGCATCGGCGACCTCGCGCTCTTCTACCACTCGAGCACCGAGCCCATGGGCGTCGTCGGGCTCGCGCGCGTGTGCAGCGAGAGCTATCCCGATCCCACCCAGTTCGATCGGCGGAGCGCGTACTTCGATCCCGAGGCAAAAAGTGACGATCCGCGTTGGTACCTCGTGGACGTCGAGCACGTAGAAACGTTCCAACGCATTGTCACGCTCGCGGACCTCAAGCGCGAGAAAGCCTTAAAGACAATGATGGTCACCCAGCGCGGCGCACGCTTGAGCGTGCAACCCGTGGCGAAAGGCCACATGCAGCGGGTCTTGCGCATGGCGGAAGCAAACAGCAGTTTGTGAAAGAGAAGCGGGCGCCGCTGCGGGAGCCAACAACAAGGAGAATCGCCGATGGCCTTCAAGCTGCCGCGCCTGCCCTACTCGAAGGACGCGCTCGCGCCCCACATCTCTGCAGAGACGCTCGCCTTCCACCACGGGAAACACCACGCCACGTACATCGAGAAGCTGAACACGCTCGTCGAGCAAGAGAGCGCACTCACCAACAAGACGCTCGAAGATCTGATCGTCACGCAGGAAGGGCCGGTCTTCAACAACGCCGCTCAGGCGTGGAACCACGACTTCTACTGGCACAGCATGAGCCCCGAAGGCGGCGGTGAGCCGCGCGGCGCGATCGCCGAGGCCATCCAGAAGAGCTTCGGCTCCTTCGCCGACTTCAAGGAGAGGTTCGGCACGATCGCCGAAGAGCACTTCGGGTCCGGTTGGGTTTGGATGGTCAAGGAGTCGAACGGGCGGCTCGCGGTCGTGGATACGCACGACGCCGACAACCCATTGCGGCGTGACCAGACTCCCATCCTGACCTGCGACGTCTGGGAGCACGCCTATTACATCGACTACCGGAACGTCCGCGCCGATTACGTGGAGGCTTGGTGGAATGTCGTGAACTGGGCGTTCGCCAACAAGAACTTCGGTTGACTTGACGGCGTTCGTCGCCCAAGGTCCCACTCCGCCAAGTGGACCACGCCACCCTCATTCTTCTCGGTACGGCCGCGACTGTCGGATTCGTCCACACGCTGGTCGGGGTCGACCACTCCCTGCCGTTCGTGGTCCTTGCCCGCTCGCAGAACTGGCCGCTGCGCAAGCTCTGGCTGGTGACGGCGGCTTGCGGCGCAGCGCACATCCTCTCGAGCGTGCTCATCGGCACCATCGGCATCGCGGTCGGCGCCGCGCTCGGCGAGCTGACCTGGATGGAGCAGTTCCGTGGCGGCCTCGCCGCGCGGCTCCTCATCGGGCTCGGGTTGGCTTACATGATTTGGGGTTTTTATCGCGCGTTGCGCGGCAAACGCCACGAGCACGCCCACGCCCACACCGACGGCACGGTGCACGTGCACGAGCACGATCATCATGGCGAGCACCTGCACGTGCACGGCTCCAACCGTATGCGCGCGCTGACACTCGTGGGTCTCACGCTGGTGTTCGTGCTCGGTCCCTGCGAAGCGCTCGTTCCCATGCTCCTCGCGCCGGCGTTCGAGCGCAGCTGGTTTACGGTCGCCGGCGTCTGCGCGGTCTTCGGCTCCGCCACGCTCGTGACCATGCTCGCGCTGGTGACGTTGGGCCACCTGGGCCTTCGCTTTCGGGCCAGCGAGACCCTCGAGCGGCACATGCATGCGATGGCGGGCTTTGCCATCGCTGCGAGCGGTCTCATGATCGAGCTCCTCGGAGTGTGACATGGATGCCGAGCGCCGCGGCCTGTATCCCGACGTCGAGCCCTACCGCACCGGCTATCTCGAAGTGGGTGACGGGCACCACGTCTACTTCGAGGAGTCGGGCAACCCCTCGGGGAAGCCCGCCGTCTTCGTGCACGGGGGACCGGGTGGCGGCACCTCGCCGAAGCAGCGTCGCTTCTTCGATCCGACGAGCTACCGCATCGTTCTCTTCGATCAGCGCGGCTGCGGAAAGAGCGTCCCGCACGCTTCTCTCGAAGCCAACACCACCTGGCATCTCGTCGCCGACATGGAGATGCTGCGCCAGCACTTGGGCATCGAACGCTGGCTGGTGTTCGGCGGCTCGTGGGGCAGCACGCTAGCTTTGGCCTATGCCGAAACGCATCCAGCGCGCGTCTCCGAGCTGGTGCTGCGCGGCATCTTCATGCTCCGCAAGAAGGAGCTCATCTGGTTCTATCAGGAGGGCGCGAGCTTCCTCTTCCCCGATGCTTGGGAGAAGTTCCTCGCCCCGATCCCGCCGAACGAGCGCGGCGATCTCCTGCAGGCCTATTACCGGCGGCTGGCAGGCGCCGACGAAGCGCAGCGTCTCGAAGCTGCGCGCGCATGGAGCGTGTGGGAGGCGAGCACGAGCTTTCTCTATTACAACGCCGAGCACGTCGAGCGCGCGGCCGACGACCTGTTCGCGCTCGCCTTTGCGCGCATCGAGTGCCACTACTTCGTGAACCACGGCTTCTTCGCGCGCGAAGGTCAGCTGCTCGACGACGTCGCGTGCATTCGCCACATCCCCTCGGTGATCGTGCAGGGTCGCTACGACGTCGTCTGCCCGATGGTCACCGCCTGGGAGCTCTACCGCGCCTGGCCCGAAGTCGACCTCATCATCATCCCCGACGCCGGCCATGCCTCCTACGAACCCGGCATCGCCAGCGCGCTGGTCGCCGCGACCGATCGCTTCCGCTGAGTCCAGATCAGCGGCACAGGCGATCGAGCAGCTTGTCGGCTTCGGCCGCCGGCATGTCCACACGCAGCACGGCGCGACGGCCCACAGCGAGCGTGAGCTCGTCCTCGGAGTTTTGCTTCTCGCTCTCGACGTAGCTGCGAATCGCATCCGGTGAATCGAAACGAATCGGCACTACCGAGCCCTCTTTGCCGTCGGGCGAAGTCGCGGTAACGCCGTTGCCACCGGGACCCTTGCAGCGGAAATTCACCATGTCGCCCGCGCAAAACAGCAAGTCGCCGGTGGGCTTCCAGCCGATGGCGGTGAGGTTATTGCGCAGCTTCGGCTGCGTCGCGAGCGCGGCGCCCTCGCAGTCGCGAACGCGCACCTCCGCGGTGGGTTTCTCTTCGGTCGGCACGACGCTGCCGGTCGAGGCGCTCGGTGCGGGTTCTTCCTTGTCGGATGTTTCGCGCTGGCGCTCCTCGCGCTTTTCGCGACGCTCCTCGCGCGCGTCGCGGCGCCCATCGCGCGCCATGAACATGTACATCGCGCCCGCGATGCCGCCGCAGAGAACCACCACCGAAAGGCCGACGACCACGAGCCACGCGCCGGAAGTACCACTCCGTGGAGGGGGGGGCGGGGCATACATCGGCGGTGGCGGATAGGCCGCATGCGGATGCATCGGCACGTGCGCGCTGATCGCAGGCGCGGCAGGCGGCATGGGCGCCACCGGCGGCCCGACAGGCGCTGGGGCGAGCTGCGTCGACGCGTAGGCGACCGGCTCGGCGTGCACCGGTGCGGACACGACGTTGTCGGGCATGCTCGGGAGCGCGGCGCGCAGCGCGTCGGCCATCTGGCGAGCGCTCGCGAAACGCTGCTCGGGTTTTCCCTGCGTCGCCTGCGCGATGATGGCCCCGAGCGGCGTGTGTTGCAGATCGTTGGGGATCGGCAGCGGTTGCTGGCCGAGTCGATCGCGCACGACTTCCATCGCCGAGACGGCGTCGGAGTAGGGGGGGCGCCCGAGCAGCATCTCGAGCATGACCACGCCGAGCGCGAACAAATCGCTGGAAGCGCTCGGCTGCCCCATCAATTGCTCGGGCGCCATGTAGAGCGGTGTGCCGAGCGCGATCCCATCGCGCGTCAGTCCCGCGACCGTATGCGGATTGGTCGACTTCGCGATGCCGAAGTCGAGCACCTTCACCTGGTCGTTGCCTTGCAGCAGAAAGACGTTCGACGGTTTGAGATCGCGATGCACGATGCCCGCGCGATGCGCCGCCTCGAGCGCTTCGAGGATCTCGCCGGCAATCGCCGCCACGCGTTTGGGCGGCAGCGCTCCCCAGCGGGTGATCTCATCGGCGAGCGAACGTCCCTCGAGCAACTCGAAGGCGATGAACGGTAGGCCATTGCCGTCGCGGCCTTCGTCGAGCACGCGCACCAGCCCCGGGTGCTGGACGCGGCGCGCCAGGTCGGCCTCGCGTCGAAAACGCTCGTCGCCGCCGATCCCCTCGAGCGCGCGCGTATCGAGGACCTTCAGCGCGACGGTCGTTCGCGTGTTCTGATCGGTCGCGGCGAACACCGCGCCGAAACCCCCGCTCCCGAGGGCGCGCTCGATGCGGTAACGGCCCCCGACGACGGTGCCGACAGGCAGGGTGTCGAGGCTCGGTGCGGAAACCACGACCAAGGATTGGATGCTTGCCGCGGGCACGCAAGATCCGCAGTTGATATTGAAATCGGTTTTCAAAGTTTTGCGGCGGGTGCTACCTTATCGAACGTGACTTTCAATATCGACCGGACCGTCTTACTGCTTCCAATGGCGGCGATGGTGGCGCTGCCGCTCGCTGGCGCATGCAGTGACGACTCCGTGGCAGCGGGCCCCGCGACTTCCGTGCAGAGCGCGCAGAGCAGCAGCGGCACGGGCGGCATGTCGTCGACGCAAACATCGAGCTCGACGGGAGGAATCGGCGGTTCGAACGCGTTCGTCACCCCCACGCCAGTCGCTGTGCCGCTATCGATGGCCGGCGCCGATCAGTTGCAGTCGGCGACCGCTGCGGCCGGCGGAGACTTCTACGCGGCGGGTTTCGCCCAAGCCACGCTCACCGATCCGCGCTTCGTCACGGTGGTGAAGCTGTCGGCGAGCGGCCTCGTCACGTCATGGGGTACGGGTGGCATCGTCACGACCCCGCTGGCGTTCGTCGGCGGCAGCGACGAGATCGACATCACCACGCAGTCCGACGGCAAGATCCTCGTCTCGGCCACCGTGGCGAACGCGACGAACACCGCCGATCGCGACGTCGCCGTCATTCGCCTGCTCGATGATGGCTCCGTCGACACGACCTTCGGCACGGCGGGCATCGCCACCGTCAACCTGAACGACGCGCACGACAACGGCATGATGTTGGTGGCGATGGACCAGTCTCGCAGCATCACGGTCGACGGAGACGACAACGTCTTCGTGCACGCCAACTCGCGCGGGCTCGGCGACTCGATGCTCGGCGGGCCCCGCACCGACACGGACTTCACGGTGGTCAAGCTGTCCCTGGACGGCGTGGTCGACGCCGCCTTCGGCACGGCGGGCCAGTTCCGATTGGACATCCAAGAGTCGAGCTCGACGGCGCGGCAGATCAGGGCGCTGTCGGACGACACGCTGCTCGCGGGCGGCTACGCGAACACGCCCGATGTCGGTTCGGTTCAGCCCGTGCTCTACAAGCTCACGGCCGCCGGCGAGCTCGACCCTGCCTTCGCGACGGGCGGCTTCTTCCATGAGGCCATCCTCGCGACGCAGACCGAGATCTACGGCTTCGCGCTCCACGGCGACAACGCCGTCACCGCGGGCTATGGGCGCAACACCGGCGACACCAACGACTACGTCTCGCTCCGCTTCGACATCACGAACGGCACGCGCGACCTCACCTGGGGCCGCACCCCAAACGGCGCCGTGCTCGTCGATCCCTCGGGCATGATGCTCGGCTCGAACGCGCGCGGCGCCATCGCACTGCCGGGCGGCGAGACCGTCATCATGGGCTCGACGGGTCCATCCAATGCGCCCGAGCAAGACGCCGTGTTCGTGGTGCTCGACGCCGAGGGCATGCTCGACACCGCCTACGGGACTGGCATCCACGTCATCAAGCTCGGCAACGACGGCAACGACCAATTCTGGGGCGGTGCGCTCTCGGGCAATACCGTCGCGCTCGTCGGCTACCAGGGCGGCGGCATGACGCCGACCGACACGCAGAACGACGACGCCTACGCCGTGTTCTTCGAAGTGCAGTAGCGCCATGAAGACCGCCGCGTCGGGTTTGCTCCTCACGCTCCTCCTGATCGTCGCAGCGCCTCAGGCGTGTGTCGAATCGACGAGCAGCCGGCGCGGCGCGCAGCAGAGCGGCGCGGGGCCGAGCGGTGGACCCACGGCCGGCAGCGGCACGGGCAGCTCCGGCTTCGACAAGCGCGCGCTCCTCGCGCATCTCGGGCAAGAGGTGATCGTGACCGTGTACATCGAGTTCGCCGCAGCGGCCGCCTCAGTCGAAGCCGCGGCGGTCGGTTACGCGAGCTCGCTCGGCGATCGCGAGGCGCTCGAGGATGCGTGGCGCGATGCGATGGCGATCTGGGAGCAAGCGGAGGTGATGCTGGTGGGGCCCGCGGGCGATAGCGGCGCCACCGCGGGCGGCCGCGATCTGCGCCACGAAATCTACTCGTGGCCGCTCGTCAATCGCTGCCTCACCGATCAGAAGCTCGTCTCCGGCGAGTACCTCGATCCGGAGGCGTTCAAAAACCAGCTCATCACCGCACGCGGCCTGGCCGCGCTCGAGTACCTGATCTTCAACCAGAGCACGCAGAATGCTTGCTCGCCGCAGAGCTCGATCAACGCGCAAGGCACCTGGGCTGCGATCGTCGACGAGCTCCCGCAGCGTCGCGCCGACTACGCGGTGACGCTCGCGCAGCTCTTGCACGAACAGGCTGCCGCGCTGCTCTCGGCGTGGGTCGCGGAGCAGGGCAACTTCGTCGGCGAGCTCGCGAGCGCGGGCAATGGCAGCACGGTCTATGCGAGCGACCAGGCGGCGCTCAATGCGATCTCGGATGCGCTCTTCTATCTGGACATCAAGACCAAAGACGTGAAGCTCGCGGTGCCCGTCGGCCTCACCGATTGCGCCACCGCGATTTGCCCCGAGGCGCTCGAGTCGACCTACGCCGGATTCGCGAAGGACGAGGTGCGGGCCAACATCGTCGGCTTCGCGCGCATCTTCCACGGCGGCGCCCGCGAGGACGCCGACGCCCTCGGCTTCGACGACTGGCTGGTGGCCGCCGGCGCGCCCGAGCTCGCCGAGCGCATGGGAGACGACATCGAGGCGGCGCTCGCGGCTGTCGACGCGATCGAAGAGGACGATCTTGCCGACGCGCTCGTCGCGGACAAGGCCAGCGTCGAAAGCCTCTACCTCGCGACCAAGGCGATCACCGACGAGCTCAAGTCCCAGTTCGTCACGGTGCTCGATCTCGAGCTGCCGCAGGGCGCCGAGGGGGACAATGACTAAGCGGGATGCATGGGTGGCGGCGCTCGTGCGGCCGCTCGACGCCGCAGGCTTGGTGGCGTTTCGCGTGCTGTTCGGATTGCTCGTCGCCGGCGGCGCGACGCGCTTCCTCGTGAATGGCTGGGTCGAGCGCTTCTACGTCGAGCCGACGCACTTCTTCAAGTACTGGGGCTTCGAGTGGGTGCGACCCTGGCCGGCGCCGTGGATGCAGCTCCACGTGACGCTGGTCGTGGTGCTCGGACTGTGTGTCGCCGCGGGCTTCTGTTACCGCCTCAGCGCCATCGCGCTCTTCGTGGCGTTCACCTACCTCGAGCTCATCGACGTCACCGGCTACCTCAACCACTACTACCTCTTGAGCCTGCTCGCGCTGTTGCTCGCGTGCATGCCGCTCCATCAGAGCGCATCGATCGACGCGTGGCTGCGTCCACGCATGAGGAGCGCCACGCTGCCGGCGTGGTGCTACTACCTGCTGCGCTTTCAGGTCGCGATCGTCTACTTCTACGCCGGCCTCGCCAAGCTCAGCAGCGACTGGTTGCTGCACGCGCAGCCGCTCGGGATCTGGCTGGCTGCGCGCACCGATACGCCCATCGTCGGAACGCTCTTTTCGCACGTCGAAGTGGCGATCCTCATGAGCTGGCTCGCCTTCCTCTACGACACCACCGTCTGGGCATGGCTCCTGTGGCCGAAGAGCCGCCCGTTCGCTTACCTGGCGGTGCTCGGTTTCCACGCACTCACTGGGCTGCTCTTCAACATCGGCATGTTCCCGGTGATCATGATCGTCGCCACCACGGTGTTCTTCTCGCCCTCGTGGCCGCGCCGTTTCAAGCGATGGCGGGCCGAGGCTACCAAGGAGGACACGCGAGGATGGCGCGAGCTCGCCGTCGGGTCACGCTGCGGCCTCATCCTCATGGCCGGCTACGCGCTCGTCCAGCTGCTCGTTCCGCTGCGGCACTACGCGTACCCCGGCGACGTGTCGTGGAACGAACAGGGCATGCGCTGGTCGTGGAAAGTGATGGTGCGCGAAAAGAATGGCGCGGTGACGTTCTGGGTCACGCTTCCCGACGGCCGCCGCCAAGTGGTCACGCCACGGCGCTACCTCAATCAGCAGCAAGAGCGCGAGATGTCCGGTCAGCCCGATCTCATCCTGCAGCTCGCACATGACATCGCGCGCGACTTTGCGTCGCGCGGCGACGGCGACGTCGAAGTGCGAGCCGAGGCATGGGTATCGCTCAACGGTCGCCCGGCGGCGCTGCTCATCGATCCGAACGTCGATCTCGCGCGCGTCGCCGATGGCCTCGGCGCTGCTACCTGGGTCATGCCCGAGCCGCCAGGCGCGCCGGTGCGCTCCTCTGCGCTCGCGCTCAACGAGCGATAGCGCTCCCGATGCAGGCGCCGCTCTCTTGGTCGACGGCCCTCTTGGTCGTTCCGCTGATCGTCGCGCCGGCACGTGCCGATGAGACTGTGGACGAGGAGGACGATCCGTATGCGGAGCCGCAGTACACGCTGGATGTTTCCGTGTTTCAGGATGCGCGCGAAGTCGAGCGCGTTGCCGGCTCCGCCTATCGCGTCGGCGAAGAGGAGCTCGAGCGCTTCGAAGACGACGACGTGCATCGCACGCTCCAGCGCGTCCCAGGCGTGTACGTGCGCGGCGAGGACGGCTACGGGCTCCGCCCCAACATCGGCATGCGCGGCGCCATCTCGGATCGCAGCAAGAAGATCACCCTCATGGAGGACGGCGTGTTGCTCGGACCGGCGCCCTATTCCGCGCCCGCGGCTTATTACTTCCCGCTGTCCACGCGTATGACCGCGGTCGAAGTGTACAAGGGGCCGAGCGCCATTCGCTACGGTCCGCAGACGATCGGCGGCGCCATCAACTTCGTGAGCCGTCGCATCCCCTATGGCCATACCTTCGGCTCGGATGTCGCGTTCGGCAACGAGCTCTACGGCAAAGGGCACGCCTATTACGGGTACGGAACCGATCACTGGGGCGTGCTCATCGAGGGCGTGAGGTTGCGCTCGAACGGCTTCAAAGAGCTCGACGCGCCCGCGAGCTTCGGCAGTCCGCCCAATACCGGCTTCGACAAGATCGAGCTGATGGGGAAGGCGCGCATCAACACCGATCCGGCAGGCCGCATCTACCACGAAGGCGCGCTCAAGCTCGGTTACAGCCGGGAGATCTCGAACGAGACCTACCTCGGGCTCAGCGACGACGACTTCGCCGCGACACCGCTGCGCCGCTACGCCGCGAGCCAGCTCGATCGCATGCGTTGGGATCGCACGCTGGTCGAGGTCAGCCACAGCATGATCGTGCGGC
>Ga0075420_100006738_pt1 | contig 10125 bp, 12 predicted proteins | sample SoiMetdeltSBSDD4_FD_75296 | JGI IMG/M metagenome (GOLD analysis project Ga0075420, IMG submission 75296) | Bulk soil microbial communities from a Populus tree surrounding site in Tennessee, USA - Soil MetaG P. deltoides SBSDD4 | ecosystem: Environmental > Terrestrial > Soil > Tree plantation...
GTTGGGGATCGGTTGCGCGCTCACGTGATCCTGGGCTTCATGGTCGAAAGCCTGTTTATCGATCGCTTCGAGATTTGGCGTGGAGTTACTTTGATACTTACGTCGACTTTACGGGTCGGCTCAAAGGATACGGACTAACGAGTATGTACGAGTTAGGTAACTACGACTGGCGTTTCTCGCCGCGTAGGATGACGAAGATCGAAGACCACCTCCGCGCCATTCCGCACAAGCCAATGCACTCATCCGACGCGCGCTACAACAAACTCCTCGCCCGCTACCACGCCTACAAAAAACGCTATCCCGATCGCAAGCCGATTTATTATCCCAACCGCCCCTATTGGCTGGTGTGAGTAAATGTAGGGGCGGCCCTCCGTGGCCGCCCGATGTTTAGAAAACGGCCCTTATCGCCGCGACGGGCGGCCACGGAGGGCCGCCCCTACATATCATCCAAGTAGATTCGACGCAGACTAATCCGCTGCTTCGAAAGGTGCAGCGTTAGCTTTCCTCTTTCCTCGCGCATCCAAAAGCATGTGACCAATGACGGCGACGACGATGATTGTGCCGCCCAAAAGTGCCCAACGGGAGGGGCGTTCGCCGAGGACGAGGAATACCCAGACGGGATTCAAGACTGGTTCAATGTAGCAAATGATGCCTGCGTCCAGTGATCTCACGCCGCGCGCCATTGCTTCGGTGAAAACTGCGTAAGCGATACCGAGTTGGACCACACCGAGGTAGCTGACGATCAGTGCGTCGTGAAGATTGATGTTAAGTAGTGCGGGCAATCCCCAGGGTGAGAGAGCAATCACCGCCAGGAGATTTCCATAGATGACAGACGACGCCCGGTTCACTTCACGCGCACGCGGATGACGAAGCAGGAGGAAGTAGAACGCGAAGCAAAGACCTGACGCGAGCGCCATGATGTTCCCCGCGATGTCCTGCGGACGGAGTTGGCCCACGAAGAACAACGCCATTCCACCAATACACACCAGCACCGTAATCAGATCACGCGAACGAAACCTTTCTTTGTAGATCAAAGGTTCGAAGATCAAGACGTACACCGGTGCGGTGTACTGAAGGAAGATCGCATTTGCAGCCGTCGTCGCCTTTGTTGAGAGCACAAAGAGCACGAGCAAAACCGCATAGAGAACAGCGCCCGCGGCTGAAACAATGTTCAGACCAAATCCCTCTCGTCGCGTAAGGATCGCGATGGTAATCATCGCAAACAAAGAGCGACAGAATGAGAGTTCGAGTCCGGAGAGTGTGTTCCACTTGATGAAGAGCCCGCCCGTACTCCAGAGAATTGCAGCAGCGAGTACGAAGAGAAGAGGATTAGCACGCGAGCGCAAAATTACGACTCCTAAACCTCTTCGTGGCTTTCACGCGACGCCTTTAAGAATTTTCCAAACACTCCATTCCAGGGCGGAATGACGATTGAGACGGCGCCCAGGGCCTGGGCCTGGCAGGCAAGACGAATCAGCGGTTTCGCTTCGGCAGTGTCGATATAACCAAACTCTTTAATCTTTTTTCCTTCACGCGCGGCGACGTCTGACAGCTTCTCCGCGCCACCCAGGATCCCCACCCAGCACGTGCCGCACGACGCTGAGCGACATTCAACCGGAATCGGTCCTTCAACTCGTCGCGGATCGACTTCACGCCAGTTGCGCGAACGATCGTCGGCAGCGCCCCACGCGAGATCCTGCACGTGATTCATGCGATATTTCGCGCGTTCGTCGTTCTCGTTGTAGGTAATGGTCCACTTCTTATCGATAGTCTTGAGAAAACCAAGCAGGCCCTGGCTATCGTCCACTGCACGTTCTTTCAACACCTGAGCCGGCGACTTCTTCGCATACTTCTTGTCGATCAACATCTTCCCCGGCGCTGCTTCAAACGCAGTCAAACCGGCCTGCCGTATCGTCATGAACGCAACAGACGTAATACCGATTAGCAGCGACTGATCCGCGCGAGCGTGGGTGGCTGCCTGTTGAGCAACCGTGACGATCTGATCGGAGAGCGATCGCGTTTCACTTGTTGAGAAATCGCGCGCATGCTTTTGAACCGCCGTCTTTACGTCAGGCCAATAACGATGACCGTAGAGAAATGTGTGAGACGAGTCGATCTGATCCTTCAGATAATAATTCCCTTGCATCAATAACTGCTGCGCGAGTTTTTCCGCGTCGTCGGCCTGCTCGAGAGCTTCAAAGAGCGAGAGTGGATAAAACCAGAACCAGATCTGGGTGGCATTTCGATCTACTTCATGAATCGATCGCAGGAGTGTGGTCAGCGTCGCCGACCACGCTTCTTCATCGTGTTGTTTAAGGAAACTTTCGAATGGTGTAGTCATAAGCAAATGTAATGAACACGGATAACACGGCTCGGATTGACAAGCCTCAAGATCCCGGAGTAAAAGTCAGTTTCATCGAGCCCGACGCGGTTCCCAAAACCCAACGCATTCAAGGAGTCTTTAAGATGGACAATCGACCAGACGTTGCCAAGTCAGGCCGTACGTTTGATAGTGCCTACAGCTTCTCCTTCAGCATTGCCATCGGTCTGATTCTTTTCATCGCGGGCCTGGTTATCAGCCTGACGCTCGGTCAAGGCGCGACTGTCGGCCTCATCTTCGGCGTCCCGCTTCTAATCGCCGGTCTGGTTCTGCCGATCTTCATGATGCGCGACCTCTTCCAACACAACGAGATCGACGGCGCTTGCCCGTACTGTAGCGCGCCAATCAAAACCTCAGACGCTACCATTCGCTTGAACTGCCCGGCATGTAAGCGCTTGATCGAGGTGCGGGAAACAACGCTGCAACCCGGCGAATAAATTTAGCCGGACTGAGTCGAGAGCCAACCGCGCGTAAAGTAATCGGCCAACGTAAACGCGAACAAGATCGCCATCCAGAAAAACGCGGCAATAACAATCACCCAAACCAGACGTGTGCTGTAGCGTACGTGCATGAAGTAAAGCACGACAAACGTCGCCTTCACTGTTGCGATCGTCAATGCCACGATCGTGTTTAGCCGCCACGGAAAATCTATAAACGCTGCGATGACAGTCAACGTCGTTCCGACCAGCAGAACCAGGAAGATCGTGACGTAAACTTTGACAGGAACTATGTGCTCGCTCATACGAAAACCAAATTATCAGTGGTGGAAGTGACGCCCGAGCAAATAGAGCAACGGAAACAGAAAAATCCACACGATATCCACAAAGTGCCAGTAAAGCCCGATCACTTCGACCGGACTGTGATATTCAGGATCGAAACGAAGCCTGATCGAAAAGATAATCAGGTAAGTTAACAATCCCGCTCCGATGATCATGTGCACCGCGTGCATGCCGGTCATCGCGAAGTAGATCCAGTAGAACAACTCCACCTTTTCCTTTGTGGCGCCCGGCAGCAAATGAAGCGCGTGCGGATCGAGGGGTTGACCTTCCTCCTGCACTTTCGGATCAAACGGACGACCGGGAATCACATGGCCGGGGATCAGGTGATCTTCATATTTGCTGTAATACTCGACAGCCTTCACGCCAAGAAACGTTAAGCCGAGAAGCAGGGTAAGTCCCAAACACACCACTTGTGGCCGAAGTTTCCCAACCTGCGTGAAGTAAACAGCCATCGCCATCGTGAAACTGCTCAAGATCAACACGGCCGTATTGAACCCGCCGAGCCAGATATCCAGGTGGTTGCTGCCTGATGCGAAGGCGGCGGGGTAGAACGTTCGGTAGAGCGCGTAAGCCAGGAACATGCCGCCGAAGAACATGATCTCGGTCACAAGAAAGATCCACATGCCGAGCGTACCCGCCTCACGCTGCTGCTCCATGTTTTCAAAATGGTGCTGTAGCGCAGGATGGCCGTGCACATGGTCTGTTGCTGCGGGACTACTCATTAACGATTATCCCCGTTCAGGCTCGATTCCAGGACGATCGGCAAGCGCTCCTTGGTCGCGGAATTTTCCGACGACCTCAGTTTCTTCCGCGGGCGCAAACTCATACGCTTCCCAGGTCACTATCGGTGTTACGTCAAAATTTTCAGTCGGTGGCGGCGACGGCGTGCGCCACTCCAATCCCGGCAAATGCCATGGATTCGGTTCCGCATGTCGGCCGTAACGCATGGACCACACAAAGTAGAGCGCGGGTATCAACATGCCGAAGCCGAGGATTGATGCGCCTGCGGTCGAAAGCACGTTGAACACTTGAAACTCCGGCGGGTACGCGTGATACCTGCGCGGCATTCCCAGATAACCAGCAACAAACTGTGGCAGGAAAGTCAGATTGAATCCAACGAAGATAACCAGCGCACTGAATCGTCCCCATCCTTCGGGGTACATGCGTCCGGTGATCTTGGGCCACCAGTAGTGCAGTCCACCGAGGTATCCCATCAACGCGCCGCCGACCATGATGTAGTGGAAGTGAGCGACGACGAAGTATGTGTCGCTCAAATGAACGTCTACAGCGAGCGAAGCAAGGAAGAGGCCGGTCATGCCGCCGATGGTGAATAGTCCGATGAAGCCGAGCGCGTAGAGCATCGGCGTTTCGTAAGAGATTGACGACTTGTAGAGCGTTGCGGTCCAGTTGAAGACCTTGATCGCCGACGGAATTGCCACCGCAAAACTCAGGAACGAAAAGATCATTGCGGCGTAAACGGATTGCGGCGTCACAAACAGGTGATGGCCCCAAACGAGAAAGCCAAACACTGCGATTGCGATACTCGAAAATGCGACAAAGCTGTAGCCAAAGATGTTCTTGCGCGAGAAATTTGCGATTAACTCGCTGACCACTCCCATCGAAGGCAGGACCATAATGTAGACAGCCGGGTGCGAGTAGAACCAGAAAAGGTGCTGGAACAGAACCGGATCGCCGCCGAGTGCGGGGTTGAAGATGCCGACGCCCGCTACGCGCTCAAACGCAAGAAGCAGGATCGTGATCGCGATCACCGGCGTGCCGAGGACCATGATTAAGCTAGTGGCGTAGTGCGACCACAGGAAGAGCGGCATGCGAAACCACTTCATGCCGGGCGCTCGCATCGTGTGAATCGTGACGATGAAATTCAGTCCGGTGAGGATGGACGAAAAACCGTTGATGAAAATTCCAAGACCGGTCGCTACGACGTACGAGTTTGAGTAAGTCGTGCTGTACGGCGTGTAGAACGTCCATCCGGTATCGACTCCGCCTGCGAGCAGCGCGTAAATCGTGATCACTCCGCCCAGCAAATAGATATACCAGCTCAACAGATTGATTCTCGGGAAGGCGAGATCCTTTGCTCCGATCATCATCGGGATCAGGAAGTTCCCCAGCGTGGCCGGAATCGACGGTATCAGGAAGAAAAAGATCATTATGATGCCGTGCTGGGTGAAGACTTTGTTGTAAGTGGTTGATTGCAGGAAATCGCCTTGCGGAGTGAGCAACTCGAGGCGAATCATCAACGCATAGATCCCGCCGATGAAAAAGAAGAAAGTGATCGAGCCGAGATAAAGCAGAGCGATGCGCTTGTGATCTTTGGTCAACAACCACGACTTCAGCCCGTACTGGGCGTTGATGTAGTTGACCTTCGGTGAAACTGGTACTTCGAATGACTCTATCGGTTGCATACTCTTCAGTCAGTTTTGACAGGATTTACATGATTCTCAGGATTAACATGTAAATCCTGCTTAATCCTGCTAATCCTGTAAAATTTTGTCTCGAACCCCAACTTGTTCATTTCGCTTGCAGCGACTTTATGTACGCGATCAACTGCACTAACTGATCCTCGCTGACCTGCCCTTGGAAAGTCGGCATGATCGGTCCGAACCCGACCACCATTTTCGCTTGCGGATTAACAATCGATTCGCGAAGGTATCCTTCATCAACACGAACTGACTGTCCGGTTTGCAGTGCTTGATCTTTTCCAAAAATTCCCGCGAGAGTTGGACCACGTCCACCTTCTCCGTTCGCACCATGACACGAAGCGCAGCCAAGCGTTTGATACAACTGCTGGCCTGCCGCGGCGGGCGTCGTGTTGCCAGTGTTACCACTTAACCAATCGTCGAATTCACGCGGTTCCATGACGATCACGGATCCGGTCATCCCTGAGTGGTTCATCCCGCAATACTCGGCGCAGAACAGGTGATACCTGCCCGGTTTTGTCGGTTCAAACCAGAGCGTTTGATACCTGCCCGGGACGACGTCGGCTTTCGTGCGGAACGCAGGCACGAAAAAGTCGTGAATCACGTCTTCCGTAGTCATGATCAACTTGATCTTGCGACCGACGGGCACGTGCAGCTCGTTGATCTCGCGTTGGCCGGTGGCGTGTTGCAGTTTCCACATCCATTGCTTGCCGACCACATAAACTTCGATCGCATTCTCAGGCGGTTTGTATTGATCGAAATAAACCGTTGCGCCCCAGAAAAACATCGTCATCGCGATGACGAACGGAATGATGGTCCAGATCGTCTCGAGCTTATGCGAGCCTGCAACCGGACGCGGAATCTCGTAGGGCGAGCGCCGTCGATAGCGAACCACAAAAAAGATCAGCGTTGCCGAGATCAGCAGCGTAAAGAAAAGCGTAACGCCCGAGAGATAGAAATAAAGCGAATCAACCTTCCACGCGAAGCTGGAAGCTCTTTCAGGCACCAGTGGAATCCACGACTGCATTACGAAGCGGCGCCTCCAGTCTTCGGACTAATCACGCCCGCGTGGCGTGGCTTAAGGAAAAGCACCATCGCCAATATGCCAATCAGTGTAAGGACCCCTGCGACGCGCATAATCCTCATCACAGGCGCGCCATATTTGCCAGTCGCGGGATCATACTGATAGCAAAAGAGCAGAAGTTGCTGCGCCGGTGATCCGATCCTGCTTGAGGCCGACTCCATCAAGCCGAACCGCAGGTCACGGGCGGAATAGTCAACGCCGTAGAAGTAACGTGAAAGTTTTCCGTGGGGCGTCGTCAACATGATCGCGCTACCATGCGCGAACTGTTTCGTTGCTTCGTCGTAGCGATAATAAAACCCGGCTGCTTCAGTGAGCTTGTCGATGCTCGCCTGGTCGCCAGTTAAAAAGTGCCATCCATTCTGCGCGCCAGCGCGCATCTTTTCCGGCAGGTAATCAACGTAAACTTTTTTCTTACTCGCAGCGAGCGCGCTCGTTTCGCGCGGATCGAAGCTGACAGTCACGACGTCAAACTCGTTACCGACCTGAAAAGGCAGTACGCGAAACGATGTGACCATGCCGTTGAGCACCTGCGTGCAGAGCATCGGGCAATCGTAGTAGACGAATGCGAGCACGACTGGTTTGCTGCCAAAGAATTTGCCAAGCTTAACTTCCTGCCCGGACTCATCACGAAAGACGAGATCGAGTGGCAACTGGTGATCGAGTCGTTGTTCGATCCGAACTTCCTGCAAAGCCTTTGGCAAACCTGTCGCCGGATTTCCGTACTCAGGCCGTGCACCGTACAACGGCGAACTTGGCCCGGGTGGCGCCTGTGCAAAGGCACACGACGCCAAAAGAAGAACCAGCCACAGACTACACAGATAGATACGGATAAATCTGTTTCTATCAGTGTTATCAGTGGCTAATTTTCTTCGAAACTTCATTGCAGTTTCCTCTCCGTTTCTCTGCCGGAGCTTGCGGACGTGGGTAAGCTAATCGCGTAGTCGTCGAGTTTTCCCGCGGGGCCTTTAATTCTCGTCGGCAAACCTTGCTGAACGACCTTCTTCATCGCTTCTTCAATCGGCATACCGACAACGTTTCCCGACTGATCCTTCAACCCGGTTTTCAGGTTCTCTGCCCACTGTTGCCGCAGCACGCGATACTCAGTTTGCGGCGCGGATTTCTCGAGATTAACTGTCTGGCCGCTTTCCAACTTGACCTCAAACCCGGGCGCTCCCTGAAGTCGCGGTTCGGGAGGCAGACGTTCCTTCGGACTCAACGCCATCGGTCCCGGTCTGGGCGCTTCTTTCGCTTGTTGCTGATTGAAAAATTTGAACAGGAACACGAGACCGATACCGACGACGATGGTCGTTATCGCCAGCCACGCACCAAACGTGAGCACCGCGCGCACATTGACGTCGCTCGTCTCATGCGTGACCTCGACGTTGCGAATGTGCGAAACGTCAGGCGTCTCAGTTTTATGACCGTTACTTTTTTCTTTCCTTGCCATCCCTTAAATCCTTGTCAGTGATCTCCTGCGTGCGCCTGCTCCATCACCGACTCAAACTGCGGATCGTTAATCGGTATCAAAGGTCGCTTGCTCAACTGCCACGAGAATAGACCGAGCCACACTCCACCGAAAGCAATCAACGCAACGATGTCTAACCAAATCCACGTGAGTTGTTGCTTGAATGCCGGCAGAAGCATCCACAAAAGATCCACGGCGCGCATGCCAAGTATCAGCAGGGCGATTAAAACCAGTCTCCGAGGATTGCGTTTGAAATTGCGCGACAGCAGAAACAAGAAAGGCGCGCCAAAATGGAGTATCCCTATGATGATGATCACGGCTCCCCAGACACCGTGCGTGCGTTCGATGTAGTAACCGATCTCTTCCGGCAAATTTGCCGACCAGATGATCAGATATTGCGAGTAAGCGAAGTAGGACCACAACATCACGAGCGCCAGCAGCAGTTTCCCGAGATCGTGGAAGTGAAGCGGCGCGACGATTCGCTTCATCGGTTCTTCGTTCGCAAGGCTCGCCATCACTGCGATCACAAACGCGAGGGCACTTAGACTCCAGGCCGCCACCCAGATGAAACCGAAGATCGTCGAGAACCATTCCGGTTCGAGTGACATATACCAATCGACGGAGGCAAAAGTGATGGTGACTATCAGCAACACCATTCCTGGTCCACTGAGTTCCCGCATGCTCTTCGTGTAACGATTGTCTGCGGTTCGATCCTGTGCGAGCGACCACCTGTTCAATAGGAACACCAACAGCAACCACACTGCGAAATAAATGATTGCGCGCGCGCTAAAGAACGGTAAGTTCAAATACCGAGTTTTGAACTTAACCACTGGATGTTTGTCCAGTTCCGCAGGATCGAGCCAGTGATGGTAGAGCTGGTGAGCACCGACACCAATCGGTAGAAACAGGATAGCCATCACCGGTAATGTTCGCGTTGAAGCTTCGAGTACACGCCGGATCACGAAACCCCATCCACCTCCGGTGAGATGCTGAAGCATCAGGAGGGCAAGCGAGCCGATTGTAATTCCGGTCCAGAATGTCCAGCCGATCAAATACGCTTGAAAGAACTGGTGCCGATCGAGAATCGCACCCGCGATAAGCGCCAGGGCAAACACCCCGCCCACGATCAGCGCGCGCTTCTGAAAGTCTGAGAGGTTTGGAGGATTGAATGTTTGGATCATTGCTCTCCTCCAGCTCTCGGTGTGGCCGACGCAGTAGCCGCCGGGCTGGCTGCCGGCGTTGTCATGTTCCTTTGACTTTCTTGCAACGCGCGGATGTAAGCGACGATGGCCCAACGATCCTGCACCGCGACTTGTGAAGCGTAAGACGGCATGGCGCCCCATCCGTTCGTGATCGCGTCGAAGAAATGTCCGACTGGCGCTTGTCGCAGACGGTCGTCGTTAAATGAAGCTGCACGACGGAATCCGCGACGCACGATCATGCCGTCGCCGTTTCCAGTAAGACCGTGACACGCGCTACAGAAGATGTCGTAGCGTTTGCGACCACGTTCGACGACCTCTTCTGTGATTGGAATCGGGAAGTAGTCGATATCGTCAGGAAACGAGTTGTCCTGTGCGGGAGTCTGCGGTTGTTGCTGCGTCGGTGCTTGTGCTGTTTGTGCTCCCGGGCTCGCGGTAGTTCCAGATTTCTTGCCGGTGAAGAATTCAGTGTCAGTGCGCAGGAAGCCACGCGCAACCGTTCCCTGGATCGGCTGGCGAGCTGATAGTCCATCAGCAAAGAACGTCGTCCCGCGGTACGGCTTCATCTTCGGCTGGTTCTGCATGTCGTGGCGACAGCCCGAAAGTAACGGAAGCAGAAGTAAAGCCATCCACAAATTAAATCCGTGTAATCTGTGGCTGGATTTAAATGTCTTACTAAACTTCAACATCATTAACTTCCAGCGCGCCAAGACTCTTCAACAAATCCACGACTTTATCGTGCTCAAACTTCGGATCGTTCGCTTCAACCGCGAGAAAGAA
>Ga0075420_100006748_pt1 | contig 10117 bp, 10 predicted proteins | sample SoiMetdeltSBSDD4_FD_75296 | JGI IMG/M metagenome (GOLD analysis project Ga0075420, IMG submission 75296) | Bulk soil microbial communities from a Populus tree surrounding site in Tennessee, USA - Soil MetaG P. deltoides SBSDD4 | ecosystem: Environmental > Terrestrial > Soil > Tree plantation...
CGGCGTGATGATCGCGTGGGACTACTCGGGCAAGGAACTGTGGCGCGTGAATCTGGGCACGCTCGACAGTGGCTGGTTCTTCGATCCGTCGTTCCAGTGGGGCCACTCGAGCTCACCGATCATCCATCGCAACGCGGTGATCCTGCAGGCCGACGTGCAGAAGGGATCGTTCATCGCCGCGTGGGACATTGCCACCGGAAAGCCGCTGTGGCGCACCGAGCGAGCCGACGAAATCTCCACCTGGGGCACGCCGACCATCGCTCGCACCGCTGATGGGCGCGACGTGCTGGTCACCAACGGCACGAAGATCCGCGGCTACGATCCCGAGTCTGGCAAGCAACTGTGGACGCTCGGTCCGAACTCCGAGATCACGATCGGTACGCCCGTGGCCGGCAACGGCCTCGTCTACGTCACCGGCGGTTATCCGCCGGTGCGTCCGATCTATGCGATTCGTCCTGGCGCGGAGGGTGACATCTCGCTGCAGAAGGGTCAGGAGTCGAACGAGTCAGTGGCCTGGAGCAACATGAACGAGGGCACGTACATCCCGACGCCGCTGCTCTACGACGGTTATCTGTTCACCCTGAACATCAACGGCGTGCTCACCGCATACGACACGCAGACCGGCAAGCGCGCGTTCCGCGGCCGCGTCGGCACCGGCGGCGCGTTCTCAGCGTCGCCGGTCGGCGCCGATGGACGGCTCTACATCGCCAGCGAGGACGGCGAGGTCTACGTCATCTCGGCAACGCCGGACATGAAGCAACTCGCCAAGAACGACATGAAGGAAGTGATCATGGCGACGCCGGCCATCTCCGACGGCCTCATCGTACTGAGGACGATGGGTCATCTCTACGGCGTCGGTCAGTGAGGCGGACCTTCAGGTCTGCCTTCGACAGGCGGGTCTAAAGACCCGCCTTTACTCGCGCGGCTTCGCGCCGCGCGTCGCGGCCGTCAACACGACGATCAGCGCCTTGTTGCCGCCGCGCATGCGCGACGTGCCCACGACGACGGTCTCGCCGAGCGACATGGTGAATGACGTGTCGATGAGCGTCGCCCCGCCGGGCGCGTAGCGAGTCTTCTGCCGCGTCTCCATCGCCAGTTCCGTCTCGGCAAGACGTTGACGAAGCGCCTCCATATCGGCGCGATTCTGAGCCGGCTCCGCACGCTTGAGCTGACCCTGGAGAGCCGAGTGGGCCGCAGCCAATTGCTCGAGTTCCGTCCTCAGCGCCGCTTCCCGATCCCGAACGGCCGCTCGGCGTTCGGTGCTCCCGTCCGGTTCACGCATTTCGAATCTGACCTGCAGCGACGAAGGGCCGACGGGCATGCGATCGAGCGTGACCTCGAAGTCCTGTTCGTCTGCCCCTTGCAGCCGGCTGCTCACCGCTTGGCGTGTTGCGGAGGACGCCAGCACCCAGGCGGTGTCGAGCACACGATAGCTGCGATACGGCAGGAAGTCCTTTAGATCGGCCAGAGCCGATCGCGCCGCCGCCGGAACGTTGTCGCTGGTCGCGCCGTCCTGCACGTCGCCCAGCACCAGCACGATGCTGAACCCCTGGAGCGCCGACGATGTTCCCTCTTTCGACGATAGAGATGTGGATCCGGGCGACTGCGCCGCGGCGGGCGTCGTCAAGAGGAGCAGAGCAAGAACCATCAATCCGCGTCGAACGAGCGCGTCCATGTCGTATCCCTCACGGTTTGAAATCGGCGTTGAAGATCCAGATGACGCGCGTGCCACCCGGGGCAATCAGCTGCACCTGCCGGCGCGTGACGTGCTCGGGCACAGCCACGCTGGGTGCGTCAACGTGTGCCTGGCGAACGTCTGGTCCAGGCGTGAACCACCGCGTAGTACCGACCGCGATGGTCAACCCGATCACGACGGTCGCAACCCCCCAGGATCCACGCACCCAGTCCGCAAATGGCGACTGCTGCGTCTCGCCGACAGTGACGATCGCCTGCCGCATCCGCCGCCGGTCCATCTCCGACAGCGGCGGCTCGCTGGCGACCGGATCGCCGTCTCTCAACCAGTCGCGCAGTTCGTTCATGGCTTTCCCCCTTCACCCCGAATGGCGGCGGCCAACTGACGCCGACCTTTGGACAAGTGCCAGCGCACCGTGACAGCGGTCACGCCCAGTGTCCGGGCGACGGCGTCGATGGGTAATCCCTCGAGCTCGTGCATCACCAGCACCGCCCGCCGGCGCGGATCCAGCGTCGCGAGCGCGGTCCAGACGACGGACCGCGCCACGAACGCAGCTTCGGGATCGGGCGCCTCGATCCCGGCCGGGGCCGTCGATCGATCCAGACGCTCGCGATTCGCCGTTTGCCGCCGGCGATCGCGACAGAGATTGATCAGCACCCGCACCAGCCACGCCTCTTCGGCCGACGGACCCGTCGGCACCGACGCCGGCGCTCGTGCCGCGCGCAGAAACGTGTCCTGCACGAGGTCGCGCGCTTCGTCGGCGCTGCCCGACAGACGGCGGGCGAGCCGGTAGAGACGCTGATGGTGGGCATCGAACAGCGTGCCCAGGCGATCGGCGGCGGCTTGCGCCTCGTGGTTGGCCGTCGCCACCGTCGCCGCGTCGCCGGTCATTACTCTCATAAACGAGTCAGTTGGGGATTCTGTTGGTGACCTGTCAGGTCAAAGGGCAAAGGTCAAAGGGCAAAGGTCAAAGGCACAGGTCAAAGGGCGAAGGTGTAGGTATAGGTATAGGTATGGGTCAAGGTTTAGTCTCAAACTCGGTGCCTTGGTGCCTCGGTGTGTCGTAGGCAAGAGCAGTCGCGTGCAGTCACGAGGATGGCGTGCGCATGTACTCGAGCTCACGCAACAGGTACTGCCTGAACAGCTGATAGTTCTCGATCATCGGAAAGTGCCCGATGCCTTTCATGATCACCATTCGCGCGCCGGGGATGGCCGCGGCGACCTGACGAGTCATGTCAGGCGTGCACGAGTAGTCGTACTCGCCGGTCAGCAGCGATACCTTGCAGACGTTCGTGTCGATGGCTTTGATGGCGTCACGGCCATCCCAATCGATGCTGTAGAAATGCACGTCGCCGGCGTAAACCCCGGGCCCGGCCTGACTGTAGTACCACCAGTTCTCCCGGGCGCTCGACTCGGGACTCTGCGGCGCGCAGAGACCGTAGGTGTAACTCGCGGCGAGCTCGCCGCCGTGAATCGCGGGATGGTGCAGGAACTCGTTGTAGCGTCCCGGCGCATGCGCCGAGCTCTCGAGCCCGACGATGCCGCGCATCTCGTGCTGATAATCGACCGCGAGCTTCAGCGCGACGGCGCCGCCCATTGAACAGCCGACGACGACCGGCCGATCGAGACCGAGCGTGTGCCAGACGGCGCGAATGAACGCGACGTAGCTGCTGGTGGTCAACCGGTACTTCTCGAGCCACCAGCGATCCGGTGGATTCGAGCGGCCGTGAAACGGCAGGTCGAAGGCGATCACGCGAAAGTGCGCGGTGATCGCCTCGTCGGTCATCAGGTGGCGGTACTGACGGCTGTCTGCTCCCGCTGTGTGCAGGCACAGCAGCGGGATCCCCTGACCGGCCTCCTCGAAGTAGATGCGATAGTCTGCGGCGCCGACGCTCAGACGGAGATAGCGGCCAACGATCGGTTCCAGGGTCATGCCGGTGTCACGGTTCTCATCACCCGCATCGCGCGATGCAAGGCACGTGCGTGCTGCATCGCCACCAGCGTGTCGCCTTCGAGCACGAAGCCGGGCACGCGCATCAGCATGGCGAAGACGTCGTGATAGAGCGGCTCGGGCGGATCGCTGAAGAAGCGACGCCAGATGTCCGCACTTGCGCGAAACCCGAACGCGCAGGGCGCATCGAGCTTCGGCGTGACAATCGTCTGCGCGAGCCGGCCGCGCTCGAAGCGGAGGACACGGCGCTGGTCGTCGCAGCTCAGAGACATCGAGACCGTAAACCAATCACCGATCACCGCCATCTCCTGGTCGGCGTTGAGGCGTTGCTGAAAGCGAGTCAACCAGGCTTCGGTGAACATGGGCTTTGGGCTTTGGGCTTTGGGCTCTGGGCTCTGGGCTCTAGGCTCTGGGCTCTCGGCTCATTTGCGAATCAGACGCAGCACGGTCATGACGCGCTGACGCTCCGCGAGCGTCACGCGTGTGGCACGAAACGAGAGCCGTTCGAGCGTCTCGAACTTGAACCAGTCGCCGGACACGTCGTTGCCCTCCACGGGATCGGTCGCGGCCACCCAATACTCGCCCGGTGGCAAACCCGTGGTCTCGAACGATCCATCTTGCGTGGGACGCACCAGCCTGAGGAAACGCGACGAAGCGGACCACGTGCTCCGGTCGGTGGAAAACACCACCACGGAATAGTTGACGACCGGCGCCGATGTGGCATCGGTGACGTGACCGCTGATCGCCGCGCCAGTGGCGATTACCACATCATCGGCGCGATTGGAGGACGGCGCACGCTGCGCAAGCGGCACGGCGGCCACCATCACCGAGAGGCACAGCGACGAGCAGAGTCGGACTCGCATCGCTATCGTCGATTCAGCCGCAACGTCATCATGTACGCCTGTCCTTCACGCACAGACACGCGCGAGGCTCGCTGGACAAGCGTCTCGAGTGTCTCCGGCTGCCAATCGCCGGGCGGGAGCGCATTCATGGCCGCGACAAAGTATTCACCGGGCGGCAGACTATCGACTTCGAACGACCCGTTCGGACCGGCGGTCGCCCACCGAATGTGCCGCGAGCCGATGAACCAGTTGGCGCGGTTCGTCGAGAAGGCCACCACTGCGAATTCCTTCGCGGGCCGATCGGACAGATCAGCAGCCGATCCGGTGATGCGGGCACCGGCAGTTGACAGCACGATCTCCGCGCCGGAAACGGTCTCGTTGCCGAAGCCGAAATCGAACGCCTGATCGGTGACATCGAGGCCGCCAATCGTCAGCGACTTGAGATACCACCCTGACAGCGCCGGATACGTCAGTCGCATCGAACCAAAGAGCCCCGTGAGGTAGAACCTCCCGTCGTCGTGGACGGCCAGGCCCTCGGGTCCACGGCCGTCCGGCGGACTGCGATCGGTATCAAGCGGCGCGGCATGGAGCACCTGCGCACGCAGCGGGAGAGGTGTGCGACCCTCGGTGACGAAGCGCCCTTCGAGCGTCGCGCCCATCGCCGTCCTGATCGTGACCGGCGGCGCATCGGTTTCGCCGACGGTGATGTACTCGGATCCAAATTCCGGAGGAACACCAGGGCCTCGTTCGCCGAGCGCCTGCAGAACGTAGTCGCCAGACGGAACGTCGGCCAGCTCGAACGATCCATTCCGTTCGATGCGCGCGAATCTGGGCTCGGCGGCAACGCTGCGTGACCGAGCGCTGGTGGCGAGTGCCACGCGTCCCGGCAGCGGATCGCCGGCGGCGTTGAGCGCCCGACCGCTGACTCGTGCCGCGGACGACGCGGTAAAGGTCAGATCGACTCCCGTGACACCACTGCCGAACTCGACCTGCACCAACTGCGCGGATTCCACGTGCGCGGTGGCCGGGTAATATACCGGCGCGAATCCGCGAGCACGTCCGTCCACTTCGGATTCGGTGGCATTGAGCGACGCCACAATCACGTACGTTCCTGGCGGCAGTCCGAAGATTCGGTAACGGCCGCGCTCGTCGGTGAGTCGCGGCCATCCGGCGGCCGCGGCTACCGTCCGGCCGTCGACCTGACGGATTCGCATTGCGCGCACGAGTACACCCTGAAACGGCTCGCCGGCACTGTCGACGATCGCGCCGGCTATTGCGCCGCCGCGAGCCAGCACCACTTCGATGTCGTGGACGCGTGCATCGGCGCGGACCTGCACGATGCGAGTGGTCTCGCTGTCAGAGGGGCCTCGAAACTCCGGCGGGAGATACCCCGACTTGCCGGTCTCGATCCGGTACTCACCGTCTTGAAAACGTCCGGCGTCAAACCGGCCGTTTGCGTCGGCGATCACCATGCGACTCTGTTTATTGCCGGAGACCGAGACGAGCGCCCCGCTGACCGGCTGGCCCGAAGGCGTCACCACTCTGCCGGTGATTGCGCCAGGACCGCTCTCGGCTGCTTTGAGCAACGCCGCGGCTTCCGGGGGAACGGTCGCCTGAAGTCCAGAGACCTCGAAATCAACGTCACCTGTCTCCTGCCCGCCTCGAACGGACACTTCGCGTTTCGAACTCCCGGCGAAGACGGGATAGCGGCCAAATGCGATCCCCTGCACGGCCTCGCGATCGGTCGTGGAGCCGGGCGTAATACGCACGACCTGAGGTGTGCTGGACGCGGTGACGGTGTACTGCCCGGCCGGAAGGCCTCCGATGCGATACTCGCCCTGATCGTCGGTCTCCGCCTGATAGGTCGGCGGCGTATTCGAGGCGTCATCGAGCCTGCGGGCGATCACGCGGGCGCCGATCGCAGGAATCCCCCGCTCGATCACTCGTCCCGACATCACCGCCCCACGTTCCATCCGGATGTCGAGCTCACGGGAAGCGGCTGCGCGCCAATCGCGATCGATCACCATGGACGCATAACCTGCCTTGGTGATCACTACGGCAGACGAAGGCCCAGGCAGTTCGATTGCGAAGCGTCCCTCTTCGTCGGTCAACACCGGACGCACGCGGAGATCGCTGCGGGCCAGCGACACGATCGAGCGGCGGAGCGGGCGATCGTCGCCGGCGTCAACGACACGGCCACGCAGCGACACGGCCCCCTGCTGCGCCAGCGCCGTCTGCGCGGCGAGCATCAGCGCGACCAGAATGGGCCCCGCTCGAAACATCGGCTACCTCCGGGCGCCACACACATTACCGCAGTCTCGAGTGTCCGGCGTCAGGTGACGGCGGGACTCGACTCGTCGACGAGCGGAACACCCGCCGCGCACAGCGGACATTCCGACGGCTTCCACATTTCCCCAGGGAACGAGGCCAGCGTTTCCAGAACCAGACCGTTCTCGCGCGCGAGCACGGCAGCCGACGACCCGCGCGTGGCGAGTGTGCCGATGGCGACCGGGTCTGCCCCGCACTCGTACAGATCCTTCAACGTGCCCAGCACGGCCGACCCCGCTCCGATGACGTCGTTGACGATCACGACACGCTTGCCCGCGACGAGCTCACGCTGCCGGCCCGGCAGCCGGTAGCTGACTGGAAACATCTCGTCGGACCTCGAGTCGAATCGCTCGGTGTAGGTGAATGGGACTGTCAGGCGACGCGCCACCATCAGCGCGACGAACGCCCCCTCGACGAGAGGGCCGCACACCGCGTCGGCCCGCTGCTGCGACAGACAGTCGGCCAGCACCGCCGCGAGCTGCTCGATTGGCTCAGGCTGCACGCACAGCAGCTCGAGATTCAGCCAGGTGTCGCCATGATGGCCGGACTCGAACCTGAAGTGGCCTTTGCGCCACGGCAGCAGGGCGGCGACTTCCTTTTCGAATAAGTTCGACATCTGAACTCCCAACTACCAACTGCCAACGCCCAACCACTTCCAATTCCCAAGCTCCAACTCCAACAACTCTCAACTCAACCTCCAATTCGTCGTCCATTCGGAGTTGGGCGTTGGGCGTCGGGAGTTGGGAGTGGTTGGGAGTTGGTCATTGGGAGTTGGGCGTTGACTAGCTCCCGTCTCGAATGACGCGACACGATTCGATATCGAAAGTGGTCTCGCCGATCGTGAGCCGCGTCTGGTCGCGCAGGCTCGCGGCCAATTGCAGGAACCGCTGCGCGTCGGCGAAGTTGCTGGCAATACCGAACGAGACGCGGATCGCACCGGCGCTCTTGCCGCCTTCGTGCGCGATCATCTGCAGAAACAGCGGCAGCGTGAGATCGGGATTGCGGGCCAGCGCCACCGCGAAGTCCTCGTCGGTGATGCCTTCCGCCGTTTCTCCCGGACCCGGGTTGCAGAAACAGCCGGTTCGCAACGAGATGCCCTGCTGACCGGCCAGTTCCTCCACGCGCCGATAATCGAGCAGATGTCCGTCCGGGTCATAAAAGTTCATCGTCACGATCCCGCCGCGCATCGTCGTGGTCAGCGGACCGTAGATGCGCACCATCGGACGACCGTTCGAGTGCCGCATCGCGATGAGCTGTTCGAGCAACCAGCCGGTGAGACATTCGACGCGCGTGTGAATGGCGTCGATGCCGGCGCCGGCGAGATGCCGTAGCCCAATTCCTACCGCAGCGATCGAGAAGTAGTTCAGCGTTCCGTCCTCGAAGCCCGCTTCTCCCGGAGAAAGGACGTGACGACGACCGCCGACGGTGGCAAAGTTCACGGTGCCCCCGGCAAACCACGGACGACGAAGCTTGCCGAGCATGGCGTTACGCACTAGCAGACAGCCAACGCCGGTGGGATAACCGAACATCTTGTAGAACGAGATGCTGACGAAGTCCGGCTGAATCTCTCGCAGGATCAGGCGATTCGTCGAGACGTATGCCGCGGCGTCGAGCAGCACGTCCCATCCGCGATCGTGTGCGCCCGCGATCAGGTCGAGTGAATGTTTGACGCCGGTGAAGTTCGACTGTGCGGGAAACGCGAACAGATTCGCCGCGTCAGGTTCGGCGCCGGCGAGCAGCGCCTCGAGAGCCAGCATCTCGAGGCGCAACTCGGGCACGGTGAGCGGCGCATAGGACACTCTGGTGCCGGCCTGCCGGGCGAACTCGCGAATGCCGTTGACCGAGTTGTGGTTGTCGGCCGTGAGGAGCAGTCTGCCCTTCGGCGAGAACGGATACGACTCGCCGACATGCTTGAGTGCCCCCGTCGCGTTGGCCGTGAAGATCGCCGTGTAGTCGCCCTCGGCACCGAACCACTCGAGCACGGCACGGCGCGCGCCTTCGACGAGCGCCGTCGTTCTCGATGACGAGGGGCTCGCGGAGTGAGGATTGCCCAGCGCCTGCGCGTTGAGCAGCTCCGCATGCTCGCGCACCTGCGACGCGGCATGCAGACCGGCGCCGGTGTAATCGAGATAGATCTGTCCGTGCTCATCGAGCCGGCCGTACTCCACCGCGCGCAGCGCGTCGAGGTGAAAGGTGGACCGGTATTGCGGGTAGCGCGCGAGGAACTCTGCGTAGGCGTTGGTGTGCGATGTCGAATGCACGGGCGTTGGTCTTGATCTTTCGGCTTTGGTCTTTAGGCTTTGGGCTACCACCTACCGACTACTCGCCACTCTCACGAAATAGTAATCGCCAGCGCGCTCAACCGTCAGGTTGGCGTCGAATACGTTGCTGAGACGCGCGGCGGTCAGCGCGTCTTCTGGTGCGCCGTCGTAAGCGACCTGCCCCTGCCGCAGCAGGACTACTCGACGGGTCTCGGGGACGATCTCGTCCACGTGATGCGTGATCAGGATCAGCGTGGTCCCCTCGCGCATGAGGCTGCGCACCGTCTCCATGAATCGATGCCGCGCAACGAGGTCGAGACCGGTCGTGGGTTCATCCAGCACCAACGCATCGGGTCGCGTGACCAGGGCACGCGCGATGAGGACGCGCCGCCGTTCGCCGGTCGACATTTCGTTCAGCGGCTTGTCCGCCAGATGCGCGGCTTCGACGCGCGCCAGGGCGTCCCTCCCTTGCTCGCGCATCGTCGCGTTCACCACGTGGTGCGAGAACACGCCATGGCTGCCGAAGAATCCCGATAGCGTCGTATCGAGACCGGACACGCGTCCGCCCGACGTGCTCAAGCCGAAGCTCCCATCGAGGTCGCCGGTCACCACGCCCAGCCGCGTGCGCAGCTCGCCGATGTCCCAGTGCTCGCGGCCGAACAGCCGCATCGTCGGCGCCCCGTTGTCGGATGCACGCGGCCGATCGTCGAGCGTGAGCAGCCGGATCAGCGACGTCTTGCCAGCGCCGTTCGGGCCGAGGATGGCCGTGTGCTCTCCCGGCTCGATCGTGAACGACAACCTGTCGAGCACACGCGTACGGCCGCGGATCAGCGTGGCGTTCACCAGTTCCAGAATCGGGGCCATCAACGCCATTGTCGCTCGAAGCCGGGCTGGAACGGCCGGCCGCTGTCACACCCGGCATTCCGCCGTGTCCAAATGGACATATGCTTCGACCATGCACACTCATCTGACCGAGGTTCTGTCGCGTCTGGATGCATCGCGTGCGACCCTTCGCGGCGCCATCGACGCGATTCCACCGGCC
>Ga0075420_100006753_pt1 | contig 10114 bp, 18 predicted proteins | sample SoiMetdeltSBSDD4_FD_75296 | JGI IMG/M metagenome (GOLD analysis project Ga0075420, IMG submission 75296) | Bulk soil microbial communities from a Populus tree surrounding site in Tennessee, USA - Soil MetaG P. deltoides SBSDD4 | ecosystem: Environmental > Terrestrial > Soil > Tree plantation...
CGACGCGGCGATCGGCATGAATTCCGAAGAAATTGGGGCATGCTATGCGCGTTCGGTCGTCCTACACAAGCGGATCGATCCGGCCATGGTTTCGACTGAAAAGCGTCGGGTAGTGGCACGTGAGCGCGTGCTTGACTGGTTCGAGCCGGATCCACGCGGACTAGACGCGGTAGGCGGGCTCGAAAATCTAAAGGCCTGGCTGGCCGAACGCCGCCGCGCATTGACGCCCGAGGCGCGTGCTTACGGCCTACCGTCGCCCAAGGGTATGCTCTTACTCGGTATCCCTGGCACCGGGAAAAGTCTCACTGCTAAGGCGGTAGCGTCCGCGTGGGGCCTTCCGTTGCTGCGCCTCGATCTCGGCGCACTTAAATCCAAGTGGGTAGGCGAATCGGAGGCAAATATCCGCCGGGCTTTGGCCGTGGCCGAAACGGTTTCGCCATGTTGCCTATGGCTGGATGAGGTAGAAAAAGCCCTTGCCGGATCGTCGGGACCACAGGGCGATGGCGGTGTTTCGTCCGATGCCCTAGGCGTCGTGCTTTCTTGGATGCAAGAACGCGCCGGCCAGGTCTTTATGATTGCGACGGCCAACGGAATCGCCGGCCTACCGCCGGAATTCATGCGGAAAGGTCGATTTGATAAGCTTTTTTGGATCGATCTTCCGACTGCTACCGAGCGAAGGGAAATTCTCGCGGTATCTATTCGTATGCACAAGCGAGACCCAAGCACGTTCGGTCTGGACGTCCTGGCACAAGCCACGCAAGGATTTACAGGGGCGGAAATCGCAGCCGTCGTAAGCGACGCGCTTTTTACCTCGTTCGCGGACGATGCACGCGAGCTAACCACGGCCGATTTGCTTCGTGCGGCCGAAACGGTCGTACCGCTGGCGCGTACCTCGGCCGAGCAGATCGATGCTTTGCGTAAATGGGCCGTCGGGCGCACTAGCCCGGCCAGCATACCAGAGGATACGACAACCCATAAGCCTACTAAGGCATTGGACGTTTCCTAACAGATTTCGAGGCTACACGTACCGCACGGATTCCGATTCGTGCTCCGAGACGGATCCCGCCTGGACATAGTCCGGCCGAGCCTAAACGTAGGATCCCTATCGCCCGTACGCATTGCGTGTAGCCTCGTATTTATTCCACTCTAACTGTAATGCGAAAGGATACATTTCCCGTGCGTGCCGCGTTGACATACCCGTCCGGAAACGAAAAGACCGGCCCGATTGCCGTATCGACCACTAGCTCCGATACATGCCCCGATGCATGCCCGTTGCGTAAGAACGGCTGCTATGCCGAGGGTTATCCCTTGCGCCAGCATTGGACGCGCCTGGATCGGGGGGAGTGGGGCGGTAACTGGCCCGATTTTCTAGACCGCGTCCGCAAACTACCGAAAGGCGTTATGTTTAGGCATAACCAGGCCGGCGACTTACCCGGTGTAGGCGACGCGGTTAATGCAACGGCGCTCGCGTCCTTGGTTTCGGCTTGTGCGCAACGTGGATTGCGGGCTTTCACCTACACGCACAAACCGGTCGGCTGGGGGTCAATCGAGCATGTGATCAACATGCGGGCCATCCACGCCGCGAACGCGAACGGCCTAACCGTCAATCTTTCGGCCGATACCCTGGCCGAAGCGGACGAGCTCTCGGCGCTCGGGTGTGGGCCCGTCGTAACGATCCTTCCCTGCGACGCTTCGGATCGGCCGACTAAGACGCCCGGGGGGCGTACCGTGGTCGTATGTCCGGCCCAAACTAAAGCCGCGCTTACTTGCGCCGAATGCGGCTTGTGTGCGGTAGCCAAGCGCAAGGCAATCGTGGGCTTTAAATCCCATGGTGTATTCCGCAAGCGGGCCGAACGTGTCGCGCTTACCGTGATCAAATAGTCTTGACACGTAAAGATTCATCATTACCCGTAAAGATGCGAAAGGATCCGTAATGAGCCACGTGGCGAAAATCGAAATTGAAATGAAGGACCTTGAGGCAATGAAGCTCGCATGTAAGCGGCTTGGCGGTACCTTCAAAAAGCAATCCACCTATGAGTGGTTCGGCCGTTCGGTCGGAGATTATCCGTTACCCGACGGTTTCGCAGCCGAGGATTTGGGCAAATGCGAATATGCAATGCGCTTTCCCGGTGCATCGTACGAAATCGGCCTTGTGCCGCGCCGCGATGGTAGGCCGGGCTATACGCTGCTTTGGGATCACTGGCAGTCTGGAGGCCTCGAACGAGTGCTAGGCGCCAAGGCCGGCAAATTGGTTCAAGCGTATGGCATCGAGGCAGCTAAGCGCGCGGCGCGACGTGCGGGCCATACCGTTACTGAATCCAAGCGGGCCGACGGCTCCGTGGTCCTGCAGGTTAGGGGGGGCCGATGAGCCAAATCGTTGAGATTACTTTCGCGCCCGACGGATCGGTAGAGACCAAGGTTAAAGGCGGCTGCGGTAAGGGTTGCAAGGATGCCACGAAAGCAATCCGCGAAGCATTGGGCCAAACGGTCGAAGATAAAGAGCTTCCCGAGTATCGCCAGGTCGCGGTGGCCAAGATTCCGCTCGCACAAGGGGGGAAACGGTGATTCTCCGATTCGATACGGACGGTTCGGCTTTGACCGTATATGGCGAAGCGATCGATCTCACGGATTTGGGCCGCGTTGCCATAAGCCGCGCGTCGCACGTCGAACCGACGGCCGATGGTACCTGGGAAGCGAATCTTGCCCCCGTTGGCGGGCCCAAGCTCGGACCCTACGCCCGGCGCACCGAAGCAATCAACGCAGAAATCGCTTGGCTCGAAAATTGGATCATGAAAGGCAGGAATAGGTGACTACACTTCTCAAACCCGGTATTCTCGTTTCGCTCAAAACCACGCTGGAAGGCGGCGTCCGTTACAAGGTCCAGGATTTGGACGCACCGGCCGAAACGCCCGATCCGAACGACAAGCGGGCCGTTACCCGATGGGAAACCACCAAGGTAGTGGACGATCCGGCCGAGCACGAACGGGCCGTCAAAGTGCGGGCAAATGCCGGCGCTACCATTCGCGCGGTCTGCTCCGCAACCGCATTCGGCCTACTCTGTCCCGAGGCCCGACAGGGCGATCTAGACGCCGCCGTTACGGCCGCGCGCGCCATGGTCGCGGACTTCAATGCGTCGGCCGCATGTACGACGATCCATGTGTACGTGCTTACCGGCCGGATTGCCGAGAGTGATACGGAAGCCATGCGCGCAATCGCATCGGAGCTAACCACGCTACTTGCCGAGATTGAGCAAGGTATCAAGGGGGCCGACCCGAAGGCAATTCGCGAGGCCTGTAAGCGCGCACAATCGCTCGGCGCCATCCTGGACGAGCAACAGGGCCAGCTAGTTGCGGACGCGGTACAGGCCGGTAGGGACGCCGCGCGGGCCATCGTTCGACGTGTCCAGAAAGATGGCGAGGATTCACTGGCCGTCATTGCAGAGCTTACCGCCGAGCAAGCCCTAACCCCGATTGAGACGGCCCGATTTGCCTTCCTTGATCTGGAGTGCGAGCCGTCGACGGAGCGAAATCCGGTTATGCCGGCCGTGGATGTCCAGCGTTTCGCCTCGTTGGACGACGATGGCGATATGGCTATGTGCGCGGAGGCAGTCTAATGGATCCAAACGCTACGCTTCGGGAGATTCGGCAGATCTTGAAACGGTCCGAGCGCTGGCCGGGGCCCGATTGGACCCACGAGGATAAGGCCGACGCTTGTCTATTGGCCGATCTAGTCGAATCCCTGGATGATTGGCTATGTCAAGGGGGGTTTCCACCGATCGGATGGGCCGAGGGAAGCAGCGGGGAGGGGGGCTAGCCCCATGCAATTCGACGGCGAAACATGCCGATTGTCCGCAATCGAGGCTAAGACGCTAGCCGGGTTTGCCCATAAGCGGAAAGATTCGAATATGGCCTATGTGCTATTCGACTTTGAGGCCGGCATGGCCGTTGCCACGGACGGGTGACAAGCTGGTCCGAGATTCATCCCGGTTCATTCCGCGGCGCCCAGGACCACGAGAAGGCCCTAAAGCGAGCCGGATACGAGCCGGGCCCGGTGCCAGCTATTGACCCGACCACCGAGGTAAAGATAAGCCGCTGGGCCGCACTTGATCTGGACTAATGCGTCGTAGGCCGATTCCGACCTGGCTCCGCGTGGAGCGCCGAACGGCCGTATTTGCCGTTGCCTACGTAGGGACCCAAATCGTTTACGGGTCGGATTACGGTATGAAAATCGTGCGGAAGCACGGCCTATCGGATATCGGCCGATTCCGTGCGTACTTTGCGCGGCGTGGATGCCGCATGTCGAACGTGTAAACCCGCTACTCGCCTAGCACGCGGGCCCTACGCGCGTCCGTCACCCGGGTGACATGGTTTGGCTTGGCCCGCTTTTCCCCGACCATACGGGCGATCGTCTCGGGTTGCCATGTCTCGCCCGTCCGCGGCTTATGGCCCAGTAAGACCAAAGCCCGGCCGATGGCCCTTAGCGGAGTCCCGTCGGCCCGCAATGCCTTCGCGTGCACGATCGCGGCTTGCTCCCCCACATGCTCCGAAAGTCGGCCATCGGGCGTTTTAGCCCAGCCATAGGGTGCGTCTTTGGTGTATGCACGGCCGTCGGCTTTGGCCCGCTGCTTTCCGTCCGTCATGCGGCCGGCGATTGTTTCGCGTTCGAGCTCCGCAAAGCCGGCCAGGATCGTTACTAGAAGCTTTAGCAGGGCTTTGCCCATGCCGGAGGCAGAGTCAACGCCATCGACGATCGAAACCACGCGGACGCCCCCATCTAGGAGCACCGCGAGGGTATCCTGGACGTCGACCGCGTTTCGACCGAGCCGGTCGAGTTTATAGACGATTAGGACCGAGCCGGGGCCCGCGTCCAATACCCGACGCACGGCCGACCGAAACCCCGGCCGATCCATGGTGGCGCCGCTAAGCGTATCGGATTCGATGGCGTCTAACGCCAGGCCCTGGTAGGTGGTCCAAGCGCGGATCTTATCGGCCTGGACGTCCAAGCCGGATCCGTCCGTTTCCTGGCCCCGGGATGAGACGCGCGTGTAGCCGATGGCGGTCATTCAATATCCGTCGGATGGGCCGAGCGGAAGTAGCGGGATTTGGGGAGCTTGCGGGGCATGGGTTCAGTGTACCTCGACACGAACGTTCGGATTGATGCGCGGCGTCGGGTCATTAGTCCAGCAAGGGCCAGAGCTATACATTTGGACGACCGCGTGAATAACAGGGCCCAGCCGGCCGACGTCGAACGGATTCGTGTGTGCGATCATACGGGCCAGCGAAGCGTCTTTTTCGGCGTGCGTGCTGCGTTTCATACCAAACCTAGATGCACGTGCCGTGCCATACCGTAAAGCCTCGTAAGTGCCCGTAACGTGGTTTCGTACCGGCCATGGGCGAGGCAAACAGGCATCACATGATGCTTCCTGTAGGCATCACATGAGGTCTTTAGGCATCAGGTAGGGCAGGCGCAAGCGTGGAACGTGGGTGTATCCAAACGTTCACAGTACGTCGCGGGAAATGCATATTTTGCATCCCGGAAATGGAAAACGGGGGCTGTAGCCCCCAATATCGTTACCGTAACGCTGGTTCTTGTCACGCAATGCCCACAGCGTGACGCCGTAACGGCCCATGCCCATCGGGCCCCGTCGAGCTCGAACACGCCATATGGGACACGCTGCGGCATGGGCTCGGGAAGGGCCCTGGGCGGCCCCAGGATGCGTTTTCGCCCAGGGGGTGCTACCCGAGTATGCCCAAGCGCATCGGCCCTTTAAAACGCAACGTAGGCGGGCGCGCGTAAGAGCAAGGGCCGTGCCAACGCCGGATTCCGGTGCTGGTGGAATGGGCATGATCGCGATCGCGGCACACCGGGGTGCTCGAGCCGCCCGTAAATGGACGCCAGGGACATCAGAGAAAATGTCAACCGCGGCATGTAGCCCCGGTGTCATTCGCAATTGGGCCCGACGGCGCCCTCGACTACTTCGTTACCCAATACATCGAGCAGCCGCTCCGCAAGGAGTTCGGCGCCCATATCCGCCGGGTCGATGTAAACCGGGCAATGATGGATGATTCCGTTGAGATCCGGGTTACGACGGGTGATGCGGAGCACAAGTCGAACTACCGGATATATATGGTCCGGTTCGATTTGGAGGCTTTGGAGCAGGTATCGTATCCCGAGCAGTTTCTTGCGGATATATGCGCCAACAACCTACAGACGCTACGGCAGATGATCCGTTCGCATATGCCGAAAGTGGCAACCGACGCGAGCTATGCCTCTAAGCGGCTAGACAGCTTTTACAAACGGTATCCGCCGGATAGCACGGCATACGTAAAACCCGAGGAATTCGCGCAGTTACAGAAGGAATTGTCAACCATCGCGGAGGCGGTGGCGCTTTCGGCGGAGATTAAACACTGGGAGGAGTACATCGCTGCCGATGCCGCGGCCCGGTTGGCGTCACAACCCAAGCCCAAGCCCAAGCCCCATACCCGCTGGGTCACGATCGCCGAGGAGATTGCGGACGACGACAAGAAGTAGTCGCGGTAACGCGGCATATGACCCGCATGGTCTACACGGTCGCGGTTTTCATACTTGCCGTATGGTTCCCCATCGCGGCCTACTACTTCATTCCTTCGGATGACGACGGGTATTTCAAATGACCCATAAGTGGGCGGATATACGTAGGGAACCGAAGACGCTCGGTGCAAAGGTCAAAGAGTTACGCCAGGCCCGGGGTATGACCCTACGCTACCTAGCAAGCCAAATCGGCGTTTCCTATCAGTTTTTGCAGATGCTCGAGGCCGGCCGCAAGTCCGGTACCAACAAGTTACCCGAGCTCGCCCGTGTCTTGGGCGTGGATGTTTCCGTATTCGGCGTGCCGGAGGGTGAAGAGCAATGACGTGGTTCTATCTTTCATTTGCCAGCGAAAATAAGTTCCATGGATCCGCGGTCGTAGAGGCCGAATCGCTCGGTGACGCCGTGGAGGTTACCCGTAAGATTGGGATTTACCCCGACGCCGCCGAGGTCCTGGGCTACTCGCTTCGACCCGAGGACGTGCCGGCGCCCGAGTGGTGTAATCGGTTGCTTACCAAGGCCGAAGTACATCAGGTATGGCCGGGTCAGATGGTACGGCTGGGGGATTATCGGGATGCGCAGGATGAACTACGGGAGATCGCCGAGGCCGAGGAACGGGCCAAGACCGCGAAGTGGCTTAACTAAATGAAGATCCAACTAGTCAGCGATCTTCATTATGAATTCATGGCCGACCGCGGCGCCGAGTTTACCGCGGCCCTGCCGAACGACTGCGACGTCCTGGTCGTGGCCGGGGATCTCTGCCCCGCTGCGGATGGGCTCAAGGAGGCGCTGGAAGGGCTATGTGCGCGATTTCCCGAGGTGGTTTTTCTGAACGGAAATCACGAGTTCTATGGCGGCGACCGTAGACGGGTAATGACCATCAGAGATGCCTTGAAGGCGGTCAAGAACCTTCATTGGCTGGACAAGGACGTATGGAAGTACAAGGACCGCCGATTCGTCGGTTGTACCCTATGGTTTGCCCACCAACCGTACGAGCTCATTCGTAAAATCGGTGACTGGTGGCAAATCAAGGGATTGGAGAAATGGGTCTACGACGAGAACCGTAGCTGCGTCGCCTTCCTTGAGCGGGAATGTCGTACCGGCGATATCGTGGTCACCCATCATCTGCCGTCTTATCGGTCGGTACATCCCAAGTACGCGGGATCGGCGCTGAATCCGTTCTTCGTCCATGTCCTGGATGACCTGATTGAGACGGCCCGTCCAGCCCTGTGGCTCCACGGCCACACCCACTCCTCCTGCGATTACTACCTCGATACGACCCGTGTCGTATGTAACCCATACGGATATTGGCCCGAGGACCTAAATCATTCGTTCAAGAAAGATATGGTGCTTACGGTATGAACGACTTGATGCCCAGCCGAGTCCTGAATAAATCTGCCGTACGGAATCCCGAGGGTTTGCGCCGACTTGCGCGGTTTCTGCGACTAGATACTTCGGGCATGTCGATATTCCAGATTGCCCGGCTCGTTCGGTGGCGGGTTGCGCCAGCGCGTCGGTTTGGCGGCATGTATGGGAGATGGGAAGCGTAGTAAAGAAGATCCGCAAAACCGGTTACCCCGTGGTGAAGAATCAGTTCGACCGCCCGACCCGTAACGGGCGTCGCCGGTATGACCAGATCGAGCGGATGGTCGAGGGGCTCAAGGCGCTCCACCGTACCAACCAGTGAATATTTTTTTTGCTGGTGCAAACTCGCCGGACCGGGACCGAACTAATTGGTCCCGAGCACAGGGAGTGCACGTACCCAATGGCCTGGAGATCTTCGCATGGAACCGGACGAAAGGTTAACCCAAACGTCATTGTAAGGATCGAGACGGCCCCATACGACGAACTTCCGGCTGGTATACCAGCCCCGTCCGCTCCGGAAGACCCCGAAGAGCGCGATAACAATGGAAGATTTGTGAAAGGGTCAAGGACATCGCAGCGCAAGGGTGGATCGTCCCGCAAGGGAACGGCGAAGATAAGCCGGAGCATGAGTTTGGCGAAGCTCGGGGACTTCACCCCAGAGTTTCAACCCTACCGGCTGGCGGCTAACGCATGGCGCAAGGTTTATACGCGCTGGTTGGCGATGACGGTTGGGGGTGGGATTTGCAGCGCGGGGGCTTCGATGCTCGTGAAGCTGGCCGCAATGGAGATTTCCAAGGCTTGTTTTTTCTATGACGAGTTTGGGAAGACCGGGAAAATCAATCTTGCCAAAGAAAGCACATCCGCCTCCGAAAAGGCGAAGAGCCTAATCGCCTCCTCCTATGAGCTCTGTGCCAGGGAAGCTAAGGCGCGCGCCGAGCTCATGGACATGGGCACCGACCAAGAGCAGGAAAACTTCCGTAAGGAGAACTTCGTGGAGTCGCCAGCCCCCGAGTATGAAGAATTCCTAGAGGAAGAGAAGGCGAAGGCCGAAGCCGAGATCGTCGGGGAAGATAAGTGACCCGCCCCAAGACCCCTCGGCTTATCCGACCCGACCTTTCCAAGCAGTACACGTCACCCATCGCCTGGGAGAAGGACCTACCCATCCGGCAGTCATCGCTGGCGTGGCGTTCCCTGATCAAAGCCTTCTACGGGGAGACGCTGGACCCCGCCGAGATCGCCTGCTTCCGGCGTATCTCCGGTGGTCGCGAACCCACCCCCGGTGGGGATTCCGAAATCCTGGTCGTAGCGGGCCGTCGTGGCGGTAAGAGCGAGACGACCGCGCGTCTAGCCATCTACGAAGCCTGCTACGGTGGGCACAAGAAGGCCCTGGCCCGCGGCCAGTACGGGCTCATCCCCATCATCTCGCCCTTAAAAGAGCAGTCGATGGAAATCATGCGGTACTGTAAGGGCTTCCTTGATCTACCGCAGGTGAAACCCTTCGTCGAGTCCGAGCCAACCCTCACCGAAATCCGGTTTAAGACCCGGGTGATTATCAGGGTCATGGCTGCGGACGCCCTAAACGTGTCCGGTCCGACCATCGTATGCGCAATTCGCGACGAGGCGGCGAAGTTCGGGGGCGACGAGTCGGCCATGTCCGACCGCGAGATCGAAAACTCGCTCCGTCCCGCCCTTGCGCCGGTCAAGGGGGCGCCGAAACGCAGGTTGATCTCGATTACCTCGGCCTATACCCGCGACGGTATCGCATATGAGGCCGATCGGGACTGGTATTCGAAGGCAAACGCGCCGTTGCTCGTCGTACGCGGCAACACTGAGACCTTTAACCCCAATATCGACCAGGCGTGGCTGGCAAAAGAGCGAGTACGAGTCGGCGAGAAGGTCTATCGCCGCGAGTACGAGGCCGAATGGCAGGATGCCACGTTGGACGGGTACTTCAACGACGTACTTGAGGCCTCGATCGACCGCGGACGCGAGGTTTCCCACCCGCGCGACGGCTACGACTACTGGATCGCCATCGACCCCGCGTGGAAAGGCGACCGTTGGGCTATTGCCGTCGTACACCGTGAGCGCGAGGGCCTCGGTGCCCTCAAAACCGTCGTGGATATGGTCAAAGTCTGGTCGCCCCAGCGCGGTAAGGTGCTTTCGACCGAGGAAACACTCGCTA
>Ga0075420_100006756_pt1 | contig 10112 bp, 7 predicted proteins | sample SoiMetdeltSBSDD4_FD_75296 | JGI IMG/M metagenome (GOLD analysis project Ga0075420, IMG submission 75296) | Bulk soil microbial communities from a Populus tree surrounding site in Tennessee, USA - Soil MetaG P. deltoides SBSDD4 | ecosystem: Environmental > Terrestrial > Soil > Tree plantation...
CACTCTTTGCTGAAGTGTCCATCTGAACCTCAAGCGGACACGTACACTGTTGCCGCTTACAGGCTCTCAAGCTTCAGCATCTACGGATCAAATGACAGGTGCCTCGGTCGGACGCTTACGGTTCAGCCGCCCTCATCGACCACGTCCGGTCGCGTAGAGCTGCCGGCGCCGGGCCAGCCACAGTCGGAAACGACTTGACGTGGATCGTGTCGTCCTGCGTGCCGCCAAAAGCCTGGGAGAGATTCCGGTCGATCCTGAGATCGTTGAAGAAGCTCGTACCGCATGTCGCGAATTGCGACTGCTGGCCAAGAGCAGGCGACGTCACAGGCGTCCGACGATAGCGGAACTGGCGAAGCTGGACGAATGGACCCTGGCGTGATCGGGCCACGAACGCCGCGCAGCACTTACAAGGTTCATGCTGCGCGGTCTATCGATGGCTGCGTCGTTATCGTGAATTAGCCAGGACGACTGCCTTGGTCGATCGCAATCGTTTCTGGCCTTTCTTCTCCCGGCTCTTGCTTCCTGCAACGGCAATCCCTGCAGCCATTTCCAGCGATCCTTATCCGGCCTATTCCCGAAACAGCAGCGGTCTCACAGTCAACCGGATCCAGACCTCTCTGCCGCGATCCGGCTGACAGGTCAGTTCGTCCACACCTCCGGGACCTCTGACAAGGCCGCCGCTGACATTGCCGATGCGGTTGCCGGAAGCGGCAGGCAGGTTGACGCAGTTGCCGGTGGTAATCTCGTTATTGAGATTCTTGCCGACCAGCGCGACTTCATAGCTGTCCCTGGGGCCTATCAGCGAAACGTTGAGATCAGTTTTGAAGAACCCGTCCTGGATCATGTCGGACCGGAAGGTGATGTTCGTGTAGTGATCGGACACATACTGCGTGCTCGATCCGATCTCCAGTTTCATGTCAGCGCCGATCGGGAATTCATAGTCAAAGCCGAAATTCGCGGTCCACTCCGGCGCACGGGTAAGGGGGCGACCTGAAAGATCCTGCGCATTGAAGCGGCCCGTCGCCGGATTGCGAAGGCGATCGCAGCCGTCTGCAATCGTCTGTCCGCCCCAGCATTGCGCGTTGTCGAAATCGATGAACCGCGCGCGATTCCAATTCACGGCTGCATTCAGGGCCAAGCCCTGGACGGAATCAGGGTGAAAGGTCATGTCGAGGTCTACACCGTAGGTCTTGGCAGATGCGGCGTTGATCGTGCGGATGATGAGCGCGCCCGAAGGAGTGACTTCATTGGCGCCCACCTGCATGTCGGTGAATTTGTAGTAGTAGCCGGCCGCATTGAAGCTGAACCTGCGATCGGAGAGCAATCCTTTGACACCGGCTTCGCCGCCTTTCACTTTCTCATCGCCGAACGACGTGTTGGTGTTATTGGCAACGATATTGGACACGTTGAAGGATCCGGATTTGGATGCCTGCTTGTACGATCCAAAGATCGTCAACTCGTCCGCAGGCTTATAGGTCAGCGAGACCTCGGGACTGACTTCGTTGGACGATATCTTGGGAACTGCCAGAATCACCGGTACCGGCGTGCCTGTAATGGTATTGACCATGGTGGCGGTCCGTTCTTCGTCAGTCCAGCGTGCGCCTGCGGCAAGCTCAAGCTGAGGCACGATCTTCCAGATCAACTGGCCGAAGGCGGAAACAGCATCCACTTTGACGCGGTGATTGCCCTGGATCGCCAGGGGTGCGGCTCCCTGCGCCGTATTGCCGATGGAGTTGTTCCTGAACTTCATCAGCGCGTCCTGGTAGAAGCCTCCCAGAACGAAATTCACGGGAGAGTTGAAATCTGAGGCGAGGCGCATCTCTTGCGTGAAATCGTGACGTCCGAAGTCGACGTCCGCTGTATTGAACGGCCCTGGCCCCGTCGTCTGCTGGCTATTCTGGAAGCCCTCGTTAGCTACGTCGTAGTAGCCCGTTACGGATGTAAGCGTTAGATGCTCCACGACATCGTAGTTGAGCTCCAAGGTGCCGAGCTGCTGCTGTGTATCCCGGTAGGAAACTCCATGGTTGCGTAACCCAGGATAGGCGGCAGGATCGAGTTCGACCCACGTGACGGTTCGATCGTACTTGCAATCCTCTCCCGCCAGATAGGCATAGACCGCCCCTGGGACCACGCCCGTACCGTCTGGGCACGAAGCAAGCTGAATTCCGACGCCCTCCTCCCTCAGGTCGTCGTAATTGAGCTTCAGCTTGGCACTGAAACGATCGGTCGGCCGCCACAGTGCGGTACCTCGGATGATCGACTCTTTCGAACTCGGCCCGCGAGAAGAATTCGGGAATGCGCCGCCAGCGGTGGGAGTGCTTACAGTTTTGTGTTTAAAGAACCCATCTGCGTCTGACATCAAAGCGGCCAACCTGAGCCCAAGCGTATCGCCGACCGGGCCGGAAAGAATGAGTTCCCCCCGCTTCTCCCTGGCCTCCATCTCATATCCGCCCCGCGCAATGACTTCAACCTCGTTGGTGGGGTCAGCGGTCTGCACCGCAATCACGCCGGCGGGGCTGGCCTTGCCGTAGAAGAGCGCCTGCGGACCTTTCAACACTTCGATCTGACCCACATCGAAAAAGCCCACTTTGTACGCAAGTCCCTGAGTCAGCTGCAGGCCATCGATGCTCAGCGAGATGGATTGATCGATAGCTGAATTGAGCGTAGTCGTGCCGACGCCACGCATCGAGAGCTGGTTGCCGAAGGTGCCCGTCCCCGAACCGATCAATAGGCCCGGCACCTTGGTGGCCACCGCAAAAACATCGTTCACCACGTATTTTTCGAGCGCCTCTCGCGAGATCACTGATTCCACTACCGGAACATTCAGGATCGACTCTTGCCGCTTGCGCGCGGTAACGATGACTTCATCGATGTTACGCAGGCTTTCACTGCTGTCCTGTGCCCGCACCATCGCCGGCGCGGCTGCGGCGATCAATGTGACAGTAATGGCCGACGATCTAGTGGCTCCTGTGAACATGCTACCCCCCTCTCTCAATCTGAATATTTGTTTACTCGACCAAAGAGATGGTGCGTTGATTTGTCAGAGGCTTATCTCTCCATGCCAGATCAGAAGGTTTTATCTTCAATCTCAAACAACAACGCAGCGGCTTCGCTCGATAGTGGTATCGGGATAGATATCACTTGCGTCTATTTATGCTAATGCATGGCGAACCCCTCTCGACAGAAGCCGCGCCTTTATCGACATGATGATAATCGATTGCAGGTATCGAGAGATAGGAAGGACCGATTGCTACGATGCAGCGATGGACGGTGGATTACCCACACTGGGGCTCAATGAGAGAGACTGGCCTCGACCAATCTGCGCACTGCCGGCCGGTCCACCTTCATCGACGGTGTCCGGGGCAGATCCGCTACGAACAACCAGTTCGTCGGGATATGTGTCGACAGAACATGGTTGCGCAGATGCGCTTGCAGCGCCTCGATGGTTGGCTGCTCCGCGCCTGGCTTGAGCTGAATGGTCGCCACGGGCACCTGCCCGAGCCTCCGGTCCGCCACACCGATCACCACTGCTGCTGAGACCGCGCCATGCAGGAGAAGCGCGCGCTCGATGGTCTCAGGCAGCAATTTGAATCCGCCGCGAACGATTGCTCCATCGGCCCGGCCGCGATGGAAGACGAAACCGTCCGCGTCGATCATCACTATGTCTGAGGTCCGGATCCAATGGGTACCCATGCGAGGCGCAATGACTTCGAGAATGCCTTGCTCGCCCGGCGACTGGACTTCGCCCGTTTCCGGATCAATGGTGCGCAACTGCGCTCCATGCACCGCTTTGCCGACGCTGCCGAATTTCTCCTTTCCCCACACAGCGTGCAATTCCGGCGTCATCGCCGCTACCGGCCCTGCGAATTCGGTCGCGCCATACGCGGACAGGATGGCGATTCCGTAGTGCTCCTCGAAGGCTCGTTGTACTGTCGGATCGAGCGGTGCCGCACCGGTGCTGATCGTTTTGATGCTGGCGAGATCCTCACGGGGAATGCAGGCATCGAGCACCATTTGAACGCCGGCAGCCGGCATATTGGCGATTTGCGGCCGGTAGCGCAGAACATAGTCATGCCATCCTGCGACCGTGAAGCGATCCAGCAATGAAACTCGATGCCCTCTGATCGTGGTCGGCAGGATCCCGTAGATGCCGGAGATGTTGCCTAGAGGCGCGGCCAGCAGCAGCGGCGCCTGTTGAGAGCCGGCAAAGCCCTTGCCGGAAAACATCAGATTCTTGCCGACGATGTGCTCGCCGATCATGTCATAGGAAAGCGGAAATTGTTTCGGCGCGCCGGTGGTGCCGCTCGTCAGCGTCTCGATGTGGCGCGCTGGCGCGTTGAGATCAGCCTCTGCCGAGGATTTCTCCAGTCCCCGCACTGCGTTGGCATCCATGTCCTCGAGCGCAATGGCGGCGATTCCCCGTTCGCGTAAGCCCTCAATCAATTCGTCGGAGAAATCCGTTGCCGCGCCAACGACCGCAGCGGGCTTGCGAACTTCGATATCGCGGATCAGACCTGCGGTCGATTGGAAAACGTAGACCATCCGGACGGTGCGCCCCTTCGCGATCAGACCCAGCAACGCTGCCGCCGCCGAGGGGCGTGTCCGCGGCATGAAGGCGATGGGCGCACGCGGGTCGGCGCCACTTTCTTCGATCAAGCCCGTCACGCGCTCGGCAACGCGACGCATCTCACCCCAGCTGAACCAGCGCTTGCCATATTCGATCGCTGGCTGCGAGGCATCCCGGGCCAGCGCGTGCACACACATCTCCTCAAGCGTCATACATCCTCTTCAGATTTCAGCAGCTTCGAGTTCTTTCAGGTGTCATGCGATTGCACTGGGCGGGCTTTGACCGCTCAGCCGAGGGATTGAGGATCGTCAGCCGCTTCAGGACACGATAGTCAACATTCGCACGTGCGCCAGTGGAGCCATGCAGTAAAGCCCATGGTTGGCCGATCAAGCCAAGGAAACGCGAGCGCCTCTCGACAGACGGCGCAACTTGATTGACATCATTGGCGATAATCGCATGCAGCTCGCAGAGCTGTCGGAAAACAAATCCGACACGCATTCGAGATCGGCAAGGGTGTCGATTTCGCTTAGCTGCGAAACAGTGCGCGAACCTCGCGTCGTAGCAGCTTGCCCATCTCGTTATAAGGCAGCGCATCCAGTCTCGCGATGCGCTCGGGCACGCGTGAAGAACGCAGACGATTCCTGATCAGTGCACGAAGCTCATCGTCGCTCGGCAAAGCCTGATCTGGCTTGGCGACAATCGCGATGCCCACGGCCTCGCCCCACTCGACCGACGGCACGCCGACAGCGGCCGCATCGGCAATGGCAGGGTGTGTCATCAACACATCTTCTATTTCGCCCGGCGACATGTTCTCGCCGCCACGCACGATCACATCATCGGTACGTCCGGCGAGGAACAGATAGCCGTCAGCATCGATCCAGCCGGCGTCGCGAGTTGGGAACCAGCCGTCTTTGTCCAGCGCCTTGCGTTCCTTGTACTCGCCGGAGACCTGATCGCCGCGCACGTAGATCTCGCCGCATTGGCCTGCCGACAGCCCGTGACCTTCCTCGTCGCGGATTTCGATCTGCACGGTAGGCAACGGTTTGCCGACCGAGCTGAGACGGGCGCGTACATTGGGATCGGTCGCGCGTTGCGCGGCGCGATGCTCCTCCGGACCAAGCAAGGCGATCGTCGAGCTGGTTTCCGTAAGGCCATACGCGTTCGTAAAGCCGACATCCGGAAACAGCTCCAGCGCGTGCTCGATCAGTTCCGGTGGCATGCGTCCGCCGCCGTATGCGATAGCCTGCATGGACGATAGGTCGACTTTGGCACCTGCGTCCATGCGGGCAATGATGCGCGCCAGCATCGTCGGCACGACGAAGGCATGGGTGGCGCGTTCCGAGCTGGCGAGAGCGAGCCAGGCGTCGGGATCGAATGCCGGCAGCATCACGATCCGGCGCATGGAGTAGATCGAACTCAGCAGTGCTGCGATGCCGGCGATGTGATACGGCGGCACGCTGACGAGTCCCGCTTCCTCCGGCGCGGCGGAAGCAAATTCCACGGTACCCAGGATATACGGAAGCAGGTTGGCATGACGCAGCAGCGCCGCTTTTGGCGCCGCCGTGGTGCCGCTCGTGAACAGCTGAACCGCGATGTCGGCGTCGTCCTCTTCGCCAGAGGCAGCGGAGTCGGCCAAGCGTTCGGCTTCGGCGACGAACGTTGCGCGGCCCGTGGTGTGGTAGCCGCTCTCCGGATTCAGGCGCGCGACGCGCTCGGCATCGCCGATAATGTAGGCAGGAACGATGCGCTTGAGCAGCGCAGCCAGATCAGCGTCGGCCAGGCGATAGTTGAGCGGTACATAGGGAATGCCGGCGATAGCGGCGCCGAACAGGGCGATGGCGGAAGCTTCGCTGCTCTCGTCTAGCAATGCCACGTGTGAGCAGCCGCTGTTCGAAATGCTGTTGGCGGCGCCCAGCGCTGCGCGCCACAGAGCACCATACGACCACCGACGTCCGTCACAGACAAGACCAATGCGGTCCGGCTCCGCATCGGCAGCCATCTGCAGAATGAGCGAAATATTCATATCGATCGGCCAGCTTTCAGTCCGAGGACGGCAGCGGTTTGGCGTCTTTGAGCTGCAGCGCAGCCCCAGCGATAGACAGCGATCCCTGTCCCGCCTTGACGCACAGCAATTCGACCGTGCCGGCCGCATCGACATACCGCTTGCCGATCTTGGTACCTGCCGCGAAGGCAGGATGGATCGTTCCGCGCTGGGCCGGCTTCTCCTCGACCATCGGCGATCCGCCGCACTCGACGACGATAGTGGCGCCCCGAATGACCATCACTTCGGTATCGCACACTGCACTCTTCAATTTCGTTCCTGGTTTCATTGTCTTCCTAAGCCGCCTTGGAGCCCGCCTTGGCATGGCCTGCGTACATCTTCATGAGATCGCCTGATGTCACCACCCGTCCTTCCTCACCTTCGGCCAGCGGTTTGGCGCCGCCGGACGAGACCGGTGTCGTGTCCACCTTGTTGGCAGCGGCCCTGGCACGCAGCGCGCCGACTGTCAGTTCCTCGCGCTTGTGGAACTTGAACGGATCGAACTTGAACCAACGCATCGCGTTGCGGTGAGTGATCTTGTGGATCTGCGCCTCGGTCAGGTGCTTGACGGTCTCCCACAACCGTTCCGGGGCATGCGGCCACAGCGAGTCGGAGTGCGGGTAGTCGCATTCGTACGCGACCATGTCCTCGCCGATCCACTCGAGGTTATGCAGACCGAAGTCGTCGTCGATGAAGCAATTCATGAAATGCCTGCGGAACAGGTCGCTGGGCTTGCCATCGAAGTGGGAGTTCGTCCACGCCTTGTGGCGCTCGTGACTGAAGTCCGCGCGCTCCATGAAGTAAGGTACCCAGCCGATGCTGCCTTCGGAGAGTGCGATCCGCATATTCGGGTAGGTCTGGAGCGCTTTCAGATGCAGCCAGTCCGAAGCGCCGACGGCGATCGACATCGGCATCGTGGTAATCCAGGCCTCGATCGGCGTTTCCATGGAAGCATGCGGAGCGGGATTGCCCGAGCCGATGTGCAGACACATGGTCACGTCGTAGTCGTTGATGGCTTTCCAGAAGGGCTCCCAATATTCGTTGTGAATGCTGGGCAGACCTTGGACGGTCGGATTCTCGTTGATAGAGACGGTCGTGCAGCCCTTGGCGACCAGGCGCTTGAGCTCCTCCACCGTGGCCTTCATGTCCCACGTGGGCAGGATGGCGCACGGGATGAACCGTCCGGGCGCTGAAGCACACCAACTATCGATGTGCCAGTCGTTGTACGCACGCAAATGGATGAGCGCGTTGGCTTTGTCCGGGGTCTTGTGGAATCGGCCCCCATCGTTGCCGACGAAGCTCGAGAAGTTGAGCGATGCCGCAATGCCGTTGACGTCCATGTCGCCCAGACGCGCCTTGGGATCGTAGACACCTTTGCGCAGTTGCTCGAGCGACGTAGGCTCCATGCCATATTCATCGAGCGGCCGGCCAACCACGGCGTTCAAGCCGACGGAAGGCATCTTCATGCCCTGGTATTCCCAGTAGTTCGTGCCGTCCTCGGCAGTACGGAACTTGGGCGCGCTCGCGAGATGCTCTCCGGACAGGTGCTTCTCGAACATGTCGGGCGGTTCGCTGATGTGGTCATCTACACTGATGACCACCAGATCATTCATATTCATCACAACCCTCTTCCGCCAGGCTGGGCGGCCTCTATTGCAGAATCGTAAAATCGGAAAACCTGCAGCTTCGTCCTCACACCTTCCAGTGAAGGTGCAGCGAATCGACTCCTATGACGTGGCCGCCGTGAAACCTGGGTGGATGCTCCGTATCCAGGTGGAAGGTCGGCAGCCGCTCCAGCAACTGCTCGTAGAGGATCTGCAGTTCGATGCGCGCCAGGTGTGAGCCCAGGCAGCGATGCGGACCGGCATTGAAGGCGATGTGCACTTTGTTCTCGCGCTTGAGATCGAAGCGGTCCGAGTCGGGGAACTCGTTGGCATCGAGGTCGGCGGCCGGCAGGAACAGCATCACCCGATCGCCCTTCTTGATCGGCACCCCTTTGAACACGACGTCCTTGGCGACGAAACGCGGCGGCACGGTGAAGGTATAGCGGCGCAGCAGTTCTTCGGCGGCTTCAGTGATGATCTTCGGATTGGCGCGCAACTCCTCCTGCAATGCGACATCCTGCGCGAGGTGGCGCACCCCGAACCCCATGCCATTCATGACGGTGTCCAGGCCTGCGATGAACAGGAGAACACCGTAGTTTTCCATGTCCTCCAACGTCGTCGGCTTGCCCTCGATCTCGATCTTCCAAAGCATGCTGATGAGATCATCCTGCGGCTTGTCGCGACGCTCCAGGAGGGTCTCGCGCATGGTTGCTGCAACGCGCTGCAGCTTGGCGATAGCCTGCTTGGGGTCGTTGTTCGCCATGTGTTCCCTGATCAGAGAGCGATACTCCGCCTGCCGCTCGAGGGGCAAGCCGAGGAATTTCAGGAAAACTTGCACCGGCAGCGGCTCGGCAATCTCCGACATGAACTCGCAACGGCCGCGATCCTTCACCTCGTCGATGAGCTGATTGGCAAGCGCCCGAATGTCATCTTTGAGCGCTGACATCGTCTTTGGCGAAAAGGCGCGCTGCAACGGCGCGCGATAGATGCCGTGCGCGGGCGGATCAAGACCGATCGGAATCGTGTTTGGAATGCGCGGCGCGCCCGGCGGCAGCTGCGCGTTCATGGCCCTGATCTGGGCCTGGGAGACAAACTCGTTCGAAAACGTCGCGGTGTCGCGCGATGCATCGAAGTTGGCCGAATGGCTCAAGAACATCCAATGACCGCCGTAGCGCGGCGTCCAGAACACGGGCGGTGCGTTCTTGATCAGGTCGAGGATTCGCTTATGCGGGTCGGCCAGATAGGCGGCGTCATAGAACATGTCGAAGTCGTACACATCCGAGTCGCGCACATGCGCCGGCTTGGGTACTGCTGGGCTGAGATTTGGTACTGAACTCATCGCAATCCCCGAATGAACCTCATAGGCGTGAACCACCTTGCGCAGCTTTACTTCGGTTGCCGACCGACCGATACTTGAAGCTCTTGCATCAATGTGAATCCATATTCTCACATATGAATGAGCGAATTCAAACGGGAGCGATGCCGTCGTCTCCCCTTCGAGCACTTCAGGCTGCTCATCGGCACCAGCGGCAGGCGCGCCCGCGAGCCGGTTTGACAATGCCTGCTCGCATTCGGATCTACGCCAGGGTTAGCCGCAGGAATCATGATGAAAATCCGCATCGACAAGGCTAAGTGCGTAGGCAATGCGCGCTGCGCGGCCGTGTCGGAGCAGCTGTTTCCGCTCGATGCCGACGGCTACATCGCGGTCAACGAGGTCAACGTCCCAATCGGCATGGAAGCGCTTGCCCGCCGTGGCGCGCGCGCATGTCCCGAACGCATCATCATCGTTGAAGAAGACAAGCAATAACGCAGCGGTTGACAGTCGCCGCGCGTAGGCCAGATTTACACCAGGAAGCGAAAAATCATGTCGGATTTCGTGAGCTACAAGAGCAGGCGGGTG
>Ga0075420_100006760_pt1 | contig 10110 bp, 10 predicted proteins | sample SoiMetdeltSBSDD4_FD_75296 | JGI IMG/M metagenome (GOLD analysis project Ga0075420, IMG submission 75296) | Bulk soil microbial communities from a Populus tree surrounding site in Tennessee, USA - Soil MetaG P. deltoides SBSDD4 | ecosystem: Environmental > Terrestrial > Soil > Tree plantation...
TTGATCATGTTTCCTTGTGTGGCGATTGTCATACGCCGCGTAATTCCCTCGGCGTGCCGAAACAGTCTTACTACTTGGCCGGGGCGAGCGAAAAGGCCGGACCTCTAGGCGAAGCCGTGGCGAATATTACGCCCGACAAGGAAACCGGCATCGGCGAATGGAAACGCGAAGACGTGGTCGAGTTATTACACTCCGGAACCAAGCCCGACCTCGATAACGTGCAGGGGCTCATGTACGAAGTGATTCAAGGAATTTCCTACGGCTATAAAGACATGACAAAGCAAGACGCCCTGGCGATCGCCGATTATTTGAAATCTACCCCGCCAATCAAAAATAAGGTCAAATAGTTTTACGCCGCTAATTTCGCGGCACTTTTTTGATGACGTCGGCGAGCACCTGGTCGGCGCTGATGTTCTCGGCTTCGGCTTGAAAGTTGAGGATGAGCCGATGGCGCAGCGCCGGGAAAATAACTTTCTCGACGTCTTCGTAGCTCACATGAACGCGGCCCTCGGCGAGGGCGTTGCCTTTCGCGCCGAGGATGATCGATTGGGCGCCGCGCGGGCTCGAGCCAAAGCGGATGTATTGCTTGACCGATGTTTGCACCGGACCGCCGTTTTGCGCTTCGGCTTGAGTCGCGTGAACCAATCGAACAACGTAGTCTTCGATCGGCGGCGCGATCATCACTTGGCGCAGTAAATATTTCATTTCGTTAACCGTTCCGCTATCGTCATCCGGCAGCACTTTGGTCGCATCGCCGCTTTCTATGCCGGTTGTCCGTTTGAGTATTTCGCGCAACTCCGCGGGCGCCGGCGGCGCTACCAAGAGCTTGAAGAAGAACCGATCGAGCTGCGCCTCCGGCAACGGGTAGGTGCCCTCGAGCTCGATGGGATTTTGCGTGGCAAGCACGATGAAGGGAGAGGCGAGAATATGCGACTCGCCAAATACCGTGACTTGTTTTTCTTCCATCGCTTCGAGCACAGCCGATTGGGTTTTGGGCGTGGCTCGGTTGATCTCGTCGGCGAGAACGACATGAGCGAAGATCGGGCCCTGCTTGAATTGAAATTCCCGCCGGCCGCTGGTGTCGGTCAGCACTTCGGTGCCGACGATATCCGACGGCATCAAGTCGGGAGTGAACTGAATCCGTTTGAATGACATGCCGAGAGCGCGGCTCAAGGACTTCACCAGCAGCGTCTTGCCTAAACCCGGCACGCCCTCGAGTAAAACATGTCCACCCGCAAAAAAGGCGACCAGGACTTTTCTAATCAGATCGTCGTGACCGACGATCACTTTTTGCACCTCGGTTTGCAGGCGCTTAAAAATTTCGCGAAACTGCTCCGGCTCCATCACTTCCCCTTTCCCCCATCAACGGATCACGCCGCGATATTCAATCGGCACCTGCTGTTTTTCGCTCGGCGCATTAGGAACATGGGCAGGCAGCGGAACATTACTGACGGGCACCTGGGTGCGCGCTCGGCTGCCTTTGGATTCTTTGGTGGCGCGGCTTTCACCTTTGCCCTCGGCCGCAATTTCCTCGGGTAATTGTACCGTCACATAGCGCGCGTTTTTGATGCCTTCCTTACCTTCGCCACCCTTGTAAAACCGTTCTGCGGGAGACACGCCTTGAGGCGGCGGCTCCTCCGATGATTTTTCTTTGCCGGCACCATCTTTCGAACCGCCTTCGGTCTTGCCCATTTGCTCTTTGTTCTGTTCTTTGCCGGACCGACTCGGGTCGGGTTGATTGTCTTGCTTGGCGTCGCCCTGCTGCTGATTTTTTTCCGAACCCGGTTCCTTCGGATTTCCCTGGGCGGTCTTTCCTTGCTGCAATTCCGTGCTCAATTGCGCGCTCGAATCTCCTTTGCTGTCACCACTACCACCTTGGCTTTGCTCGCTTTTCCCTTGTCCTTGTTGGCGCACATCGCTTTGAATGCCGCCGCCGCCTTTTTGTTCGTCCTTTCGCTCCTGGCCAACTGCTTGTTGTTGCTCCACGCCCTCAAGCGCGCTCGCTGCCTGACTGAGCAAGTCGCGATTGTCCTTTTGTTCTTCCTTCTTTTGCTGTTCCTCGATTTCTTTTTTTAACTCCTGGGCCTGTGCCTGTTTTTCTTCGCGCGGAATTTTTGGCTCGTCGAGCTTTGCCGCGAGCGCTAGGAGATCTTTGCCGACTTTCTTGAGTCCCGGTTTTAGCGCCATCTCTTGGCCTAAGGCACGAAGCCGATCTTGAAGCACACCGGGGCGAGCCACAGACGCGGTCAAAGGCAATAAAAAACTGATGAGTATCGCTGCGAGCAACGACAAGCCGAACGACCAGTAAGCAGAGGATTTGAGCCGATAGGGAAAGTCGCGTTTGAGCTCGACTCTGTGACTGAAGCCGCTGGTTTCGCGCCGCAGCCGAGACAAGAACGATGCCGGCCAATCCGCCGGCTTTACGGTCGCTAAGGTCAGAAAATGATCTTTCGCAGCCGCCTGGCGATCGAGCAATTGCGCCGCAGCCGAAACACTTGGAGCTGCAGGCCGGTAACGCAAAACTACGGCGAAGCAACCTAAAACCATCACGAGCGCGGCGCTCACGAGCATGGGAATCTGGCCCAGCCAAGCCGCGCCGAACAGCACAGCGATGATATAAATTGCCGCGCCTACCGGCGGGCTAAAAATAAGTAATGAATCCAAAAGCGCCTGGTGGCGCAGTTTTGCCGCCAAACGATCGATTAGTTTTTCCGGGCGCTCCCCTTCATCCGGCTCGGACTGCATGGCAGCAAACTATAACATGTCGCCGCTGGCGGCTTAAGCGGATAAAGTCCTAACGCGGTACCGAGGACTTGCCGCGGCTGGCAGGCTCGCGAACCGGTTGGTAGACTTTCACGGCGTGGTTGTGGGCCTCGATGGTAGCGGAAAACAGATGGGTGCCATCGTTTTTTGACACGAAGTAAAGATACGGCACATCCGCGGGCTGAAGCGCAGCGCGAATCGAAGATAGACTCGGATTGCAAATAGGGCCGGGAGGCAGCGCGGCAATGCGATAGGTATTATAGGGGTTGGGGTCATTCAAGTCTTTGCGCGTCAAATTGCCGTTAAAATCTTTAAGTCCGTAGATGACCGTCGGATCGCTTTGCAGCGCCATTTGGCGCTGCAATCGGTTATGAAAAACCGCAGAGACGAGTGGACGTTCAGTTTCGACACCGGTTTCTTTTTCGATGATCGAGGCTAGGGTGAGAATTTCGTGGGCAGTCAATTTGCTGTTCGCTTCACGCTGGGCCAACAGCGGTAGTGAAACCTTACGAAACTGCTCGGCCATCGTCAGAATGATGTCCCGTTCCGGCGTCGCGGGAACGAAATGATAGGTGCTCGGAAACAAGTAGCCTTCGATCCCCTTGTCTTGCAAGCCGAGACCGGCCAGTAAATTCGGATCCGCAGCCGCGGCAAGAAATTTTTCTTTGTTGGCAATCTGCATATTTTCCAGCAGCACGGCGATTTCGCGCACGGTCAGCCCTTCGGGAATCGTCACGGTTTGGAAGATCCCCTTGCCCATAACCAAGCGCTCTAAAACATCGCGCGGCGCGACCCTCGTTTCAAAACGATAGAGCCCCGGATGGATCTTCTTTTCAGCGCCGCTCAAACGCGCCCAAAGCGAAAACAGAAAGCCGTTCGAGATGATCTTTTGATCGCCCAGTTTGCGCGCAACAGTGGCCAAAGATTCGCCCTGCTCGACGCGGATTTCTGCAGGCAGTGGTCCTTCGCCAGGCAGCGCATAAAAAATGTAATAGAGAAATAAGCCGGCCGAGAGCGCGATCCCCATGACCCCGACGAGGAGAATAGTGCGTAAAGTTTTCACCATCGGGCGTCGGAACAGGAATAGAAGGATGAGCGAGCGCGGGTTTCAGAAGGGAGCGGCAAGCTAGTTTTCCGTGATATTGACCTTGATCCAGCCTTCGACTTGACGCATGAATCCGGCAAACGGATCTTCTCCGGGAGCCGACGCAAAATAAGCCTTGCGCGTGTAATCGAGTGCACCGGAATAATATTCGAACTTCTTCGAAAGTTCCTGGTAGAGAAAGTATCCCGTACGGTAGAGCGAGAGGTCGAGCTCGGAGACCGTCCAGTAGGAGCGGCTGCCTTCCTGGATATAGTAGTCGAGCGCGCCGCTTCCCTCGACGTGCTTGCGAAAAATGCCGCTCATGAACAAAGCGTAATCGCCGACGTACTTGCGCAAAGATCGTTCTTTGAGAACGTCGCTTTCGGCCGCTCCAGCGGCCGGTTGGCGCGCCAACATTTCCACCACGCTATCCTCTTTGCGACCGGCGCGGCTGCGAAATTTGTAAAGCGCGTCACTGCGCGCAAATTCCGCAAGGACATCGGCCACATATCCAGCAACGGTGGCGTCATAGATACCCAATTGCCAAAAACTTTCCCGCACTATTTTGAGAAAATAGCTTTGTAACTTGTTGTCGGGACCGCGGGTTTCCATCGTTACGTTCAAATGATAGCAAAGTTGCCATGGCCTGAAAAGGTTCTTTTTCAGATTTGCCGCGAAGCGCATGCGGGTAACTTCGCCGCGTCTGGTGAATTTTCCTGGCGTGGCTATAATACCGCCACGGTTGGTAAAGAAGTTGGTTTGGAGGTGCCAAATGGCAAGAGAGCTGAAGGAGGATTTTTTTCGCTTGGACGGCGCCTGGGCGTCTTTTGAGCTCATGTCGATCCGCAAGCGTGACGATTATCTCAAGCCGTTCCGAGTGCTCCGGTGCAAGATCGACGACCAGGTCGATTTTCAAGCACCCGAATCGTTCAGGAACATAACCGAAGCGACGGTTTCAATCGAAATTTTCGGCGACGAAGAGTTGGTCGCTGCGCGTGGGCGCGGCGCCGTACACGCCGTCGACAACGCCATGCGCAAAATTCTTGAACCGCACTATCCGCAACTCTCAGAGGTCCGCTTGGAACAGTTTGACGTCCGCCTGTTGCACGGCGCCGAGCAAGACGAGGATGAAAAAGGCGCCGCCGCTTTGGTCCGCGTCTTGGCCATCTTCGCCGACGATCGGGAGCGCTGGGGAACCGTCGGCGTGGCCGCCGACATCCTCCAAGCGAGCGTCGAATGTATTATTGATGGCTTGGAATGGAAGCTCCGTGGCGAGCACAAACATTAAGGAACACGGGGCGCGCCGAAGATGCTGTAGGCGCCGTCCCGCATGGTAACTCGCGTCGCGCAGGTTTGGCGTGTTCTCTGGCTTATTGCAATCTCTTGATGGCTGTCTCTTGCCGAGTTGAAGATCGAGTAATTTTCCAACCCAGCATCACGATCGATTAATCGCCTCGAGATGCCGGCCTCGACCTCCTAGGAGCTGGATTTCAACGGGAGCGACGCTGTTTTCTAAACGGTTGATTTATTCGACATCGCGAAGCGCGAGACCACGAATTAGCGACAGCGGTTAATCCAAAGTTTGCCCGTATCGTGTACTGCCGTTGGCGTAGGCGTTTTTGACGTATTGGGAGACCATGCGCTGGGTATTGAAATAGGAACCGTTGAAAGCGATGGCGGCGCGCATCACTTGGGCAAACCGGTCGGGCTCTTTGTAATAGAGCGGCAGAATGACGTTTTCGAGCTTTGTATAAAGCGACAATGCTTCGCTGGCGGTATCGTTCTCGTTCGCGTCGCCAATCGACCAACCGGTCACGCCTTCAATATGGCCTTCGACCCACCAACCGTCGAGCACGCTGAAACTTGGCACACCGTTAAGCGCCGCCTTCATGCCACTGGTGCCGGAAGCTTCTTGCGGCCTTAGCGGGGTATTGAGCCAAACATCGACGCCTGAACAGAGCAGCTTGCCCAACGCCATATCGTAGTTTTCCAAATAAATTATCCGCACGTCGTCAGCCAGGGCCGCCGCTGCTTCAAAGATGTGGCGAATGATCGCCTTGCCGCCTTCATCACGTGGATGCGCTTTGCCGGCGTAGATAAATTGTATCGGTCCGACTTGTCGGGCGATTTGCTGGATGCGCTCGTGGTCGGTGAAAATCAAGTCGCCGCGCTTGTATCCCGTGGCGCGGCGGGCAAAGCCGAGAGTAAAGACCTTCTCGTCCAGTTGCGCCCCAGTGAGCCAACGAACTTGCTGGAATAACCCCTTCTTGGCCTCTCCATGCGCTTGGCGAATTTCGGCCAGGGGGATACCGACCGCATAACGCAGATAACAATTGTCACGACGCCACCCGGGTGCAAATCGGTCGTACACAGACGCAAACGGCGCGCTCGTCCAAGTCGTCGCGTGCACGCCGTTCGTGATCGCCTGTATGTTATGGTTCGGGAACATCGCGCGCGATATGTCGCGGTGGCGCAGGGACACGGCATTGACGAATCCGGACAGCCGCAGCGCCAGCTCGGTCATATTGAGGAATCCATCCAGGAGCTGCATTTGCGCCAAAACCGTCGCCCGGCGGTTGCCGAGGATACGGTAGACCAACTCGGCATTGAAACGATCATGGCCGGCCGGCACCGGCGTATGCGTGGTAAAAGCGCACCGGTGTCGAATCGTTTCAATCTCCACCTCCGAAAATCCCCGCTCCGGCGAAGATCGCGATTGCTCCTCTAGAAGAGCGAGAGTTGCCAAGGCCGAGTGACCTTCGTTCATGTGAAACATGCCGATATCGTCGTAGCCAAGCGCGCGCAGCATCGCCACGCCGGCCAATCCCAATATGATTTCTTGGCAGAGGCGGTAGCGTTCATCGCCGCCATAGAGAAAATCCGTCAGACCGCGATCGGCGGCGGTATTCTCCGGCAGATCGGCGTCGAGAAAAAACAGCGGCACCGTATGGCCGGTGATGCCCTGAAACTTGTATTTCCAGGCGCCCACCCGCACTTCTCGATTTTCAATAGAAACCGCCACTTTGGTCGGCAGGCGGACGAGATATTCTTCGGGGGTCCACTTGGCCGGACTTTCCAACTGGTTGCCGCGTGAGTCAAGGTGCTGATCGAAATAACCTTTTCGGTGGATCAGAGAAACAGCGACCATGGGCAGCTCGAGGTCGGCCGCCGAACGCAGCATGTCTCCGGCTAAAACGCCTAAGCCGCCGCTGTAAGTTGGGATTTTAGAATCGACAGCGACGTCCATGGAAAAATAGGCGACGGTCCCGATAGGGGGCGATGCATTCGGCATAACGGCTCTTGTTAGACGAAGATTAGAATCAAGCGCTTTAGCAGATGACCGAAGAGATCGAATGGACGAGCGAGCATTCTGAAGTCGTTCGAATCTTGATTAGCCATAGCATAACGTTGGCTTCCGGGCAAATTAACACACAGAGGAATTCACTTTAACGCAAGGACGATGCCACTTACAAAATCGGAGAATTTGGCAAATTATAGAATTGGTTGGCAGCTCGGCGCGGGGTTACTGGTACCACTACGTCAGCACAAGTCAAAAGCGTCACGCAATTCCTCCCAGGTTCGGTGCGCGCTCAAACTGCGCAATACCATCAGCGTCGGCGGCATCATAGGAAAATTACCGGCTTGGTAGCGCTCGAGAGCTCGTTCGGGAGAAATCCAGAGACTTTCCGAGACTTCTTCCAACGCATCGAAGGGGCTCTGATCGGGCGGCAAAGCGGCGAGATAAAAGCGGGTATCGAAGCGGACGCGATAATGTTCCGGTGTAATCCGGTGAAAGATATAGTGAAGTCGCGCCAAATCGCAATAAAGCCGCTGCGATAAAAGAAAATCGGCAAAAGCGATCTCGCCGCGTTGTAAGGCCGCTCGCTCAGCGGCTACTCGATTAAGCAATGTCTGCTGCGGTTGCGCCCCATCCGTTTCGCTCTCAGAGAGGAAAAAATGAATTCCCACTTCTTCAAATAGTTCCCGGACCGCAGCGATCCAGTAGCCTAGACAGAGTTCCGGTCGAAGATCTACGCCAAATTTTTTTTGCGCCTCGTCTGGCGTGACGCCGCGGGTTAAGCTAATCATCGCCGTCGACCAGTCGCTGGCTTCAACTCTTCCTCCGGGGAAGACATAGACGCCGGCATAGGTGTCCATCTGTTCCGGACGACGATTCAGGTAAATTTCAAACTTGCGCTCGGCGTCCGGTCGCACGAGCACGACGGTCGAGGCGGGAAGTGGAATAGCCGGCATAAATCAGTTCGCCTTTCTCTATGGAACACCAAATACGTGACGATTTCGCGCGGCCGCGGTTTTTGCGCTCCATCCAAGCCGCCGTCAGTTTCGCGCGGACGGTTTGCCGATGTGAATATGGGCTCCTGTCGCCGCTCCCGGAACCGCGTTTCTAAACGCGATAAATGGAATCCCCGCTTGGCGTAGATAATTGAGCAACGATCGTCCTTCCGCACTCTCCGGATGCAGCGCCACATCCATGGCGTTACGATGATCGAAGTGCAGACGGTCGTGAGTTGGGGTTTGGCCTAAGGCACTAATCGGCAGCGGGCGCCCGAAGGTTTCGAAGTAAAACTTTTCGATTTTTGGTGCGAAGGCGAGGGACCACAACGCGCCGCCATTAAAGCGCAGGAGGGCGGCAGTCTCGCTGTAGCCGCCCACTGCTAAACCGGGAAGACGAAGGAGTTCGTCGCGCATCGTCGCCTCGGTAATCACCATATCCGTTTCCGCCAGCCAACGTTTGTCCTCATCGATACGCACGATGGCTTTTGCCAAAACACCTTCGGCCTCGATCACGTCGTTGCGCGCGATCAGGCCCTGATAGTAGAGCTCACGCTGTCGTTCATACCTCTCCAAGGCGCGCTGCCGTTCGGATTCGTGCAGCGCCAGCAGTTTCTCCGCGCCGGCACGGGTCTCTTTGATTTTTTGAATCACATCGCTGCGGGCGCGCGTCAGCTCCGACTCAGTCGGACCAACTCGGCGAGAGGCAGAGGGACGAGCCGGCCTATTCTTGAGATTGTCCTGAGCGATTCCCGCATCGACAAAAAAGGGCAAGGCCATGTGGAGCGTAGCTATGCCGGTAAGCCTGAAAAACAAGGATCGCTTCATTGCTTCTTTAGCACGCCCTTGAGTCTAGGGACTACGCTACCTCGGGTCAACACCACAAATGAGAGGCTGGAAGGATTGATAAGGAAATGGTTGTTACCCAGGTGAGCGCGCGGTACTATTGCGCCTTGTGGTTGTGAATGCTTTTTGCCCGTTTACCGGAAGTAAATGAAAATTTCTCATCCTCGGGTTTGCCTTGGGTTAGGGTGTATCGCCGGTCTGCTTGGTTTGGCTGTGCCATCCGCGCAAGCGCAGAATCTGGCTGACACCATCGAGAAAATCAAGCCATCGATCGTAGCCATCGGCACTTTCCAGAAAACCCGCAGACCACCATCGATCTTTCGTGGCACCGGCTTCGTTGTCGCGGATGGCCTGCACGTTGTCACCAACGCCCATGTCTTGCAGGAAAAAATAGATACGGAAAAAAAAGAAACGCTCACGATATTTAGCGGCAAATCCGACAAGATTGAGATACGCGAAGCGACCAAGGTCGTTGAAGACCTCGATCATGACCTCGTGATCCTGAAAATTTCCGGCCGACCCCTAACCGCTTTGACAATCGGTGACTCCAGCCGCGTGCGCGAGGGCGAAACCTACGCCTTTACCGGCTTTCCGATCGGAATGGTTTTAGGTCTGAATGCGGTGACCCACAAAGCCATGATCTCAGCGGTAACGCCAGTTGTAATTCCACAGCTCTCCGGCCAGCAACTGGACAAAAAAGTCTTAATCCGGCTTACCGCGCCCTATGATGTCTTCCAACTCGATGCCACAGCCTACCCCGGTAACAGTGGCAGCCCGCTTTACCAACTCGACAGCGGACAAGTGGTCGGCATTATCAACAAAGTGTTCATCCAAGAAACCAAGGAAACTGTCTTGCAAAAACCCAGCGGCATCTCCTACGCAATCCCGATTAATCACCTGCAAGAACTGCTAAAAAAAATCCGTCCTGAGTAGCGAGCTTTGGCATAGCGATCCGCGGCGAAACATCGGCTAAGCTAACCTCAAAAAATGACGAGCGTCAGGAATCCTCTCACGCTCAATCATAGGGGACGCAAAGTCTGAGCAAGAACTCTCCGACTAGGCAGAGCACGAAAACGGCGCAGTCACACAATCAAGAACCTTAGTCCAATTCTTGACCCGCGAGT
>Ga0075420_100006764_pt1 | contig 10109 bp, 7 predicted proteins | sample SoiMetdeltSBSDD4_FD_75296 | JGI IMG/M metagenome (GOLD analysis project Ga0075420, IMG submission 75296) | Bulk soil microbial communities from a Populus tree surrounding site in Tennessee, USA - Soil MetaG P. deltoides SBSDD4 | ecosystem: Environmental > Terrestrial > Soil > Tree plantation...
CGCTGTACAAGGAGACATACACGCCCGTCGCCGCGCGAGCTCTGGCTGTTGCCACGCCGCTCGACACGCTCCCCGGCGTGCGGATCGTCTACAGCGATCTCGGCGCGATCATTCTCGGGCAGATCGTCGAGCGCCTCTCTGGCGAGCGGCTCGATGAGTACGTCACGCGGCACGTGTTCGGGCCGCTCGGCATGACCTCGACGACGTATCGCCCCGGCACCGCGCTCCTGCCACGAATCGCGCCCACGGAGTTCGATTCCTGGCGGCAGCGGCACATTCGGGGTGAAGTCCACGACGAAAACGCGTTCGGGCTCGGCGGAGTTTCCGGGCACGCGGGGCTATTCAGCACCGGCCACGATCTCGCGCGGTTCGTGCGCATGTACCTGTCCGGCGGCGCGCTCGACGGGGTCCGGCTGGTGTCGCCGCAGACGATCCGTCAGTTCACCACGGTCCAGGATTCGACGCTGTCGAACCGCGCGCTCGGATGGGAAACACCTAACGGGTCGAACTCTGCCGGCACGATCATGAAGCGGCCGGCGTTCGGCCACACCGGGTTTACCGGGACTTCGATCTGGATGGATCCTTCTCGCGATCTGTTCGTCATCCTCCTGACCAACCGCGTGAACCCGACGCGGCAGAACCTGCGCATCGGCCGCGTGCGAGTTGCACTTGCTGATGCAGTCGTTCGCGTGATCGACCAGAACGCGGCTTCCTCACCGCCAGCACCATCGCCTCGATGACCATCACTCCGCTCGACTGGGCCATCGTCGTCGCGTACTTCGCGCTGTCGACGATCATCGGCTTCATCTTCACCAAGCGTGGCGGCGAAAGCCTGGACGAGTACTTCCTGTCCGGGCGCCAAGTGCCCTGGTGGCTGGCCGGGGCCGCCATGGTGGCCACGACGTTCGCCGCGGACACGCCGCTCGTCGTCACCGGCCTCGTGGCGACGAAAGGCGTCGCCGGCAACTGGCTGTGGTGGAACATGGTCATGAGCGGGATGCTGACCGTGTTCTTCTTCGCCCGCCTGTGGCGCCGAGCACGCGTCATGACGGACGTCGAGTTCGCGGAGATCCGCTACAGCGGCCGCCCGGCGGCGTTCCTCCGCGGCTTCCGCGCGCTCTACCTCGGCGTCGCGATCAACCTGATCATCATGGGCTGGGTGACGCGGGCGATGATCAAGATCCTCACGATCTCGCTCGGAATCTCCCCATTCGTGGCGGTCGGAATCTGCTTCGTGATCACCGTGGCGTACGCAGTCGCCGCGGGACTCTGGGCCGTGCTCTGGACCGACCTGATTCAGTTCGTGATCAAGATGTCGGCCGTCATCGTGCTCGCGATCTACGCGGTGCAGAAGGTAGGCGGAATGGACAGCCTCATTGCCGGCGTGTCGAGTCACTTCGGGAGTGAGACGGCCGCACTCTCCGTGTTGCCGGTGCGGGCCACGCCTAACGGGCTCGAGGCGTACGCCTGGATGCCGCTGCTCGCGCTCGGCGTCTTCCTCTCGATGCAATGGTGGGCCGCGTATTACCCCGGCGCCGAGCCGGGCGGTGGAGGCTATGTGGCCCAGCGCATCTTCTCCGCCAAGTCGGAACGGGATGGCGTCCTGGCGACGCTGTTCTTTCAGGTCGCGCACTACGCGCTTCGCCCGTGGCCGTGGATCGTCACTGGCCTGGCGACGGTGATCATGTACCCGACGCTCGAGGACAAGGAAGCCGGCTACGTACACGCGTTCGTCGACCTCCTGCCCACGCCGTGGCGCGGCTTCATGCTCGCGGGGTTTGCGGCCGCGTACATGTCGACGATCGGCACGCACCTCAACTGGGGCGCGTCGTACCTGGTGAACGACTTCTACAAACGCTTCGTGAAGAAGGACGCAGCGGACAAGCACTACGTGAACGTCGGCCGCATCGCCACGGTGCTCCTCTTCCTCGCGTCGATCGCCGTCACGTCGCAACTGTCATCGGTGGAAAAGGCGTGGAAGTTCCTGCTCGCGATGGGCGCGGGGACGGGTCTCGTGCTGATCCTGCGCTGGTACTGGTGGCGCATCAGTGCGTGGAGCGAGATCAGCGCGATGTTCGTGTCGTTCATCGTGTCGCTCATCCTGATGCAAGTGGTTCCGCCGCGCTTCGCCGCTGGCGACCCGAACGCGGATGCCTGGATCATGATCGGTACGGTGGCCGTGACGACTGTGGCCTGGGTCGCCGCGACGTTCCTCACGAAGCCGGAACCGGACTCCGTGCTCGACACGTTCTATCGTCGCGTCCGCCCCGGCGGCCCCGGGTGGCGACGCGTCTCCGCGCGACTCGGGTACGGACGGGAATCGATTCCTGGCGGAGCACTGGCGTGGACGAACTGGATCGCGGGCATCGTCGCGGTGTACGCGACGCTGTTCGGGATCGGGAAGCTCGTCTTCGGCGACATGACGAGGGGGGCGATGCTCATGGTGGTGGCGGCGGTGGCGTTCGCGTGGATCGCGCGGTCGTTCCGCAGCGACCGAATGGTGGGGGAGCAAGCGCCGGAGGGCGCGACGGCCGTCCCGGCGGACTGAGCGGCGAGGTTCGGACCAATGGCGGACCAATGGGGTCAGACTCCATTGAGGTCGTTTGCAAATGGAGTGTGACCCCATTTGGGGGACCCCGATTGGTAGTGCCCTAACGGGTTGTGGCGTCTGCACTAAGCTGCTTGTAGCGGCCTTGGGGTCGGGCTATATTTCGGCTGCACGCGGCAAACCGGGCATGGCCCACACGCCGCGCTTACCAGTGAGGAGGATGTCAATGAGCACGGTACAGGAGCCCACGCTTGCCATCACGGTGACCACGGTCGCTTCGACCGAGGTGCTGCGCTTCATGGAAGCCGAGGGAGTCTCCGTGGAGAAAGGCGGGCTGCGCGTGAGCGTCCAGCCGGGCGGTTGCAGCGGGTTCAAGTACGGTCTTCTGATCGAAGACCAGGCCGCGGACGACGATTTCATCGTCGACTCGACCGGCTTCCGCATGTTCGTGGATCCGTTCTCCGCGCAGTACCTGAGCGGCGTGACGATCGACTACGTGTCGTCGATGCAGGGGTCCGGCTTCACGTTCAAGAACCCCAACGCGACGGGTGGGTGCGGCTGCGGTAGCTCGTTCACCGCTTAATGAGGTAATCCCGCGTGACTCCGGTTGCCCATCTGGACGCCGGCGTTTCGAGCGAGGCCCGCGATCCTTCGACGAGTCGCGGGCCTTCTCGTTTGGCGCATTCCGCCGCGTCCGCTCTCGAGAAGATCCGTACGATCGTCGTTGACGATCACCAACACATCGCTCGTCTCGTCGCGAACCGCATCGCGACGCTGATCACCGAGAAACAGGCCGCCGGCGAACGCACCGTGCTGGGCCTGGCGACCGGGTCCACACCGATCGGCGTCTATCGCGAGCTTATCCGCATGCACCGGGAGGAGGGGCTGAGCTTCCGCGGCGTCGTCACGTTCAATCTCGACGAGTACTACCCGATGCGTCCGGACAGCATCCACTCCTACAATCGGTTCATGTGGGAGAATCTGTTCGCGCACATCGACATCGACCGACGCAGCGTCCACATCCCGCGGGGGGACGTCCCGCGTGACGCGGTCGACGATGAGTGTCGCCGATACGAGGACGCGATCGCGCGAGCCGGAGGAATCGACTTCCAGATCCTCGGCATCGGGAAGACGGGCCACATTGGGTTCAACGAGCCAGGGTCTGGCGCGGAGAGTCGCACGCGAATCGTGACTCTCGACGCCATCACCCGGCGCGACGCTGCGGCCGACTTCTTCGGCGAAGAGTTTGTGCCGCGCGAAGCGGTCACGATGGGTATCGCGACGATCCTCGAGGCGCGAGAGGTCGCGATCCTTGCGACGGGCGAGCACAAGGCGCCGATCGTTCAGCGTGCCGTGGAAGGGAGCATCGACGTCGAAGTCGCCGCGACCTTCCTGCAGAATCACCCGAACACGACGTTCTACGTCGACCGTGCCGCGGGCGCCGAGCTCACGCGGATTGCGACGCCGTGGTTGCTGGACGAAGTCGACTGGACACCCGAGCTCACGGTGCGCGGCGTGGTGTGGCTCTCGACGACGATTGGCAAGGGCATCCTCAAGCTCACGCAGCGAGACTACGCGGAGCACAAGATGTCGTCGCTCGTGGCGCGCTATGGCACGCCCGGTGCCGTGAACGGCGAGGTCTTCAACACCCTCGGCGCCAAGATCCGCGGCAAGAGCAAGCTGCCGCGCGAGAAACGCATCATCTGCTTCTCGCCGCACCCGGACGACGATGTCATCTCCATGGGCGGGATTCTCCGGAAGCTCGTGGAGAACGAGAACGAGATGACCGTCGCGTACATGACGAGCGGCAACATCGCCGTCTTCGACCACGACGTGCGCCGGTACGTGGACTTCCTCGAGCGACTCGCGGCCGAGAGAAAGCTCGATGCAGGCTCGATCAGCTCACTGGCGACGCGGGTCTATGACTTTCTGCGGCAAAAGCAGGCGGGCGATGTCGACATCCCGGAAATCCAGGACATCAAGCGCGTGATTCGCGAATCCGAAGCGGTGAGCGGGTTGGAAGTGATGGGGCTAACGCGCGAACATGCACGATTCCTCAACCTCCCGTTCTATCAGACGGGTAAGGTGGCGAAGGACCCGATCGGACCGCCGGACGTGGCGATCGTGCGTGCGCTGCTGGAGGAGCTTCGCCCGGACATCATCTTCGTGGCCGGCGACCTCTCCGATCCGCACGGGACGCATCGCATGTGCAAGGAGGCCATTGACGCCGCTCTTTCGGAGCTGCGTCAGGCGGGAACCGGGAACCCCGGTTCGCAGCTTCCCGTTCCCGAAGTCTGGCTCTATCGCGGTGCCTGGCAGGAATGGCCCGTCACAGAAGCCACGTACCTCGTGCCGATGTCGCAGGAAGAGCTGCGGCTCAAGATTCAGGCGATCTTCAAGCACCAATCACAGAAAGACTCCGCGCCCTTCCCTGGCCAGGACGAGCGGGAGTTCTGGCAACGCGTGGAGCAGCGGAACAAGGACACCGCCGCGACGCTCGACCGGCTGGGGCTCGCCGAATACTTCGCCATGGAAGCCTATGTCATCGACTGAACACGGCCTGGCATCGGGCACTCCTGGCGGAGTGCCCGCGTGACGGAAACCTTCACCTGGCTCGACGCGCTGGTGCTCGTCGCCTATCTGGGCGGCGTGACCGCGCTCGGCATGTACTTCGGGCGCAAGCAGCGCGACGCCACTGATTACTTCGTCGCGAGCCACTCGATCCCGTGGTGGGCGCTCATGCTGTCGATCGTCGCGACGGAGACGAGTGCGCTGACGTTCATCAGCACCCCTGGACTCGCGTACGGGTCTGGCCCGGGCAGCGGCGACCTCGGGTTTCTGCAGATCGTCGCGGGGTACATCCTCGGCCGCATCGTCGTCGCCGCCGTTCTGCTCCCGCGCTACGTCAAAGGCAAGATGGTGACGGCCTACGCGCTCCTCGAGCAGCGCTTCGGCCTCGGCGCGCGGCGATTCACGTCCATCGTGTTTATGGTGACGCGCGGGTTGGCTGACTCGGTGCGCGTGTTCGCGACCGCCATTCCGATCGCGCTCATCATCAGCCCAACGCTCCACAACAAGGCGTTGGTCATGCCGGCAGCAATCCTGATCCTCGGCGCGCTGACGGTCTTGTACACGTACCGCGGCGGCATGAAGGCCGTCGTCTGGACGGAGCTGCTTCAGGCGAGTGTGTACTTGCTCGGCGCTCTCTCGGCGATCGTCATTCTTGGGTTGTCGGTGAGCGGTGGATGGTCGTCGATCTTCGACCAGGCCGCCGCCGCGGGGAAGCTTCGGATCGTGGACACGTATTTCGGGTTCGATCGCGCGCACACGATCTGGGCGGGGCTCATCGGCGGCGCGTTCCTCGCCATGGCGTCCCACGGCACCGACCAGTTGATCGTGCAGCGCCTTCTCTCCGCGAGGAATCTGCGCGACGGGCAGAAGGCGATCATCGGCAGCGGGATCGTCGTCTTCCTGCAGTTCGCGATCTTCCTGCTGATCGGCCTCGGCCTCTGGGCGTTCTATCAGGCGCGCGCATTCCCGGCGACCGATCAGATCTTCCCGATGTTCATCATCGACCGGATGCCGCCGGGACTGGTCGGCTTGATCATCGCCGCCGTCATCGCGGCGACGATGAGCACGCACTCCGGCGCAATCAACTCGCTCGCCGCGGCCACCACGCACGACATTTACCTGCCACTGACGAAGCGCACCGCGAATGACCCGGAGACGCTCCGCATGGGTAAGCTGTTCGCCCTCGTCTGGGGCGTTGTTCTGACGCTCGGTGCGTTATTGTTCCCGCAGGAATCGAATACGCCGGTCGTGGTTGTCGCTCTGGGCATTGCGTCGTTCACCTACGGCGGGCTGCTCGGCGGATTCTTCCTCGGCGTGTTCTGGGCGCGCGCGAACCAGCGTGACGCGATCATCGGGATGAGCGTCGGGATCGCGGCCATGAGCTTCGTAGTGTTCGCGCGGCCGCTGGGGGCATGGTTCCCAGTGCTCGCCGAACCGCTCGCTCCGTTCGCGTCGATCGCGTGGCCTTGGTACGTTCTGATTGGAACCAGCATAACGATGGCAACCGGTATTCTCTCTTCGCTGACGCACGCTGCCCCCGCTGCCGTCCCGCAGCCGACCGGAGCGGAAACGTGAGCGCGATCGTCATTGGGGTGGACGGCGGCGGGTCGCGCACGCGGGTCCTCGTGGCCGATGAGCAGGGCCGCGAGATCGTTTCGGTGGAGGGTGGCGGCAGCGCAGTCCGCCCGGGAGAAGCGGAGCGCTCCGCCGACGTCATCGCCGCACTCGTGCGCGATGCGCTCGCGTCGAGCGACATGCGGCACGTCACGCCGAAAGTTCTGTGTGTCGGCGTGGCTGGCGTCGGTCGCGACTCCGAGCGACAGGCGCTCTGGCAGGCGCTCGCCAGTCGAGACGTGGCGGAGGAAGTCGTTGTTCACGCGGACGCCACCGTCGCACTCGATGATGCGTTCGGCGAAGGTCCGGGCGTCCTGCTGATCGCCGGAACCGGCTCCGTTGCTTTCGGCCGCGGCCCGACGGGCACGTTCGCACGGTGCGGCGGGTGGGGGCCTTACTTCGCCGACGAAGGCGGCGGAGCGTGGATTGGACGGAAGGCGCTGAGCGTCGTGACGGCTGCCGCGGACGGCCGCGAGCCCGAGACGGCCCTCACCGGCGCGATTCTGACGGCAGCCGAAGTCAACGAGGTCGCGCAGCTCGTGCCCTGGGCGGCAGCCGCCACGCCCGGCACGCTCGCCACGCTCGCGCCGGTGGTGATGAGTGTCGCTGAGTCGGGGGATCTTCGAGCGAATGCCCTTCTCACGCTCGCCGTCGAGGAGCTCATGCTCCATATCCGGACGCTCGCCCGCCAGCTCTTCGTGGATGAGCGGGCGGCCGTTCCGGTGGCGCTCGCCGGCGGCCTGATGGCGCGTGGGACGGCGCTTCGCAAGCGTCTGGAGCACCGCCTTAAGTCGGCCGTCCCCGGGGCGCAGGTGCGCGTCGAGGAAGTCGTGCCGGTGCGCGGCGCGGTGCGCGGCGCCCTGCGGTTTCTCGGCGTCGGCACGGCCTAACGTTCACGGGGCCGGCGGCGTGTAAGGGGTCAGAGTCCTAACGCATCATTCCGACTCACGAGTGAGCCGGAATGATGCGTTAGGACTCTGACCCCTTACTTAGAGGGACTTGATCTCAGTGACGAGCTTGATCAGCGACGCCTTCGCGTCGCCGAACAACATGCGCGTCCGGGGCTGATAGAAGAGCATGTTGTCGATGCCCGCGAAGCCCACGCTCATGCCGCGCTTGAGCACGATCACGCTCTTCGCCTCATCCACGTTGAGGATCGGCATCCCGTAGATCGGCGACGTCGGGTCCGTGCGCGCAGCGGGATTCACGACGTCGTTCGCGCCGATGACGAGCGCAACGTCGGCGCGGGAGAGATCGCCGTTGATCTCGTCCATATCGTACAGCTTGTCGTACGGGATGTTGGCCTCGGCCAACAGCACGTTCATGTGCCCCGGCATGCGGCCGGCGACGGGGTGAATCGCGTAGCGAACCTCCCCGCCCCGTTTCTCGATCAACTCGGCCAGCTCGCGCACTTGATGCTGGGCCTGCGCGACTGCCATTCCATACCCGGGGACGACCACGACGTTGCTCGCGTAGGCGAGCTGCACCGCGGCGTCTTCGGCGCTGATCGGAACCGCCACGAGGTCCGTGCCCGCGCCAACAGCGGCAGCCGCACCGGCTTCCGATCCGAAGGCACCGAACAGCACGTTGGTGAACGACCGATTCATCGCCTTGCTCATCAGCATCGACAGCAAAAAGCCCGACGCCCCATCGAGGGCGCCCGAGACGAGGAGCACGTTGTTCGAGATCGCGAATCCCGTGGCCGCCGAAGCGAGACCCGAATACGAGTTCAACAGGGCAACGACGACGGGCATGTCGGCACCGCCGATCGGGAGCACGAGCGAAATCCCGGCGAGAAACGCGAGGGCGATAAGCGCGTAAAACAGCGGCATGCCGCCGACGCGCGCGACCACCGCGCCGAGGACCAGCACGACGACGCCGAGCAATACAAAGTTGACGGCGTTCTGTCCGCGATAGGTCAACGGGCGCGACGGCAGCACTTCCTGCAGCTTCCCGAACGCGATCAGACTGCCACCCACCGTCAATGCGCCGAGCACGACTTCGAGCCCCACCGCAATCCGTTGGCCTAACGCGAACGTGTCGGCGTGGTCGTGGTACTCGGCGACGCCGACGAGGGTGGCCGCGGTGGCGCCGAACGTGAGCGCGATCGCGATGCGTTGCGGCATCGCCGTCATGGGGACGCGCGTCCCCAATGGCACGCCGATCACCGCGCCAACGGCGAGGCCCAGCGCGATCCAGCGGTAATCGACGATCTGCTGCTGCGTCAGCGTCCCGACGATCGCGAGCAGCATCCCGAAGGCGGCGAAGTTCACGCCGCGTACGGCGGTGTCCGCGCGACTCAGCCCCTTCAGCCCGAGAATGAACAGGATGGAAGCAACGAGGTAGCTGACCTGGACGAACGTGTCTCGCATCGCGTCAGACCGTCACGCGGCCGGCGGCCCGGTCTTTCGCGCGTCGCGCTCATTGCGATCACTCCGCTTGAACATGCCGAGCATGCGGCGGGTGATGATGAACCCGCCGACGACGTTGATGGTGGCCGTCGTTACGGCGATGGTTCCGAGGATGGTGCTTACGAGGCTGCGCCCCCCACCCGCCGCGACAAGCGAGCCGACGAGCGAAATACCGGAGATCGCGCTCGTTGCAGACATGAGTGGTGTGTGCAGGAGCGGAGGAACGCGCGCGATCACGAGAAAGCCGACGAATCCCGCCAGCACGAACACGTACGCCTGCATCAAGATGGTGAGGTTCACCGTGCTACGTCTCCGTGCCGTGATCCGGGGTGGGTGACCGATCGCGAGCAGCAACCGACACTGTGAACACGTCGCGCCTCAGCCGTGCGAGCGCGTCTCGCCCGCGGGAGCCACCGGTGGCACTGTCATCGGCTGACCGGCCATCGCATCGACAACGGGGGTGGCAGGAGTCCCAAGCTCACCCTCCCAGCGGGCCATGACCGCCGTCGCGAGGCAGTTCCCAACGAGGTTGATCGACGTTCTCGCCATGTCCATGACGGCGTCGACGCCGAGAATCAACGCAACACCGGAGAGCGGTAAGCCGAACTGGGTGAGCGCACCGGACAGAATCACGAGTGACGCGCGTGGCACGGCGGCGACGCCTTTGCTCGTCACCATCAGCGTTGCCATCATGAGCAGCTGCTGCGAGATCGGCATCTCGATTCCGGCGGCCTGCGCGACGAACACCGAGGCGAGAGCGAGATAGAGCGTGCTCCCGTCGAGGTTGAACGAATATCCAGTCGGCATCACGAACGCGACGATGCGACGCGGGACGCCGAACGCCTCCATCGCCTGCATCGCGCGCGGAAGCGCTGCCTCGGACGACGCCGTCGAGAACGCAATGAGCCAGGACTCGCGAACCGCCTTCCAGAACGCACCGATCGGAATGCGGAAGATGAGCGCAA
>Ga0075420_100006767_pt1 | contig 10106 bp, 8 predicted proteins | sample SoiMetdeltSBSDD4_FD_75296 | JGI IMG/M metagenome (GOLD analysis project Ga0075420, IMG submission 75296) | Bulk soil microbial communities from a Populus tree surrounding site in Tennessee, USA - Soil MetaG P. deltoides SBSDD4 | ecosystem: Environmental > Terrestrial > Soil > Tree plantation...
GTGCGCCCTGTCGCGCACCGATCGGCGGCGGATCTCGTAGACGGGCGACGCCCACCCTTCGGCAATCAGGATCAGGGCGTCGCGCGGCGACAACTCGAGCGTGTCACCCTCCCGGGCGCCCGAAAGATCGACTCCATCAATCCTTTCGGAGAGTTTCCGCGTGAGCCGAACCCTCACCGACGTTTATCCATGGTCCAGCCATCCTGTTCAGCTTGCGGAGTACCCGTTTTATTTCAGTCCGTTGCCAACCCCCCCGTGTTCAGGGAAACAACACCCCGAACACGGTGTGGGATTGCATCTCCACGGCAGCAAATGAGGGACCAACACGGGTAGACGGCGCTGCCGGCGTTCCAGCCGGGCTTGTCAGGACGCGCTGCGGACGAACTTGTCCGGCGTCCCGGTCAGCGCGCCGCCGGGGCGGGGCCTCCACAGCGCCACTTCGTCGAATTTTTTGGCCAGTTCGAAATCTTTGGCTGTGACGCCGCCGGCGCTGTGGCTCGAGAGCGTGACCGTCACACGTCGATAACCTACGACGAGATCCGGATGGTGATCGCCCGCTTCCGCGATGAAGCCGAGGGCGTTGACGAGCATCAACGTGATCGGCCACCCGTCGGTCTCGTAGGTTCTGCGAATGGCCTTGTCACTTCTGCGACCAACCCTCTAAAGTGCCGAGCCGCTCAGCGATTTGCGCGTCGGTGTACGGGCGATACGCCTCATTGCAACGGCATCCGATACGTTACAGATTGGCCGAAGCTCTCTTCGATCTCCACCTCGATCAAGGTGAGGCCCTGGGCACCGAGCGCGTTGAGCTCCGCATGCAGGCGTTTCGCCAGCAGCTCCGCCAGCATCTCGACGGTGGTGTTGGGGACAGGCAGGAGCGCACAATCCGCAAGTGGAAATACGTACCGCGGCTGGCCATCGACCGAGACGCGCACTACCTCAGCATCTTTGGCCACGTGAATGCGCGTGCTCGCGAGCGCAACAACACCAGGTGATCGATCTCCCCACACAGCAGGCGCATAATGCGTTTCAGCTCGAGGAAGTCAAAGACGAGCTTGTCTGTGGGATCGAGCTCGCCGTGCACCGCGACGCGCGCGCGGCAATTGTGCCCATGGAGTCCCTCACACCGATGGCCGGCATAAGTAATGAAATGGGCGGAGGAGAAGACCAGATCGTCTCTGGAGACCGAAACACGAAATTAACCGCGCTGCGCCAAGTACTCCGGCGCGATCGGACCATTTGTCGTTATCGGATATCATCGGGCCGGCCCCGCGCCTGAGGAGAGTCGTCATGCGGATCTTGCTGCTCTCGATGCCCGACTCTTTCGAACACACCCCGACGATCGCCGTGCGGATGCCGAACGGTGCACTCGGGTCCCTTGCGGGCAACGTCGATCCACATCACGAAGTTGCGATCGCCGATCTTGTCCTGGCCCAGGGCGCTGTTCGTCAAACAGTCGAGCAGCTGACGTCCACGATCAGGCCCGACGTCGTCGGACTCTCGGTCATGACGTTCCAGCGCGCAACCGCCCGTCGCATGATCGCGCTCGTCCGCGCGCTCAAGCCTGACGTCCGCATCGTTGTGGGAGGCTACGATCCGAGCCTGGCGCCAGAGGCATGGGTACACCCGGACGCCGGCGCCGATGTGATCGTGCGCGGCGAGGGAGACATTACCTTCCGCGAGCTCCTGCGCGCCTTCGAAGCCGGACGGCCGCTCGACCGGATCGACGGGCTCTGGTTCCGCGACGGCGCCACGTTCCGCCGCAATCCGCCCCGCGCGATCAGCACAATTGAGAAGGGCGAGATACGCCCTCCCAGACGTGCCGCGCGCGTCCTATCGGGTTACGCCATGCTCGGCCGGCCGATTGACGTCGTGGAGACCTCGCGAGGCTGCACATTCGACTGCAGCTTCTGCTCGATCATCCAGATGCGGGGACGAAACTTTCATCGGTTCTCAATCGAACGGGTGATCGAAGACATCGCCGACGCGCATGCGCGCGGCGCCCGCACGATCTTTTTCGTCGACGACAACATCACGCTCGACACGGATCGGTTCGAGGCGCTTTGCCGCGCGATCATTGCTGCTGGACTGAACCGGATCGACTACTTCGTGCAGGCAATGACTGCCTCGATTGCCACCCACGGCGAAACGCTTGCGCCGCTGATGCAGCAGGCCGGATTCCGATACGTCTTTCTCGGCATCGAGAACATCCTGGACGAGGATCTCGCGTTCCTGAAGGCGCGCGCCAAGAACAGCCGGCAACGTGGGGGCACACGAACCAACACGGCCGCGGCGGCCATCGATCATCTGCATCGCCACGGCATGCTCGTCGTCGGAGGGCTCATCGTGGGCAATCCCGACGACCGGCGCGAGTCGATTGCCGCCAACCTCACGTTCGCGAAACGCTACATCGACTGGCCGTACATCCAGCACCCGACGCCATATCCGGGTACGCCGATGACGGCGGATTTCGAGCAGCGGAATCTGATTGTGAATCGGCGACTGGAGGAGTACGACGGCACCACGGCCGTCACGCGCAGCGCGCATCTGGAACCCGACGAGATCGAATTCATGCGTTGGAAGGCCGAACGGTGGATGAAGGTACGCCACATACCGACGGCCTTCCGCCACGACCCGCTCTTCGTGCTCCGGAACGGGGCGAAGATGCTGGCGCACACGTTCCGCGGAAGCACGTGGCGGTCGCTTTGCGGGCTGGAGTCGTCGCGCGAGGTCTTCGCGCGATATCGCGCGATCCGTGCAGAGGAGCGCAAATACCTGGATTTGCCAGACCCGGCGCCGGCAGCGGACGAAGGGCCGGGATCCGGCCCTTATGTCTCGGCTGTCGCTCTACGCGCCTGACCCCGGCTGCGGGACGATGCGGATATACGGCTTCGGCGATTTCCACCCCTGCGGGTAGATCTTCTTCGCCTCATCGTCGGATACCGACCCCACGATGATGACGTCTTCACCGTGCTTCCAGTTCACGGGTGTTGCAACCTTGTGCTTCGCTGTCAACTGCAGCGAGTCGATCACGCGCAGCACCTCGTCGAAGTTGCGTCCGGTGGTCATCGGGTAAGCGATGATCAGCTTGATCTTCTTGTCGGGTCCGATCACGAACACGTTCCGGACGGTTTGATTGTCGGCCGGCGTGCGTCCCTCGCACGTGCCGACCAGATCGCCCGGCAGCATTCCGTAGAGCTTGGAAATCTCCAGGTTGGTGTCGCCGATCATCGGATAGTTGGGCGCGTAGCCCTGCGTTTCCTTGATGTCGTTCGCCCAGCGCTCATGGTTTCCCACCGGGTCGACGCTCAAGCCGATGATTTTCACGTTCCGCTTGTCGAATTCCGGCTTCAGCTTGGCCATGTACCCCAGCTCAGTGGTGCACACAGGTGTGAAGTCTTTCGGATGCGAGAACAACACCGCCCAGGAGTCGCCGATCCACTCATGGAACCTGATGCGGCCTTGTGTGGTATCCGCCTCAAAATCAGGAGCCGTATCACCAATTCGAAGAGTCATCGAGAGCCTCCTTGCGAGTGAGCATCATACTTTTAATCATAGCTGTTAATCGGGAGTCGATAGTCGATACTCCCTACTCGATAGTCCCTAGTCGAGACTCCCTAGTCGGGTAGCTCGTCGCGACTGCATAGTGCTTACGGCCTACTGTCCACTCCTGAAAAGATCAGTATGCTAAGCGGTAATGGGAAGCGACGCCGGAACGACGCGACGACCGTCGGACGAATCTGACCAACCGCTCACCGCCGATGCGGTCCCGGCCGAGCCTTTGCTCAAGCGTATCTGGTCGCTTCGTTCCCGAGCCGCTGCCTGGCGGTCGCGCAATGGCGAGCCTCGAGCGAAACAAGTGCTTCAGCTGTGCGAGGCGTTGCTATCAGAGCGCGGTGAAGTGTCGGGCGCACGCGTCGCTGCCGAGTTGCTCGCGTCATATCGATTGTTGGATCCATCGTCGCGCGACGCGTTCTTCGACATGTTGACCGATTCTTTCCTGCCCGATCCGGAACAGATCGCGGGAGCGGCTGATGCCTACCGACGCGAGCCCAACGCCCATACGCTCTTGCGGCTGCAGGCGGCTGCCGAATCGCCGCGGCAGGAACTCTTCCGTCGCCTGAACCTGGCCCCTGCAGGCATGGCGGCCCTCATCGAGATGCGCCGTCATCTCCTCGCGTCGCTGCGGGCGCACCCGGAACGCGCCGGCATTGATGGCGACCTGGCTCACCTGTTCAGGTCGTGGTACAACGGCGGTTTTCTGATGCTTCGCCGGATCGACTGGCAAACCTCCGCCGCCGTGCTCGAGCGGCTGATCCAGTACGAAGCCGTGCATCAGATTCAGGGCTGGGATGACCTCCACCGCAGGCTCGCGGCAGACCGGAGGTGCTATGCGTTCTTTCACCCCGCGCTCCCCGGCGAACCGCTGATCTTCATCGAGGTTGCGCTTACAGAACGGATCAGCACGCGGGTTCAGCCGCTTCTCGATCCGAACGCGGCGGTTCTGGATCCTGCCAGAGCACGCTGCGCCGTTTTCTATTCGATCACTCACTGCCAGGAGGGATTGCGAGGAATATCTTTCGGCAGCCTGCTGATCAAGCAGGTCGTAGAGGACTTGCAGCGCAGCTTTCCGCGGACGAAAAGGTTTGCGACGCTGTCCCCGATCCCTGATTTTCACAAGTGGCTGGCGACGCAGCGTACCGACATCCTCGACCGTCTCGAGTCGCGTGCAGCGCGCCTCAAGAACGAACCAATCGCAGCAGACCTGCGCGACGAGCTTATGCAGCTGTGCGCGTTCTACCTGACCAGCGCGAAGCAAGGAAAGGCACCTTTCGACTCGGTCGCTCGATTCCACCTCGCGAATGGAGCGACACTCGAACGCCTCAATTGGCTGGCCGATACATCCGAATCCGGGGTTCGCCGCTCCTTTGGATTGATGGCGAACTACGTCTATCGCCTCGCCGACCTCGAGCGGAATCACGAATCGTACGCCCGGGACTGCAACGTCATCGCCTCTCGTCAGATCGAGCGCCTTGCCAAGCAGTCACGACTCACTACTCAAACCGCCGCCGCGGGTTAGAACCGGAACCCGTTTCACAATCGCAGGGCGGGCCTTCACGGCCCGCCTGGTGCGGCGTAAAGTAAGGCGCGGCGTAAAGCCGCGCCTTACGTGAGTTCAGGAGGACGTCATGCGAAAAGTGATGCTTCTCGCGGTAGTGCTCTCGATTGTCCTGCAGTCGCGACCGGTCATCGACGCCGCGCAGTCGCAGCCACCTCGATCGACCGAGTCGGTCAAGGAAGAAGTGGTCGTCGCGACGCGGATACTGTTCGATTCGGGTTTCCTCGACACAGCGGGTCACGTGAGCGTTCGGCTCGATGCCAATCGATTTCTGATGCCATGGCGCCGCGCGCCTGAGCTCATCGTCGCTGACGATCTGATGGAGTACGACCTCGACGGACGAGTCGCCGATGCCCGCGGACGTGCGCTCGTGTTGGAACGCTTCATCCATGCAGAGATCTACAGGGCGCGTCCAGACGTCACCGCCGTCGTGCACGGTCACACGCCGTCGCTCCTGCTGTTTTCGTCGAGCAACATTCCTCTGCGGCCACTCTTCTCCGGCGCCGGGTTCATCGGACAGCAGGTTCCTGCGTTCAAGAATGGCGATGCCGGCGGTGGGGTCAACAACGCGGAACTGGGACGCGGCCTGGCTCAAGCGCTCGGCAAGAGCAACGCCGTGCTCATGCGCGGTCATGGCGTCGTCGTCGTGGCCCCTTCAGCGGTGACACTCATTCAGCGCGCGATCAACCTCGATACGAACGCGCAGCTCGTCGCACAACTGCTTGCAATGGGCGACAAGGAACCCATGTACATCAAGCCGAACCCCGATGCGGGTGGTGGCGGCGGTGGCGGTGACAACGCACGGGAGTGGGAAGCCTATAGGCGTAGAGCGGCGGTACTAATGAAGCGCTAGACCCGATCTCTGACGATAAATTCAGGAATTCTTCAGTTATTCCTGCCGGAAATTCGCATAGGCTCCGTCTCCGAGTCGTCCAATTCTCGGCAGATGTCTATGCGTGTCGCTCGTTTGGCTTCATGGCTCGTCATCGGGCTCGTCATGTTCCCGCTCGTCGCAAGTGCGCAGACTTCTGGAGTCCGCGGAACGGTCGCCGATCGGCAGGGCGGCGTCGTCGTCGATGCCGACGTCGTGCTGACCAGCGAAAGCGGTTTGACCTACAACGCGACCTCGAATGTAGAGGGCAGGTTCGTCTTCGAAGGGGTTCGCCCGGGCTTGTACACGCTTGTGGTGACCTCCGTCGGATTCGCCCCGTGGAGCCAGGTCGTCCGAGTCACCAATGTCGCCGTCGATCTCATGGTCACCCTGGACGTGGCAGGCATCAGCGAAACCGTTGGGGTCGTCGGTACCGGAGTGTCGCCGATGTCCGTGCCGGCGCCGACGGCCACCCGTCTCGGGCTCACACCGCTCGAAACCCCGGCGAGTCTGACCATCGTCACCGGAGAGATCATCAGGCAACGCGGCGATGTCACCGTGGAGGAAGCTGAAACCCGCATGGTCGGCATTACCAGCCAAGCGGCGCCTGGCAACGGTGGCGCGTCACGTATGTCGCGCGGTTTCGGCGGCCTCAACTCGCTGATGAAGCTGTACGACGGCGCACAACTTTTCGTCGCATCCGGCACGCTCACCTTCCCGTTCGATACGTGGAGCGTCGAGCGCATCGAATTCCTCGGCGGACCGGCGTCAGTCATGTACGGCAATGGCGCAGTCGGGGGAGTCGTCAACGTGATTCCCCGGCGCCCGAACCGGTTCACGACCGAGAACTCGGCGCGACTCGCCGTCGGATCCAACGACACGCTGAGAGCGGCCTTCGGGCGCGGCGGACCGCTAAACAATCGCGTTGCATATCGCGTTGACGTGAGCCACAACCGGTCGGATGGATGGGTCGATCGAGGCGAGTCGAACGGGACCGCACTATCGGGTTCGATGGCCTTTGCCGTCAGTCCCACTCTCGACATCACGTTGTCTGAAGATTTTGGATACCAGGAACCCCAGCGGTACTTCGGCAGCCCGCTCGTGAATGGGCAGCTCATCGAGTCTCAGCGGCGGGTCAACTACAACGTTGCGGATGCGGACATGCATTTCAAGGACAGCTGGACGCAGCTCAAGGCGGATTGGCGGCCGCGTCGCAATATCGTCGTCCGAAACAACTTCAACGTCCTGACGTCAAACCGATACTGGAAAAATGTCGAGACCTACGCGTTCGTGCCCGCGACGGGCCTGATCAATCGGACCGACTTCATCGAGATTTACCACGACCAGCTTCAGTTCGGTGAGCATGCGGAAGCGACAGTCACGACGTCACTGGGGGGCAGATCGAACACGACGTCGTTCGGATTCGACTACTCGTGGACCCGATTTCAGCACACCAACAACTCACCGTACGGCGGAGGGAGCGCAGTGTCGATTGGCAATCCGGATCCAGGCCTGTTCCTCAACCTCGCAGGCACGAGCAAGGAGTTCCGATCGCGGCAGGATCAGTACTCGGTGTTCGTCGAGAATCGGCTTGCCCTCACGTCGAAGTGGTCGGTCGTCGGCGGAGCGCGAGTAGATCGCTACGACGTCGACCGTCTGGCCCAGCGTCTTGGAACGACCTCCAGCCGCACTTTCACTCCCGTCAACTGGCGCGGTGGACTCGTGTATGCCCTGCGGGGTGATTTCTCCGTTTATGGGCAGTACGCCACTGCGACGGACGCCGTCGGCACGCTGCTGACGCTGAGTCCCGCGCAGCAGCTTTTCGACCTGACGCCGGGCCGGCAGGTGGAGGCAGGCCTCAAACAGTCGCTGGCCAACGGCCGCGCGGATTGGACTTTGGCCACGTATTACATCGTCAAGGAAAAGCTGCTGGTGCCCGATCCGAACAACCCGACGCTTCGCCAACAGATTGGGCAGCAATCGTCGAAGGGTGTCGAGGTGACCGGGTCGGTAAACGTCGGCTATGGGCTCCGGATCGACGCGAACGTGGCGCTCCTCGATGCCCGCTATGACGATTTCACGGAGCTTATCGGTACCGCATTAATGCAGTGGGCGGGCAACACGCCCATCAACGTTCCCGAACGCGTCGCTAGCACCTGGCTGACGTGGAATCTCCCGTATGCATTCCAGGCTCAGGGCGGTGTCCGCTATATGGGTCGCCGCTACCTGAATAACGCGAACACCGCGACAACGCCTGGAGCGACGGTCGTTGACGCAGGCCTTCGCCGCCAGCTGAATGCAAATCTCAGTGTCGATCTACGAGCAACCAACCTGTTCGACAAGTTCTATTTGCAAACGGTGAGCGGCTCGCCGATTCCCGTACGCGGCCGCTTTGGCGCGCCACGTGTGGTGGAGCTCACACTCAATACCAGGTTCTAGTTCTCGCTGCGCGTCGGATGAGCATCCACAAGCTCCTGAACTGGAAGACGCTCCTCATCTACGTTCACCGGTGGATGGGGATCGTGTTCGGCGTCATCTTCGTCGTCTGGTTCATTTCAGGCGTGGCGATGATGTACGTCGGGATGCCGCATTTGTCTGTGCGGGAGCGGCTTGGCCACGTGCCGCCGCTCGATCTATCCGCCGCTGCGGTCACGCCCGCTGACGCGGCGCGCGCTCACGGACTTTCAGCCGGTCGTTTGCGGATCGAGATGTTTCACGACGGCCGCCCGATATATCGCTTTCCGGACGGCACGAAGGTGTACGCCGACAGCGGTGAGCGTGTCCCTAGCGCATCCAGCGAGGACGCCGTCGAACTCGTTCGCCAATGGCTGCCGCAGTACGCCAGCACCGTGCGATACGACGCGTATCTCGCGGATTCGGACCAGTGGACGCTCTATAACGAGCAACGGGCAGCGATGCCGCTGCACCGAATATCAGTGGGCGATCCTGCCGGCACGAACTACTACGTGTCCGAAAAGACGGGCGAGCTGACCATGAAGACCGACCGCCGCGGCCGGTTCTGGGGCTACATCGGCGCCGTCCTCCACTGGACCTACTTCACAACGCTTCGTCGCAACGGTCCACTGTGGCAATGGCTCGTGGCCTGGGGCGCGATCGTCGGAACCGTCATGACGCTCGCGGGCATGATCGTGGGAATCGTTCGGCTCCGGTTCACCAGTCGTTACCGGCTGAGAGCGGGTCCGTCCCATTCCCCGTACGCAGGCTGGATGAAGTGGCATCACTATGCCGGGCTGATTTTCGGCGTGGTCACGGTGACATGGGCGTTCAGCGGAGCGATGTCGCTCGGTCGCCCGTTCCCGTCGCTTCGCAATCGTCCGACGACCGAAGCGCAGCGAACGGCCGTCGCCGGGACACCGCTCGACCTCGAGACGTTGACGATCGATCGCATGCGCGCCGCGGTCGCGACGTTTGCCACTTCGTATGCCCCGAAGCAGATCGATGTACATCAGTTCCGCGGACGGTCGTACTTCATCGGTTACAGGCCGCCCGAGCCGTACTCGTATGAGGAGGAAATCGGCGCCAACGAGGAGCAGTACCAACCGAGGCTCGAGCACCTGATTGTTCCCGTGCTCACGCCGGAGGAACAACCGTTCCGGCGGTTCGACGACAACAGCATGTGGGCCGTCGCAAAGGCCGCGATGCCGGGCGCAGCCATAAGAGATGCCGTGTGGCTGCAGGAGTACGACGCCTACTACTACAACCAGGACGGCGTTCGCCCGCTACCGGTCCTGCGCGTGCGGTACGACGACGCGGACAGTACCTGGCTGTACCTCGATCCGAATCTCGGGACCATGCTGAAGCAGGATTGGGGTGCGCGCTGGAATCGTTGGCTGTACCACGGCCTGCACAATCTCGACTTCCCTATCTGGTACTACCGGCGCCCGCTCTGGGACATCGGCATGATTGTGCTGAGCATCGGCGGGCTCGTGCTCAGCGCAACGACGCTGGTGCCATCGTGGCGCCGCCTCGAGCGGCATGTCCGTCGCGCAGCGCGTCTTCTCAGCGGCCCAATCAGAACGACCGGGCCCGTCCCGTTGGTTGCATCCGCACGATCCAATTCACAAGAGCCGGTTTCATAGCTTCGCGGTGACCCCC
>Ga0075420_100006770_pt1 | contig 10106 bp, 7 predicted proteins | sample SoiMetdeltSBSDD4_FD_75296 | JGI IMG/M metagenome (GOLD analysis project Ga0075420, IMG submission 75296) | Bulk soil microbial communities from a Populus tree surrounding site in Tennessee, USA - Soil MetaG P. deltoides SBSDD4 | ecosystem: Environmental > Terrestrial > Soil > Tree plantation...
CTCGAGACTGACGAGATTGTGAGCCGGAAGGAAGTCGTCCACGTGGCGTAGCGCGGCTTGCATGCCCCGCGTGAGCGGTTCGTACTGCGCGGAGCCGAGCAGCGGGTTGAGCCAGATTAACCGGCGGCAATTGCGCCTGACGCGCGCCAGCTCCTGGCTGAGGAGCGACGGATCGCCACGATCCCATCCGTCCGAGACCACGAGCACGACGGGACGATGCCGCATGACGCGGCGGGCCCAGTGCACGTTGAAGGCGCGAAGGGCCTCGCCGATCCGCGTGCCGCCGCCCCAATCCTGCACGTCACGCGCCAGTCGAGTCAGGGCGGCGACTCCAGTGCGCGCGGTCAAGTGCGGCGTGACCCGCGTCAGCCGCGTCGCGAACAGGAATACCTCGACGCGGGTCGCGCTGTGGGCGAGGCCGTAGACGAAATGCGCCAACACCCGGCTGTACCGTTCCATGGATCCGCTGACGTCGCCCAGCAACACAATCGGCCGCGGCAGTTCACGCCGCGCGCGCCGCGGAAGATCGATGATGTCGCCGAGCGCGACGGTCCGCCGCAGAACCGGCCGAAGGTCCGGCGCGCCCCTGAACGCCCGCCGCCAGCGGCGCGTGCGCCGGCGATTCAGGCTCCACGGGAAACGCTCCAAGAGCGTCCGGGCCGCCTCGAGCTCGCCATCCGTGAACTCAGCAAAATCTTTCGTGCGCGACACGCTGGCCGCGCTCCACGCACCAACCGCGCGCGTCGCCGGCGCAGCTCCCTGCTGGACGTCGTCAAACGCCGCCTGCACCGGGACACCGGGCGCCGGCTGGGCCACCACGCGCGGACGCTCGCCGAGCGAGAAGAGGGGCAATCCGGGTGCCGGAGAACGATGGGCCGTGAAGAAGAGGTCGAACGCGCGATCGAACTGGGCGATCTGATCGCGATCGTGGACGAGCAGGCTTCGCAGCGCGGCCGCGACGTCGGTCCGACTGCCGACGTTCACCCACTCGAGCGCGCGTACCGCGTCGAGCAGGCGTCCGTGATGCACATCGAGACCCGCGGTACGCAGCATGCGCCCGAACAGCAGGACGTTGGCAGCCAGGTTCATGATCCGGCGCCACGGGCCAGCGCGCGGTTGAGCATCGCCTGAATACGTTCGCCGCGGACTGCCTGGATGTCTTCCTGGTTCTTGAGAAGAATGCCAAGCGTTTCGTCCACGGTTACCGCGTCGAGCTCGTCGCGATCGAGCGCCATCAACGCGGCGGCCCAATCCAGCGTTTCCGAAACGCCGGCGGTCTTGTACAACTCGGCCGTCCGCAGTTCCTGGACGAACGCCGTCACTTGTTCCGCCAGCCGCGCGGGTACGCCGGGCAGCTTTGCCATGATGATCCGGCGCTCGGTTTCCGCACTTGGATAGTCAATCCAGCAGTACACGCATCGGCGCTTCAGCGCATCGTGGACTTCACGCGTCCGGTTGGATGTCATCACGACCACCGGCGGCGCCGCCGCGCGGATCGTTCCCATCTCCGGGATGGTGATTTGAAAGTCGGACAGCAGCTCGAGCAAATACCCTTCGAACTCGTCATCCGCACGATCGATCTCATCGATGAGCAGCACCGGTGGTCGCACGCGGGTCTGCTCGATCGCGCGAAGCAGCGGCCGTTTGATGAGGAACGTGTCGGTGAAGAGCTCGCGCTCGGCGGTCTGCGGATCCAGGGCATGCGCGCCTTCGAGCAATCGAATCTCGAGGATCTGGCGCGGGTAGTTCCACTCGTAGACGGCGTGGCTGATGTCGAGGCCCTCGTAGCACTGCAGGCGAATCAGCTCCGTGTCGAGCGTGGACGCGAGCACTTTGGCGACCTCGGTCTTGCCAACGCCAGGCTCACCTTCGAGAAATAGCGGACGTTTGAGGCGCAGCGCGAGATAGGTCGAGACGGCAAGCCCTCGTCCGGCGATGTACTGCTGCTCGGCCATCGCCTTCTGCAAGTCGTCGACTGATGCCGGAATCGCGAGCGTGCCGGCGCTGGTCGAGAACTTGGAAGAGCTCACGACGGGTGACGTCAGGTCCGCGATGCCCGTGCCGCGGCACTGGCAATCGCTCGTTTCGTGAACACCGGCGCCATCGCGGCGCGGTATTCCGCTGAAGCGTAGAGATCCCCCATCACGTCGTTCCCGAGATCGGCGCCGACCTGTTCCGAGACCGCCGCGATCACGCTGTCGGTCATGGCCTTGCCAATCAAGGCGCGCTCAACGGTTGCGGCCCGTCGCGCGTAAGGCAGCAGACCGCCAAGGGCAACACGCGCTGAACTGCACGTGCCGTGGGTGATGGCGATCCAGGCCGCAACGCCGAGGACCGCGTAGCGCGAGGCCGGGTGAGCGAACTTCTCGTACGCGGCGCCCTGGCCGCGGCTCGATGGCATCACCTCGACCGCTACGAGGATCTCATCGTCGGATAACGCCGTAGCCATGATGCCCGTGAAGAACTCTGCAGCCGGAATCGTGCGCTGGCCCTTGGGTCCCGCCGCAACTATACGCGCCTCGAGCGCGACGAGCACGGTTGGCAGATCGGATGCCGGATCCGCATGCGCGATGTTCCCGCCTATCGTCCCGCGATTCCTGACCGCGGGGTCGCCGACCCACGCCGCCGCCTCGGCGAGCGCTGGAGCGGCGCTGCGCAGCTCCGCCGAAGCGGCCAGGTCCGCATGGGTGGTCAGCGCGCCGATGCGGATCTGATCGCCCTGCCGCGAGATGCCGCGCAATTCGGGGATTCGTCCGATGTCGATCAAGGCGGACGCTGCCGCCAGGCGCAGCTTCAACAGCGGCACCAGGCTGTGGCCACCCGCGAGGATCTTCGCGCCGGGATGCGCGGCGAGGAGCTGATGCACGTCCGCAACGGAGTGCGCGCGGTAATAATCAAAGGTTGGCGCATACATGGCTAACGGCTCGCTTTCGCACCAATCGCGCGCCAGACGCGCTCCGGCGTCAGCGGCATCTGAAGCGACTCGACGCCGAACGGCTGTAATGCGTCCATCACGGCGTTGTAGACCGTCGCCGTCGACGCGATGGTTCCCGCCTCACCGATTCCTTTCACGCCCAGCGGATGATGTGGCGATGGCGTGACGGTCGATAGCACTTCGATGTCCGGCAACACATCCGCGCGTGGAATGGCGTAATCGGCCAGCGAACCGGTCAGGAGTTGTCCGTTCGCGTCATACACCGCTTCTTCCCACAGGGCCTGCCCCACGCCCTGGACGACGCCGCCGTGCACCTGCCCTTCAACGATCACCGGGTTGATTTGCGGCCCGCAGTCATCGACCGCGACGTACCGCAGCAGCTGGACCTTGCCGGTGGCCGGATCGACTTCCACCACGGCGACGTGCGCACCGAAGGGATACGTAAAGTTCGGCGGATCGTAGAAGCTCGACGCCTCCAGCCCTGCTTCCATTCCCTGCGGCAGGTTCCACGCGACGTTTGCCATCAGCGCGATGTCCTGAATGGTCTTGAAGCGATCCGGAAACCCCTTGACGAAGAATTTGCCGTCCGCATAGTCCATGTCCTCGACGGCGGCCTCGAGAAGATGGCTGGCGAGCAGCCTGGCTTTCTCCTTAATCTTTCGCGTGGCAACGGCTAGTGCCGCGCCACCGACCGCGGTCGTGCGGCTGCCGTATGTGCCCCACCCCATCGGCGTATTGTCGGTGTCGCCGTGCACGATCTTCACGTCGGTAACGGCAACGCCGAGTTCGTCGGCAACGACCTGCGCGAACGTCGTCTCCTCGCCCTGGCCGTGTGGTGATGCGCCGATGAACACGTTCACCTTACCGCTCGGATGCACGCGAACGATCGCGCTTTCCCACAGGCCGCCCTGGAATCCAATGGCGCCCGCGACCTGCGACGGTCCAAGGCCGCAGATTTCGACATACGTCGAGACGCCGATGCCGATGTAGCGACCCTTCGCGCGCGCCGCGGCCTGCTCCTGCCGAAGCTTGTCGTAGCCGATGTGGGTCAGCGCTTTGTCGAGCGCTGCCTCGTAATTCCCGCTGTCGTACTTCAGACCGGTGACAACATCGTGGCCGTTCTCGAAGCGCGGAATCAGATTGCGACGCCTGACCTCTGCGGCATCGATACCGATCTTGTGAGCGAGCAGATCGATCATCCGCTCGAGCATGAAGGTGGCTTCGGGCCGGCCGGCGCCACGGTACGCTTCGACGGGTGTCGTGTTCGTGTAGACGCCGTAGACGTCCTCTTTCACGGCCGGGACCTGATACGGTCCCGACAGCATCAACCCATGAAGGATGGTCGGAATGCCAGGCGCAGCGGTCGAGAGATACGCGCCCATTCCGGCCCACACGGTGCAGCGCAGGCCCAGGATGCGGCCGTCCTTTGTCGCGGCCAGCTCGACCTCCTGCACGTGATCGCGCCCGTGCGTTGTCGACTGATAGTTCTCGGAGCGGGTTTCGATCCATTTCACCGGGCGCCCGAGTTTCATCGAGCAAAACACCGTAATGAAATCGCCTTGAATTTGCGGAATCTTGCTGCCGAAGCCGCCGCCGACCTCTGGCGCGACAACCCGCAGGCGATCTTCGGACACGCCGGTGACGACCGACATGATGAAGCGGACGATGTGCGGGTTCTGGGTCGTGTTCCAGAGCGTCAGCTCGCCGGTGGCCGGTGTGAACTGCGCCACGGCGCCCCGCGGCTCGATCGCCGTCGGGATCAGCCGCTGCTGGATGATGCGGTCGCGCACCACGATTGACGCCGAGTTGAACGCGGCGTCCACGTCACCGCCCGCGACCGTCCAGTGAAACGCCAGGTTGCCAGGCGCCTCCTGATGCAACTGCGGCGCACCTGGCGCGGCGGCTTTTTGCGGATCCACAACCGCCGGGAGCGGATCGTAGTCAACGTCAATCAGGTCCAGCGCGTCGTACGCCTGATACTCGGTCTCGGCGACAACAACTGCGACGGCATCGCCTACGTAGCGAACGGCATCCGTGGCGAGGGCGCGATACGGTGACACGTTCAGGCCGGCATTGGGCAGAAGCCAGGCGCACGGAATACATTTGAGCGCCGCCTCCGTGTCTGCACCTGTGAACACGGCCACAACGCCCGGTGCAGTCTTGGCACGGCTCGTGTCGATGCTGCGGATCCGTGCGTGCCCATGCGGGCTGCGCAGGATCGCGGCGTGCACCATGCCGGGCAGCGTGAAGTCGGCGGTGTATCGTGCGGCGCCGGTCAGCAGCCGCGGATCTTCCCTCCTCCGGATCCCCGATCCGAACACGCGAGCCGGGGCCGCGTTAGCGGTGGTGGTCATCGTCCACCCCCGATCCCGGCGCGACGGGGATCGGCAGCCGCGGCCTGCACCGCGCGGACGATGTTCTGATAGCCGGTGCACCGGCACATGTTGCCTTCGAGTCCGTGGCGGATCTGTTCGGGCGAGGGGTTGGGATTGTTGCGCAGGATCTCGTGCGCGGCAAAGACCATCCCTGGCGTGCAGAAGCCACACTGGAGCCCGTGTTTTGCCCAGAACGCGTCCTGCAGCGGCGTGAGCTCCCCGTTCGCCGCAAGCCCTTCGATGGTCGTGACGCTGGTCCCGTCTGCCTGCACGGCGAGGGTGGTGCAGGATTTCACCGCGATGCCGTCCATCAGCACCGTGCAAGCGCCGCACTGGCTGGTATCGCAACCGATCTTGGTGCCGGTGAGTCCGGCATCACGCAGGAAGTGGACGAGGAGGAGCCGCGGCTCGACCTCCTGGTGATACTGGCGGCCGTTAACGCTGAGGTTGACCGCGCATTTCATGAAGATCCTCCGGCGTGAAGGAGTGGGATCCCATCACGGATAGGGGCGCGGCGCAAGGGTTGTGCGAGCGACCCGACGCACCTGGCCCTTTCGGCGGGGCTATAATCGGCCAACTCCGCCCGCAGAGCTTGATCGCACCCAACTGGAGGAGCCCCATGTCCGCGCGCCGCACGTCTTTGATGATCCTGGTCCTCACGCTCGTAATGGCCACGGCGCGGCTCGCGCCGCAGGCGTGGCTGCAGTCGCAGCCGGTCCCGGAACTCGACGGCTTCGACACGTTCGTCACCGACGTGATGCGGGACTGGAAGATCCCCGGCGTCGCCGTCGGCGTCATCCGCGACGGCACGGTCGTTCTTGCAAAGGGTTACGGCTACCGCGACGTCACCAAGAAGCTGCCGGTCACGTCGCAGACGCTGATGGCGATCGGATCGAACTCGAAGTCGTTCACCGTCACCCTGATGGGGATGCTCGCCGACGAGCGGAAGCTCGATCTCGACAAGCCAGTACGCACCTATCTTCCGGACTTCGAACTGCAGGACGACATTGCGACGCGGCTGATGACGCCGGTCGATCTCGTCACGCACCGCTCGGGCTTGCCGCGGCACGACGCGCTCTGGGGCGCGGGTGGATTTGCGAGGAAAGAACTCTACCAGCGGCTGCGGTTCCTGGAACCAACGGCCACGTTCCGGCAGCGGTATCAGTACAACAACCTGATGTTCATGACGGCCGGGATCCTCGTGGAGCAGGTCGCCGGCCAGCCGTGGGAGACGCAGATCAAGGATCGCATTTTCACGCCGCTGAACATGACGCGCTCCAACACCTCGGTGCGCGACATGCCGTCAGCGCCTGATTACTCGCTGCCGTATGTCGAGCGCAGCGGCAACGTCGTATCCGTCCCGTTCAGGAACCTCGACGGGGTGGCCCCGGCCGGCGCCATCAACTCGAACATCGACGAGATGCTCCGCTACGTCCAGATGCACATCGATCAGGGCGCCGTCGGCGGCAAGGCGATCATCTCGAAGGCGTTCTCGGCGCGCATGCAGGCCGTCCATTCCGCACCGGACTTTACGTACGATGCCGACGAACCCGTCTATGGGGAGTTCGGCGCCGGGGGCTACGGGCTCGGGGTACTGGTCCGCAGCTATCGCGGCCACAAGCATGTCTCGCACACCGGCGGCATCGATGGCTTTATCTCGACGATGACGTGGCTCCCTCACGATCGCATCGGCATTGTCGTGCTCTCGAATTTGTCCGGCACCAATCCCGTGCCGAACATCGTGACGCAGAACCTGTGCGATCGCCTGCTCCGGCTCGCGCCCGTTGACGTCGTCACCCGAGCGAAAGCGGCGCAGGAGCGTTCAGAGAAACGGGGAACCGAGCGCGAGCAGAAACGCGAAGCGGAGCGGATCGCCGGAACGTCTCCGTCGCATCCGCTCGCGGATTACGCGGGCACGTACGAACACCCGGGCTACGGAACCGTCAAGATCACCCAGGACGGGCAACAGCTGACGATGACCTACGGCTTCCAGGCCCGGCGGTTCGAGCACTTTCACTATGACGTGTTTCGATCGGTGGCGACTCCGACCACTCGCCCGTGGGACCCGAGTACGCGGCTCGCCTTCACGTCGAACGCGGCTGGCCGGATCGACAGCGTCAGCGTTCCGCTGGAGCCGGCGCTGCCGGGTGGCGTGATCTTCAAACGACAGCCGGCGCCTGCGGGGACTTCGAGCGCCGGTCAATAGTCTTGTCCCCTGCCGGGGCCGCACTCATGCCGGGCACTTCACTCTCGGATTCCAATCCGAAAAGATGCCGGATGGGCTCGCCTCCCAAATCCACACGTGCAGATACCAGATGCCGAGTTTGTCGGCGCGCTTGAGTTGCTGCCCCATGATCGTCGGCGGCTCCGCGCTCGTCCAGGCCGAGATCGGCACCAGGTATTCGACGCCGTTCAGCTTGAACGAGCCGTCCGCCATCTTCTCGTAGACCAGCACTTCGGGCTTTTCCACGTCGAGCGTCGTATCGAGCAGACGGTTGTTCTGGAAATGAAAGCCCATCGCGCCGTGCGGCTGATGCTGCACGCAATCGGTTGTCCGCGGATAGCCGGCGGCGATCGCGGTCTCGACGGTCTTGAAACGCTCCGTTGCCGCTCGCGCCCGCGCGACGTCCCGATCAACGGCGTCGCCGAATCCGCTTGGGATGATTCCCAGCACGACGGCGGGTTTCGATAGCTGCATCTGGGCTGCGCCTGCGGCCGCCATGCCACTCGCCAGCACCAGTGAGAGCACCGTGTTTCGCCTCATATTTCTCTCTTGGCCCTCCCTGCATATGATCTGGATTGAACTCTATGGCTGAATCGCGCAAACTCATAGGTCCACTTCCGTCCGCTCGCGTGAGGCCAGTTAGACGATGACTGCGCTATGAGCGAATCCATCGGCGGCAACCTCTTCGTACGCATCGATCCTCGCGCCCGCACGCCGCTGCAGACCCAGATCTACGGCAGCATCCGCCGCGCCATCCTCGAAGGGGTCGTGGTTCCTGGTTCCCGGCTTCCCTCGTCTCGTGGGTTGGCTACCGATCTCGGCGTTTCCAGGACAACGACGGTGCTGGCCTTCGATCAGCTGGCCGCGGAGGGCTACCTCACGACGCGGAAAGGATCGGGAACGTTCGTCACGCGTGAACTGCCTGACGATCGGTTACGCGCGCCGACGATCAGGAGGGATAGCAGCGTACGGCATCCGATGCTGTCACGACGGGGCAGCGCGCTTGCCGCCACCCCACCGACGGCATTGAAGATCGATGGCCCACCGAGGGCATTCCGGCTGGGCACGCCCGCACTCGATCGATTTCCGATCGACGTGTGGACACGACTCGCGAGCCGCCGGCTCAAGTCGATGACCCTCGCTCGACTCGATTACGGACAGCCGGCTGGCCTGCTGGCGCTTCGCGAGGCGATCGCCGAGCACGTTCGCCGCGCTCGCGGCACCGCCTGCGTCGCCGATCAAGTCATCGTCGTTGCGGGCGCGCAGCACGGGCTCGAATTGATCGCGCGCGTGTTGCTCGATCCAGGCGACGTCGCATGGATGGAAGAGCCCGGATATACCGGGGCCCATGCGGCACTGATCGGCGCCGGCGCACGGATCAGACACATCCGCGTGGATGCGCAGGGACTGAATGTCGAGGCCGCGCGGCGTACCGACCGGGCTCGCCTCGTTTACGTGACGCCATCACATCAATTCCCTCTTGGCGTGCTGATGACGCTGCCACGTCGCCTCGCGCTCCTGGCCTGGGCCCGCGCCGCGAACGCCTGGATCATCGAAGACGACTACGACAGCGAGTTCCGCTACGGCACCCGGCCTATCCCCTGCCTCCACGGCCTCGACGTCGACGGTCGCGTGATCTACGTCGGCAGCTTCAGCAAGACGTTGTTTCCAGCACTCCGCCTCGGCTTCCTCATCGTTCCACTGGATCTTCGTGACGCCGTCGTGGGTGCGCGCCGGGCTGGCGACATCCATACAGGGTTGCTAGATCAAGCGGTACTGGCGGATTTCATCGCCGAAGGCCATTTCGAGCGTCATCTTCGGCGAATGCGGAGGGAGTACCATGAGCGGCTCGAGGCGCTCGTCCGGGGGGCTGCACGCCACTGCCGAGGGGCACTGGAGCTTCGGCAGGTGCCCTCGGGCCTGCATGCCGTCGCCGATCTTGCGGGCGTGGATGACGCGCGGTTGTGTCAGGAAGCGAGGGCGCGCGGGGTTGAGGTCATGCCGCTGTCCGCCTATTGCTTCGATCGGCGCGGGCCGGCAGTGCAGGGACTGGTGCTCGGCTTCGGCGCGATCAGGCCAGAATTCTTCGACGACGGGATGCGCAAGCTCGCCGCCGCGATTGACGGCGTCAGGGGACAGATGAAGAGGGACAGGCGCACATAAAACCGTGCCAAGTGCCATGCCGGTATCATTCGGCGTGCGGAGGGGACTATGTCGAAAAGACAATTTGTTGGGCCTCATCACACTAGCCGTGGGACGCGGCTCGCTTCGGCGCTGCTGGTGCTTGCGGCGACCCTGTCCAGCGCCGGCTCGGCATCCGCCCAACTCTTTCAGTGGACTCCGGAGCAATTGATCAAATACACGAGCAAGAATCCGTACGAGCGGTTCCCGGATGGCCGGCCGAAGGTTCCGGACGAGTTGCTGGAACGGCTGAAGGGCCTTGTGGCCGAGGAGGTCCAGGCCGTCCTGCCCGCCCGTGGATTTCCGCACCAGTTCGAGTCGCGCGACGGCTGGAGAGTGCTGCAGCCGGAGCAGAAGATGGTCGGGCGCGTTTTCACCGTCCAGTTCATGC
>Ga0075420_100006773_pt1 | contig 10104 bp, 9 predicted proteins | sample SoiMetdeltSBSDD4_FD_75296 | JGI IMG/M metagenome (GOLD analysis project Ga0075420, IMG submission 75296) | Bulk soil microbial communities from a Populus tree surrounding site in Tennessee, USA - Soil MetaG P. deltoides SBSDD4 | ecosystem: Environmental > Terrestrial > Soil > Tree plantation...
GCGCTGGCGACGATTCTTGACAAGGCCGGCGTGGCGACGGTCGTGCACGCGTTCACGGACGGCCGCGACACCCCGCCGCGCTCGGCCGGCGAGGACATTGCACGCCTCGACGCCGCGCTGCCGCGCTCGGTCGCGATCGCGACGGTGTGCGGCCGCTACTATGCGATGGATCGCGACAAGCGCTGGGAGCGCGTCGCCAAGGCCTATCAGGCGATCGCGGAAGCCGAGGGGCCGCGGTTCACGGACGCCCGCACGGTCGTCGCCGCCGCCTATGCGCACGATCTCAGCGACGAATTCGTGGTGCCGGCGGTGGTCGGCGGCTATCGCGGCATGCGCGACGGCGACGGCGTGCTGTGCTTCAACTTCCGCGCGGACCGCGTGCGCGAAATTCTCGCCGCCCTGCTTGATCCGGCCTTTGCCGGTTTTGCCCGTCCTCGCGCCGTCCGGTTCGCGGCCGCCGTCGGCATGACGCAATACAGCGAGCAGCTCGACTCATTGCTGGAGACGATCTTTCCGCCGCAAACCTTGGCCAACGTCCTGGGCCAGGTGGTGGCCGACGCCGGCCGCACGCAGCTGCGCATGGCGGAGACCGAGAAATATCCGCACGTCACCTATTTCCTCAACGGCGGCGAGGAGGCGCAGTATGCGGGCGAGGACCGCATCATGGTGCCATCGCCCAAGGTCGCCACCTACGATCTGCAGCCGGAAATGTCGGCCCCTGAACTGACCGACAAGGCAGTCGAGGCGATCGGTTCCGGCAAGTACGACCTGATCGTGTTGAACTACGCCAATCCCGACATGGTCGGGCACACCGGCAGCCTGCCGGCCGCGATCAAGGCGGTCGAGACCGTCGATAGTGGCCTCGGCCGCATCGCCGACGCGGTCCGGAAGGCCGGCGGCGCCTTGCTGGTCACCGCCGACCACGGCAATTGCGAAACCATGCGCGACCCCGCAACCGGCGGCCCGCACACCTCGCACACCACCAATCCGGTGCCGATCCTGCTGATGGGCGGCGGCAATGCCGCGGTGGCGGAAGGCCGGCTGGCCGACATCGCGCCGACCTTGCTCGAATTGATGGGGCTGCCGCAGCCTACCGAGATGACCGGCGGCTCGCTCATGCACCGCATGAGCTCGGACGATCAGAAATCCCGCAAGCCCAGCACGTCTGCCATCGAATAGAGCCCTGGCTTCTTGCCGCGCGCCCACAGCGCCGCGCGCAACGCGCCGCGGGCGAAGATCATGCGGTCCTCGGCGCGGTGCACCAGCTCGACGCGCTCGGCCGGCCCGGCGAAGATCACGACGTGATCGCCGACCACCGAGCCGCCGCGCAGCGACGCAAAGCCGATGTCGCCGGAACAGCGCGCGCCGGTATGGCCGTCGCGCCCGCGCGCCGAGCGCTGGGCGAGATCGACGCCGCGGCCCTCGGCCGCCGCCTGGCCGAACATCAGCGCGGTGCCGGACGGCGCATCGACCTTCTTGTTGTGGTGCATCTCCAGGATCTCGATGTCGAAATCGTCATCGAGCGTCTTGGCCACGCGCTTGACCAGCGCGGCGAGCAGGTTGACGCCCATGCTCATGTTGCCGGACTTGACGATGACGGCGCGCTTGGCGGCCTCGGCGACGAGCTTGTCGTTCTCGCCGGTGAGCCCGGTGGTGCCGATGACGTGCACGAGGCCCTTGCGGGCGACGAGCTCGGCGAACGCCACGGTCGCGGCCGGAACCGTGAAGTCGAGCAAGCCGTCCGCCTGCGCCAGCAGCGGCTCCACGTCGGCGCGGACCTCGACGCCGTTCTTGCCGAGGCCGGCGAGGTCGCCGGCATCGCGCCCGATCACAGCCGAGCCGGGAGCATCGACCGCGCCCGCCAAGGTCGCGCCGTCGGTCGCCGCGATGGCGTGGATCAGCGTGCGCCCCATGCGCCCGCCGGCGCCCGCCACGATCAGCCGCATGTCCGCCATGGGTCAGTCTCCGAAGCTTGCGCGGTATAGCGAGGCGTCGGCGTGAAGGAAAGCCGGTGAATGCCGCTCAACTGCCCGGCGCCACCGCGCCCCGCACACCCGCCTTCTCGATCGCGCGGGTGACGAAGCCCGATGCGATCGCCGCCTCGGTGAACTGCTTGATGAAGGCGGCCGTCAACGGCCGCTCCTTGGCAAAGCCGATCGCAAGCGCGTTGCTGCCGTAGTTGCCCGGGATGATGCGCGAATTCGGCAGCTCGGGCTGATAGGAGAGGAGCGCGTCGCGCAGGTCCGCGAAGGCATCGGCCTGGCCGGACTTCAACAGCTCGAAGGCCTGCTTGTAGCCGAAGATCGGCACCCGCACGATGGTGGCCTTGGTCATCTTCCGCTTCAGCATCTCCTCGACCGCGGTGCGCTCGTAAGCGACGATCCGGCGGCCCGGCTGGTCGGCGTCGGCGTGGCTGTTGATCGGCGAGGCCGCCGGCACGATCAGGGTCATCTCCATTTCCATGAAGGCCGGACCGAAATCGATCAGCGAGACCCGCTCGGGCGTCGGCGCCAGGAACGTGATGTCGGCCGCTCCGCCGCGCAACGCGGCAATGCCGGCGTTCGGCGAGTCGAAGGGCATCGGCTGGTAGGGCAGCCCCAGGCGGCGCGCCAGCTCCTCGGCGAGGTCGGGCGCGACGCCCTTGAGCTGACCGCTGCCCGCGTCCTGCTTGGCGAGGAACGGGATCTTGACCAGCGCGGCGCGCAGCGACCCGGTCGGCGCGAACTGCGCCTTCTGCTCGGCGCTCGCCGATTGGGCGAGCGCAACGTCGGCGCCGGCCACCGCCAGGGCCAAAGCGGCCGCAATCGCGCCAAGACGAATGGACAGCGCGTGCATGTCATCCTCCCCTGCGCAAATCGCGGGCAATCAGGTCGGCGGGCCGTCATAGCCCTCGATGATGACGAGATCGAGCTCGGCCTTGCCTTTGCGCAACGCGGCCGCCGCCTGATACTCGGGCGAGCGGTAGCAGGCGAGCGCCGCCGGGTAGCTCGGGAATTCGAGCACCACGCTGCGTCCCCGCACCTTGCCCTCGACCACCTCGCGCGTGCCGCCGCGCACCAGGAAGCGCGCGCCATATTTGCCGAACGCCGCCATGTCGGCGGTCATGTAGGCCTTATAGCCTTCCGGATCGGTCACATCGATGTGGGCGATCCAGTAGCCCTTGCGCGCCGCGGCGGCGGGAGATGTGCCCAAGGACTCCGGTTGTGCTCCCTCGTAGCCCTCGGCAATCACGAAGTCACAGGCCGAATGCGGCAGGCGCAGCGGCTTGGCGCGCTGGTATTCGGGCGAGCGGTAGCAGGCGAGCGCGGTGGCGTAATCGGGAAACTCGCGCAGGACATTGCGGGAGCGGCCGCGGCCTTCGGCCACCTCCTGCGTCCCGCCGCGCACCAGCGCGCGGCCGCCGTACTTGTGGTGGGCCGCCGGGGTGGCGGCCATGTAGGCCTTGTATCCTTCCGGATTGCTCACATCGAGGTGCGGAATCCAATAGCCCTTAGGCATCTCGAGCTCCCTGTCATGACCGCGCCTTACAGGCGCGTCGAACCGGCGATCTCGGCGACGATCGCTTCGGCGGCGGCTTTCGGATCGGGCGCCGCCAGGATGGGGCGGCCGACAACCAGATAATCGGCGCCCGCCGCGATGGCGGCGGCCGGCGTCATCACCCGCTTCTGGTCGCCTGCCTCGGCGCCAGCCGGACGGATCCCGGGTGTCACCAGCACCCTGCCGGCGCCGATGATCGGGCGCAGCAGCGCCACCTCCGCGCCGGAGCAGACCAGCCCGTCGACACCGATGTCGCGCGCCTGCGCGGCGCGCTCTCCGACCAGCTCCGGCACGGTGAAATCATAGCCGGCAGCGGCGAGATCGGCGTCGTCGTAGGAGGTGAGCACGGTGACGGCGAGAATGCGCAGCGACGAGCCGGCGCGCGCGTCGACGGCCGCGTGCATGGTCTGCGGATAGGCGTGGACGGTGAGAAACGACACCCCGAGCCGCGCCACGCTCTCGACCCCGCGCGCCACCGTATTGCCGATGTCGTGCAGCTTGAGGTCGAGGAAAATCTGTTTGCCGGCGCCGGCCAGCGCGCGCGCCAGGTCGATTCCGCCCGCGAAGGCGAGCTGATACCCGATCTTGTAGAACGAGACCGACTCGCCGAGCCGCGCCACCATCGCCTCGGCGGCGGCGATCGAGGGGACGTCGAGGGCGAGGATCAGGCGCTCACTCGGATCGAGGGTCACGGCGTGCTTTCTCTCATGCGAACAGCTTGGCGGTGTCAATCAGCTTGCGCACGACGACCTTGAGCTGGCTCGCCGCGCGGGTGTCCTTGAGCTCGTCCATCTCGTCGAACGCCTGCTCGGCATTGGGTACCGTCACCTGCTCGGCGATCACCAGCGCCCGGCAACCGACCGCCAGCACCTGGCGCAGAGCCAGCAAGGAGTGGGTGGCGCCGCAGCGGCCGGGCGAGGCGCCGCCCAGCGCAAAGACGCGGTTCTGGAACACCGCGAGCTGCGCTTCGCCGCGCTCGCGCACGACCGAGATCCAGTCGATCGTGTTCTTGATCAGCGGCGTGAGCGACGCGTTGTATTCCGGGCTGGCGATGAACACACCGTGGTGCGCGGACAACAGCTGCTTGAGCTTGACGGCGTTGGAGGGCGGACCCGATTTCTCCACCCCGTCGGCGTCGTAGATCGGAAGCGGATAGTCGACGAGCGAGATGCGGGTGACGTCGGCGTCGGCCAGGGTCAGTTCCTTGGTGGCGAGCGCGGCAAGCCGCACGTTGTGCGACGTCGTCCGCAGCGAGCCGGGAATCACCAGGATTTTCGGGTTGGACATGGCTCAACGGACAACGGAGAACAGGCGACGGGACGACGGATCAAGATTACACGCAGGTCGGTCGTCTGTCGTCCGTCCGCCGTCGTCAGTCTCGCCGATAGATCCACACCCGCGCCGGCGGAATGTTCATCCACACCCGCTCGGAGGCTTCGGCACGGACGCGATCGAGCGCCTTGGGAACCGGCGCCACCGCGTGATAGGTGAACTGGACGAAGGGCGCACCGGCCTGCATGACGCTGAAGGCCTCGAACAGGAGCCGCAGCCGCATCTGCATCGGCTTGGTGAACAGCGGCAGGCCGGACACCACCGCCGCCGCCGGCTCCTGCAACAGACCGGCAAGCAGGCGCTTGAGGCTGTAGGCGTCGCCCTGCACCACCGTCGCGGTGGGGTAGCGCTCCCGCAACAGCCGGCAAAAGTGCGGATTGAACTCGACCAGCACCAGCCGCGCCGGATCGACGCCTTGCGCCACCAGCGCCTCGGTCACCGGCCCGGTGCCCGGACCGAGCTCTACGATCGGCCCCGGAACGTCCGGATCGACATAGGCCGCCATGGTGCGGGCGAGCGCCTTGCCGGACGGCGTCACCGCGCCGATCGACAACGGCTTCTCGATCCAGGACCGGATGAAACGGACCTCGTCATCGAGACGGATGCCGTTCTTCTGCTCGAAGCGGCGGAGCTGGATCCCGATCTTCTTCTTCTGCCGTTCGAGCTTCTGCTCGATCTTCTTCTTGTGGGCGTCGAACTGCTGCTCGATCTTCCGCTCGAGCGCGCCCTTCTTCTGTTCAAAAAACTGGATGTGCCGCTCGATCTCCCGGCCCAACTCGCCTTTCTTCAATTCAAACAGGCGCCGCTGCTTTTCGAATTTCCTCTCGAGGAGCTGAAGGGCTGGGAGCGGCATGTTGGGGTTAACGCTGCACAATGATTAAAGATTTGAGACATTCCACCGGTAAAGCCCGTGGCTTTGGGGGTCAAGCGGCAAATTCATCAGGCAGACCCCGCGCGACCCAAGAACTCCTTGACCTTGCCGAAGAATCCCGCGGATTCCGGGTGGGTTTCCTTGGACGAAAGCCGTTCGAACTCGGCCAGCAGCTCGCGCTGGCGTTTGGTGAGCTTTTGCGGCGTCTCGACCACAACCTGAACGTACATGTCGCCGGTTTGTTTCGAGCGCAGCACCGGCATCCCCTTGCCCTGCAGCCGGAAGCGCCGCCCGGACTGGGTGCCTTCCGGCACCTTTACGCGGGTATTGCCGCCATTGATGGTCGGCACCTCGAAGTCGCCGCCGAGCGCCGCCGCCACCATGGAAATCGGCACCCGGCAATGCAGATCGGCGCCCTCGCGCTGAAAGAAAGGGTGGGAGGAGAGCGAGAGAAAAATATAGAGGTCGCCGGCCGGGCCGCCGCGCACGCCCGCCTCGCCCTCGCCCGCCAGGCGGATGCGGGTGCCATCCTCGACCCCGGCCGGGATATTGACGGAGAGCGCACGCTCCCTCGTCACCCGCCCCGAGCCCGAGCAGGACGGACACGGATTGTCGATCACCTGGCCGCGGCCCTGGCAGCTCGGGCAGGTCCGCTCGAGCGTGAAGAAGCCCTGGGCATGGCGGATGCGGCCGGAGCCGGCGCAGGTGGGACAGGCCTTCGGCCGCGTACCGGTCTTGGCACCTGAGCCCGAGCAGGCCTCGCAGGTCACCGAGGTCGGAATTCGCACCTGCGCGGTCTTGCCCGCGTAGGCCTCTTCCAGGCTGATCTCCATGGTGTAGCGAAGGTCGGCGCCGCGCTCGCGGCCGCCGCCGCGGCCGCGCCGGCCGCCCATGCCGAACAGGTCGTCGAAGATGTCCGAGAAGGCCGAGGCGACGTCGGTGAAGCCGCCGGCGTGACCGGGACCGCCGTGCTCGAAGGCGGCGTGGCCGAAACGGTCATAGGCGGCGCGCTTGTCCGGATCCTTGAGGATCTCGTAGGCCTCGTTGATCTCCTTGAAGCGATGCTCGCTGCTCTTGTCACCGGGATTGCGATCGGGATGCCACTGCATGGCAAGCTTGCGAAACGCGGTTTTCAGCTCCGCGTCGCCGGCGGTGCGCTCGACCTCGAGAACTTCGTAGTAGCAGCGCTTTGCCATGCGCCAGCGTCCCCTCAATTAGCCAGCAGCGTCACCGCCCCGTTGACCGAACTCATCCAACCACCCGCGCACCGAAGCTCCGACATCTCCGGGCCCCGACCGTTCGACATCGCAGGTCGGAATCATCCGACCTGCGTGTCAAGTCCTGAGCTGATGGATTGGAAGGTTCGGCAGGCATGCAACCGCCTCCCGCCAGACGTCAGGCCGACTTCTTGTTCTTCTTGTCGTCGTCGACCTCGGTGAACTCCGCGTCGACGACGTCCTCCTTCTTGCCGGCCGAGCCGTCGCCGCCCGGAGCAGCGCCACCGGGATCGCCGGGGCCGCCCTGGCCTTCCTGCGCCTGCTTGTACATCGCTTCGCCGAGCTTCATCGAGGCTTGCGCGAGCGCGTTCGTCTTGGCGGTGATCGCCGCCGCATCGTCGCCCTTCAAGGCCTCCTTGAGGTCGGCGATCGCGTTCTCGATCGCCCGCCGCTCGGTCTCGCCGACCTTGGAGCCATGCTCGGTGAGCGCCTTCTCGGTGGCGTGGACCATGGCCTCGGCGTGGTTCTTCGCCTCGACCTGGGCCTTGCGCTTCTTGTCTTCCTCGGCGTGCGCCTCGGCGTCCTTGACCATCTTGTCGATGTCGGTCTCGGACAGGCCGCCCGAGGCCTGGATGCGGATCTGCTGCTCCTTGCCGGTGCCCTTGTCCTTGGCCTGGACGTTGACGATGCCGTTGGCGTCGATGTCGAAGGTGACCTCGATCTGAGGAATGCCGCGCGGCGCCGGCGGGATGCCGATGAGATCGAATTGGCCGAGCAGCTTGTTGTCGGCCGCCATCTCGCGTTCGCCCTGGAACACCCGGATCGTGACCGCGGTCTGGCCGTCCTCGGCGGTCGAGAACACCTGGCTCTTCTTGGTCGGGATCGTGGTGTTGCGATCGATCAGCCGGGTGAACACGCCGCCCAGCGTCTCGATGCCGAGCGACAGCGGCGTCACGTCGAGCAGCAGCACGTCCTTGACGTCGCCCTGCAACACGCCGGCCTGGATCGCGGCGCCGACCGCGACGACCTCGTCCGGATTGACGCCCTTGTGCGGCTCCTTGCCGAACAGCTGCTTCACGACCTCCTGCACTTTCGGCATGCGGGTCATGCCGCCGACCAGGACGACCTCGTTGATCTCGGCGGCCGAAAGGCCGGCGTCCTTGAGCGCCTGGCGGCACGGCTCGACCGTCTTCTGCACCAGGTCGTCGACCAGCGCCTCGAACTTGGCGCGGGTAAGCTTCATCGTGAGGTGCTTGGGACCCGACGCATCCGCCGTGATGAACGGCAGATTGATCTCGGTCTGGGTGGTGGACGAGAGCTCGATCTTCGCCTTCTCGGCGGATTCCTTGAGCCGCTGCAGCGCGAGCTTGTCGCGGCGCAGATCGATGCCCTGCTCCTTCTGGAACTCGTCGGCGAGATAGTTGACGAGGCGCATGTCGAAGTCCTCGCCGCCCAGGAAGGTGTCGCCGTTGGTCGACTTCACCTCGAACACGCCGTCGCCGATTTCCAGAATTGAAATGTCGAAGGTGCCGCCGCCGAGGTCGTAGACCGCGATGGTGCCGGTCTTCTGCTTGTCGAGCCCATAGGCGAGCGCAGCCGCGGTCGGCTCGTTGATGATGCGCATCACCTCGAGGCCGGCGATCTTGCCGGCATCCTTGGTGGCTTGGCGCTGGGCATCGTTGAAATATGCGGGAACGGTGATGACGGCCTGCTCGACCTTCTGCCCGAGATAGGCTTCCGCCGTCTCCTTCATCTTCTGCAGGATGAAGGCGGAGATCTGCGAGGGCGAATAGGTTTTGCCGTCGGCCTCGACCCAGGCGTCGCCGTTGCTGGCGCGCACGATCTTGTAGGGGACGAGCTTCTTGTCCTTGTCGACCATCGGGTCGTCGTAGCGCCGCCCGATCAGGCGCTTGACCGCGAAGATGGTGCGCTCCGGATTGGTGACCGCCTGGCGCTTGGCTGGCTGGCCGACCAGCCGTTCGCCGTCTTCCGAGAAGGCGACGATCGACGGGGTGGTGCGCATGCCCTCTGCGTTCTCGATGACCTTCGGGGTCTTGCCCTCCATCACCGCGACGCAAGAATTGGTGGTGCCGAGATCGATGCCGATCACCTTCGCCATGGTACTTCCTCTCTCTTCTGGCAGGTCGGCAGGGCCCTTTCGGCGCCCGCAGGGAAACTTCCGCGTGACCGCGGAAACCCCCTCATCCGACCCCCACAATACACGTCAAACGCCGCCCCCTGCGGCGTCTTGGCTCATATAGGAGGGCCCACAAGGGCCGCAAGACATCGGTTCACGGAATCGCGAGGGCGTTGGTTACCCGGCGAGCGGCGCCTCCCCGCTGTTAGAATAGCCGACGTTTCTTGCGTCGGACACACGGCAAATGACCCTTTCGGCCGGCCTTTCCGGGCTCCGTCTCGTTCCCGGCTATCTCGATCGGCCTGCCCAAGCGCGGCTGCTCGACCAGCTTGACGAGGCGATGCGCCGGGCACCGTTGTATACTCCGCGCATGCCCAAGAGCGGGCATCCGATGTCGGTGCGCATGACCAATTGCGGGCCGCTCGGCTGGGTGACCGACGAGCGCGGCTATCGCTATCAGCCGCTTCATCCCGAGACCGGCGCGCCGTGGCCGCCGATCCCCGACGCCGCGCTTCAGGCCTGGCATGCGCTCGCCGGCTACCCGCATCCGCCCGAATGCTGCCTGGTGAACGTCTACGGGCCGGCGGCCCGCATGGGCCTGCACCAGGACCGCGACGAGCAGGACTTCTCCGCCCCCGTGGTCTCGCTTTCGCTCGGCGACACCTGTCTGTTTCGGATCGGCGGCACGACCCGCAAGGAGCCGACCCGCACGCTCCGTCTGGCCTCCGGCGATGCCGTGGTGCTCGGTGGGCAGGCTCGGCTCGCCTTCCACGGCGTCGACCGGATCATGCCGGGGACCTCGACGCTGCTGCCGGAGGGCGGGCGCATCAACCTCACGCTGCGGCGGGTGACGCCGCCCGGGTGACGCTCGCGACGCCGGCGTGATCCATCCGACCGCGGCGCCGCCGGGTTCCTGGATCATGGCGATGCGGCCGACCATTGGAAGCGCCGATTTTTTCGCCGCGCCGCGTCATCAATCGTTCGAATAGAAATGATCGCCGCGCCGATCA
>Ga0075420_100006776_pt1 | contig 10103 bp, 5 predicted proteins | sample SoiMetdeltSBSDD4_FD_75296 | JGI IMG/M metagenome (GOLD analysis project Ga0075420, IMG submission 75296) | Bulk soil microbial communities from a Populus tree surrounding site in Tennessee, USA - Soil MetaG P. deltoides SBSDD4 | ecosystem: Environmental > Terrestrial > Soil > Tree plantation...
GTATGCGAGAGCGTTGACGGGATCGAGGTTCGACGCGCGCCATGCCGGATAGAGCGCGCCCACTACGCCGCCGATTAATCCAATAGCCGCCGCAACCAGCGCCCACCGCCAACTGTATTCAAAAACAAGCCCGTACGTTCGGTGAATGAGGTAACCGGCGATCATCGAAACGATGAACCCCGCGATCAGCCCGATGACGCTGATCAGAATCGCTTCCTTCTCGATGATCCCAACGATGTAGCCTCGCGACGCGCCCATCGCTTTCAGTATCCCGATCTCGCGCGTGCGTTCGGTGATCGTCGTGTACATCGCCAGCATCACCACCAACGCGCTGACCACCGCCGCCAATCCCACCAACACACGCAGGAACACGCCCAGATACGGAATGCTGTTCTCAAAACTGGTGAAGACGTCACGCGTAGGCTGAATCGTATTCCCCGGCAACTCGCGATTTATCCGCGCCGCCACTTCCTCGAGTTGGTTCGGATCGCGGAGTTTCACGAATAGCAGCGTGGCCTTTCCCGGCACCTCGAGCGCTTGTTGCATCGCTTCGAGCGACATCTTCACTCGCGCGCCCGACTCAGGTGAGTAGATGCCGACGACTCGGTAGTCGTCATTGCCGAGCGGCTTGAGCGTATCGCCAACGCTGAGATTGTTGTTGCGCGCCTTCGTTTGGTCGATGACCACTTCCTTTGGTCCTTCCGGGCCGCGTCCCGAAACGATGTTGATCCCGTTCATGCGCGCGTAACCGTTCCAGTCGACGCCGTCGATCTGTTCGAGCCCGACGCCGCGGGAGCCCTGAAAAATGTGGCGAATCAAGGGCAGCGCTTCTTCGACGCCTTCGATTGCCTTTACGCGGTCGACGTATCTCGTATCGAGATTTGCGGTCGTGGAAGTTATGTCGACGGCGCCCGGCCGCATAAAAATCAGCTCAGAGCGGACGTTGCTGGCGCGGCGTTGCAAGTCGTTCGACATGCCGCGGGCGAGCCCGGTGAAGAGCATCACGAGGCTCACACCGAGCGCGATTCCAGCCACGCTGACGAGCGTCCGAATGGGTCGTTGGCGAATATTGGAGGTAACTAAATTATCCATCTGTCAAATTCATGTTGGACTACTACCATAAGCTATTTTGGTCTAAGCTAACAACGAGTCAGGGCACGGATGTTGATAAGGAAGTAGACGTGGCTCGCCATCTCAAATTCAGTACTTCGGCGCCGCTGGTCAACGTACACGGCCAGCAAAACTGGAAGATCGAGCGTTTAAGCCTCGTCGGGAGTTTGGAATGGTCGGTCATCGCGAGTCTCGTCATCCTGGTCATCCTCGGGTTCGGTTTGCGCGTCAATCAACTCGGCGCCAGCGGCTTCGCTGAAGACGAGATGAACAAATTGAATGCCGTGCGCGCATACCAGCGCGGCGACTTCACCGCCAACGGCGAGCATCCGATGGTCATGAAGGTCCTGATGTGGGGTTCTTTGAGCGCCTTCTCCACGAGCGACGAAGTCGCGCTGCGGCTGCCGAATGTATTAATTGGTGCTTTGACGGTGATTCCGCTGTTTCTTCTCACGGCCGCTTTCTTCGATCGATGGACCGCGCTGCTGGCTGCCGCGTTCTGGGCGACAGGCATCAACGCCATCACTCACAACCGCATCGGCAAAGAAGACTCGCTGCTCGTGTTCTTCATGTTGTTCGCGTTCTTCTTCTTCGTTCGCGCGAAACAGCTTTCGCCGGAGGATAAACAAGGCCGAGCGCGTCGTTACGCTGCGAGCGCGGTTTCGTTCGGGTTGATGATCGCGTCCAAATACTTTCCACACTATCTCGGCCTGAACATGCTTTTCCATCACAAGTTTCACGTCAGAAAAGCCGTGGCAGGCGAGCCGAGCGGCAACACGCCGGGATGGTTCTTTCTCACGATCATCGGCGTATTTCTGCTGGCGAACCCGGCGGTGTTGATTCCGGAAGTTTGGCAATACCTGAACGCCTACATGGGCGAACGGCTGTTGACGCACTCGGGTTATCTCTTCGCCGGCGAGCTCTACAAGAACAACATGTCGAGCTCGCCGTTCTGGGGAACTCCCGTCTACTTCTACCTGTTGTTTCTCGCGATCAAAGTGCCGTTGATAATCGTCGCCGCGTTTGTGGCCGGGTTGATAGTGGCGGCAACACGCCCGCGTCACATGGGCCATGCGTTTCTGCTGTTCATGTTTCTGTTTTGGATCGTTCCGTACTCGCTGATCGGCGGCAAGTGGTTGCGGTACACGCTTTCGTTGATGCCGTTTGTTTACATGCTGGCGGCGGTTGGCGTGATGGCAGTCATCCGGTTTGTTTCAAAACACGGATCGAAACGCGTTTCGTTGGCTGTTCCTGTCGCGGCTGCGCTGGTGTTTGTCGTCTTGCCGGCGTGGACGGCTTTTGCGAATGGCCCACACTACGCGCTGTACACGAACGCGCTCGCGCCCGGCAAAGCCGGATACTTCTTTCCGCACGACGAGTTTTACGACGACGGTCTGCGCGAAGGGATCAGGTTCGTTTGTGAATCAGCGCCGAACGGCGCGACGATGGCGCATGAAACTCCAGGCGTCGCAGGTTATTATTTGACGTCGTTTGGACGTCAGGATCTGAAATCGGAGACGATCTCGTCGCGCGAGTTTGACGTCCGTTCCGCCGGCGGACCTGTTTACGTTATCGTACAGCGCGGCCGCACCTATTTTGAAAATCGAGACGAGTTGGAGTACGTACGCGCCAACTTCCAGCGCATTCATGAGGTGAAGATCAACGGCGCCACGGCAGTCGAAGTGTTTGTGAATCAGCCACAATGAACAATCGAAAATTTTCACCGATAGTCCAGTCGCTAATCATTCTCTGCATTCTGTTGACGCTCGTTTTAGTCGCGCACAGCTTCGCGCCCGAACGAGTGCAGATCACGATTCTCGGCACGACGGATCTGCACGGCAACATCAACCCGATCGACTATTACACGAACAAGCCCGATAACCGCGGCCTCGCCAAGGTTGCGACGCTCATCAATCGCATCCGCAAAGAGCAGCCGAACGTCCTGCTCGTCGACTCCGGCGACACGATTCAAGGCTCACCGCTCGCTTCGTTCCACAGCCGCAAAAACAACGTGCGCACCGACCCGATGATGCTGGTGATGAATTCGCTCAACTACGACGCGATGGCCGTCGGCAACCACGAGTACAACTTCGGTCTGAAAGTGCTCGAGAAGGCTCGCGGCGAAGCGAAGTTTCCCTGGCTCTCGGCGAACACCTACGACAAAGCGACGCAGAAACCGCATTACAAACCGTACGTCGTCAAGGACGTGGCGGGCGTGAAGATCGGGATCATCGGCCTGACAACTCCCGGAGTTCCGAACTGGGACAATCCGCCGAACTACGCGGGCCTCGAGTTTCACGAGCCAGTGCCCGAAGCGCGCAAGTGGGTCGCTGAGCTGCGCACGAAAGAGAAGGCCGACGTCGTCGTGATCGCGATGCACATGGGCGTCGGCGAAGACCTGCGCACCGGCGAACCGAATCCCGGACAGGTGCCGCACGAAAACGAAGCCGTCACGATCGCGAAAGAGGTTCCGGGCGTAGACGTCATCTTCATGGGCCATACGCATCGCGACGTGCCGTCGCTTTACGTCAACGGCGTGTTGCTGACGCAGGCGAATCACTGGGGACGCCATCTCGCGCGCGCCGATCTGTATCTTCAGAAAGATCCGAACGGCTGGCGTGTGTATGCAAAATCGGCGCGCACGATTCCGGCGGACGATCGCGTCGAACCCGATCCGCAAGTCGTGAAACTGGCCGAGCCTTACGATCGACAGACGCAGGAGTGGCTCGAACGCGTCATCGCGCAGTCGCCCGAAGAGCTCACCGCCGAGGACGCGCGCTTTCGCGACACCGCGATCCTCGACCTGATCCAGAAAGTGCAGCTCGACGCGGGCAAGGCGGACGTCTCGATGGTGGCGAGCTTCAACCAGCAGGCGCGGATCGATAAAGGGCCGGTGACGGTGCGCGACATCACGGAGCTTTACGTTTACGAAAACACGCTTGCCGTCCTGGAAGTGACAGGTCAGCAACTGAAAGACGCGCTGGAGCACTCGGCGAAGTATTACAAGCCGTACGAGCCAGGCAAGTCGCTGCGCGAACTGATCGACGAGAAGATTCCTGCTTACAATTTCGACGTCGCCGAGGGCGTCACCTATCGCATCGACGTCACGAAGCCGATCGGCGATCGTATTCGAAACCTTCGCTTCAAAGGGCAGCCGCTATCGCCCACGCAAAAGCTTCGACTCGCGACGAACAACTATCGCGTCAATGGCGGCGGCGGGTACACGATGTACAAGGACGCCCCAGTTGTTTATCGGTCGAGTGAGGAGATTCGCGAGTTGATCATCGACTGGCTCGAACGTCACAAGACGGTGCCGGCGACACCTACCAACAACTGGCTCATCGTCTCGGAAACAAATACTGCGGTGAAGCACCACAAATAAAATAAACAAAGCGGCAAGGGCGGAGGATTTGGGCTTGCCGCTTTGTTTTCTAGTGGGCGGGGGTGAGAAAATTTACGAGGTTTTTATCATTCGCAACCCACAGCCGGTTGCTCATGATCCCCGCCCTTCCCCTTAAGTTTTACCCCTTGTTCCGTTGTCTACTCTTAACGCGTGAACCTCGCGAAATTTCCCTCAAATATTTTTTACAGTGTAGAATCTCCAGCCAGCGGACCCTTGAAGCCTCGCCCGCTTCACCACAGCACTCGCTCGACGGAAAGAGATTAATAAATGACGAGTCGTTCGTCAGACGCCATCACTCAACTACTCAAGAGGTGGAACGAGGGTGATGAGAAGGCGTTGAACCAGTTAATGCCGCTGGTCTACGACGAACTCCACCGCATCGCGCAGAATTACTTGCGACGCGAGCGGCGCCAACACACTCTGCAACCCACCGCGCTGGTGAACGAGTTGTTCCTGAAGTTTTTCGATCAGCACAGCATGAGCTGGCAGAACCGGGCGCAGTTCTTCGGCGTCGCGGCACAAATCATGCGGCGCATTCTGGTGGACCACGCACGCGCGCACTACTCTTCCAAACGAGGCGGCGATCGTCTCCTGGTCTCGTTAGCGAACGTCCCGGTCTTTGGCGCTCAGCCCGATGCCGACCTGCTCGCCCTGCACAACGTTTTGAATCGCCTCGAGGAACTCGATCCGACCCAGGCGCGCATCGTCGAGCTCCGCTTTTTCGGCGGGTTGACGATCAAGGAGACAGCGGAGGTGATGCAGATTTCGCACGCGACGATCGAACGGGAATGGCGTACAGCTAAGGCCTATTTAAAGCGGGAACTTACGAAGGTCGTCAATTCTGTTTGAGGGATTTCGGCCGTGAATCTCGCGTTTATAGTCAGTGCTGTTGCAAGAGTTAAAATCCTCTCAAGAATGACATGTACACGCAGGACAGATGGCAGCGTATAAAAGAGATCTTCCAATCCGCTCAGGAACGCACGCCTGCCGAGCGTTTTGACTTTCTCAACGAAGTTTGCGGTGACGACCAGTCAATCCGCGAAGAGGTCGAAGCCTTACTCACTGCCGACGCCAGCAACGAAGACTTTCTCAGCGCTCCCGCGTACGAATTTGCCGCCGGCATGCTCGCCGATGAAGCGGCGGAGTTTTCAGCCGGTCAAAAGGTCGACCGGTACGAGATACTCTGCCCGTTGGGCGCTGGCGGCATGGGCCAAATCTATCTCGCGCACGACGAGCAGCTCGGCCGCAAGATTGCCCTCAAACTGATCGCCCGCGAATTTGCCACGGATCCTCGCCGCGTGCTTCGTTTCGAACAGGAAGCCCGCGCTGCCTCGGCGCTCAACCATCCAAACGTCTGCGTGATTCACGACGTTGGAGTGACTGAGAACAAACGTCACTTCATCGCGATGGAACATATCCAGGGAGTCACGCTGCGCGACAAACTCGCGCATGAAGTCATTACACCCCTCGAAGCGCTTCAAATCGCCGGACAAGTAGCCGCCGCTCTCGCCGCCGCTCATGCGGCCGGCATCGTCCATCGCGATATCAAGCCGGAAAATATAATGCTGCGGCCCGACGGCTACGTGAAAGTGCTCGACTTCGGGCTCGCAAAGCTCACTGAAGTACTGCCTGACGAGCCGCTCGGCGTGAAGACAAATGTCTGGACCATCAACGCCTCGACGAAAGTGCGAACGGAAGCCGGGACGTTGATGGGGACTGTCAAGTACATGTCTCCGGAACAGTTGCGCGAGGGTGAAGTGGATGAGCGCACCGACATCTGGAGTCTAGGCATTGTCTTGTACGAAATGCTGACGCGCACGACGCCGTTCGAAGCCAAGACGCCCAACGGCGCGATCGCGTTGATTGCTGGACCACAGCCTGCCGAACTCTCGGTATCACCAGAACTGCCCATTGCGTACCGCGACTTGATCCGGAAGACACTCGAGAAAGACCGTGCGAAGCGCTACCAATCGGTTACCAGGCTGGCGGCGGATCTGAATACGCTGCAAAAGGAGTTGGAACGGGAATTCGAGAGTGGCGTCGTTAAGCCGCCGCTGCCGAGTTATCCGGCGGGACTCAATGGCCAGAAGACGCGCGACGTGTTCGCCACCTCGGCATTCCTCACACGCATGAAGTCGCAGGCGCTCTCGACTGCGGAGTTCATTATTAGTGAGATCCGCACGCACAAGACTGCCGCGCTTTTCACCGGCGCGACGAGCGTGCTGCTTCTGCTGCTCCTTATTCCGACGGCGAGCCGTTTCATAAACAACATCGCCGATAGGAGCACGGCCCCGACCGAACCGCAGGTGCTGAAGACGAAGCAGACGCCATTCACTAATGAGGGGACGTCCGTGACGGCGGCGATCTCCGGCGACGGCAAGTTGGTAGCCCATGCAGAGCAGGGGTTCGGCACGCAACGTCTCATCTTGGCCAGTACGGCGACCTTCACCACCTCCGTGGCAGTCCCGGCGCGACCGGGTCGCTATCTTGGTCTGACTTTCTCGCGTGACAACACTTCCCTCTATTTCACACGCAAAGAGGAGCATGGCCCAGCGATTCTCTATCGCCTCCCCACTTCAGGTACGGAACCGCTGAGAATAAAGGAGGGTGTTGATAGTCCGATCAGTTTTTCGCCGCTCGGCGATCAATTTGCCTTCGTTCGTTTCAATGAAAGCGCTGGTGAATACTACCTGATCATCTCAGACACCGACGGCGCGAACGAGCGCACTCTCTCGACTCGCGAACACGGCGACACGTTCTCAACTTACGGGCTTGCATGGGCGCCTGACGGCAGCATGATCGTTTGCCCTGCCGGTCGTTGGGACCAGGGTTTTCATATGGACTTGATTGGAGTCGATGTAAAGAGTGGCGAGGAAAAGGTGTTAGGCACGCAGTCCTGGTTCTCGGTTTATCAGCTTGCATGGCCGGATATGAGCGGTCTCGTAATCTCCGCGCGCGAGAGAGAGGCGTCGCCTCACCAGTTGTGGCGCATCGCTTACCCGGAAGGAGTCTCGCAGAAGATCACGAACGATCTCAATGAATACCGGGTCGTCAGCGTATCGGGCGACAACATCGTTACGGTACGCACCGATCGCACGTGGCGAATATGGATCGCAACTTCCGGCACGCTCACGCCGGCGGAGCCGATCGCTACAGGCGGGGGTTTTAGCCATGGTCTGACCTGGTCCGCAAACGGCACTCTCTACTATTCATCGATGGCGCATGGCCGCTTCCATATCTCGCGGGTTGATACTAACGGCTCTCATACGCTCCAACTAACCAATTCCGGAGACAATTACAATCCCGCAGTCACGCCTGACGGCCGTTTCATCGTGTTTGCGTCCAAGGGCCAGGATGGCAGGTTCAATATCTGGCGCATGAATGCTGAGGACGGTGGAGGCCTTCAGCAACTTACCTTCACGGACGGAAACTTCTATCCTGCGGTCTCGCCGGACGGTCAATGGGTGTCATACGACAATCAAACAAATTTGAAACTCAGCATTTGGAAGGTTTCGATCAAGGGCGGTGACCCTATAAAGATCGCCGACGGATACCGAATGCCGGCGTTCTCGCCTAATGGTCAATTTATCGCCGGCCGCTACGACCGCGAATCGGGGTCGAGAGACGTTGCTATCTTTTCGGCTGACGGCGGGGAGCCGTTGAGGCACATGCCGATCCGGAACATGGAGTGGCAGCGCGTTCAATGGTTGGACGACCATACGTTGAGCTACATCGATAGCGTAAACGGCGCCTCAAACATCTGGAGCCACGATCTCGATTCAAGCATATCGAAGCAACTCACCCATTTCGACACCGACCAGATCTTCGCCTACGCGTGGTCACCTGATTTCAAACAAGTAGCCTGTCAACGAGTAAACAACATCGGTGACGTCATAATAATTAGCAGCGAACGGTAACGATGTAACCGTTCGCTGCTGGGCGCTCCGCCGGTGCGACGGAGGTGGTGTGTTCTTGGACAAGCGCGGTCAAGCCGCTTCTTTGACTGTCCAGTCGGGATCGACCTTGAGCGCAGGCTCACACCCTGGCGGTTTGATGTCGGCAACGGCGCCGCTGGTGTCGTAGGCCCATTTGAGCCATTTATCGAAATTCTCAAAATCGGCTTTTCCCATGGCCGGCGACTTATCGAGTATTTGTCTTAGATGTTTAAGAGTTTCGATGACCATCCAGTCGACGCGACAGAGTTCGCCATTGATCTTTTTTTGACCCTCGTTGGTCGCCGCTTGCTGGGTATTGATCGTTTCCTGGTCAGCAATCGCTTGTTGAATCCTGATCTCCTCTTGACTATCCATCGCAAATTCCTCCTGGCCTCTGGGCCATAGCTTGTTGGTGAGTTATTCAGGTCTGGACCTAATGTAGTGCCGCGTGGGTTGTTAAGCGCCAGATCTGAACCTAACAAAGGAAAATGGACTGGCTTCTCTTTCAGCCAACAGCAGCAGGAACTGCCCGCCGAACCCCCTAACCACCAAGGTTTGCCGCTGGTCCAAGAACCTCTGGGTGTTCTTTCCTGCTTTACTTCTAACGCGCAAATGACGGTGAATTTCCCTCACGCGCAGCAAAAACCAGAACAGCAACCCGGGGGCGTTGGGTTGCTGCTCTGATTTGGGGAGAACAGCGAGCGACGAGTCTTGCGGCTCGTATTTCGTTGGGCGGGCATCCGCTGCGCAGCTTTCCCGGCAAACCAGGGCTTCCTTCATCTGGTTTGCATTAACCTGGATTCGACTTCCTTCCAGTACACCCATTGCTCTGCTACTCTCGTGCCACATTGTTTGAGCCAAAATTTCCTAAAATCTGTAGAATTGACGCTCAACAACCCGACGTCAGGCTATCCGATCGGATAGTCGTGTTATCTGTTCGGATAGATCCAATAGTTCACCATGAGTCCACGACTAGCAGCGATCTCAGGCAAATTAAAAGGAACGATTTTCATAATCGCCGACAAGCCGCTCGTCATTGGCCGCGAGACCGCGGCCGACGTTTGCGTCGCCGACGCTTCCGTGTCGCGCCGTCACACGAAGATCGAGAAAGAGGACGATGGTTTCGTCATTACCGATCTCGAGAGTCTCAACGGCACGTTCGTCAACGATCTGCCAGTTAAATCTCGCCTTCTCCAACATGGCGACCGTCTACGCATAGGTGATTCGCAGTTCGTTTTTCTTACCCAGGAAGGTGAAACGGCTTCGCGGTCCAGCGAAGTCAATCTCGACGAAGCGCACGTGATCAGTGGTCCCACGTTGCAGATCCGCATGGACGATGCGACGTACCTGATGGCCCGCGATCTCAGCGCGTTGATGAAGATCAGCACGAGCATCAACGCGATCCGAGGTCTGGAGGATCTGTTGCAGCGACTCATCGAGTTGTTGTTCGAAGTCGTTCCCGCGCAACGCGGCGCGATCCTGTTGACGAATGACGAGTCACTCGATTCAACTACCGTGTTCGGGCTCGATCGCGTCAGCGGCAAGGACAAGGCGGTGAACGTCAGCCGGACAATCGCGCAGCAGGTGTTGAGAGACGGCGTCGCGCTCCTCGCGAACGACGCCGAAACGCAGTCGCTCCTTTCGACTGACAGCGT
>Ga0075420_100006777_pt1 | contig 10103 bp, 9 predicted proteins | sample SoiMetdeltSBSDD4_FD_75296 | JGI IMG/M metagenome (GOLD analysis project Ga0075420, IMG submission 75296) | Bulk soil microbial communities from a Populus tree surrounding site in Tennessee, USA - Soil MetaG P. deltoides SBSDD4 | ecosystem: Environmental > Terrestrial > Soil > Tree plantation...
TTCAGGGTGTCGCCCAGGTGGTTACTACGATTGTGACGGAAACTCCGCAAACAACCGGATCGACGCGCGACGTTGGTCGCGCCATTCACTACCGAACGCGGGAACGTCGCTGCGGTAAAGGGAACGGCCGCCCGGAATGTTGCTGTCCTGGGAAGCGGTTCCCTCATTCACTTTTCGCGGGAGTAACTCGATCGGTGGGGCCTTATCCGGCATCTCCCGGAGTTTCCGTCGCAATCGTAGTTCCCACCCGGCTGCCGCGCTGGAGCCGGACGAGGAGGTTCGCCTATTGGGCTTGGCCGGCGCTCGTCGCACCCCGCCCCGGGAATTGGGGTCTGACCCCCATTAGAAGAGCTCCGGGGGGGCGTAAACGCCTTGTCACACTGGCGTCGTCTCACGATCGTGCACCCGATGGAGATCGCCGTCTCCCGACCCAGCGACGATGACGAGCTGACCGCGCTCGTGCGCCGAGTGCGCGGGGGGAACACGGCGGCGTTCGACGAGCTCGCGAACCGCGTCCGCTTTCGTGTACGACGGTGGGCCCAGCGATTCCTCGGCGATGGCGATGAGGCCGAGGATGTCGCGCAGGTCGTGCTCGTCCGAATGCACGAACGACTCGACGAGTTCGAAGGTCGAAGCCGGTTCGCGAGCTGGCTCTATCGGATCACTCGCAACGTGGCACTCGAGCGGCGTCGCATCGAGGAGCGGCGGCAGGTATTGCTCGCTCGCGAGCTGCCCAGCCTCCACGTGTCGAGTGAAGAGAGTGATCACGACACGGGCGACGCCGTTCGCGTCGAGCATCTCATCGCGTCGTACTTCTCCGCCCTGTCGCCGCGTCAGCGCGAAGTCTTCGAGCTGATCGAGCTTCGCGGGCTGAGCACGGCAGACGTGGCGACGCGACTCGGGATCGAGCCAACGACCGTCCGCGTTCTGTTGCTGCGCGCGCGTCGAGTCATTCGCACTCGCATGCTCGCGGACCACCCCGACCTGCTGAAGGAGCACCGATCGTGATGTGCGCCGAGATGTACGAGCAGATGCTCGAGGCCGACCTGTCGGAGTTGCGCCTGGATGGGGCGTCACCACTCGCCGAACATCTGCGCGACTGTGCGCGCTGCCGGTCCATCGCCACCCGACTGACGCGCGATACGCAACTGCTCGCGACCGTGGTCGCCCGGCGGAGCCCACGACGAACGTCTCTGGCACGTCGGTACGCCGTCCTGGCCGTCGCCGCGTCGCTCTTCGTCGTGCTCGCACGGTGGCCAGATGCGCGCGATGTCGGCCCAGTCTCTCTGCGTGGCGCCGTCGTCGTGGCGGACACGAGCCGCCTGAATACCGAGCCACCGTCTTCGACACATGTACTGCCCGTGGTGACTTCACCCGGGGGATTGGTGAGCGCGCGTCAGCTGAGCGCGCGCCCTGCGACTGTGCGGACGGCCAGCGTCGTCGAGAACCCTGTGCGCGCACAACGAATCTCCGCCGCGCTCGTAGAGCAGCCCAGGTCCATTGCCGCCATTCGGCTCCCGGACGCACCACGTGCCCCGTTAGGCGCGGCGGTCAGCGTCGATCCAGCCGACGGCAAGCGCGCGACGATCATCCGAACGACGAACCCGGCCATCACGGTGGTCTGGCTCCAGGACTGACCATCACTCGAGGATCTTGATTATGATCGTGAGCTCTCGCTCGGTCCTGCGCGGTACGTGCGCCTGCGCGGTCGCGTGTGCAAGTGTGAGCGGGGCAGCACGTGCGCAGGATACCGCGCCGCTCGTGACGAAAACAATTCCGCTCCGGCATCTGCGTGCCATCGACGCGGCCAGACTCGCGTCGCCGTATGTGCGCACGGAGAAGGGTGGTGTCTTCGATGCGGGCGACGGCGTGCAGGCAGTCACCGTCATCGAGACGGTGTCAATCGTTGCCCGCATCGATAGCCTCATTCGCGAGAACGATCGCGCACCCGCGGTGCTCGTGTTTCGATTTCAGCTCATTTCGGCCGACGACAACCCGTCGCGCGATCCCGCGATCGACTCGCTCGAGGCGACGTTGCGAAACCTCTTCCGGTACCGTGGCTACCACCTGCTCGGCCAGGGAACGACAACCGCGGGAGAGCCTGAGAGTTTCTCGCTGACCGTTGCAGCGGGCGAAGAGCGGTTCAGCATCATGGGCGAGGTGGTTCGCGTGCAGGACGAGAGCGTACGTCGCACCGGTTCGCCGGGTGGCCCACTCCTCGTCGTCGACGGTGCCGTCGTGAATTCGGAGCAGTCGCGAGATGCGGGCACCGTGCGCGTCCGCGTCCGCCTCGCCCGAGCGACGGGAACCACCTTTCAGGGGCGGCCAGCCGAAGCCGAAACCCTGCTCTCTACCGGTCTGACCGTGCCGATCGGGCAGACGGTGGTACTGGGCAGTGCGGCGCCAGGCGGTAAGACGCAGGCGCTGATCCTCACCGTTCGTCCGGAAGTCGCAATCCCGTCGCGTCGGTAGATTGACAGGGCATCGTTCCGGGGGCTAGCGTCAGCCCGCTTTTCACCCCTCGGAACCGATGCCCATCAACCGACGAGATTTCCTCAGAACCACTGCGGTCGCGGCGGCCGTAGCCGGTGGTCGCGCCGCCACCGGCGCCCCCATTACCGACGCCTTCGCGGCGACGACGACGCTCGCGCCGCGCGCCGAAGCGTTCGTCGAAGAGCTCGCCTTGGAGGCGCTCAACGCCGCCAAGGACGCCGGCGCCAGTTACGCCGACGCGCGCATTGGCCGCTACCGCCGCCAAGGGATCAACACGCGCGAACGACAGGTCACCGGCGTGAACGACTCCGAGTCCTACGGTCTCGGGGTTCGCACCCTGATCGGCGGGTCGTGGGGGTTCGCCGCGACCAGCACGATGACGAAGGACGGCGTCGTTGCCGCGGCACGCGAGGCCGCGCGTCTTGCCCGCGCCGCCCGCTCCGTTCAGAAGCGACCGGTCGAGCTCGCGCCCGTGGCCGCCGTGAAGGGCACCTGGAAGACCCCTATCACGCGCGATCCGCTCGACGTCCCCATCGAGGACAAGGTCGCGCTACTCCTCGCCACGAACGAGGCCGCGCTCAAGGTGCCGAAGGTGCGCTTCGTGAACTCCGGACTCCAGCTCCTGCGCGAGGAGAAGACGCTCGCCACGACCGATGGGACGCTCGTCACGCAGACGTTCGTTCGCGTCGGCCCTTCGTTCACCGCCACGGCGCTCGGCGATGGCGACTTCCAGAGTTACTCCGAGGAGCTTGCGCCCCGCGGCCAGGGATGGGAGTACATCGAGTCGCTGAACATGCCGGGTAACGCCGAGCGGTGGGCGTCGTTCGCCGTCGAGAAGCTGTCGGCGCGATCGGTGGACGTGGGGCGCTGGGACGTCATTCTCGACCCCACGAACCTCTGGCTCACGATTCACGAGTCGATCGGTCATCCCACCGAGCTCGATCGGGCGATGGGGTACGAGGCGAACTACGCGGGCACAAGCTTCGTCGCGCCACCTGAGAAGTTCATCGGGAAGTTCAAGTACGGCCCGGAGTTCATGAACATCCAGGGTGACCGCACGCAGGAAGGGTCCCTCGCCCGCGTAGCCTGGGATGACGAGGGCGTCCCCGCCGACCGGTGGCTCATCATCGACAAGGGGATCTTCAGGGACTATCAGACGACTCGGGAGCAGGCCGCGTGGATCTCCAAGCTCACCGGCGTGTCGAAGTCGCACGGCTGCTCGTTCGCGGACTCGTGGTCGAGCGTGCAGTTCCAGCGTATGCCTAACGTGTCGCTCCTGCCGGGCGAGCGAGACGTATCGCTCGATGAGATCATTGGGTCGACCGAGCGTGGGATCCTGATCAAGAACCGCGGTTCGTGGTCGATCGATCACCAGCGCTACAACTTCCAGTTCTCCGGCCAGCTGTTCTACGAGATCCGCGGCGGCAAGATCGCGGGCATGCTCAAGGACGTCGCCTACCAGAGCAACACGCCGCAGTTCTGGAACAACATGGACCTGATCGGCGGCAAGTCCACGTACTGGCTCGGCGGGTCGTTCGGCGACGGGAAGGGTGAGCCGGGGCAGTCGAACTCGGTGAGCCACGGCTGCGTGCCAGCCCGGTTCCGCGGCGTGAACATCGTCAACACCGGGAGGAACGCCTGATGGCCCTTCGTCACTCGCCCTCCTCAGGGCAGGCCCCGCGTTCTCTCTATGCCGCCGCCGCACCGCCGCTCCTCACGCGCGAGCAGGCGAAGGCGATCGCCGACCGTGTGCTGTCGTTCGCGAAGGCGGACGAAACGCGCGTCTCCATCTCGAGCAGTTGGAGCGGCAATACCCGCTTCGCTGGCGGCGAGATCACGACGTCCGGCGGGATCACCGACACGACCGTCACCGTCGTCAGCACGGTCGGAAAGCGACGTGCCTCAGTCTCGACGAACGTGCTCGACGACGCGGCGCTTCGCCGGACCGTGGACACGGCGGAGCGGCTGGCGCGCCTGGCGCCCGAAGATCCCGAGATCATGCCGGAGCTCGGGCCGCAGGAATACTCGGCCGTGAACGCCTACATCGACGCCACCGCCGACCTCGGCGCCGAAGCGCGTGCCGCTGCCGCGAAGCGTGTCATCGAGCGCGCGGCGCAGGTGGGGCGCAGTGCCGGCGACATGTTCGTGGCCGGTTTCCTCGAGGCGAACGCCGGGGCGCGCGCCATCGCGACGAGTCGCGGCCTGTTCGCCTATCACCGCTCGACCGACGTGGAGCTCTCGACGACCGCGCGCACTCCCGATGGTACCGGCTCCGGATGGGCTTCGGCCGGCGCGCGCGACTGGAGCACGCTGGACCCATCGGCGTTAGGCAGCGTGGCCGCGCAGAAGGCGGTGGCGTCACGTAACCCAGTGGCCATCGAACCTGGCATGTACACGGTGGTGCTGGAGCCGCAGGCCGTTGCCGACCTCGTGCCACAGCTCGGCGGTGCGTTCAACGCACGCGCGGCGGACGAAGGACGCGGCACCTTCTCGAAGCGCGGCGGCGGCACGCGCATCGGGGAGAAGGTCATGGATGAGCGGGTGACGCTCTTCTCCGATCCCACGGACCGCGATCTGCTCGCGGCGCCATTCGACGCTGAGGGCTTCCCGATCAAGCGGCACGTCTGGGTGGAGAATGGCGTGCTGAAGAACTTCGCTTACTCCCGGTTCTGGGCTCAGAAGCAGGGGAAGGAGGCGACCGGCGGTGGTGGCGGCGGTGGCGGGGGAGGTGGCGGAGGCGGCGGTGGGGGATTCGGCGGCGGCTTCCCCGGTGGACTCAAGATGGTCGGGGGCACGAAGACCACCGAGGAGCTGATCGCCGGGACGCAGCGCGGCATTCTCGTCACGCACTTCTTCTACATCCGGTCGCTCGATCAGCGCACGGTGCTCCTGACGGGCCTTACGCGCGACGGCACGTTCCTCATCGAGAACGGCAAGATCACGAAGGCGCTCAAGAACTTCCGCTGGAACGAGTCGCCGCTCTTCATGCTGAGCAAGCTCGATGAGCTCGGCCGAGCAGAAAGGACGGCAGCGGGACAGGTAATGCCGAGTCTGCGGGTCAAGGACTTCAACTTCACCTCGCTCTCCGACGCCGTTTGATTGCGTGTTTCCTCCGGCTCAGTTTCAGTATTCAGTCATCAGTTTTCAGTTTTCCGTCAGCACCTGCACCGCGACGTTTCGCGGTGTTCGTACGGACGACTGATGACTGAAAACTGAATACTGAAACTGAGCCGGGTCGGCGCACTGCAGCCGACTCACGTACCAACCTTAGCCCTCGCGCAGTTTACGAAGCTGCGAACACGAGACTCGTCCGTCTCTTCCCACGCCGCTTCGTCGTCTGGCAGCGCCTTCCGCACTTTCACGCCCGGAGGCGCCGCCGGCCCCGTACCCCGCGTTAGGCGGGTGAGTCGGACGTGCACCTCCCGCACGCCACTCCCGGTCACGATCGACTGGAGGTTCTCCTCGCGTACGCCGCCGCCAGCCATTACAACGATACGGCCCTGCGATTGACGAACGAGTGACGCGAGCCGCGGGATCCCTTCCTTCGCCGTCGGCGCTCCGCCAGAGCTCAGCACCCGCGTCACGCCGCTCGCAATCAGGGTGTCGAGCGCTGGACCGAGATCAGGGGTGAAGTCGAATGCGCGGTGGAACGACACGGGCAGATCGCCGGCGGCGTCGACGAGCACGCGCGTCTGCTCGTCGTGTATGGTACCATCGGGGCGCAGCACCCCGATCACGACGCCGTCCACGCCCAGCGCGCGGGCGGCGACGATATCACGCCGCATGACGTCGAACTCTGCCTCGCTGTACACGAATCCGCCGCCGCGTGGCCGGATGATCGGGAAGATCGGGATGGCCACGCGCTCCCGACACGCGGCGATCATCCCGGCACTCGGCGTCGTGCCGCCATCGAACAGCGCATCACACAGCTCGAGACGCCCCGCTCCGCCACGCTCAGCCGCAAGCGCCGACTCGACGGAGTCGACACAGGCCTCGACGAGTACAGAGCCGCCGGCACCGCCCGCCCGCACCGGGTCAGCCACGCGTCGTCAGCGCTGACTTGGCACGAACTGCCAGCGGACCAGAACCACGGCCTGAATGATGGACTCGCCGGTCTCGATCGGCGTCGACGCAGCACCCGCCGCGGCCATCGCCACCATGTCGCCCATCTGGCGCGTGAGCGGGCGTGGCGGCTCGAACGGGTTCGTCGTCAGCTCGAGGAGCGCGCCTAACGATCCGCCCGCTGCAGCCGCGGCGGCTTCCGCTTCCGCCCGGGCCTTCCCGACCGCCTGCTGCACCGCTTCGCGCCGTGCGGCATCGGTATTGGACGCGAACAGCCCCACGCCGCCGATGTTCGTCGCCCCGGCCCCCAACACCGCGTCGATGATCTTCCCGAGGTCGGCGAGCGTGCGAACCTCGACCTGTACCGTGTTGTTGGCACGGTAGCCGGTCACGCGCGGCGCACGACCACTGCCCTGGGCGTACTCCGGGAAGACGTTGTACCCCGCGGTGCGGATCTGCGCGGCGGCGACACCGGCAGCCTTCACCGCGTCGATGACCTTCGTCTGTTTCGCGGCGTTCGTCGCCGCGGCGGCGGCGGCGGTCTCACCCTGCGACTCGACGGCAACGTGGAGCATCGCGCGATCGGGGGTGACGCGCGATTCACCGACCGCGGTTACCGCGATCGCTGGCGGTGCGACGGTCGGCGCGGGACTCTGACTGCCTTGAGCGGTCACGGGGACGGCGGCAACAGTGGCGGCGAGGACGAGGGGGAAGAGGCGAGCGAACGTGCACCCAGCGAGGCAGCGCATCAGGACCTCCATCGAGTCTTGGCGTCTTCGATGGTACACCCAATGGCGCCGTGGTGCCTCCCCTGCCGAATCTACCGTCCCGTCAGATCACCGTCACCGGCGTGAATCGAACGCCACGAACCTTCCGAGCGCGGAAGAATGCGTAGACCGCGGGCCGGACAATGAGACGCCGGCTCGCGAGCGCCCGCTTCCCATGGATCGGGTTCGCCCAGTTGCCCGTGCCAAACCGCTCGGACGTCCTCGCGAAGTCCGGGATCTCGAGGAGACTCTCACCGACGTACGCCGGGAGGAACGGCTCGGCAACCGAGTCGAACCACCCGTCGCATCCGCACCGCGGGCAGGGGGCCTCAGTACCGGCGCGACCGCGCACGAGGCCACGTGCCGCGGCGATCATTGGCGGCATCGCCGCGTCGATCATCAGCTGCTTCCACGGAAGGAGGCGGCCTTGCTGGTCGAGCACCTCGGCGAGTCGGACGCCGGTGAGCGTGGCTTCCTGCATCTCCGCCGCGAGGGAGTCGTGCACGAGCACTTCATCATCGACGGAACCGAGCAGACCACTCTTCGGCACTTCCTTGTTGGCCAGGACGAGGGGCGAGAGCTGGCGCAGACCGTCGCCGCACGAGGCGCAGGCAGCGGACTCATCGTATGTCACGCCCGGTCGCGGATGCCCTTCGTGGCTATGATGGATCCACACGAACATGTGCAGCAGCCGCGCGGCGCCGAGCTCCCGAGCGGTCGGCTCGAGGACCCGGTGCACGGTGGGAGCGGACAGCTCGTGCAGGCGCGCCGCGACGCCGAGCTTCGCGACGGTATCCTCGTTCGGGATGGGCAGCTTGTGGTGCCCGCACAGCAGCTGCGAGTCGACGACGACGTCGAGCAACCCGGCTTCGAGGAACATCTGCTGCACGCGGGCCCGCTGGGCCGGCGCATAGTTGTACGTGACGTAGATCCGTTCTGGCACGTGATGCAGGTCGAAGATCGCGCTTCTCGCGACGATTGCGTCGCGACTACTTCAGCGACGAAGACCCGGCGGGGAAGGAAACCGCAACCAGCGCTCTTTGCTGGGAGCTGCGCACTCATTGTTGCAGAGTGAACGGCACCGGGTCGTCTCTCGCGCGGAACGAGCCAGACCGCTGAGGACGCAGAGCGCGCTGCACGCGCTACGCTGAGTTGAAATGAGAAAGGCCTTCCTCCGGCCGGTCGCGGCGTCGTCGATATTCCGACGCGCCTAACAGGTGACCGTTCACGGACCGTGAGGTCCCGTAGCCGGAGGTCGGCCATGTCGGACAACTATGCGATGAACATCCCGAGTGTGACAGTGGGCCTCGATCTGGGCGATCGCACCAGCCGCGTCTATGAGGTCGACGCCGCCGGCGAGCGACTCGCGGAGGCGGCGATCGCCACGACGTCGCCGGGCCTCACGCGCTACTTCGGCGGGCGGGCCCGGTGTCGCGTCGTCCTCGAGGTCGGGACCCACTCGCCCTGGGTTTCGCGCGAGCTCGAGCGCCTGGGGCACGGGGTGGTGGTCGCCAATCCCAGCGCGATGTACGGCCAGCGGCGGCGCCGCAAACGCAACGACCGGCTCGACGCGGAGTTCCTGGCGCGCCAGGGCCGCGCCGACGTGCGGCTGCTCTATCCGATCCGACACCGCGGCGAGCAGGCGCAGCAGGACTTGGCGGTGCTGCGCGCGCGCGACCAGGTGGTGCACGCGCGGCGCGGGCTGATCAACCACGTGCGGGGGGCGGTGAAATCGTTCGGGGCCCGGCTCCCGCGCTGTTCGGCGGAGGCGTTCGCCCGGCGCGCCGCGCCCGAGCTGCCGGCGGCGCTGCGGCCGGCGCTGGCGCCGCTGCTGGAGGTGATCACGGCGTTGACGCAGCGGCTGGCGGCGTACGACCGCGAGGTCGCGGCGATCGCGCGGGCGCGCCACCCCGAGGCGGCGCGGCTCCAGCAGCCGGCCGGGGTGGGCCCGCTGACGGCGCTGGCGTTCGTGCTGCTCGTGGAGGACCCGCGCCGCTTCGCGCGGAGCCGCACGGCCGGGGCCTACTTCGGGCTCGTGCCGCGCCTCGACGACAGCGGCACCGCGGCGCCGCAGTTGCGGATCTCGAAGGCGGGCGACGAGTTCGGGCGGCGGCTGCTGGTGAGCGCGGCGCAGTACATCCTCGGGCCGTTCGGCCCGCCGTGCGACCTGCGGCGCTACGGGGAGGCCCTCGCGCACCGCGGGGGGAAGAACGCCAGGAAGCGCGCGGCGGTGGCCGTCGCCCGCAAGCTGGCCGTGCTGCTGCACCACCTGTGGGTCAGCGGGGCCGACTACGACCCGGACTACCAGCTCACGCGGCGGGCTGCCTAACGCCGATTCGGGCGCGCCGCCGCCGCGCCCGCCGACCCGCGACCCGACTCCCGGAGGCTCCCGACCCGCTTTCCCGCGTTCGCGTTGCACAACCGGACCACCCGATCGTTCCGCATGCCGCGTCCCTGGTGACTGCGGTCAGCGTCCTGCCCCGTTCCTGAGGTCGTCGCTGAGTTGGCAGCACCAGGGCACGCCCCGGACACCAACTTGCACCGAGCGCCACGCACGCGCTCAGCCGAGTGCGAATAGAAGGATGGTGGCGCGGAACGGCGGTCGGCCCGGAGGCCGAGGCCCACCACGTTGGGCCTTGACAGACCAACCTTTCTCATAGAAGGGCGCTGAGGGGGACGGTTGCGCGATCGCAGGCGACCGTCGCTCGCAGATTCAAGTGAAAAAGAGAAGAGGGGAACGGCCCTGGACGCCACTGTCCGCGAAGGCCGTTCCCCTCTCTC
>Ga0075420_100006779_pt1 | contig 10102 bp, 7 predicted proteins | sample SoiMetdeltSBSDD4_FD_75296 | JGI IMG/M metagenome (GOLD analysis project Ga0075420, IMG submission 75296) | Bulk soil microbial communities from a Populus tree surrounding site in Tennessee, USA - Soil MetaG P. deltoides SBSDD4 | ecosystem: Environmental > Terrestrial > Soil > Tree plantation...
ATTTTTTTCAGTTTATCAAAAAAAGCCATGGTCAATTCCTGCTTCGCCCTTTTCACTAGAAATTTGGCTAAGCCATCGGCGATATTGGTAACATCAAGTCCGCCGACGGAAGAAATAATTGATGAGACACCACCACCAGTGCTTTGAACGCCCCCACGCTTGAAAACGTCCGGAAAAATTGTTGCTAAAAATGGATTCGCTTTCAGGTCGTCGGTATTTTTTATTTCGTAGAAGCTCAAAATTTTTTTTATTACAGCTATTGACCTGCTATCTGTGTTATTTTTTAATTTGTTAAGCTCTAAAGCGTCGTAAAAAAGATAGCCGGGGTTATATTCGAGAGATCTTTGTCTTTCATCATCATCATTATTTCCGGGCCCGGAAATTTTAAACGGGCCGCAAACCGGTTTATCGTCAATCTGTATAAAGAAAAACTCATCGCCGGTCGGTATTCCTTCTTCATTCATAAAAGAAATGATGCGATCGCTTTTTATTTTAACAAAAAAATTATTTGTTGACCTGTCTTTTCCGATATCTCCTAGATTGTCGCCGCCAAAAGTTGCTTTGGCTCCTATTCGTTTAGTATGTTGTATATCCCTAAAAAAACTTATAGCATGATCTTTAAAGGTCATATCAAACTTCAAGACCAGTGGAAGATTGTAAATTTTATCTGTTGAAGGGCAGGAAACAATTTCCTCTGTAAGAGATGAAACTACCAATGTGTCCTGGGCAATCGCAGGGTGATAACCTGAGAAGATGCTAAGAACTAAAAATAAAAGGATGATTTTTTTCATATTGTTTTTTTAAACTAGTTCATAATTGCGTCTTTCGAGAGTATCTTTTAAAGGAAGGACATAAGTGAATTTCTCATCTCCTCCCAGGATCAAACCTAACAGTTGGTTAGTTTTCGTATTATAAACACAACCTCCCGAATCTCCTCTTGCAGAAAGGGTTTTTGAGTTATTTCGGTCAGTTGTACTTCCAATGAGAATAATCCTACTCATAAACTTATCTATATCATCATATGGCACTTCAAATCCAAGGTTATAATCCAGAACAAATCCTTGCCGTGTGCCGCTTACGGTTGAAACGAGTGTTACATTGCATGTTTTCACATCGCTGTCCTGGACTACGTAAAAGCCATTATCTTTAAATGAAAGGTTGGAAGCGTCTTCGTCTGTACCTTCCAGTGCCGCAATTGCCATATCCAGTCCATTTACTATTACCTGGAATATCCACTTTCCGACTATGTTGTCATTGACGGACACTCTTTTTTGATCAACGGCACTTAGTGCCCCTTTCATATTTGTGGCGTTTCCTCCTGAATAAACGTGGCCTGCAGTAACGACTCCTTTGAAATTTGAATCATCAAGCGATGTAACAAGACAACACACCGAACCAAAACCATTTTGGTTTGCAGTATTTATTTTTTCTCCGTGGTGCAGCTGAACGCTTCTATTTCTTAAACCAGTAATAATTTCTGTCGAGATGGTGCGGGTTGATCTATCCGGCATCTGCACCTGTAATTTGTGTGGGATGCCTGCTGTATTATTATCCTTCAAATACAATGCGATAACATGAGAATCCTTTGCATTTAGATCATCTACTGCGTCGCTAACCGAAAGAATATTCGGAAATTTTACTTTTAAGTACTGTTGATTTTGTTCTACCGCAAGTTTCGCTATTTCAGCATTTGTAAGTTCTATTGCGCCCATTCCCTCTTTTGGTTGCTCCCTTCTCGCTGCCAGTTTGCTTTCAAAGTAGGCCTGCGTTGCCTTTGCCCCGAATATAAATGCGATCACTCCCATCCAATATTCATTGAGACCAATATCTTCAAGTGAATCTATCCCGGCACCCCATCCTATTTTAATTAATAGCAAACAGATAACATTTACCATCATAAACACGACAATTCTCATTGTGCTCATTTCCTTGTTACCGGCTTTCAGGAGTGAGGGAAATGCGAATGCCATCCCCAGCATGATAATGAAAAAGGAGATCGCCATTCCCTCATCTGTGGCAGTACTTATCAGCCTGTAAATCGTCATGTATAGGATTCCGCCCAGGATCAGGATAAACCCTATGATTTGCATATAAGAAATCTTACTTTCATCCTTTTTGATAAGATTTCTTTTTGATACATTTCTTTTAAACCAATTGTTTTTTTCCGGCATTTTTAAGTTTTTTGATACTCATTTTAATTTTACTTACTTGATGTATTATTTGAAGCGTAACTCAGGTGCCTTTGGGCCGCCTTCAAACAAAAGAACTACGCATGCTTCTCAGGAAACTTAAACCCTAAATATGTTCCAGAGAATAACCTTGTAAGGCCAGCAATGTGCCCTGAACTCAGGCATCGGTACACTTTTCCAAACGAATAAAGAAAGATCAACCGCAGCACAAAAGTCCACATTACTAAAAATGCTCTTAGATAAACAAATCTTATATTGTACATATGTTTGAAATACAAACTTGCGCTGGAAACATCCGATAATTATAAGGCCAACTTTTTTCAAAGATTTCCAAACTTATGCACCGCATCAATGAACATTACACCTGTTCATGTCAGGGTTTTTTCACGGGTATGCTCAAAGCATACTGCACTAAAAATGCTTGCTAAAGAGAAACCTTAAATAGAGAGAGTTTTAATAAGTACGAGAAGGCATTACTAATGTATGTATAAGAAATGAAAAAACAAGTAATGTCAGGAAATTTTTTTTCAACCCGCGAACAATTGTTTGACGCGCAAAAAACTTTTGCAGACAAGTGAATATTTTTAATTAGTTCGCTCAAGAAATTTATTTAAATTACAATTGGTGTTATAAAAATCAATGTGGAAAAGCATGTGAAGTAATAGTAGAGAAAGAAAAAATTTTTTTGTCTGCAATTGGTTATATATTCGCCGTCTGACTGAGGGATAACATTTCGAACCGAACCAAAATTAATTCTTATTAATAAGGCTGGAAATCTAACCCAAAAGTCATTGGTGTAAAATCAATGGTTTAAATTTTTATCGCCCTGCATCACGATGGAACTTACTAACCTCAACAAGGATCGCAAGCAAAGAAGAAAATCTTCCACAGATCTCAGCAGCTTACTTTACGGAAAAATACCACCACAGGCAAAAGACCTTGAAGAGGCCGTCCTTGGTGCTATCATGCTTGAGAAAAATGCATTTGATGTTGTCATTGAAATTTTAAAGCCCGAATGTTTTTATGTTGATGCGCACCAGCGCATCTTCAGAGCCATGCAGGGATTGGCACAAAAGAATAAGCCCATCGATATTCTTACAGTTGTTGAAGAATTAAAAACCCGTGAAGAACTGGATATGGTGGGCGGCCCGTATTATGTTACCAAACTCACCAATGCGGTTGTTTCTTCGGCCCATATTGAAACACATGCAAGGATCATACTTCAAAAATTTATTCAACGTGAATTGATACGCGTCAGCGGAGAAATTATCGGCGATGCTTATGAAGATTCAACAGACGTATTCGACCTGTTAGACGATGCTGAAAGCAAATTGTTTGAGATCACCAGCAATCACCTGCGCAAAAATTTCGATACGATCGATTCTGTTTTAGTAAAAACAATCCAGCGGATCGAGGACCTGCGTCATAAAAATGAAGATGTTTCCGGTGTGCCCAGTGGTTTTGCTTCGCTTGACAGGATTACTTATGGCTGGCAGAATACTGATTTAGTTATTCTTGCTGCAAGACCTTCAGTTGGTAAAACGGCTTTTGCCTTGAACCTTGCAAGAAATGCGGCATTACATGCTTCCAAACCCACACCAATTGCTTTCTTTTCGTTGGAGATGAGTGCCGGCCAACTGGTGCAAAGGATACTTGCTGCAGAAAGCGAGATCTGGCTTGAAAAAATTGCCCGTGGTAAATTGGAAGAGCATGAAATGAAGCAACTCTATGCCCGCGGGATCCAGCGTTTGGCAAAGGCGCCTATCTTTATCGACGATACACCTGCCTTGAATATTTTTGAATTGCGCGCTAAATGCCGCCGCTTAAAAAATAAACATAACATAGGATTAGTGCTCATAGATTATTTGCAATTGATGAGTGGAACAAGCGATAACAGGAACTCAAACCGTGAGCAGGAGATCAGTAATATTTCAAGAAACTTAAAGGCGCTTGCAAAAGAATTGAATATTCCCATCATTGCACTTTCCCAGTTAAGCCGTGAAGTAGAGAAAAGAAAAGAAGGCGCAAAAATCCCACAACTGAGCGATCTCCGTGAATCAGGTGCCATCGAACAGGATGCTGACATGGTCATGTTCCTGTATCGCCCCGAGTATTATGATATCACTGCAAATGAAATGGGTGAAAGCAATAAAGGTGAAACGCATGTAAGAATTGCAAAGCACCGGAATGGTGCATTGGATACTGTAAAGCTGAAAGCATTACTGCATATTCAAAAATTCGTGGAAGATGATGGAAGTGGTATGGCAGGATTAGGATTGCCTCCGGGAAGCTGGAAACCTGTGCCCGATGATGGCGGTGATGCAAAACTGTTTATACAAACGGGAAGTAAGATGAATGATCTGCCGTTCAGTGAGGAGGAGGAGGAATCTCCATTCTGATTTTAGATTTCAGGCCCGATATTTATGGGGATAAGATTTTAGATTTGTCTCGCAAAGTTGCGGGACTTTTTATTTATGGCACTTCCATTTTTTTATTTAAAACAGTCTGGTCCTTCTCAAAAGGAAATTGAATTGGATGAGGATACATCCCGCCATGTTGTACAGGTTTTAAGAATGAAAGAAGGAGAGAGGTTGCATCTTACTGATGGAAAGGGAAATTTATTTGAAGCAGCGATCAGCGAAGCTCATAAGAAACATTGTACTGTTCAAATTCAAGCTGCGAGCTATGAGCGACGAGCTTCCAGAAAAATTACTATTGCAATATCGCTTTTAAAGAACACCAGCCGCTTTGAATGGTTTTTGGAGAAAGCAACAGAGATCGGCGTTTCAGAAGTTATTCCCCTGGTCTGTGAAAGAACAGAAAAACAAAAATTCCGTCATGATAGAATGAAAGGAATTTGTATCAGTGCCATGTTACAATCACAGCAAGTATGGTTACCAGCTTTGCATGAACCAATACAATTTCATCATTTCGTCATTCAGGCATTTCACGATACACAAAAATTAATAGCTCATTGCGACAATGGTGAAAGAAAATCACTATCATCAATCATTACTCATCACTCATCACTCATACTCATCGGTCCCGAAGGCGATTTTACAAAGGATGAAATAGCACTTGCATTACAAAACAATTTTATGCCGGTAAGTTTAGGACAGGCAAGATTGAGAACAGAAACAGCAGGAATAGTATCTGCAACATTATTAACGCAGAACTAAGCAATACTCGCTTAATGATCAGCGCTTATTATTAATACCGCTAAACGCTCAAATTGATTGTACAGGTAATAAATATTTAATAAAGATCGTTAGAGGGTTTGCGATTAAACTTGATTAAACGGCACATAATGAGTTTGTTTTAAAATTTGTATCGTTTAAGCGATTCCTACTTAGGAAATGTTCCTTGCTTGCTTATAGTAAGCCTCCTATATTGTTAAGTCCAATAGAATATCTTATGAAAAGACCTTTACATATTTTATTGTCTTTTATTTTATTGTTTCCTTTTTTGTCAAAGTCACAGAGCATTGGCGACTACAGAACTGTTGCTACAGGAAACTGGGCCTCGGCGGGTACATGGGAAACTTATACGGGACTGGCATGGATCCCCGCTCCAGCTTCTCCGACATATCTCGATGGTAATATCACCATTCGAAATACTCACACGGTAACAGTAACTGCAAATGCAACTGTTGACAACGTAACCATAGATGCAGGTGGTACATTGATACTTGCTTCAAATACACTTACACTCGGTCTTTTAGGATTAGATAATCTTGTTTGTAATGGTTCGCTTCAAATAAGCGGTGGGGATTTGAATTTGAACCTAACGAGTAGTGTGACGATCAATGGTTCTATGTTGTGGACCGATGGAGACCTGGTAACAGGAACTGTGAATATTGCTAATGGAGGAACATGTACACTCAATACAACGGCAACAAAGGACCTTCAGTCGGCAACTATTAATGTGAACCTGGGTGGTACCGTGAATTGGGATGGTGGTGACATTAACCTGAATGTATTGGGTGGCATAAATAGCAACGGTGCTATTAATACATCTTGTAATAACAGCATCTCCGGTTTAGGTACATTTAATAATAATAGCGGTGGCGTATTTTCCAAAACCAGCACGGGAACCACCACCTTCAATGTAATTGTAACGAGTGTCCTTGGCACTTTCAAAGGTGTTGGTACCTATAACTTCAATAATCTTTTTTTGAATGCCGGAACCATTAGTCCCGGTCTTTCACCGGGTATTGTCATCGTGACTTATGCTGATCTCGATCCCTTAAACTATCCGTTGCTTGGCACGAACAGTGATCTTGATATCGAGATAAAAGATGGTAGCGGTCCCGGTACCGGTCATGATCAGATAGTCAAGGACAATAGTATTACTCTTAAAGGCACATTGAGAGTGACCGAAACAGGATCAGTTCCTGATGGTTCTTACACCATCGTGCTGGTGACATCCGGCACAATCAGTGGAGATTTCGATAATGTAATTCTTCCTCCGGGTTATACATTGACTAAAGCTGCCGCGATAGTGATTGTTACAAAAAGTTCGACGCTGCCTGTAAAACTCGCCAATTTCACGGCAAAAAAAGTTGATAATAATGTGCAACTGAACTGGCAAACATTCAGTGAAAGCAATAGTGACCGTTTTGAAGTAGAGCGAAGCAAGCCCGATGGAGCATTTATGAAGATCGGTGAAATAAATGCAGCCGGCTACAGCAATCAATTGAAAAGTTATCAATTCACGGATAATGATCCTGATAAAGGATTCAATCTTTACCGTCTTAAACAGGTAGATCAGGATAATAAGTTTGAATATAGCGCTGTCAAATGGATCAGGGTTGATGACACGAAGGACCAACTATATGTTTTTCCAACAATAACAAACGGGCCCGTTTCGGTTTTAAGCAACGAAAAAACGGTTGTCGAGCTGTATAACCTGCAGGGAGTCCGGTTGATTAGCAAAGAAATCAATAATAACGGGCAGATCGATCTGTCGAACTATGCAGCGGGGACTTATTTATTGCGTAACCTGAAAGACGGCAGATCTTACAAGCTGATCAAAAAATAAATTGTTTATCATATTTAATAAAGCGGATCTTAAGTGATCCGCTTTTATTTTGCCATATCAGATTCATTTATGTCTTCTTCTTCCAGCACTGGTTCATTCAATTTAACAACATGAGCCCTTTGTTTGGCGGCACGGCTCCGCATTGCCATATTGAGCATTTCTACAATAAATGAGAAGGCCATTCCGAAGTAGATATAATTTTTTAAATGAAGTTGTTGGGCTTTGTCATGATCCCAGCCTTCTATCACCAAACTCAACCCGATCATTACTAAAAATGACAGCGCAAGCATCTTAACAGTTGGGTGCCTGTGAACAAATCCGGATATCTTAGGGCTGAACAAGAACATAACGATCATCGCAACAATAACGGCAGCGATCATGATCTCAACATGTTTGGCAGTTCCGCCAGCCGTGATCACGCTGTCGAAAGAAAAAACCGCATCGATCACCATGATCTGTGCAATTGCCTGCGTCAACGAAAGCCCTGGTTTTTTATTTGCTTCAACATTGGGATCTTCTCCTTCAAGTTTCGTATGAATTTCTTTTACCGATTTATAGATCAGGAACAAGCCGCCAAATAACATAACAAGGCTTGCAAGGTCAAAGCCTTTTCCCAGCCAGCTTTCCGGAATAATGTATTTTCCTTTTTGACTCAATAGCCAGCCTAACCCCATCAACAAAAGACTTCTTGAAATAATACCGGTGATCATCCATATTCTTCTTGCTCTTTGCTGCTGATTTTTATTTTTGAGCCTGTTTAGAATAATGCTGACAAAGATGACATTGTCGATACCAAGAACTATTTCAAGGATGGCAAGGACGATAAAGCTGATGATACTTTCGCTTGTAAATAAATGTTCCATTCGATTTGAATTATTAATTAATAATTATTAATTATTAATCTTTGAAAGGTATTTGCAGATGTTTTTAACGATTCCTGGTCCTTCATAAATAAATCCTGTCCAAACCTGTACCAACGAAGCTCCGGCGTCAAATTTTTCTTTTGCGTCGCTACCTGTGAAAACTCCTCCACTGGCAATGATCGGAATTTCCCCTTTTGTTTTATCATTGATATATTTTACTATTTCCGTCGATCGTTCCTGTAAAGGTTTTCCGCTAAGTCCGCCTGTTTCTTTGGTACCGGTATCTACATGATGGTCCAGGCCTTCACGATCGATGGTGGTGTTCGTTGCAACAATACCGTCTAATTTAATTTCCAGTGCAAGATCGATCACATCATCAAGCTGCTCTCTCATAAGATCGGGTGCAATTTTCAGTAAGATCGGCTTGGCGACTGCTTTACCGTTATTGATCATTTGCAAATGACGAAGAATTCTTCGCAAGGAATCTTTTTCCTGCAACTCTCTTAAACCGGGTGTATTTGGTGAGCTTACATTCACTACAAAATAATCAACATAGGGATGAAGTTCTTTAAAGCAGGTCTCATAATCTTTCCATGCTTCTTCGTTCGGAGTAGCTTTGTTCTTGCCGATGTTGCCACCAATAATGAAGTCTGATGTAGGAAGTCGGAAATCTGACTTCCCACTTCCGACTTCTGACCTCCATTTCTTGAGTCGTTCCGCAATCACCTTCACTCCATCATTATTAAATCCCATGCGGTTGATCAGGGCTTTATCTTTTGGCAATCGAAAAAGCCGGGGCTTGTCATTTCCGGCTTGCGGTAGCGGAGTCACAGTTCCTATTTCTACAAAACCAAACCCAAGCGCCTCAAGTTCCCGCAGGTATTTTGCATTCTTATCAAAGCCGGCGCCGAGACCAACTGGATTTTTAAAGTTCAGATGTAAGATCCCGGATCGTATATCTTCACCAGGAGAGAAAATTGCGGCAATGATCTTTTTAATAAATCCGACACTACACAACAGTCGCAGGCAGTTCATTGAAAAATAGTGAATCCATTCTGTTGGGAATAAAAAAAGAATATTTCGTAATATTTTATACATCCACTGCGCGATTACTTGAACTCTTTTAACTTATTCTGCACCTGCTTGCTGAATAATATATCAAGCATTGCCTGGTTATCGTCATCAAGATTGGCGAATGTCCACTGCCCGGTCTTTGGTTTTACTCCCACAAGATCCGGTATCATAAAAATATTCAGGGAATTGGCTACACGGTCAAATCGCACGTTTCCTTTACCGAATTTTGTTTCCATCAAATTCATAAGAAAGGTGGAATATTCCTTGTCCGCAGTATCAAAAGGTTCTTTGTATTTCATTTTCATCAGTATGGTGTGCTTCACCTTTACATAGCTGGTGTCGTTTATTTTAAAAATGGGAAATATGGATTTCACCGCTACAGAATCAAGCTCGATAGTATATTCTTCCGTTTCATAGGTGTCCCGCATTGTTTTCAACAACAGGTCTCTGGAAGCGATCGTAAATAGTTTAGGGTAGGTGTAATCCATTACTTTTTCCAGGTCCTTCACCTGGGTAAATTTTAGCATGGCATTTAACCTGTTGATCAGGGAGGTATCTGTTTGAGCATGGATCATGCCGGAGACCACAAATAATGATGTTATTAAAATGACTTTCATAGATAAATTTTTCCAAAAGAAACGCATTAACTATAACCGGCAAAAAATTTCCTGAAAACGATAAATCCCCTTGAAAGTTGCATAAACAACTTTCCTTATCTTTAGGTCTCGATTGATCAAGCGGAGTTATCCTTACCACCATCGGGACTCCTATTAAAAAATTAAATCAATCTTTATGCAGGAAGCATATATCGTAGCGGGCTATCGCACAGCAGTTGCTAAAGCAAAACGTGGCGGTTTTCGGTTTTACAGGCCTGATGACCTGGCCGTAGATGTAATAAAAGGTTTGTTGGCAAGTGTGCCGCAAGTGGAAGCAAAA
>Ga0075420_100006781_pt1 | contig 10101 bp, 6 predicted proteins | sample SoiMetdeltSBSDD4_FD_75296 | JGI IMG/M metagenome (GOLD analysis project Ga0075420, IMG submission 75296) | Bulk soil microbial communities from a Populus tree surrounding site in Tennessee, USA - Soil MetaG P. deltoides SBSDD4 | ecosystem: Environmental > Terrestrial > Soil > Tree plantation...
CTCGAAGGTCATGATCTATCTGACGGATGTCACCGACAAGACGGCGCCGTTCGAGTTCCTGGCCGCCGAGCGATCGGGCAAGGCCCTGTCGCTCGCGCCCTCGCCACTGGTCGGTACGAGCCGCCTTGGCCCCGCCACGCTCGAGCGCTACATGGACCTCGGCTTCCGGAGCCGGCGGGTCACGGGCAAGGCGGGCACGCTGATCCTGTTCGACAACAACATCGCCCACCGCGCCAACGTCGCCACCGAAGGCCATCGCGACGTCCTCGTGCTGCAGGTGCGGCCGGCGACGTTTCGCCCGGCGTCGCCGCTCGATCGGCGGTGGACAGGCTCCTTCGCGCATGTCGACTTCAGCCGGAACCCGTACGCGTATTCACCACGCCTGAAGAGGCCGGCATGACCGAGCCGCGTCGACTGCCATACGGTCATCAGTTCGTCGGCGCCGCCGACATCGAGGCGGTCGGCGAGGCCCTTCGTCACGACTGGATCACGCAGGGCCCCCGGGTCGCCGATTTCGAGCGCGCCATCGCCGAGTACTGCGGAGCGCCGCACGCCGTGGCCTTTTCGAGCGGCACGGCGGCGCTGCACGGGGCGTGTGCGGCGGCGGGTCTGGGGCCGGGCGACGAGGCCATCACGTCACCGCTCACGTTTGCGGCCACGGCGAATGCCGTCGTGTACTGCGGCGCGCGACCGGTGTTTGCGGACATCGACGCGTCGACCTTGAACATCGATCCCGCCGAGATCGCGCGCCGACTTTCGCCACGGACGAGGGCGGTGCTCCCCGTCGATTTCGCCGGGCTTCCCGTCGACCTCGACGCCATCGGCCGGCTCGCGCGCGAGCGCGGCCTCGTCGTCATCGAGGATGCGGCGCACGCGCTCGGGGCGGAAGTGCAGGTGAAGGGGGCCTGGGAGCGGGTGGGCAGCGCCGGCGCCGCCGACATGGTGGTGTTCAGCTTCCATCCGGTCAAGCACATCACCACCGGCGAGGGCGGGATGGTGCTCACGCGCTCGGCGGACCTGGCGGACCGCATGCGGAGCTTCCGTCATCATGGGATTCGTCGAGACGCCGCGCTGGCCGAGCGCCACGGAGCCTGGTATTACGAGATCGACCAGCTCGGATTCAACTATCGGCTCACCGACTTCCAGTGCGCGCTGGGTCTCTCGCAGCTGCGACAGCTCACGGGCTTCGTCGCGCGGCGGACGGCGATCGCCGAGCGCTATCGTCGTGAGCTCGCCGGCCACGGGCTCGGCGTCCAGGAATGGGACGCTCGGCGTTTCAAGCACGCCTGGCATCTCTTCACGATCCAGCTGCCGCTGTCGCAATTGCGGGGCACGCGGCGCCAGATCTTCGACGCGCTGACCGCGCGAGGGGTGGGCGTGCAGGTGCACTACATTCCCGTCTACCATCACCCGTTCTACCAGCGCCTCGGACACCGGACCGGTGAGTGTCCCGTCACCGAGCGGTATTACGCGAGCGCCTTGACGCTGCCGCTGTACCCGGGCATGACCGACGACGATGTGTCACGCGTCATCGACACGGTACTGGCGGTGCTGAAAGAGCATCGCGGCGCGTGAGCCGCTTGGCGGTGAGCCGGGAGGTGGTGCGGCGATTGTCCGCCTATCCGCCGCTGTTCCGCGCGGCGCGCGGCCTGTATGCGGCGGGGTCGGTGGTGGCCGCGATGACCCGGGATCGCGGACACCGCGCCGGCGTCACGGCCATCGAGGACGAGATCGCTCGTATCGAGACGCGGCAGCCCGGGGCACGACCGCCCGTGGTCATCGTCGATCTCGCACGCGCCACTTCACGGCTGACGTGTCACACCGCCACCAGCCGTCTCATCGGCTGGGCGCTGCGTCTGGCCGGCCAGTCCGCCATCTATGCCACCTGTGGCCGGGCCGTTCCCCAGTGTCTCTTCAGCGGCGCAAACCAGTGGCTGCCCGACGTGCGCCCTCCATGTGCGACGTGCACGCACCTGCGGACGCGGTGGTATCCCGCGCATCTGACCTACACCTGCACGTCCCGGATGCCGACGCTGGCCAGTCTCGCGCGCGCGGTCGAGTCGGCGCCCCTCGCGGAGCTGCTCGAGCTCGAATGGCACGACCTTCCGCTCGGACGTCTGTGCGCGCCCTCCGCACGCTGGCTGCTCCGTCGGCACGATCTCGCCGCCGATCCCGGGGCCCGCGCGCTGTTGCAGCGATTCATCATGGGCGCCGCATCCCTGGCGACGTCGTTCGGTGAGCTGATCGACGAGCAGAAGCCGCGGGCGTTCGTCGTCTACAACGGGGCCTTCTACGGCGAGGCCACCGTCGGCGCCGTCGCGCGGCAGCACGGCGTTCCCGTCGTGAGTCACGAAATCGGGTGGGTGCCGGGCCGGATGTTCATCTCGAGAGACGATGCCACGCGTTATCGGATTCCGCTGCCGGAGGGCTATGCACCGTCGGGGGCGGAGGACGTCCGCTTCGACGAGTATCTCACCCGGCGCTTCCGCGGCGACTTCAGGATGGGCGCGACGCGCTTCTGGCCCGAGATGCAGACGCTGCCGCCAGCGCTCGAGGCGCGCATGGCGGGCTTCCAGAACGTGGCCACGGTCTTCTCCAATGTGGTGTTCGATACCAGCCAGATCTACGCGAACACCGTCTTCGACGGGATGTTCGCCTGGCTGGACGCGACGCTCGAGCTCGCCGCGAAGCGACCCGAGACGCTCTTCGTGGTGCGCGCGCATCCCGACGAGTTCTTGAAGCAGTCGCTGGAGACGGTCGCCACCTGGCTGGAGGCGCACCCGGCGCGCCGGCTGCCGAACGTGGCGCTGATCCCGGCCAGCGAGTACGTCAGCTCCTATGACCTGGTCCGTTCGTCCAAGCTCGTCATCGTCTACAACTCGACGATCGGACTCGAGGCGATGATTCTCGGCAAGCCAGTCGTGTGCGGCGGACATACGCGCTATCTCGACGCCACCGCGGCCGTGCATCCCAAGACGCCGGAGCTCTACGCCGACACGATCGCGCAGTACCTCGACACGCCGCCGGTGACGCTCGACGACCGCGAGCGTGAGCGCGCCCGCCGGTACATGCACTACACCTACTTCAAGGCGTGCCTCGACCTGGCCCCGTGGATCGGCACCGGCCTCATGGTGCCCGACGGTCTGCTCACGTCGTCGGCCACGCTGCGCCGCGAGGCCGCGCCCGAGATGGATATCATCGTACGCGGGGTGCTCGATGGAGAGGCCTTTGCCTACGCGTGAGCTCCGGCCTCCGGCGACGGCGGGCGAGCCGCTCACGACGCCCGAGACGTGCCGGGTCATCGCGCGCGAGCTCGCGGAGAGTGCGGTGCGGCTCCTGCTGCGTCGCCGGCGGCGCCATGCGCCGCTGGTGGCCGCCGAGTACGACCTCGGCGACTGGCGTCGGGTGCTGTCGGAGCGCGCGTGGCTCCGGCACGCGAGCCTCGACGACTTCCTGAACCCGGAGAACGCGAATGTCCGGGTCGTCAAGCTCGACGACCGCTACGTCCGGCTGCGCACCGACGCCTACTACGACTACCGGCGGCAAGCGCTCTGCGCGGTGATGCAGCGCCTTGCCGGGGACGCCGACGAGCTGGTCGAGCTCGGCTGCGGATTCGGGCGCAACATCTTCACCCTCCTCGCTGCCGACCCCGGTCGTCGCGTCGTTGGTCTCGACATCTCGCCCCACGCGATCGCCGCGGCCACCGAGATCGCCGCGCACTTCGGCGTCAAGGGACGTACGACGCTCGACGTGCTCGACCTCCGGGAGGCCGCCGATCGGAGCTGGCACTACGTCCGCGGGCGAACGATCTTCACGTACTACTGCCTCGAGCAGCTGAAGTACGCGATGCCCCAGGTGATCGACAACATCGTCAGGGCGGCTCCCCGACGCGTCATCCACGTGGAGCCGTGTGTCGAGACGCTGCGGCTGTGGTTGCCGAAAGACCTCGTGAACTACCTGTACATCCTGAGGCAGGATTATCAGAACAGTCTGCTCACCACCCTCAGAGACCGAGAGCGGACGGGAGCCCTCCGTATCGTCGCCGAGGAGCGCCTGTACTATGCGCCCTCCATTCGTCACGATCCGACCCTGATCTGCTGGGAACCATGAAGCGGGTGCTCCACGTCCAGAAGGTCACCGGTATGGCGGGCTCGGAACGGCATCTGCTCTTCCTGCTCCCGGGGCTGGCCCGACACTTCGACATCACGTTTCTCATCCTCGAGGCGCCGCACAAGCCCGTCGAGGACTACGTGGCCGCGCTGACCCGCGCCGGCGTCAGGACGGAGCGACTGCCGATTCGATGGGACGGCGACCTCCTGTGCATGTGTGCCATGGTGCGGCTCATGCGGCGGGGCGCGTTCGATCTGGTGCATACGCATCTGATCCACGCCGACGTGCTGGGTGGTGTGGCGGCGCGGCTGGCCGGGGTCCCGGTCGTGGTCTCGACGAAGCACGGATACGAGGATTACGATCGCACGAGCCGCGCCTACCGGCTGGCGGGTCTCACGGCGCGCTGGACGCGGAAGGTCATCACGATCTCCGATGCGCTGAGCGGGAAGGTCGCCGAGGTCGAACGGATTCCGACCGGGAAATTGACCACCATCCATTACGGCATTGATTGTGTCGTCCCCGGCCCGGAGCCCTCACGCGACGCGGTACGCCGATCGCTCGGCCTGCCGCCGGACGCGTTCGCTGTCCTGTCGACGGGGCGGCTGGTGCCGGTGAAGGGCTACCAGTACCTCATCGAGGCGGTCGGGAAGCTCCGTGCGGGCGGCTCCGCGGTGATCCTGCTGATCGCGGGGGACGGCCCCGAGCGCGCGGTGCTCCAGGCGCAGGCGGAGCGACTGGGCGTGGGCGACCGCGTCCGATTCCTCGGCTGGCGCGCGGACGTGTCCACCCTGCTGGCCGGCGTCGACGCGTTCGCCCTGGCCACCCTCGGTGAGGGGTTCGGGCTGGCGATCCTCGAGGCGATGGCGCAGCGGTTGCCGGTCGTGGCCACTCGCGTGGTCGCCGTCCCCGAGATCGTCCAGGACGGACAGACCGGGCTGCTGGTGCCGCCGCGAGACCCCGCCGCGCTCGCGGACGCGCTCCTGGCGCTCGAGCGAGAGCCGGAGCTGCGCCGGCGGTTCGCGGCGGCCGGCCATCGGCGAGCCCTCGAACACTTCTCGGTGGCCCGGATGGTGCGCGACACCGAGCGCGTCTACGCCGACGTTCTCGGTGCCGGCGCCGCAGCGTGATGACCGCCCCGGACGTGCACACGCGGTTCCGCTGATGTGTGGCATCGCGGGCCGCCTGTCCTATCGTGGCGCGTCGATGGACCACGAGCTGGCCGCGCTCGCCCGGATGGTGCAGCCGCTACGGCATCGCGGGCCGGACGACGAGGGGCTCTGGAGTGACGGCACGGCCAGCCTCGGTAGCCGCCGGCTCGCCATCATCGATCTCTCGACGCGCGGCCGGCAGCCGATCGCCAACGAGGACGGGACCGTGCGGATCGTCATGAACGGCGAGATCTACAACTTCGAGGAGCTCCGCCGGCGGCTGATCGGCGCCGGCCACGCCTTCCGCTCGGACACCGACACGGAGACGGTGCTCCACCTCTACGAGGAGGAGGGCGTCGATTGTCTCGCGCAGCTGCGCGGGATGTTCGCGCTGGCCATCTGGGATGCGCCGCGGCGGCGGCTGTTCGTCGCGCGCGACCGGCTCGGGAAGAAGCCGCTGTGGTATCACGCCGGTCACGAGGCGTTTCTGTTCGCGTCGGAGCCGAAGGCCCTGCTCCAGGACGAGGCCGTGGGCGCCGACGTGGAGCCGGTGGCCATCCACCATTACCTGACGTACGGCTACGTTCCCAATCCGCTGTCTGCGTTCCGCTCGCTGCGCAAGCTGCCGCCCGCGCACTATCTGCTCGTCGAGGACGGCACGGTCACGACCCACCGCTACTGGTCGCTGCGCTACGCCACCAAGCGGACGGAGAGCGAGGACACGCTCGGCGAGGAGCTTCTGCACCGCCTCGGCGAAGCCGTGCGGCTCCGGCTCGTCGCCGACGTGCCGGTGGGAGCGCTGCTCAGCGGCGGCGTCGATTCCAGCGTGGTGGTCGCGCTGATGCGGCGCTTCTCGGCCAAGCCCGTGCGCACGTTTTCCATCCGGTTCGAGGACGGCCCGTACGACGAGTCGCCGTATGCGCGTGACGTCGCCGCGCGGTTCGGGACCGAGCACCACGAGGCGGTGGTGAAGCCGGACGCCATCGCCCTGCTGCCGCGCCTCGTCTGGCATTATGACGAGCCGTTTGCGGACTCCTCGGCGCTGCCGGCGATGGCGCTGTCGACGATGGCGCGCGAGTTCGTGACGGTGGCCCTCAGCGGCGATGGCGGCGACGAGTCCTTCCTGGGTTACGACCGGTACGCGGCGGCGGCCACCGCCCGGTGGCTCGACTTCCTGCCGTCGCCCGCCCGTCGCACGGCGGCCGCGCTGGCGGCGGCGCTTCCGGCCGGGGAGCCCAGGTCCGCTCGTGAGCGGGGACGTCGATTCGCGAGCGCGCTCGCGCTGCCGGCTCGGCGTCGCTACGCGTCGTGGATGTCCATCTTCGACGAGCCCGCGAAGCGCGCCCTCTACGCGGACGACTTCGCAGCCGCGATGGGCGACGTCGACTCGTGCGCGATCCTGGACGCCGCCTTCGCGGCCTCGGACGCGACGAGCTTCGCGGAAGCCGCTGCGCATGCGGACGTGCAGACGTACCTGCCCGACGACCTCCTCGTGAAGATGGACATTGCGAGCATGGCGGCGTCGCTCGAGGTCAGGTCACCGTTCCTCGATCACGAGGTCGTCGAGTTCGCGGCAAGCCTTCCCCCCGGCCTGAAGCTCCGGCGACGGACGCAGAAGTATCTGCTGAAACGGGTGATGTCGGGGGTGCTGCCGCCCGAGATCCTCCACCGTCCGAAGATGGGGTTCGGCGTGCCGCTCGCCCGCTGGTTCCGCGACGATCTGCGCGAGATGGCCTACGACGTGCTCCTCGGAACGCGCGCGGTGCAGCGGGGATGGTTCCGCGCGGACGCGGTTCGCCGGATGCTCGACGACCACGCCGCCGGGCGTGCCTACCACCACGCGCGACTGTGGGCCTTGCTGGTCCTCGAGCTCTGGCATCACACGTTCATCGACGCGAGGCGGCCGCCGGCGGCGCCGCTCGACTGGTCGACCCTCCGATGACGCCCGCCGCCGGCGAGCGGATCCGCGTGATGCGGATCATCGCGCGGCTCAACATCGGCGGGCCGGCGCTGCACGCCACACTGCTCACCGAGCGACTCGATCCGCGCCGCTACCACTCGATCCTCGTCACGGGCGTGGAGGAGGCGGGTGAAGGCAACTACCTCGCGCTCCACGGTCGCCGCTCGCCCGAGGTCGTCGTCCTCCCCGCGCTCGGCCGCGAGATCGACCTCCGTCGGGACGTGACCACGCTGCTGCAGCTCGTCCGACTGATTCGCCGCGTTCGGCCGCACATCGTCCACACTCACACCGCCAAGGCCGGCGGCGTCGGCCGCCTCGCGGCGTGGCTCGCGCGTGTTCCCGTGATCGTGCACACGTACCACGGCCATGTGCTGGATGGCTACTTCGCCGCGTGGAAGACACGCGTGTTCGTGGCCATCGAGCGGTGGCTCGCCAGGCGATCCGACTGTTTGCTGGCCGTGAGCGACAACGTCCGGCGTGAGCTGCTGGCGCGCGGCATCGGGACGGCCGCCCGCCTGCGCGTCCTCCCCCTCGGCCTCGAGCTCGACCGCTTCGTCGCCGCTGACACGTGCCGTGGTCACCTGCGGCGCGAGCTCGGCGTGAAGCCCGATACTCCGCTGGCGGGAATCGTGGCGAGGCTGGTGCCGATCAAGGCGCACGAGACGTTCGTGGCCGTGGCCGCGCTCCTCGCGCGACGGACCGATGCGCATTTCGTCGTGGTCGGTGATGGCGAGCGGCGCGCCGAGCTCGAGCGACTGGCAGGGAACGCGGGGATGAACGACCGGATACACTTTCTCGGCTGGCGCGCGGATCTGGAGCGCATCTACGCCGACCTCGACGTCGTCGTGCTCACGTCGCGGAACGAAGGCTCACCGGTCGCCCTCATCGAGTCGATGGCCGCCGGCCGACCGGTGGTCGCCACGCGGGTCGGCGGCGTTCCGGACGTCGTGCAGGACGGCGTGAGCGGTCTCCTCGTGGGCGTGGGAGATGTGGAGGCGCTCGCGTCCGCCGTCGAGCAATTGATCAACGATCCGGCGCGCGGCCGGCTCATGGGCCAGGCGGGCCGTGAGCGAGTTCAACGGGTGTACGGCGCCGAACGGCTGCTGGGTGACATCGATGCTCTGTACCAGGAGCTCTTGGTCGGGTCCGTCCCGGCATGACCTCCGCCGTCCCCTTTGCCCTCGTCGGCTTCGTGCTCGGCCTCGCGCTGACACTGGCTGCCGAGCGCGTGGCCCCGCACGTCGGCCTCGTCGCGCGGCCCACCGCCGATCGCTGGCATCGCACGATCGTTCCCATGATGGGCGGCGTCGCCATCGTGCTCGGCACGGTGATCCCGACGCTGGCGGCGGCGGCCGGCAACCGTAATCTGCTGATCCTGACCGTGACCGCGCTCGCGATGGCCGTCGTCGGCTTCGTCGACGACGTGCGGCGGCTCAACGCCCAGGCCAAGCTGCTGGCGCAGATTGTCCTGTCGGCGGTGCTGCTGCTCTTCGGCCTCGAGCTCCAGCTCACCAGCTACCGGCTCATCGATGTCTTCATCACGCTGTTCTGGCTGGTGGCCATCACCAACGCCTTCAACCTCCTCGACAACATGGACGGCCTCGCGGCCACCATCGCCATCGTGGTCGCGTCGTTCCGGTTCCTGTTCGCGTACTCGGACGGCGATACCGCCGGGATGCAGATCACCGCGGCCTTCATCGGCGCCGTGGCCGGCTTCCTGGTCCGCAACTTCCCGCCGGCCAAGATTTTCATGGGTGACGCGGGCAGCCTGTTCCTTGGCTTCTTCCTGGGCGGGTTGTCGCTGGTCAGCAGCGACCGCGCGTATTCGCGCGGCGTGGCCGCCGTCCTGGTGATCCCGGTGCTCCTGCTCTTGATTCCCATCTTCGATACGGCCTTCGTCACCCTCACGCGACTGCTCGCCGGCCGCAGCCCGGCCGTGGGTGGCCGCGACCACACGTCGCACCGCCTGGTCGCCATCGGGCTGACCGAGCGGCGTGCGGTGCTGCTCTTCGCGACGCTGTCGGCGGCGGCGGGGGGCGTCGCGCTGTTCTCGTATCGCGTCGGGCTGGCGCAGGCCGTGGTGCTGCTGGCTCTTCTCGTCATCGGCTTGGTCCTCCTGGGCATCCATCTGAGCCGCGTGCGGGTCGTGCACACGAGCGAGCCGCGCGGGAGCGGCCCCGTCGTCCGCGTCATCGCCGACTTCCAGTACAAGCGCCAGGTGATGACACTGCTGCTCGACGTCTGCTTCATCGTGCTCGCCTACTACAGCGCGTACCTCACGCGCTTCGAGCACGACTTCACGCTCTATCTCGACGAGCTCTACGGCTCGCTGCCGATCGTGCTCCTCGTGCAGGTCGTGACTCTCGCCGCCTTCGGTCTCTACCGCGGCGTGTGGCGCTACACGACACTGTCCGACGCCATCCGGATCGTGAAGGCGGTCACGGTGGCGGTCGTCCTGTCGGTGGTGGTGCTCGTCTACACGCACCGCTTCGTCGGATTCTCGCGCACCGTCTTCCTGCTGGACTGGCTGCTGCTGATCACGCTGGTGGCCGGGAGCCGCGTCTCGTTCCGGGTGTTCGGCGAGCTGCTCCGGCCCCCGCAGCGACCGTCGGCCGATCGCGTCCTCGTCTACGGGGCCGGCAGCGGGGGCGAGCTGATCGTCCGCGAGATCCTGAACAACGCCGCCCTGCAACGCGTGCCAGTGGGATTCATCGACGACGACCGGAACAAGCACCACACCCGCATCCACGGGCTACCCGTCCTGGGCGGGTCCGAGCAGCTGGAGAGCATCGTTCGCGATCGGCGGGTGAACGAGGTCATCGTGTCGTCGACGACGATCCTGCCCGAGCGGCTCCAGACGGTCACCCAGGTGTGCCGGCGTCT
>Ga0075420_100006783_pt1 | contig 10101 bp, 4 predicted proteins | sample SoiMetdeltSBSDD4_FD_75296 | JGI IMG/M metagenome (GOLD analysis project Ga0075420, IMG submission 75296) | Bulk soil microbial communities from a Populus tree surrounding site in Tennessee, USA - Soil MetaG P. deltoides SBSDD4 | ecosystem: Environmental > Terrestrial > Soil > Tree plantation...
CCAGCGGTCCTGATTCGGTCCGCGAACTCCATTAAAGCGGATCGGAAACGTACGCAGGTTCGACGCCAGCTGCTGGGCAGCCACGCGATTGAACCCGGCGTTCAGATTAAACCATTGGTCCACGCTGCGCTGGTCCTTCGGCAGCACTATGTTGTTCAAGTCGCCGTTGAAAATGCGGTTGCCGAAACCGAGCGGGGCTCCGCTCTGGTGCTGCCAGACGCCGCCCAACTGCCAACCTCCGAGCGTGAACTCGGCCACCGGGTGCCAAGTGTTGCCGAATGCCCGGCCCTTGCCGAAGGGGATCTCCCAGATACCGCTGGAAGTGATGCGGTGCGTACGATCGCCTCCGGAAACCACTTCGGAAGGTACAGGGTCTCCGTCGTTCAAAAATTCCATAGCCTCCATGGACTTCGACCAGGTGTAGGACAGTTGGTAGGTAAAGCCCTTGTTGAAGCGGCGCTCAATGCGCATCTGCAGCGAGTGATACCAGGCATATCCGACGGGTTCGTTCGTCACGACACCGTTCGTGTTGGATACACCGTTGAAGTGCGGATATGGCCGGAGTAACTGAGCCCGGCTGATGTTGGCTCCGTAGATCGGATTCGTCCCGCGGAACGGATTGGAGAACTGCTGGTCGAGGAAGTTAATGCGTTCCTGGTCGCGCACGCCGGTTGTGCTCAGATACTGGTTTGGCAGCGCGTTAATATTGCGATTCACGTTGAGCCGCGTGCCGCGGTTTCCGACGTAAGTCGCCTCAAGCAGGAACAACATTGGCAACTCGCGTTGGAAGCCGGCCGACCAACGCTGCGCGTAGGGGTTCAGCCGACGGTCGGGGAAGAAGCTAATTCCCTGGCCAAGATTGGTTGACAAACCACCAGCCGCGCGGAGCGGTTGCTGCAGACCGGTAGGGAAGGGGTTGGCCGTGGAGGCAATGAAGGTGAGGCCGTTGTCGAGCGTAGCCTGGATCGGAGTGGACTGGCTGAACCCGGTAACGATCGTATTGGTCGCGAGGATACCGATCGAGTTGAAGAACAGGCCGTAGCCGGCGCGCACCACCGTCTTCGAGTCCCACTGATAGGCGAGGCCGATGCGCGGCATGAAGTTGTTCTTTTCACCCTTCCAGTAGTCCCGGGCGCCGTTCGCACCCGCAAACAGCAGACCACCGTTCACCTTGAAGGCGCTTACCGGAAGCTCGGGGATGGGGCTGCGGGCGTAGTTCGCCGTAGCCACCTCCGAAATCGGGTTAGTTTGGTCCGCGGCGAACCCGGTGACGGCGCGGTCGAAGCGCTCCGTGATCGGCGTGTCGTACTCATACCGTAGGCCGATGTTCACCGTCAATTTCCTGGTCATCTTGTAGTCGTCCTGGATGTAGAAGCCGAAGACGCTGCTTTGCTCGGCTGTCGAATCGACGATACTCATCGAGCCCGCAGGGACTCCCATGAGAAACGAGGCGACTTCCCCACCCAGTTGCGGCGCGGCGGCCGAATCCAGCGGGCCGCGCGTGTACGTCGAGTTGAAGGTGAATTGCGGCGACACAGCCGTGTTGAACCGGTTGCGGTTCTCGCGGTAGATGCGGCTGTCCGTGCCGAAACGCACGTTATGGCTGCCCTTCAACCAAGTGAACGTCGCCACCGGATTGTGGATGAGCGAGGCGGTCACGCCGTCGCCGCTCTCCCAGGCGCTGAACTCCTGGAACGGCGTCACAGCCGTTCGCGGAATCGTCGCCAGCTCTTTCGGAATCAGGCCCGCCAACTGCGAGGAGAAGCCTAGAGCCACCAGGTCCGTGCCTTGGCTCACGCGCCGCTCGGGGAAATCCTGATAAGTGATGCCGTAGCGCAGGTTCATGAGGAACGAGGGGCTGAAGACGTAGACGTCGTCCAAGGCGATGCCCTTGTTGTTGCGGTTCAGGATGATACCGTTGACGTCGTTATTAAATGTACGGTTCTTGTCCTCTTCCCAGTAGTCCTTATGGAAGCGAACGAAGAGGCGGTGCGTATCGCTGAAGGCATGGTCGAAGCGGAAAATCGTGCTCCAGTATGTCTCCAGCGCCTTGTTCGTATTGAAGAAATTGTTGCGGTATTGAAGCGCGGTTGTGGTGGCCGCGTTGGCCGCCGGGTAGAGCTTCATCATGTTCTGCGCCACCTTGTCCAGGCGGCTCGCGGGGATGATGTTGCCAGGAACCGGCGTGCGCGAAAACCGGCCGTTTGGGGCAGTGACCGTTGAGAAGGGATCGTACACCTGGTAGTTGGCGCCTAGACCGAGATACTCGCTCAAATCGCCGTTGCGCATCTTGTCGGTCGGAACGGTGGTTGTGTAGGATTGCGGGTTGCCGAAGAGGTTCGCCTCCCAGGAGTAGAACCAGAACGTCTTGTTCTTGCCGTTGTACACCTTCGGAATGTACACGGGCCCGCCGAGCGAGTTGCCAAAGCGGTTGTCCTGGTACACCGGCAGCGTCGCGCCCGACCGGTTCTGGAAGATGTTCTTCGTGTCGAACGCCGAATTGCGCAACCACTCGTGGAACTCGCCGTGAAGTTGGTTGGTGCCGCCTTTCGTGCTAACGTTCACCGTCGCGCCGAAGGTGTTGCCGATAGTGGCGTCGTAGCTCGCCGTCTGCACCTTGAATTCGGTGATCGATGCCGCCGGAGGCGAATAGGCCACGCGCGGCGAGGTGCCGTCGGAGTAAGTGTTCGACACACCGTCGATCGTAAAGTCGTTGTTGTAGTTGCCGCCGCCGGTTGTGGAAAACTGCGACGGCGCGTTGTTGAACGGAGCCTTGCGCAGACGCATGTCAGTGCCGTTGACAGTGCCCGGCGCGAGGTGGACGAGGTCCATGGCGTTTCCCGCAAACAGCGGAAGCTCGGTGATGCGGCGTTCGTCGACAACCTGGCCGAGAGTCGCTTCGGCGGTTTGGAGCAACGGCGTATCGGCAGTGACGCTGATCGATTCGGTAACGTTGCCGATCTGCATCTCGATGACCAGTTCGACGGAGTCGTTCACGCGCACCTGGATATTGTCGCGTTGGAATTTCTTGAATCCGTCCTTTTCGGCCGACACGGTGTAGACGCCGGGCAGCAGGTAAGGCAAGGAGTAGGCTCCTGCGACATTGGTGACCGAACGTACTGCTACGCCCGTGGCCTTGTTGGTGGCAATAACGGTCGCCTCGGGTACCGCGGCTGTGCTCGAGTCCGTGACCTGCCCCACGATGCGGCCCCGTGAATCCTGGGCGAAAAGGTGCGTCATGGCACACAGTGCGAGCGTGACTACGCCCCAAAATTTCCTGATGTTGTTCATATAACCCCTGACTTAGCGCCTTTCGCGGCGCTTGGATACTTGTAATGCAAGAATAGGCGCGTTCTCGCCCAAATTGCAGAACATGAAGAAATTTTATTGTTGGGGCTTGCGATGGATTGCAGACAGTAACTTGATAGCGGTTTCCGCCAGAAGTTCTCCCCCTCCAGGTGCGAACCGGGCGCTCAAGACCTCGTACCCGCCTTCTTCAAAAGCTTTACGGGTGGGCACATAACCAATCTGCCCTGACGAAAGCTCAACAATGATCGTCATTGGGAAGGGAGATGCCTTCTTGATTGCCTGGCCGAGCTCGACAAAAATCTCCCCTGGCAGACCGACCCAGGCGACCGACTTGCCCAGGGCAACCACCTGAACTTCGGCCTCCAGTGGCGCGCCCTTGCGATCGGCGACATCGAGGATGCGAAAGGCTTCGGCAAGAGGCACGGTGCCAGGCGAATCGGGCTTGTCAAACTTCTTGGCCACTTCGCGCGCCTTGGCAACTTGTTCCGCGGTATAGGCCGGGATCGGAAGGGGCACGATTTCGCTCCTGGAGACGAGTGCACCCGCGTGAACGGATTCCAGTCGCGTCATTGTCTTCAGCACTTCGCCTGCAAGCACGGTGCCGATGCGCTTGGCTTCGGCGTGCCCCTTCTGCGGTTCCGCTGAGGCGACGTTGACGTGGTTGATGTTGCCGGCGGCGCCGTTCGTGAACAGAGTTACCAGTTCGGGCCCATACAGTTTGCCGAGGATCCTGGACAGCGTAAACGGGAAGTCGGCCGAGAATTGGAGTCCGCCAACGGTGTCCAGATGAAGGGCGTGATTCACAAAGGCGAGCATCGGCTTTGCGTCGGCCGATTCGACCCAGACCAGTTGAACTTCAGGATCAATCTGGCCCATAGGCTGGACGGTTTGCGGGTTCTTTTTGCCCGGGTTTGTGCGCACCGTGCCGTCCTTCATAAGGAAGCGGCGGTAAAAGCTGACCGATTCCTCATTGCCAGTGGCGCGCGACAACTTCGCGGGTGTGAGTCCGGAAGCAGCGATGCGCACCACTTCGGCGATCTTGGCGGGAAGCGCGGCGCGGTAAGCGTCCATCACCTTGCGCGCGGGTCCTTCGACGTATTGCATCGAACGGCCGCCCAACAGAGGCCCGGTGTGGCTGTGCGTGGCGCTCAGGATGATATTCGACGCGGGAATGCCAGAGGCGGCCTCGGCCTGTTTCCGCGCGGTAGCGGAGATATCGGCGGGGATGTTCACCAGATCGCAGGCAACGATGGCAACTCGCACCGCGCCGCTTTCCAGCACCAGCGCCTTGGCCCACAGGTCGTCGTGCGTGCCCTCGGCCAGGCGGGTGTTGTAATAACCGGCCATGGGAATGCCAACAGGCGGCGTAATCTTGATGGCGGCGCGTCCGGCGCGTAACACGTCGGCGCGAACCCCGATGCCGCCTCCCGCCAGGAGAAGCAGAACGAGCGAGGCCGCGGCGCGCATCCCTACTTGGTTACCACACCTAATTCGGAAAGTAACGGCCGCGCCTGATAGACCACGCGCAGCGCCTCCGTGATGCCCGCCGTCGAGACATGCACGCTGCGCTCGACGCGGTCGCGATAGACGAAGCGGTTGGCCAAGCTTTCAATATTCCCGTCGAAGAGGATGCCGGTGACTTCGCCTCGCAGGTTGATGGTAGGCGAACCGGAATTGCCGCCGTGTGTATCGGCCGTGGTGACAAAGTCCATCTGCGTACGCAGGCGCAGGCGTGGCTTGGCGGCAAGCCAGCGTTTGGGCAGCGCGAACGGCTCCACACCCGTGGCGCGGCGGAAGAGGCCGGCGAAAGTGGTGGCATACGGAACCGCTTTGCCTTTCGCGTTCACGTAGCCCTTTGCCGCGCCATAGCTGAGGCGCAATGTGAAAGTCGCATCGGGATATGCCTCGGTACCGTACTTGGCAAAGCGGATGCGCGCGATCTGCGATGCACTCGCATAGATGCCCGCTTCCACCTTGTCCTCGAAGTGGGTTCTCATCTGACGCGCTTCGGGTTCAATCCGGCGTACGAGTTCGAGCATCGAGTCATCGCTAGCCTCAAGCATGTGCCCGTCGGCGAGTAGAGCCTTGCGAAACTCGACGTCGCTGAGCTTCGACGATTCCACATACCAGCGTGCGGCTACGTCGGGTTCTCTGCCGTTGAGCACGCGCTTCACAAGGGGATGGTCCACGCCGAATTCCGTTTTGAGGGATCGGAAATAGGAGGCGAGCACGGTGACTTCAAACGAGGGATAGATGGGGATGACCGAAGTGACGTACTGGCGCTTGGGCGCGAGGGCGGTTTCGCGGAACTCGCGCAGGCGGTGCTCGCTCGGTTTCTTGCCTTCTTCCCGCATACGCACGAGAACGCGCGCCAGCGTGAAGAGCGACGACGAACGTGCGGGAAATTTCTCCCACATCATGTATGGGCGGTAGATCTTTGCGAAGGCGGCATAAGCGGCGGCGACTCCGTCCCAGATGCGGCCATACTCCTTGAACAGTCGCTTGTCGGCCTGCACAAAGTCGCGTAAGGTTTGCTCCTCATCGCGCTTGCGGTTCATCAGTTCGGGTTCGCGTAATCCCGCGAGGAAGCCCGAATAGGCCTTGAAGGAATTTTGCAGATCGAACAGATCGGCCGCGGCGACGCGCTTGTTTTCGGCGCTCACGGAACTGTAAGCGGCCATCTCGGCGATGAGACCGCGCAGATGATCGATGACGCAGGGGTACACGACGTCCCGATGGAATTCCAGCTCCGATATGGTGGCCAGGCGGCCGGTGTTGGCTGGATGACCGCTGACCAAGCTCAACTCGCCTTCGCGCGCCCCCGCGCGGCTCCAGGGTAGAAAGTGTTGCACGCGTACAGGTTCGCCCTTCTCATAGGCTCGAAGAAAGCTGACATCCAGACAGAAGCGCGGGTAGGTGTAGTTATCGGGATCGCCGCCAAACATGGCGACGGCGTTCTCAGGTGCGAAGACCAGCCGCACGTCCGTGTATTTCCTGTATTGATAGAGATGGAATATCTCGCCTGAGTAGAGGGTGACAACATCGCAGCGGTTGCCGGTCGACTCGGCGCAGGCCTTTTCGATGCGCGCCATCTCGGCCCTGTAGAGTCGAGAGATGGCCGCGGAATCGTGACCATCGGCCCACACCGACTTCACCCTCGCCGTGACGTCCTCAGAGCGAAGCAGAACATTAACTTCCAGGTCCGGGCAGGGCTTCTCCTGGCTGCGCATCGCGGCGTAGAACCCATCCTTCATGTAGTCGGCGTGCTCGCTGCTCAACTGCTGAATGCAGTCGCTCGCGACATGGTGATTGGTGAGAATGAGGCCATCGCGGGAAACGAACGAACCGGAGCCGCCATTGTTCAGACGAACCGAGCTGTTACGGATGCGGTCGAGCAACGAACCGGGAAGCGAAATGCCGTAAGCCCGCTCCACGCGAGCCTTTGGGAACTGCTCAAAGAGCCAGATTCCCTCGTCCGCCCACAAGCCAGTGGTGGCCAGTGCCGCGAGCGGCAGAATCAAATATCGAAAGTGCATCAGAGTAGTCGCTACTATTATGGACGAGTCAGCGGAGTCTTCGGGCACGAGGGGTGGCGAGTCCAGGTGAAGCGCGCCTCGCCGCCAGCTTTTGATTTACATATAACTGTTTTACTTTCAATATTTTGAGAGCATATTTTGGTTCCAGTTGATTTGGAAACCCACATTTATTGTGAGATACTATTCGATAACTCTGAGCAATCCGCTCCAATGAAATGACCCAGCTCGAAGAGGCTTTAGCGCGTTTTGACAAGCTAATCCACTCGCCCGCATATCAGGATTTGGCTTGGGCTCACGCCCTGCAGGAACAGATGGCCGCGCAGCAATTGCTGCCTGGCGGCAGGGCAATTTGCCCTGTTCTACGGCCACACCTGTTGACGCGGCGTCAGTACGATTCGCTGCAAAAAACCACCGCCGTCCTTTCGGCGGTGATGGATCGCGTCAGTGAACAAGCGCTGGCCAATCCCGCTCTCCTCGCCCGGCTGCAACTGTTGCCCGCCGAACGCATGCTCGCTTCGGTGAATCACACGCACGGGCGCGCGGCGGCGACCTCGGTTTCGGCCAGCGTCGCCCTCAGCGATCATGCCATTACTGGGGTAAGCGCCGATCCTCCGGACAGCGTCGTGTATACCGAACCGCTGGGCGATCTGTTCCACGACAGTGCGCCGATGAAAGAGCTGCGAAAGCGCTATAAATTCACACGTTCCAAAACGGTGAAGAAACTGCTGCAGTCGATCCTGTCGGCCTACAAGGGCCAAGGCAAAAAGAAGTTTCCCTGCATCGGCGTCGTCGAATTCCGGCAATCGGTGAAAGCGGCTCCGAGCACGGAAGCCCTTCTTCTGGCCGAGCGGTTTCGCGCTTCGGGATATCCGGCCGAGGTGGTGATGCCGGAGCAGTTGGAGTATCGAAACGGGGAGTTGCGGCGCGGCGACTTCATTATCGACATTGTGTACAGGCGCGTGTCGGCCCAGGAACTGCTGGTGCGGGCGGATTTGAATCATCCCCTGCTGCGCGCCTACCGCGAGCACGCCATCTGCATGGTGAACAGCTTCCGTTCGGAGATCGTCGGCAAGTTGTCGGTGCTCGCGTTGTTGAGCGATGACACGGTGGTCGGAAGTTTCCCCGCGGCCGAACGCAAGCTGCTGCGCCAGCACGTCCCGTGGACACGGTTTATGGCCAACGGCAAAACCTCGCATGGTGAAGAACAGATCGACCTTGCCGAGTGGGTCGCGCGCAATCGCGAAACGCTGATCCTGCGACCGCTCGATTTCGGCAGCGACCAGCATAATTTCGACGGCGCTGAACTCGACCAGAATATGTGGGAGCGGGCCGTGAAGACGGCGCTGCGTTCGCGCTTTGTCGTGCAGGAAAAAACGGAAGGCGTACGGGTGAGCTTCCCGGTGTTCCAGTTTGGCCAGCTTGAATCGCGCGACTTCCGCGTGTCGGTGCAGCCGGCGCTGTTCGGCGGCAAGATGGATTCCGTCTCGGCCACGGTGGAAGATGCGACCAGCGCATTTTCACTGTTGAACGGTGTCACCCCGGCGTTCATTCTCGAAGGCTCCGCGTAATGCGGCTGGCCGCGCTAATCCTGGCGGCCACTTTTTGCGCCGCGCAAACCCTTACCATTACGACCCGCTTACCAATCGATGGCGCGGCTGCGTATCGTTCATTCCAGGAATGGCGGCGGCAGCCCGCGCACAGTGCGCTGAACTGGGAACAGGCGATCAGCCAGTATCGGCGGAAACTTGCTTCGGAGGGCCTCTCGACGGCTGCCGTCGACCGGACACTGCGCATCATTGAGGCGCGTGACGAAGCCACGCTCTACGACCCTGCCTACGCCGGGCCGCCCAAGTTCGACACGAGGCCCAACGCACTGCTGGTGGAAGCAGTGGCGAACCGCAAGCCCGGCACGGCGCTCGACGTGGGCATGGGCCAAGGCCGCAACGCGCTGCACCTGGCGCGCAAGGGGTGGAAGGTCACCGGGTTCGACGTGGCATCGGAGGGATTGGCGCAGGCGCACAAACAGGCGGGCATCGAGGGACTGACGCTGGAAACCGTGCACGCTTCGGACGGAGAGTTTTAACTTTGGCACGAACCGCTGGGATCTCATTGCCATCATCTATCCGATCGAGAAGCGTTCGGTGTTCCGCGTCGCACGGGCGTTGAAGGCCGGGGGGTTGGTCGTGACCGAATGCGCACACAAGGACGCCGGCGGTGCGCCGTTTGAATATGGCGACAATGAACTGCTGAATATTTTCAAGGGATTCCTCGTTCTGAAATATGAGGATACGGTGGCGATGCACGATTGGGCGCGGAAGCCGATGCGGCTGGTGCGCTTGATCGCTCAAAAGCGTTAACGCCCTTCGACTTCCACCTTTGCGCGGAGATTCGCCACGCCTGCCGTGTAGCGCGTATCGGCAACCGCAAAAGCCACTGCGTCTTCCATCCAGTCGTGCCAGACGCCGTCGCGGTCATGCGAGGCGGCGGTGAGCGTGTACTCCTGCGGGCACAGCGCACAGCAAAATCGGAACACTACCGAGCGTTCGTCGCCGGCGGCGCAAGGGCCGAGCGCAACTTGTTCAAGCTCGGTATTGGTGCCGAACACTTCAAAGCCGATCCGCGTGCGGATCATGATGCCGACCACCGGGTCGTCAACCGCGGCGGAGTAGCGCACGCGCACGCGAACGCCCACCATTTGCCCGCTTTGCCAAATAACGGCCGGCCTCCCTTCAGCATCAAGTGTTTCCACGGCAACCAGCTCGGCGCGTCCATCGCCGCGCCGCATGGAAGGCGAAAGTTGAACTTGCTGACGGGAAGCCCATTCGCTCAAAGATTCCATCGAGGCGCATTGGATAGCGGCAAGCACTTCGCGCGGCGCTCCCCGCATGGCAATCTTTCCACCTTCAACCCACCACAACTCGTCGCACAGTTCCGTCAACAAATCACGTTCGTAGCTGCTGAGCAGGATCGTGGTACCCTGGCGGCGCAAGTGTTCGAGGCGAGTGAGTTCCCGTGCCCGTTCGGCCCAACCCACTCCCGCAAACAGGTGCGGCAAGGTGAGGACGCCGGCTGACTCTACCGTGCCGGCGCCAGGCGCGCGGCTTCCGCCTGCGAGTTCGAGGATGCCCTGAATTGCAGCCATGTCCTCGCCCACCAGTCCCACAATCGCTCCCGCTGGCACCTCAGCGGTCAGCGGCGCGAGGCCATCCACGGAAACTTCACGGAATCGCAAAGGCATGAACGCTAGAATAGCGGG